>Ga0208647_1000030_pt1 | contig 89359 bp, 88 predicted proteins | sample AntAceMetag02UKA_FD_184765 | JGI IMG/M metagenome (GOLD analysis project Ga0208647, IMG submission 184765) | Saline lake microbial communities from Ace Lake, Antarctica - Antarctic Ace Lake Metagenome 02UKA (SPAdes) (version 2) | ecosystem: Environmental > Aquatic > Non-marine Saline and... | reverse complement strand
ATTGACTCACAGTTATATTCTCGGCTCACAGTTTATATTAATAATCATCTATTTAATTTAATTCTACTTCATCTTTTCAGTTTGTTCAATCTATTCTTATAAATAGAATTTCCTATTAGATAAAAAAACTCACATTAAGTGAGTTTTTATTACTATATTAGTCTTTTAAGTTTTCAGCCAAGTAAGCAATAGTTCTAATCATTTGAGCAGTATAACTCATTTCATTATCATACCATGTAAGTACTTTAACTAATTGTTTACCATCAACAGTCATAACTCTGGTCATGTTTGCATCAAATAAAGTTCCGTAATGAATTCCAATAGTGTCACTTGAAACGATAGGATCTTCTGTATAACCAAGAGATTCATTAGCACGTGCTTTAACAGCCGCGTTAATTTGTTCAACAGTTACTTCTTTCTTAAGTTCAACAACTAAGTCAACACATGAACCTGTAATAACAGGTACACGTAAAGCCATTCCGTCTAATTTACCTTTTAAGTTAGGTAGTACTAGTCCAACTGCAACTGCAGCACCTGTACTTGTAGGAACGATATTAGCAGCCGCAGCTCTACCACGTCTTGCATATATTCCTTTTTTATGTGGTGCGTCTAAAGTATTTTGGTCATTTGTATAAGCATGAACTGTAGTCATGAAACCTTTAACAATTCCAAATTCTTCATCTAATACTTGAGCAATAGGAGCTAAACAGTTAGTAGTACAAGAAGCACCACTTACTACAGTTTCAGTTCCATCTAAAATTTTGTGATTTACGTTATAAACAATAGTTTTAACGTTTCCTTTTGCAGGTGCACTAACAACAACTTTTTTAGCTCCTGCTTTAATGTGTTTTCCTGCTCCTTCTTCAGAAGTAAAGAATCCAGTACATTCTAAAACCACTTCTACACCAAGTTCTCCCCAAGGTAATAACTCAGGATCTTTTTGTGCATAAACTTTAGTCTTTTTACCATCTACAACAATACTATCTCCGTCTACAGAAATACTGTCATGTTTGTATCTACCTTGTCCAGTATCATATTTTAATAAATAAGCTAATGTTTCAGCATCTGTTAAATCGTTTAAAGCAACGATTTCATAATCTGGATTGTCATTCATTATTCTGAACGCTAAACGTCCGATACGACCAAATCCATTAATTGCAACTTTGATTGCCATTTTTTGTTTCCTCCTAATATTTTTTGATTTCATATTCATTATAATTGTTTTAGTTATAAATTACAACTAATAGGATATACGTACAAGCGTTTTCTTTACTTAAAAATATTAAAAAAGTTAACTTAAATATAAGTTAACATTTAATTTGAATGTAATTGTTTTTGTTCTAGTTGCTTAAGTTCCTTAAAGTAAATATTTAAAGCGTTCATGTAGTCACAATCTTCGCCTTTATCACATGTAGTACACATGATAATTTCTCTTAATCTTCGAGGAATAAAAGTTCTTATTTCATCTTCGTTATAGCCTACTTGCATCTTTGTATCTTCAACAATAATTGGTCTTCTTAATACACTTGGATTTTCAATAATGAAATTTGTTAATCCACTCATTGTCATATCTTCAATATGAAGATTCTTTTCTTGAAATATTTTAGAACGAGTAGAAATAATGTCATCAAATCCACTTTCAGTATTTTTAAGCATCATTACAATGTCATCTCTAGTAAGTCTTATGTTGAATATATTTTTCTCGCGGTATTCTATACGATGATCATCAAACCATTTTTTTGCTTTTCTACAAGAAGAACAGCTTGGAGTAGTGTAAATTATAATCATCTGTATCACCTCTTTTTTATAATTTTTATAATATAACTCTTGTGTCACTCTATTATAACATAGAAACCTTAAGATTCAAGAAAATTTAACAAATGTGATAACGTTTTCTTTTTACTTCTTTTATTATATGATATAATATATAAAGTTGTGAGGAGTGGTGAAAATGAAGTGGAATTTAAAAAACTTATACCCTACTATTAAAGACTGGGAAAACGATTATGAAAAACTCGAAGAAATGACTAAAAGAATGGGTAGTTTCCAAGGTAAACTAGGAAATTACGAAAATTTTTTAGCATACTTTAATTTACAAAAAAAGTTATCTGAAATTCATATAAAAGTTCACATTTATGCATCGTTGTTATCTGATTTGAATAAGAAAAACACAGATAATGCAGCAAGAGTACAAAAAATGGGATTCTTTTACGGTAAACTTAGTAAAGCGACAGCTTTTGAAGCTCCTGAGTTACTATCTATTGGAAAAGAAAAAATAGATAGTTTTATTGATAAATCAGAAGAATTAAAAGAATACCGTTTTGGAATTGAGAAACTATTTAGAAATCAGGAACATATATTGGATGAAAAAAGCGAATCTCTTCTTGCCAATTTTACACAATTGTCAAGTCAAGGAAGAAGTCTATATTCTTCACTTGCTGTGGCAGATAAGATTGATAAAGAAGTAGTATTGTCAAGTGGCGAGAGGATTGTCATTACTAGTGGTAACTACAATAGTTATCTAGCAGACTTAGAATCTCCGGAAGATAGAAAAGTTGTTTTCGAAACATACTATAAACAATACATTGATCATAAGAATACTTATGCACAAATTTATAATACTGTTTTACAAAGAGATATTGCAGTTATGAAAAACAGAAATTATAAATCAAGTTTAGAAGCATATCTATATTCTAATAATATTCCTTTAGAAGTTTATTCTAATTTAATCGAAGTTGCAAAAGATAATACAAAACCTATAAAAAGATATTATAAAATTAGAAAAGATTATTTAGGATTAGAAAAGCATCATACCTATGATCGTTTCATTAGTTTAGCAGAAAGTGCATCTAAGTTCACATATGATGAAGCTAAAAATCTATTTTTTGATTCAATAAAAGGTTTCTCTAAAGACTTCCAAGATAAAGCACATTCAGCTTTAGAAGATGGGTTTGTCGATGTTTTTGAGAAAGAAGGGAAACAAACTGGAGCTTATTCTTGGGGTGCAATAAATCAACATCCTTACATTCTTTTAAACTTTGATGATACTTTACACAGTGTATTCACTCTAGCACATGAAGCAGGGCATTCAATGCATTCATTGTTTGCTGCAGAGAGTCAGCCAGTAGCAACACAAAATTACACTATTTTTGTAGCTGAGATAGCTTCTACGTTTAATGAACATAATCTATTGGATCATTTCATAAAGAACGCTAAATCTACTAAAGAAGATAAGATAACTTTACTACAACAATCTATTGACGATATCCTGTCTACCTTCTACCGTCAGACCCTATTTGCTGCGTACGAGTTAAAAGCTCATGAAATGGCTGAAAAAGGGGAAGCAATTACGTATGAGTCTCTATCATCTATTATGATTGATCTATACAAAGAATTTTATGATATTAACATTGCTGAAGAAAATGGTAAAGAGTTTGTTTGGGCGTATATCCCTCATTTATATAATACACCATTTTATGTGTACCAATACTCAACTAGTTTTGCCGCGTCTCTAAAACTATATGAGATGGTAAAAGAAGATCCTAAAAATATTGAAAAACATATAAGTTTGTTACAATCTGGTGGTAATGACTTCCCAGTAAATCAAGTTAAAAAAGCAGGTATAGATTTGACAACCAAAGGTACATTTATGGCTGTTGTAAACCGTCTTAACAATCTATTAGATGAATTAGAGGTTGCATTAAAAGAATAATTATTGTATTATTTAATCAAGAACATAACACGATGATTAGAATTAGTAATATTTTTAAGATTATCTAGCGAGTTTAGAAATGGTGTAAGCTAAACATAATCACTAATATGAATGGATCTATGAGTGGCATTAATAGTGCCCGTAAATCTTGCGTTAAAAGATTTAGTGCTAGAATTTTCTAGAACAAAGGTGGTACCACGGATTTTATAAGTTCGTCCTTTCTTAAGGACGGACTTTTTTATTTTTAAAGGGGGAATTAATCATGAAAAGAATTTTATCAGGCATTCAGCCAACTGGTTCTATCAACATTGGAACTTATTTAGGAAGTGTCAAAAATTTTGTCAAGTTACAAGATAAAATGCCAGATTATGAATTTTTTATCTTTATTGCAGACCTGCACGCTATAACAATTCATAAAGATAAAAAATTCTTAAGAACAAAAATAAAGGAACTTGCTGCATTGTATTTAGCATGTGGACTTGATCCAAAAAGAGTGAATCTATTTATTCAATCAGAAGTACCAGCTCACTCTCAAATGGCATACCTACTTCAATGTAATTCATACATTGGAGAACTTGAAAGAATGACACAGTATAAAGACAAAGCAAAAAAACAGGAATCAGGAGTTACTGTTGGTCTTTTCACATACCCTACTTTAATGGCTGGAGATATTTTACTTTATGATCCTGAATTTGTACCTGTTGGTAAAGATCAAAAACAACATCTAGAACTTGCGAGAGACATAGCTGTTAGAGTTAACAACAAATACAATGATATTTTCACAGTTCCAAATCCTCTAATTGCTGAGATAGGAGCTAAAATAAATAGTTTAACTGATCCTTCATCAAAAATGAGTAAAAGTGATTCAAACGAGAAATCAGGAATCAATATGTTAGATCCTGAGAATATAATTAAAAAGAGAATAAGATCAGCAATCACAGATTCACTAGGAAACGTAGCATACGATCCAGAAAACAGACCAGGGATCTCAAATTTAATGACTATCTATCATGTAATATCAAATATGCCTTTCAAAGAAATCGAAAAGAAATATTCCGGTTTAGGCTATAAAGAATTTAAAGAGGATTTAGGAGAAATAGTATTTCAAGAATTAAAACCAATCCAAGAGAGATACAAAGAACTAATTAATTCAAAAGAACTTGATGACATTTTGGATAAAGGTAGAGATAGAGCTAATGAAGTTGCATATAAAAAAATAATGAAATTTAATGACAGAATAGGTTTAGGTAGAAAAAGAAAATAAGTATAATTTCATACTTATTAGATTCATCCAAGGAGGACTCACAATGCAGAATACATCTCAGGATTTTGGTTTATTCATTGAAAATATACGAGTCTCAAGAAAAATCCTACAAGATGATTTCGTTGATGGTATTATATCTAAAAGGCAATATCAAAGATACTTAAAAGGTGAATCTGCAATTTCAAACGAGAAAATATTTAAGCTAGTCGACAGGCTCGAAATGAATTTCCTCAATATTTACAGTCTCTATTTTTCTAGAGAAAATACCGAATACACGTATGTGAGTCAGATATACTCAAATATTATAAACATGAAATACAAAGATGCATATAATTTATTATCTGAATATAACAAGTCAGATCTGACCTCAAAATATAATGAAACGTTTTTTGAGTTTTGTGAAATATCTACTTTGCATTACTTAAAACGTATTCCAACCGATGTTGCAATGAACAAATTCAAGATACTTATTGATTACCCTAATTGTCTTAACTTCAAGGAAGTAAATTTTGTGGAATTGATTACATTAATTTCAATCTCTAATCATGCATACAAAAAAAGCAATGATAAGAGAGCAATATTTTTCTTGTATAACATCTTAAAAAATAAGAACGCTGCAAAATTTGGAGATTTAAATTCAAAAATTCCCAGTTTGATTGCAAATGTATGCAATTCTTTAGGTCAAATGGACGAAAATGAAAAAGTACTATCTTTAGCTCAAACTGGAATTAATATTTGTTTAAAAAATCACATATCGAATTCCTTAGTACATCTTTTTTATTACAAAGCCCTTGCATTACTATATCTAGGCAGAACTGAAGAAGCAAAAATATCTATTAAAAAATCATTTTTGTTACTATATGTAGAAGACAATCGTGAAAAATCAGAGATATTTGAAGTGAATCTAAAAAAACACTTTGGATTAAATATATCAGACTTGGAAAAAGTATAGAAAAAGAAAAAGGATTCCTTTTTCTTTTTAATTTCACTATTATGATTTGAATTTAAACATAAATTCTTTTATTAAACGCTGAGTTTTATGATGCGAACCAATATTGATTACCCATCTGTTAGTCTCTATTTCTGTTATATTATCCTCATACCATTCATTTAGTTTTGCAATCATGATTCTAATTATTCTTAGTTCTTTGTTTTGAATAGCATCCTTTAATCTTTCAAGATAGCTAACAACATAGGGATCACAAGAATATTGCTTAATAGTTCCAAGCATACCTTCAAATTCAACTTCTAATTCCTGAATATTTGTCATTATATTTCCTCCATTCATCCTATTTTTCCCATAACAAAAGCTGCAAGAAACTCTCTACAGCTTCCTTGTATTAATAATATTTATATAAAATTATCTTTTGATTCTTTTAATATAAGAGAATTTATAGTAAAATACTCTTGGTATTAACCTACAAATGGAATATCAATTGGAAAGTCATCAGCAAACCAATTATCTTCTCCTGCAGAAACTGCTTGTGGGTTTGAAAATGATAAAATCATACCTAATGCTATAAATATTGCTAATAGTTTTTTCATGTAAAATCAACTCCTTGCTATTATTATATAAATAAATTTAATAAAATAAAAGTTCATATATGACCCAAAGAGAAGGATGTGCAAAAATGAATGATGGAGCTAGAGAATTCGGACTGTTTATTGATGGTTTAAGACTTGAGAGAGATATCTCCAGAGAGGACCTTTGCGATGGGGTTATGTCTTTAAGTCAGTATAAACGTTATTTACGTGGTGACACTTCTATCCCTAACGGAAAACTCATATCAATTGCAGATAGATTAAAATTTAGCATTAATGATATTCACCTTTTATTTAGCAAGAAACATGATAATGAAAAAAACAAAGTTCTTCATCTTTATAGTTTAGTTAGGGAACAACAAATAAGTAAGGCTTATGAATTAGGCAGAGAACTCGGAAAAGATATCTTTCTATCTGACCACACGACTCAAATGTATGACTTCTGTATGCTATTAATTCAACACTCTCTAAATCTTGTTTCAGATGTTCATGTTCTAGAATTATACTCAAAGTTAATTGATTACCCAAATTGCATTCATAAAACTTCATTCAACTCTGTTGAATTGTCAACTCTTATACAAATTGTTAATTTAAGTGCAAAAGTTGATAATTACGAGGCTGCTAATTTCTTATATCAAATACTGTCTAAAGATGATTTTAATTTTACTTCAACATATGGATCAGATCACTTGCCATCTGTTTATTCAAACATTTCGAAAATTTTCGGAATGCAAGATGATTATACTAAAGTACTTGATGTGACAAATAGAGGAATCAAATATTGTTTAGATAATTGCAGAACTAATTCATTATCACATCTATATTTCTACAATGCACTAGCACTGCAAATACTAGATCAAAAACCTGAGGCTCTTCAATCCGCAAAAAAGTGTTTTATGCTGTTATTTATTGAAAGCAGAGATGATAACCTTAAATCATTTAAAGTGATTTTCGAAAAAAGATTTAATATGGAACTGAAAGACTTAATAGATTTTGAAAAATAAAAGCGCTATTCCAGCGCTTTTTTAATATACAACTATCCTTAAGAAACTTGTCTTTTCTTATATATATTATATACTCCTTGTAACACATAGTATAATATAAATAATATCATACCAAGTATGCTAAGAATTAACATATATTGGTTTAATACTGCAGAATCTATCCCAGTCACAATAAATGCAACAAGATATCCTCCTAAAACGTATCTTGGAACTCTACCAATGAAGCCTGCTAACATAAATTTCTTAAAGTCCATTTTTGAAATCCCTGCAAGAAATACTACTATTGTATAAGGAATTGGAGTAAATGCCCCAATTGCAACAGCTAAAACTCCCCATTTATCAAATAGTTTTTTTGCTTTTTCAAGCATTTCTTCACTAGAGAAATATCTTAATATTGGATAACCGACTTTTTTTCCAATAAAATAACCAGCCATTGATGCAATTATATTAAATACAACAACATTTATTAAATATAAATACCAAGTTTCTGGATTCAACTGAATTAACGGATAGTATATTACTTCTATTGGAGGCAATATTAATAGCACTTCAACAAATGTATAAAGAGCTAACCCTACATGATCTAATTCCTCTAATAAATCAATTATTGGATTTAAGAAACTGAAAAATCCTGTAATCTCTGAAGCTAGTAAATAGAACATAAAATCACTTTCCTTCAATAAATACTTTTATTGATTCATATAGTTTTTTATTTATTTCTGAATCATCACTAACATAAAATTTAATTTTATCTCCAACCACGGTAATTCCTTTCACTCCTAAAGAGTGTAATTTTTCAACGTTAAATTGGTTAACATCTTGAAAATTAATAACTACTTTGTTTCTAATATACTCGACACTTATGACGTTATCCTTATCAATAAGTTCTAAGATACTAATGTGGTCTAAAGAGTTTAAATTCTCATTATTACGTTTTTTCAAAACATAATATAATATTACAGAAACTAAAATTACTAAAACTGCAGGGATGATATAAATTAAGTATTTTTCCACAATCCTCACCTCTTAATACATTTTATCATATAACCATTTATTTTGGAATATTATTAGTATATAATATTGATATGACGTTTTTAGGATATATATCCTAATAAGACCATAAATTAGTATTTTATGAAGATTTAAGTTTAATAACTAAGTTTTATTATAGGAGTGATTTTATGAAAGTTGTCGTTGCTAAAACACAAAAGGAAATAATAGATAATATGTTAGTAAGAGGCTACGTATTTGTAGTTGAACAAGAAATAGATTGGGAAATTGAATACGATGGTTTAGATAATCAATGCATTTTGTTTACTGCCTATTTAGGCGACCTAGCAATTGGAGCTGCTAGACTATACAAAAACAAAGTTGGTCGAGTAGCTACTTTAAAAGAGTACCGAAACCAAGGTGTTGCTACAGAAATAATGAAAGCAATTGAAAGATATGCATCCGAAAACGAAATGCCTTATTTAAAACTACATTCACAATTATATGTTAAAGACTTCTATGAACATCTTGGATACACTGTAAAAGGTGATATATTTCAAGAAGCAGAAATAGATCATGTTTTAATGACTAAAGATATGTAATTTGATCAAAGAAAAAAGAGTAAATTAATTATTTACTCTTTTTTTTGGATAATTAGTTATACAGCGTCATCAGTTTCAATTACTTCGTCTGGTACAACTTCATCTTCGAAACAACTGCCATCACGTAATCCGTCACCATTTTGGAAAGTTCCGTCTTCTGATCTACCGCGTTGTCCGCCTTGCCCAATTCCTTGTCTTTCTTGAGTTTGAATCATTGGTCCTTCAATTCCAAGTTCTGTGTATAGATCATGAAGTTGAAGTTTAATTTCATCTAAAGCTAATCTTGCTTCTTCGTCTGTCATAGTGCTAAAATCATAAGTTGTATTAATCAAATCAATTTCAGAGATTACTGCAAATTGTTGTTCTTCTGTTAAAGTACTTAAATATTCTTCACTTGGATATGGAAATCCATTTTCGATAACATCTAATACTTTATTTCCTCTGACCATTGTTTGAACTTTGTTCATAAACTGACTCGCAGTGGTAGAAACTGTATCAGCTACTGTATCATTTTGCAAAGCCACAGCTGATCCTCCACTAGCTAACATTATTCCTGCTAATAATAAATTCATTTTTTGTTCCTCCTTTGTATTTTATAAGACTATTATACAAAGTTAAATTGTTATATATGTGATAGTGTTGTGAAAGATATGTGAAAGAATATTATAATGTGTTCATTAACAATACAGTTGCTAAAGTAAAATACACACTTAGCGCTAAAATATCGTTTATCACTGTTACAAATGGTCCACTTGCAATTGCTGGATCTATCTTAAACGAGTTTATCACTATTGGCATTAGCGCTCCAAGAAGTGTTGAGAATGTAAGACTAGCAAGTAACGATAAACTTACAACTTCAGTAATTTTTAAGGCATCAGGATTATTAGTTAGGCTTAAGAAGGCAAATGTTACTACAAACAAAATTACCCCAATTAGTACTCCGTTAACTAACCCTGTTCCAAGTTCTCTAAGTAGATGTTTGGTAATTGAAGCTTTGTTACCAAACTCTCCATTGTTTAATCCTCTAACTGTAACAGCTAAAGACTGTGTACCTGTGTTCCCTGCCATACCAAGTATCATAGGCATAAATAATGCGATAGTTGGAATAGCGGCTAATGTATCCTCAAATTGAGCAATTATAGTTGATGTTAAGAATCCAAAAACACTTAAAATAAGAAGCCAAGGAATTCTTTTTTTGGCACTTAACCAAATTGTTTCAGTTTCTGCATCAATTTCAACATCGCTAATACCAGCTAACATTGAATAATCTTGTACAGCTTCTTCTTCAATTACATCGACGATATCGTCGATTGTAATGATTCCTAACATTCTATTTAAGTTATCTACAACTGGTAAACTTTTGAAATCATAGTCCATAAAGATATTTGCTACATCTTCTTGGTCCATGGATGTTTTAACACTTATAATTCTTTCATTCATAATATCCTTAATTATTTGTCCTCTTCTAGCAAGGATCATTTCTCTAAGTGAAAGTGTACCTAATAGTATATCATTTTCATCAATTACATATAATGTATCAATTGTTTCAGCATCTACTGCTTGTTCAATTAACTTTTTCATAGCTTTTTCTACAGTATCATTATCACTGATTTCAATATACTCAGTTGTCATTATTGATCCTGCAGTGTCTTCTTCATATTTCAAAAGTTCTTTAATTTGTTCTCTGTGTTCTTTATTCATTAATTTCATATAACCAGCTTGTTCTTTATCTGGTAACATTTGGATAGCATCAACTGCATCATCAATGTCTAGATTTTGAATAACATTAACAATATACCTTGGAGTCATTTCTCCAAATAACATCATGATTTCTTCATCATCTAAAAAACTAATGAATTCACTTATCTCAATAGCACTAAATATCTTATAGATTCTTTTTCTTTCTTCGGTTGATAATTCAAGTAAAGCTTCACTAACTTCATAGGGATGGTACTCCTCAATCTGTTCTTTCATTACTTTAACATCATCTAATTCAAAGATTCTTTTTATCTCTTCAACGTATAGGTTGTCCATATTATTCACCTCCTAATTTTCTATCTATTTTATCATAGATGTATTTTGATATCTATCATTTTAGCAATATATGACTGATTATCAATATAATAGTTTCATTTATCTTGATTTGTTTCTAATTATCATTTAAAATAAACTAGCAAATATTTCAGGAGAGTTTCTATATTATATGTAAAGAAGCACTATCTGTAAATTAAATGAGAGAAGGTAAATAATGGATAAAATTTATGAAGCAATCATTGAAATTCCAATGGGAACAAAAAACAAATACGAAATCGACAAAGTAAAAAACAGAATTAAATTAGACAGAGTATTATATACTCCAATGACTTATCCTGCAGAATATGGATACATTGATGAAACTCTGGCACTTGATGGAGATCCTCTGGACATTCTAGTTTTAGCTACATCAAAGACTTTTCCTGGTTGTATTGTTGATGCAAGAGTCGTTGGATATTTAGATGTTGTCGATAACGGTGAACCTGATCAAAAAATTATCGCTGTTATGGAATTCGATCCTCGTTTCAGTCATATTAATGAATTAAGAGACATTCAACCACACACGTTACGTGAAATTAAACACTTCTTCAAAACATACAAAGATCTACAAAATAATAAAATTGTTGAAGTACATGACTTTCACGATAAAATTGATGCTTTAGAGTTAATTCAAACTTGTAAAGCAAGATATTTAGAAACAAAATAAAGGAGAGTTTTAAATGGCTTATGTTATAAAAGCAACGTTCGATAATGGAAACAATGGTTTAGTAGAAAGTAAAAATGGTAAAACTGCAACTAGCTTTGAAGGAAAAGGTATGTCACCATACGAATTATTCTTAGGTGGATATTCATCTTGTTTACATTCTACTTTTAAGAGTATTGCAGATAAGAAGAGAATTCCTTTTACAGGAGCAACTTATGATGTTGTTGGTGTAAAACGTGAAGAAGTCCCAACATTATTAAAAGAATTAACTACAACTGTTACTTTTACTGGAGTACCTAAAGATAAAGAAAAAGCCATCGAAAAATCAATGGCCTTAGCTGAGCGTTATTGTAGCATCTCAGCAATAATAAATATGGTAGCTGAAATGAAATTTGAGATTATATTTAGATAGAGTGCTTGCACTCTTTTTTTGTACAAAAAAATCCCGTTTCAGAGATAATTTCTACCGACTAAAAAAAATGGAGCAGGTGATGAGAATCGAACTCACTCAATCAGCTTGGAAGGCTGAGGTTCTACCAGTAAACTACACCTGCGTTTTGTCAGCATAGATATAATATCACAAACAAAATAACATGTCAATACACATGTATATTTTTTTTTATAATTTTTTAATCGCACGAAGTTTGGCGCTATGTGAACGGTTATTAATTTTAAGTTCTTCTTCAGTTGGCAAGATTACTTTACGGTGTAATAATTCATAATCAGGTGTAATATCAGGCATGATTGGCAAGTTCCTAGGAACATCTATTGTTGTCTTTTCTCTCATTATCGTTTTAGCAATTCTATCTTCTAATGAATGAAATGAGATTACAACAACTCTCCCATCTTCATTCAGTAAATCTAACGCTTGATATAGCGAATCTTCAAACACTCTTAACTCATCATTTACAGCAATTCTTAAAGCTTGAAATGTTTTTTTTGCAGGGTGTCCTTTTCTACTAAGAACTTTTTGTGGTAAGCTTTTTTTAATGATATCTACTAATTCAAAAGTTGTTTTAATTCTTTTTTCAACTCTTTCTTTCTCAATATTTCTAGCAATTTGTTTCGCAAAGCTTTCATCAGCATATCTTCTTAGGAGATGCATGATTTCATGGAAAGAATACTCGTTAACGATAATTTCTGCGGTTAGGTCTTGTGATTGATTCATTCTCATATCAAGTGGTGCATCATATTTATAGCTAAATCCTCGATCAGGAATATCAAATTGGTAAGATGAAACACCTAGATCAAAAAGTACACCATCAACATGTTCAATTCCTAGTTCATGTAATTTATCTTTCATATTAACAAAGTTACTTTTAATAATTGTATAATTCTTATCTAAAGGATTTAATTTTTCAGTTGCTTTTTCAATCGCATAATCATCTTGATCAAAAGCATATAAATGTCCGGTATCTAGTCTTTGCAATATTTCAAAAGAATGTCCACCACCACCTAGTGTAGCGTCGACATAAATTCCATCTTTTTTAATATTTAAATACGCAATACTTTCTTGTAATAAAACCGAAATATGTTCATACATTTATATCACCCTTTGTTTAGTTATGATACCATAAATCCTCAAAATTGTAAAAGAAAAACACTGATTTCAGCGCTTCTTTTTGTAGATTATTAAGCCTCTACTTCTTGTTTTTCTTCTAATACTGTTTTACCACCGTATTGTCCACACTCTTTACAAACTCTGTGTGATAATTTCATTTCTCCACAATTTGGACAAACAACCATACCAGGGACATTAAGTTTGAAGTGAGTACGACGTTTACGCTTAACAGATTTAGAAGTTCTTCTTTTAGGTACTGCCATGTCGTCATCTCCTATTTTCTGTAATTCTTCAGATTAGCGAACGCTCGATTAACACCATCATCATCTTCAGATTCTGTTATTTCTGATTGATAATTCTTGTAGGCATTTTCACTTAAAACACGCATTGGCTTTTCCAATATTATATTAGACCATATTATTGGTAATAAGTCAATAGTTATTCCATCAATTAGTGTATATTCTTCGCTTTTTTCAGCAGAGAATATTTCTTCTACATTGAAATTAAGTTCATAAAGAACTTCTTCAAGTGTTATCGCACATGCTAGTGTTAAAGTACATTTTATTTCAATATAAAATTCAAATATTGAACTGTCATAAATCTCAAAATCTCCTTCGACTTCTACTGGAGAAATATCAATAATGTCTGTGTTATCAATGTAACTCGAAAAATCGATAATTTCTTTAAATGTATTGTCGATATTTTGTAATTTTATTAGTTCTTGAACAGTCCATTTCATACTTTACACCTCCAAGCGTGAAAATTATACTTTTAATATGTAAAAATGTCAAATATAAGGTATAATGAATTTGGTGATATTATGAAAGTTGCAGGAATAATTGTAGAATATAATCCTCTTCATAATGGACATCTTCATCATATTCTTGAAACAAGAACGTTGTCCAATTGTGATTATTTAGTTGCAGTCATGTCAGGAAATTTCACTCAAAGAGGTGAACCTGCTATGATTGACAAGTTTACAAGAACAAAAATGGCATTACAAAATCATGTTGATTTAGTAATAGAATTGCCATTTGTTTTTTCTGTACAAAGTGCTGATATTTTTGCCAGTTCATCTGTGGCTATTTTAAATCATTTAGGTGTTGACGAAATATATTTTGGAAGTGAATCAGGAAACATTAAAGAACTCGAGGAAATTAGTGAGCTTTTAGAAAGTGAAAAATATAACAACCTAGTTCAAGCATTTCTTAAAGAAGGTTTCAGTTACCCAACAAGCAGTGATATGGCTATTAAAAAACTAATTAGTTCTGATATTTACGATTTACCAAATAATATATTAGGTATTCAATACATCAACGCTGCCAAAAAACTTAATAGTAAACTTAAAGTTAAAACGATAAAGCGAATTAGTACAGGCTACTATGATGAATTTACAAATGATACTAATATTCAAAGTGCTAGTGCTATTAGAAAAATGTTAAAATCAAATGAAGACATCAGTAAATATATTCCAGAAAGTGTGGAAGCATTACTTGCTAATCGAAAAATTATCGATCTAAATATGTTTTCAGACCTACTAAAATACAAAATATTTAGTTCTTCTAATGATGATTTAGAAGCAATTTTCAACATTACTGAAGGTTTCGAAAACAGAATTAAGAAAGTAAGAAATTTCACTGATATTGATGACTTAATATCTCAAATAATCACAAAAAGATATACTAATTCTAAAATTAAAAGATCATTAATTCATATTCTATGTGGTACTTTAAAAAAAGATTTAGACTCACTAATTGTTCCTTATATAAGAATACTTGGAATGAATCAAACTGGCCAGAAATATTTAAACATAATTAAGAAGGATTTAGAGGTACCTTTAATATCTAAAATATCTGACGATAAACACCCTTATTTAGAGATGGAACTAACATCTTCTAAGATATATTCTATGGTCTCTGATGTTGATGTTTTTAAAGAAGAATTACTGCCTCCTATAGTTTTGCATTTTGATTGATTTTCTATGAAAAAAGACTATAATTTATAGTGGGTGATAAAATGTATACAAAAGAAGAGATAATAGCAAGAGTAGAGATGTTAATTGATCCATCTGTAAAAAAATCATTCAAAGAAACAAAGGGAATAAAGTTTCTTGATATTGATCAAGAAAAAATGACTGTTAATGTTGTTATAGGTCTTGAAGTATTAGAAGACGCTCACAAAAGAGCTGTAACCAGAGAATTAGCTAAATTAATTAAATTGGATTTAGGGTTCACTGGAATGAAAGCTGACTTTGAGCTTAATAAAAAAAGCGATAGTATTTTAGGTAGAGAAGTAAAATACATTGGAATAGCTTCTGGAAAAGGTGGAGTTGGGAAATCAACTGTAACTGCAAACCTAGCATATGCTTTTAAAACGTTAGGTAAAAAAGTAGGAATCATTGATGCTGATATATATGGAAGTAGTATCCCAACTATATTAGATATGGAAGTAACTTTACCAAAAAGCACAAAAGATGAAAAGATTATTCCTTTTGTTAAAGATGGAATAGAACTTATATCTACTGAGTTTTTCTTAGCACCAGACAAACCATTAATGTGGCGTGGTCCAATGCTTGGAAAAATGTTAAACCACTTCTTTTACGATGTAATTTGGAGTAAGGACATTGAATATATTTTAGTTGATTTACCTCCAGGAACTGGAGATGTCTCTATGGACATTCAAAGCTTAATTCCTCAATGTAAAATGATTATAGTTACAACTCCTCATAAGTCTGCTTCTCATGTAGCTGTTAAAGCTGGATTTGCTGCAGAACAACTGAAACATGAAATACTTGGTGTTGTTGAAAACATGAGCTACTTAAGACATGCTGGAGAAGACATAAAAGTATTTGGTGAAGGTGGAGGAAAAGTAGTCTCTGACAAACTTAAATCTACTTTACTAGCAACTATTCCTATCGGGCAACCGAAAAATCACATTTCAATCTTCGCACCAGATGAAGAAATTGGGATTGATTACTTAGGACTTGCTAATAAGATTCTTAAAGCATACTAAAAATAAAAACTCATCAATTTCAAATTGATGAGTTTTTTTAATTACTTCAGATTATGAAGAATTTTTATTTCGTAAATCATCAGAACTAATCCTATTAATCCTGCAATTAAGTCTGAAAATGCAAATGAATACCATATTCCTTCAATTCCATAAATTGGAGTTAAGATAAATACAATAGGAACAAATAACAGTAATTGTCTAGAAATTGCAATTAACATCGCTCTTTTAGAGTATCCAAGGGATTGATACACTCCACCAATTACTATGTTAAATCCTACTAATAGATATCCTATTGAAATAATTTTGAATGCAGAAGATCCATTACTTATAAAGAAAGTATCACTTGTTTTACTGAAAAAATCAAATATCTCGTTTGAGAATAGTTGCACAAACACAAATCCGAAAAATAGATATATTACAACAATCTTTGTCGCAAAAACAATTGCGTCCTTCAACCTCTTATATTTTTTTGCACCATAATTAAATCCCACAATTGGGTTAAGCCCCTGCATTATTCCAAATGCTGGCAAGAAGATTACTAAAAAGACTCTATTAATGACACTGTACATAGAAATATATATTGCAGGATCTCCAACAGCATAGGCATTAATTAGGTTATTTACAAATACTACTAAAACAGCTAGTATTGAATTTCTTACTAGGGTAGGTGTTCCTACCATTGCAATCTCTTTTATAGTTCCAAGTTTTATATCAAACCAGTTTTTTAAGTTTATTTTCAATTTTGATTCTTTTGAAAGTGCCATTGAGAATATAAAACTAAATCCTACTACTTGCGATATTACAGTAGCAAATGCAGCGCCTTTTACTCCAAGTCCAAGGGCAGGAAGTATTAGTCCAAATATATTAATTTCTTCAAAGATGAAGAAAGGATCTAATATAATGTTTAATCCTGCTCCGATAATCATAGATACCATTGCAGTATTTGCTCTTCCCTCAGCTCTAACAAAGTTATTAAGGACCATTTGCAAAGACATTGGAACAATACCAAACAAAATTATACCCATGTAATCTTTTGCAAAACCAATATTAGAAGATGTTGCTCCAAACAAGACAAGAATCTCATCAATGAAGATTAATCCGAAAATTGTAATTACAGTTGCTAATATGAAGTCAATTCTAAGGGCTGTGTTTACAACGTTAACCATTGTTTTATTATCTCCACGGCCAAATGCTCTTGAGAAGACAGAAGCCCCTCCTATCCCAATCATAAGTGCAAAAGCAACTATTATCATATGGATAGGGAAAGCAATACCTAGTGCTCCAATAGCGATATTTCCAGAACTCAATCCGACAAACAAAGTATCTACAAGGTTATATAATGCATTTACAAGCATACCTAAAATTGCAGGTATGCTTAATTTTATTAAGAGTTTTTTTACATTATAAGTCCCAAGTAATTCTCCGTTCTTAGAGTTCATATAAACACATCCATTCCATATCATTATAATGTATGTATTGTGTTTTTACAAAGTAATTAGGTGAACATTAATTTATCAACTTTGTCTACTTCTCTTTGATATTTTTTATAGTATTGAGTTGCTTCTTTGTATCTTGAAGTATTTATACAAATATCCATAACATCTCTAGTGTATTTTTTAAGTCCATAATAATCATCAATCTTGATTGAATATGGTATGGCTATATCTCTTAAATATTCTTTTAGATCTTCTTCATTATTTAGAAGAAGATAATGATAAAACACTTTATGCTTTAGTTGGAATTTATCAGGATTATAATCTTGTAGTAATATTTTAATTTCTTCAAGCATTCCTTGATCATTTTCAATTTTACAGATTGAGTAGAGCAAAATCATTTTTTGATAAAAGAAATTAGAATCATTACTAATTTTATTTAACGATAAAACGCTATCCTTATAATAGTTAAAAGCAATCAATATTTCTGCTTTAACTAGGCAATAAAAGTCTTGTAGGTAGACATCTTGAAGTGATTCTTTAATTTTATTTATTATAACAATAGCCTTTTCAGGATTCTCTTCTGTTAAATAGTGTGCCTCCCAAAGAGCTAAGTTTACTACTCTCTTAATATTATGATGTTTGTTATATACATCTTTTGCATTCTTGAAATCATCATGTGAGCAATTCTTTTTTAATAGTCTTTGTTTTGCCAAATATGAATTTTCACTTATTAATGCTTCTAAGTAATCATTACTTATTGAAATCTTGTTACATAAAAACAATATTTCTAAAGCAGTTCTGTACTTTTCTTTTGATATAAAATAGATTGATGAAAAGAACAAATATGAAAGTAATTCTAAATCACTCATATTTGTTACAAGATTCTCTAACATCATTACGTACTGATTCTCATCTTCAAGACTAAAATATACATAGTATCCTAATTTTACTAGGTTAATTACTAAATTATTTTCAATGTTTTCAACTTCTTTATAAGTATCTGTAACTAAATCATCATCTAAAAAAAATATACCTTTAATCATATTATTTAGATAAAGCTTATCATCTAGAGTTTTTTGTAAAAAGGATTCACTAACTTCTAGTTTAGTCATTATCTCTTTAACGTAAAACTCATTTGGTACAATCTGATTATTCTCAATCTTAGAAAGGTAACTAATACTACATATGCCATTAGATATAATGTCCTGAGTAACATTAAGTTCCTTTCGCTTCTTTTTGATAAAACTACCTATTTCTTGGTAGTCCGATCTGTAATCACTGATTCTCACTCTTTTATTAATCTTATTCTTAAGACTTGTCAAACTCATGCATTGCACTTCCTCTCTATAAATAGTCTATCCTATAAAAATGGTGTTTAGAGGAATATGTGTTGAAAAAAATTATTAGCTTGCGAACTTTAGCATATTCAAGAACTTATGAGTTGTATTGTTCTTATATCACTACAATATAGAGATTTTTTTTCAGAAATTCAACTAAGAATGGACATATATGTCGCTTTTCACAATTTCAGAAAAAAAAAGAGGAAGTATCCTCAAATATTAGGATAACGACAAACCTCTTTTAACTTACATTCATTACATTTCGGATTTCTTGATGTACAGTGATATCTTCCAAAGAAAATCATTTTATGATGAGTATCACTCCATTTATTTTTAGGAATTTTTCTCATCAACTTTTCTTCAACTTGTAAAACAGAATCATTTAAATAAGCCAATTTTAGCCTTTTAGACACTCTATTTACATGAGTATCAACTGCAATTCTTGGCACATCAAACCAAACACTTAACACAACATTTGCTGTTTTCCTACCAACACCTGGAAGTGATTCAAGTTCAACTTGACTACTTGGTACAGTCCTATTAAAATTTTCTATCAATTGTATAGCTGTAGACTTTATATTCTTTGCTTTATTTTTATAAAGGCCAATTCTTTTTAGATCATTTTCCAATTCTTCTATGTCTGCATTTGCAAAATCATCGACATTTCTGTATTTTATAAACAACTTTTTTGTAAGCAGATTTACTGATTTGTCCGTTGTTTGAGCACTAAGCATTACTGCTATAAGAAGCTCTAAAGAATTAGTATGATTTAATTCACATTCTGCATTCGGAAACATTTCATCTAAAACACTTAATATCTCATTTACTCTTCCCATATCTTCTTAAGATCACTAATTTTAGTGGTCTTTTTATATCTTTTAATCGAAGGTTTATCATCTTTTCTAAGAAGAATAGAATCAACATATTTAATTGTTAATTTTCTTAATCTTACAGCATCAAACAATGCTTCTTTGATCTCTTCATAGGTATATTTGTCTTCATTTAACCACTTTGTAATAGTTTGTATGTCTAATATACTCAAAGGCTTTTTAAACTCTTCTTCAAATAGTTTTGCTAATTTTGATTCAAGTGTTTTGTTTGAAGTTTCTTTACTTTTGTTTCGATTTTCAAACCCGCTTTTCATAATACTTTCAATCAAGAAATCTAGATTAAAACTTTCTGATTGTTTCCCATTTTTTGTTTCAACTACTTCCATTTTAATGAACCCTTTTTCAATCAACGAGTTTAATCTCCTCGAGGTTTTTTGTGTAGAAACAGAAAGCATTTCAGCTAGCTCTTTAGGCGAGATAAATGTTTTGTTGTTATTTAGTAAATAATGTAATTTTATCAATATAACTGCATCGGTTTCATCTATTCCTAGTTTAAAGTAATTATTCAGTATTAATTCTGTAAAGTCTATTGTGTTGTTATTGATATATCTTTTTATGTCCTTGATATCCATTTCTTCACCTCGCTTGGATTATATTATACCATAGCAAACTAGAAAAAAAGATTATTTTTTTCAAATAATCTTTAAAATTTGATTGACCTCATAGCTAATTTTTTTAATGCCATTTCAGCTGAATTTTGCTCTGCTTCTTTCTTGCTTTTCCCTATTCCTTCTCCCATTAATATTTCATCCATATACACTCTAGTTGAGAATATCTTATTATGAGATGGTCCACTCTCAGATATTACTTTATATTCTAATGTTCGTTTATCTGATTGAACAAGTTCTTGAAGGTAAGATTTATAATCTACAAAATCATCATCACGATCTTCTTTCATTGACGTAATAACAACTTTATTGAATATTTTATATGTTTCATCTAAGCCTTTATCAATATAAACAGCTCCAATCAATGCTTCAAAAGCATCAGCTTGGAGTGAAACTCTATTTCTTCCAGCGCTTTTTTCCTCACCTACTCCTAAAAATAAATATTTCTTTAGGTTACAGGCTTTAGCATATGTTACAAGCGCAGCTTCGCAAACATGTTTAGCTCTTTTTTTGGTTAAGTCTCCTTCATTGAACTGCTTATTTTCTAAATACAGGTATTTTCCCATAAGTAAATCTAAAACTGCATCACCAATAAATTCAAGACGCTCATTGCTTATGCAACTATTTTCATTTGCGTATGAAGAATGCGTTAATGCCATTTTTAATAAATCTTTATCCTTGAAATCCAGATTAAAAAATTTCTCTAACTGTTTCATCTTTTACACATCACTCTCAATGATTTTTTGTACTTTTTTAAGTACGTTACTTCTGACAATTAACACTGCTTGTCTTATTCCATTATAGAACCCAACACTTTTTGATGATCCTTGGGCCTTCACTACAACGCCTTTAAGACCATAAATCATTGCTCCTCCTATGTCTTCTGGAGCAAGTCGATGTTTAAAGTTCTTTAAGTTTCTCATTGATAGAAGCATTCCTATTTTCCCAAAGAAACCTTTCTTCAACTCTTGTTTCAACATTTTGCCAATGCCTTTGGCAGTTCCTTCAATTGTCTTCATTGCAATATTCATTGTGAATCCATCACTAATTAAAATATCACAAGGAGGATCAAGTATTTCTTTAGGTTCCACATTCCCAATAAAATTAATTTTATCATTTTCAATAAATAGTTTAGAGACTTCTTGTTCTAACTGTCTTCCTTTTCCTGGTTCTGTTCCGATATTAAGAAGACCTACTTTAGGGTTTTCAATATTGAGAACTTCCCTTGAATATACTAAAGCAAAATATGCTTGTTGAACCATAAATTCAGGTTTAATTTCAATATTTGCTCCTGAATCTAATATAATAGTGCTTCCACCATTTACATTTGGTATCAACGGAGCGATAGCTGTTCTTTTCATTGATTTCATTCTGCCAATCAATATATGAGCTCCAGCTATTAATGCTTGAGTTGCTCCACTGCTTACTATAGCGTCGTTTTCTTTATTTTTTACACTTGAAAGTGCAAGAGCCATAGAGCTTTTTCGATTACTTCTAATAACCGAAATAGGATCTTTTTCACCCATATCGATTACCCCATCACTTTGGACTATAGTGATTCTTTCTTCATTAGTAAGATATTTTCTAATTTCTGGTTCATCACCATATAATGTAATTTCAATGTCATCAATCATTTTAATGGCTAGCATTGAACCTTCAACTTGTTCTTTAGGAGCGTAATCTCCGCCCATTGCGTCAACTGCAATTTTTATCATAAAAGCACCTCTTTGTCATTAGTATTATACCATATTTAGTCTAAATTAGTTTTCTTTAAAACATTCTTCAAATAATTAAACATTAATGAATATTCCAAATTACGATATGATTCTTTGTCTGTTAAAATAGCAAAAGCATCATCTCTAGCAATTTCTAATATTTTTGCATCTTCAACAATTGAAGCTTTTGTGAATTTTAGATCACCTGACTGTCGAAATCCAAAGAATTCACCTGGTCCGCGCAGACGTAAATCTTCTTCACTAAGTATAAATCCATCATCTGTTTTTTCTAGTATTTCAAGTCTTTCTTTCGCAGATTCAGTATCATTGTGAATTAATAAACAATAGCTTTTTAGTGAACTTCTCCCAATTCTACCGCGCAGTTGATGCAATTGTGAAAGACCAAATCTTTCACTATTTAAGACAATCATCAATGTCGCATTAGGAACGTCTACTCCTACTTCTATTACAGTAGTAGAAACTAAAATGTTTATTTCATTTTCTTCAAATAATTTCATTACTTCATCTTTATCTTCAGTCTTAATTTTCGAATGAATAATTCCAACATAGTAGTCTTTAAATCTTGTCGAAAGCTCTTTATAGACTTTTTGAGCGTTTGATAAGTCCGTTGTTTCACTATCTAGTATTAATGGTGTAACAACATATACTTGATGCTTCTTTTTAAGTTCTTCATCAATCATTATGTAAACCATATCTATTTGATTTCTTGTGAATAGTTTTGTTTCTACTTTTGTTCTATTTTTAGGTTTCTCTTTAATTGTACTAATATCCATATCTCCAAACAAACTAATTGCTAGTGTTCTTGGTATTGGAGTAGCGCTCATATAAAGGACATCAGGCAAAAATCCTTTTTCTCTTAATTTCTTTCTTTGGTTAACACCAAAGCGGTGTTGTTCATCTGTGATTACATATCCCAAGTTATTATATCTTACATCTTCACTAAACAAGGCATGTGTTCCAATGATTAGTACCTTGGAATTATTTTTTATAATCTCAAGTTTTGAAATTCTTTCGGATGCAGTTAGTTTACCAGATAAGTAAACTAACTCATATTCTGTTGTTTCAAAATACTTAGAGAATGTTTTATAGTGTTGTTTAGCTAAAATTTCAGTTGGAGCCATCAAAGCTACTTGATATCCACTTGATAATACTGAGATTACTGTAATTGCAGCTACAACAGTTTTGCCACATCCGGTATCCCCTTGAAGTAGTCTATTCATTACATAAGGTGATTTAATATCTTTGATTATTTCATTTGTCACTCTCTTTTGATCATTTGTTAGTTCAAAATGAAGTTTAGAAATAAAATCTTTTACTTCTTTTATATCATATTTTTTAACGGTATTTTTGCGAGATTTATTTTTTAATTTTAGATATTGCATTTTAAATTGGAATTTAAAAAGTTCTTCATATTTAATTCTTCGATCAATTTTAATTAAGTCTTTATCTGCAATAGGGTTATGAACAATCCTTAATAACTCATTATACGTGATCAGCTTGTATTTCTTAATCAGAGAGCTAGGTAGTTCATCCTTTATCAAATATGAATATTCTTTGATTGCTGATTCAACAAACTTATTGAATTGATGATCGCTTATTCCATCTAAATTATAGATTGATTCTATTTCATTTTTGAAATTCTTTTTCAGTTTTAGAGTTGTAGCTGTTAACGTGTTACGCGATCTATCAATTGATCCAGTTACTACAATATCTACTCCTACATCTAACATATTTCTTAAGTAATCTCGATTAAAGATAACTACTTTAAAATTCCTGTTTTCAATCACCATATTGAACGTAAGGCGATTAAAGTTTTTCTTGATGTAATTAACTACTGCAGGACTTGTTACTTTGCCTTCTATAGTAGCTCTCTTTTTGTCTACAACGTCTTTTAGTTCAATCAAGTGAAATACTTCATACCTTGATGGAAAATGGTTAATGATGTCAAAACAATCGTAAATGTCATTACGATTAAGTTTTTCTTTCATTCTAGGTCCAATTCCTTTAATGGTTTCTAAGGCACTCATATCGTTCACCCCATATTTCATTATATAAAAAAAAAGGGTATAAATCTATACCCTTTTACTCAACAGCTATTATGTAAGAATAAATATCTTGATTTCCCTTAACTGTTTCTACTTCTATTTCAGCGTAATGTGATTCTAAATATAGCATTACTTCTTTAAGTTCTTCTTCTTTAACAGTTGATCCGTACATCACAGTTACGATTTCACTTTCTTCACTAATTAATGAGTCAAATAGTGCATTAACAGTAACTTTACGTTCTTTGTTTGATGTAACTATTTCTCCTTCAGCAATTCCAATGAATTCATCTTTTAGAATCTTTACACCTTTATATTCAGTATCTCTAACAGCGTAAGTAACTTCACCTGATTTAACATGTTTAATTAAATCATTCATTTCAGTTAAGTTCACTTCCAAAGAAGCATTTGCATCAAACATTGTTAATGATGCATACCCTTGTGAAATTGTTTTTGCAGGTAATACTGTTATATCTTGATTTTTAATGAATTTCGCAGCAGTCTGTGCACTTAATAGTACATTCCCATTGTTTGGAATAATTAAGATATGTTCAGCGTTGATGTTTTCAACAGCTTTAATGAAGTCTTCTGTTGAAGGATTCATTGTTTGTCCACCTTCAATAATGTTACAAACACCCATCTCTTTAAACATTTCTTTTAATCCTTGTCCGTTAACTACTGTAATAATTCCATATTTTTTCTTAAACTCTTGATGTTCATGACCACAGTCATGTCCTTCTCCAACTGTATGTAGCAATGTTTCTGAATGTTGGACACTCATGTTTTCAATTTTCAAAGTTGCAAAATCTCCAAATTGTTGTCCAAAGTTCAATACATCACCTGGAGTTTTAGTATGGATATGAACTTTTAATATTTCCTCATCACTTACTACAACTAAACTATCTCCAAATGTAGATATCTTAGTGATAAAGTTTTCTTTTATAAAATTGTGATCCTTTTTGAAGTTTACAATAAACTCAGTACAATACCCAAAATCAGTAGAACCTTCATAGGCATGTATTTCATGTGAAACTGATGATACTGTAGCAAATTTAGAATCTTCTAATATTGTTCCTTTTAAAGCTAAAATCATTCCTTCAATTATATCAATAAATCCAGCTGCCCCACTATCAATAACTCCAGCTTCTTTTAAGACAGGTAATAAGTCTGGTGTTCTTTCAAGTGATTCATATGCTTCTTTAATATAAATCTCTAATATTTCAAGTAAATCAGAATCGTGTTTAACATGTTCCATCGCTTCATCAGCTGCTTCTCTTGCTACTGTTAGGATTGTTCCTTCTACAGGGTTGATAACAGCACCATATGCCTGTTTTACACCTTGTTGTAATCCTATTATAAATTCTGTAGTTGTAGCTGTTTCTAATCCTTTAAATGTTTTTGCAAAACCACTAAATAATTGAGAAAGAATAACACCACTGTTACCTCTAGCTCCCATTAGTAATCCTCTAGATAAAGCTTTCGATATTTTTTCAACACTACCTTCTGGTAAGGTAGTGATAGCTTTTACTCCAGACATCATTGTTGATTGCATATTACTTCCAGTGTCACCATCAGGTACAGGGAACACATTTAATTCATTAATTCTTTGGTAATCGTTTCTCAAAGCAATTGTTCCATTTGTAATAAGTAGTTTTAACAACTTACTATCAATTACACTTGGGTTCATACTTTTTCCTCCAATTTATATAATATCCTTTAATTATAATTTTATTCAAAATACTTTCAATATTTTATCATACATATTTTAATAATGCAAATGTTTAGTCTTTCCCATAAAACAGCTATTTTTATATGAATATCCATTCATACTTTGATGTTCAAAGTATTATCCCCTATTGATGGGGTTTTGGAGTAGCGACACCGTAAACAAAAGCCGTATTCATAAAATTTTTATGATAAGAAATCTCAAAATTATTTTTTTTAAGGCTTTTCAAATAGTCTCTATTTAAGTTGCATCCACTTGCCATTTTTTTCCAAGCAGGATTTATAAAAGAGAAGACTGATTTTAATGGTTTTTTAGATGGTAAGACATGTTCTATAAAGAGTAATTCTCCATCACATTTTAACACTCTCTTAATTTCTTTTAACCCTTTATCTACGACAGTTACACTACAAAAAACTAGTGTATGAATAACAAAATCAAAAGAGTTATCAGCAAATGGTAATTCTTGAACGTCTAGTTGAACTAAATCAAACTTCTCACTATGTCTCCTATGTAGATTTATTAGCGGTACGCTTAATGTATTGTCTGAAAGAGTCAGTTCTTGAATATCAGAAAAGCGATAGTACCTTAAATTTGCGCCAGTTCCAGATCCGATTTCTAAAATCTTCTTCTTAGCTCTTGGCACTAGTTCTTTTCGAGCTTTTTTAATCCCCATTTTTTCAAGAGGATACATAAACACATTGTAAAATGAAACCATCTATATCACTTGCTTTCTATACATATTATATACCTTAATTGTAACTTAGATGCTTAATATATAATAAATATATGCTTTTTTAAAAAAAGTTGTTTTTACTCTTGCATTTTGTAAATAATATGGTAAAATTATACGTGCTTGAAATTCTAACAGATTGGAGGAATAACTATGTCAAGAGAATGTTATGCAACAGGAAAAAAAGGAATGAGCGGGAATAATAGATCACACTCACTTCACACTACCCGAAGAAAATGGAAAGCGAACCTTCAAAAGGTAAGAATAATTGAAGAAGATGGAACAATCAAAAGAGTTTTAGTTTCTACTAGAGCCTTAAGAAGTGGACTTGTAAAACGCGCTTAAACATACTACTATTAGCCGATTATATCGGCTTTTTTTATGAAATGCATTCAAATTATACTTCTTTTTTGCAAAATAAAAGTTCTCATTTTCAATAACGAGAGCTTTTTTTATTTTTCATTTTGATGGATTACTAGTAACAATCCTTCTTTAAAATTCACAATTCCTTCACCTTCGTTAGATATACAAAGTGGGTCATCCATATAAAGATTAAACTTTTCCTTTTCATAAAGAAATCCACTTATTGATAATCCCTCTACATCTTCCATAGCGAAGAAGGAAATATATTTGTGTTTGTTTTTGATTCGATGTCTTCCAGGATGAAGAGCATACATTTGAACATCTTCTGTTATAATCGAGACACTCCCAAGTCTTAGTAAGCTAAGGTTTGCGAAACTATGATCAAATCTTCCGCCTATTGCTCCATAAATAATAATCTGGTGATATGTCATTTCCAATACTTCTTCTACAGCCAAGTATAAATCAGTGTAATCTTTTTTACTTCTATATTTTTTTGTTTCACCTGCATATTCTTGAATTTCTAATAATTGTGGTTCTGTGACGCTATCAAAATCTCCTATTGCTAGATCGATTTTCATTTTGTTTTGCATTAGAAAAAAAGCACCTTGGTCTACTCCAATTATGAATTCTTCATGGTCTTTTTTATATACTTTTTGCAAATCATAATTTAGTGGTCCGGCAAATATTTTAACAATCATTTTAACTGCTCCATTCTAGCGAATGGATCGTCACTTTTGAAAATATATGAACCTGCCACAAGAACATCTGCACCATTTTCTTTACATAGAGCGGCTGTTTTTTCATTAATCCCTCCATCTACTACAATCAGTAAATGTATATTAAGTTTTTTTCTTAAGGTATCAAGTTCTCTTATTTTATCTAGACTATTTGTCATAAATTCTTGTCCACCAAAACCTGGTTCAACACTCATAACTAATACTTGATCAATAAAAGGTATTAGATTTGATATTGCACTTATCTTTGTATTAGGTTTTAAAGACAGACCTACTTTTGCTCCATGTTCTCTTATCAATTTTATTACAGCCATAGGGTCATTAGTTGCTTCAATATGGAAAGTAATTCTATCGCTTCCTGCTTTAATAAAATCTAAAGCATATTTTGCAGGATCACTTATCATAAGATGAGTATCTAGAATTTGGTCTGTATAAGTTCTTAGACCCTTGATAACAACTGGTCCAATTGAAATGTTGGGTACAAAATGTCCATCCATAACGTCCACATGTAACCATTGTGCTGATTTAACTGTTTCAATAGATCGTTCTAAGTTACCAAAATCAGCAGATAATATTGAAGGTGCAATTATCATAAAATCACTTCCTATACATTGGTTTTTGATTTTTTATTTCTTCTATTATTAGTTTATAATTACGATATCTCGAAGGTAATACATTGCCTTCTTCTAGTTGTTTTTTAACATTGCATTTAGGTTCATCTAAATGTTTACATCCTCTGAATTTACATTCATTTGATAGCTCAAAGAAATCAACGAAACAGTCAGGTACATTCTCTTCTTTAATATCAAAAAAATCTAATTTTGAGAATCCAGGAGTATCAGCTACAAGTCCTCCAAACATCTCATACATTTCTGAATGTCTTGTGGTATGTTTACCTCTACCAAGAGCTTTTGATATTATATCTGTCTTAAGTTTTAAACTAACGTCTAATACATTCAGTAAACTAGATTTACCAGCACCTGTTTGTCCAGCAAAGATATTGATCTTGTCTTTAAATAAATCTTTAAATTCTTCAGTACCACTTAAGTCAACTGTACTAGTATATATTACTCTATAGAACTTTTCATAATATTTCATTTGTTCTTTTAATTCCGTAAGCTCTATACTGTGCATAAGATCCGTTTTAGTCATTACTATAATAGGTGTAATGTTCTCATGTTCAATGAGTAGTAAGAAGCGATCTAATAGGTTAAAACTAAAATCTGGTTCCTTGCAGCTATTGATAATGATTGTTTGATCAACATTAGCAACTGGTGGTCTATTTAAAATATTCTTTCTTTCGAGAATATCAGTAATAAATTTTTCATCGTAAATAACTCTATCTCCTACTACTGGGCTCTCATTTGTATGACGAAACTTCCCACGAGCTTTTAACTCATGAGAATTTTTATTTTCATCTCTTACGGTGTAAAGTCCACCGATCAATTTAGTTATTAGTCCTTTTATAATATTCCTCCTATACTTGATACATCTTCATTGCTTCTTGGAGAGAAATCTTAGATAGTTTTCTTTTAGCTACATATGCTCCTAAGTAGAACAAAATAATGAAGATAACAAGGCTCAACAACCCATGCCAAAGTTCAAATCTAAATGGCATTAGTACTCCATAAAACTGAGCCATATAATATGTCATTAAGTAAAATAATCCATAGGCTATTGGAATTGTGACTAAGAATGTTCCAATTCCATAAGTCAAGTACCCACCCAGTATCATTTTATCTATCTCTTTATTATTATAACCTATTACTTTAAATAAAGATATGTTATAGAAATTATCTTCTATCGTCATTACTGTTAAAATATATACTACAATACTTCCGATTGCTATAGAGGCAAAGATAAATACATAAATCATGATATTGAAGAGGCTCTGCATTTTACTTGCTTGTTGTAAAATATCTTCGGTACTTATAACAATTAAGAAATCATTTTCACTAAGTTTTGTTTGTGAATAGACTGCATTCGAATATGTAGTTGTATTTGTTAATAGTAGTGACAACTCTTCTATGTCAATATATGCTCTATTACCTGAATATTCTTCTGTTACACCTACAATTTTGAATTCTTTAGATTCTTCACCTACTTGGAGCATTAAGCTATCTCCCAATTTTACACCATTTATTAATCCTAATGATGTTGTAATTATTATTCCGTTTTCTAAATCATTCGTTATTTCTTTGTCTCTTTTATTTAATAGTTTATGAAGCTCGTTATCTGGACTAAGTCCTACAAGATAAATATCTTCTTCATTCAAAATAGCACTTGGAAGCTCAATAACTTTTTCTTGAGTTCCAGTTACTTCGCAAGTTTGTGAATAGTCACAATACCCTATATAATTATAGTCAGTATTATCATAATAATTGTAGAGCATTCTATCCATTACTCCAATCATTGAGAAGCTTAGTAAAATCAAGAATGCCGCATAAAACATTCCAATTATATATGCTGAAAATTTAACCATATTTCGATATAGCAACAAATGTTTTAGTTTCGAAGTTATTTTTAATCTCTTTAGAAATCCATGCATTCTTTTTGTTAGGAAATTAGCATTTGATGTAATCGGAGGATTTAATAATGTGACAGGCTTTTGATTTAATATTCTTCTAATAATAAGATAACTTACTACAATTAAGAAGACAAAAGGTACTACTACTGCGATTGTAAATGTTTCTAAAGTTTGAGCAACTGGTTGACTTGGCAGTAAGTAAATAGTTAGATAAACATTTTTCATTGGTTCTGCGCCAAGTACTCCAAGAAAATAACCCATAATAATTGCAGGGAAAGATAATATCGCAATAAAGAAAATATATGGCAAAGTAATCTCAAGATTTGTATATCCCATTGATTTAAGAATTCCAATAGCTCCTCGTTGAGATTGTAAGACTTTAGATACCATAATTCCAACAATCAATAAGGCAATTGATGCAATGAGTAAACTTAGTATAAGAGCTGTTTTTTGTCCACCCTCAATTTCACCATAAATAGCTCCACTTCTCATATTATTGATTGTTAAAAGAGTAGATGTAACAAAATCCAAGTTTTCGTTATCACGATAATCATCAATTACATCTTTTTTAAAATCGGAGTCTAAATATCCTTCTTTATATACTCCTGCGATCTCAAAATAAACGGTCTCATTTAAATGTTCGAATTCCTCATCAGTTAACAATCCCATTGTTTGAGTATCGTTGTCAAATATTAAGGCATCTGAAAACATTGCTAAACTATAATCTGGGAAAAGTACAAAGCCACTTATTGTGTAATCCTTATCATCTAGAGTAAGTATTTCTCCTATAACTAGATTATTGTTTTTTGCGTATGCTTGTGTTATCCCTATTTGATTATTTGTTGAAGGTTTTTCTCCTTCAACAAAGAAACTTAGGTTTATTGCGACTGAGTCTTTTAAGATTCTAGCTTTGTTTGATGTTCCATTGAGATTGAAATAGACATCCTTTGATTCTCTTAATTCAACAATTATATTGTCGTATTCTGATGTTATAGTATTTAGTCTGTTGTTTAATACTCCATAATAACAATCTTCATCAATTACCTTTAGTGCTGAAATTGAAAATGGTATTTCAGCAACCAAAGGGCAACTTGTTGTGATATAAGTAGAATCAACTTCAAGAGGCATGTCCATCATTTTCATTGCAAATTTTTCTTGATTTGCTTCTTCAAAATATGCTTCTGTAGGAGCGTAAATACCTCCTACTCCTAAATCCATTGTCGTATATATAAAACTGCTTAGTGTAATGATTAGTCCTAGTAAAAGTAATTGAACATATTGTTTTTTTAGCGTTCTAAATACATTTCTAAAAAGCATATCTTAACCCCAAGAGATTTCTGAAGCATTCAATTTAGTTTTATTTACAATAATTTCCACTACTTCACCTGAATTTAGTTTTATTATACGATCAGCCATTGCTCCGATACTTGGATTATGAGTTATCAATACAACAGATGTTTTATATGTTTCATTAAGTTTTTGAAGAATACTTAGTATTTCTTTTGCCATTTCTTCGTCTAGTGCACCAGTTGGTTCATCACAAAACATAATTTTAGGATTTTTTACAACAGCTCTAGCTATACTAACTCGTTGTTGTTCCCCACCACTTAACTGAAATGGATACTTCGTTGTTTGAGGAGTAAGTCCAACTTGTTCTAATACTTCTTCGACTGTGAATGGAAGTTTGCTAACTTCTCTGCCTACTTCTACGTTTTCTTTTACACTTAATGTTTGTAGTAAATTATACTGTTGGAAAATGAATCCTAAGTTGTCTCTTCTAAATTTAGTTAGTTGCTTCGCATTCATATCACTTATTATTTCACCATCAATTGATATTTTACCACTTGTTGGGTTATCGAGGCCACTGATGATATTAAGCATTGTAGATTTTCCACTTCCTGAGGGACCAAGTAATACAACAAATTCACCATTTTTAATCTCCAAATCGACGTTCTTCACCGCATGTGTTTCTACTTCTCCAGTGAAATATGTCTTTGTCACATTTTCTAATTTAATACTCATCTTTGTTTCCTCCTTTTATATAACCTTTAATAATAAGATTTAATTTTTTCTTCATGTTTTCTTCCATTGTTTCCTTTTTAATGCTTTTATCATATAAATATAGCATTAATTCATACACTACTAAGCTAAATACAATTTCGCTTAATTGTGCCTCATCTACTTCTTTAAGAATATTTTTTTCTTTTAACCTAAATAAATATGTTTCAATTTCTTTCATACTTTTGAAATCCATTTCAGCCATCCTTTTAAATCTTTCGGGATTCTTATTGGCCATTTTTGCACCTTGTATCAACATCTCTACCATGATCCTTCTAGGAAGTTTCAAGGCAATACTCATTGTCTTGAATAAATATTCCATGATCGCTTCTGAAATGTTTGATTCAATATTTAGAAGCTGATTATTTTCATACTCATTTCCAATATAATTTTCATACATTGACTCAAACAAAATATCGGTTTTGCTTGGGAAGTAATTAAAAATTGTCCCTTCAGCAATACCAACTTCTTTAGCTATCATCTTCGTTGAAGTGTTTTCATAACCTAAATCATAAAAGAATGATCTTGAGACATCTAGGATACTTTGCCTAATACGGTTTTTTTCTATTTGAGAAATTCTAGCCATTGTTAGTCTCCTTAAATATGAGTGCACTTATATGAATACACTCATATTATAATTCTAATATTGAAAAATGTCAAATAAAAACGTCTCAATTGAGACGTTTTTAATATTCTGATTTTAGTTTTAGATAATACTGAGCCATTGTTTGTTGAACGTAAGGCGCAACATAAAGCAACAATATTCCAAATGTTAACCCCACTAGAATATACCATCCAATGAACGATAAACTTAAAATAAAAAATTCCATTTTGTGCCCATTCATCATTTCTCTACTTTTAGTAATTGCTTCATCTCCAGTTAAATCTTTGAACTCTGGATCTTGTAAGATGAAAAATGTTTGTGAATAAGCAAATGCTTTAATAATCCCTGGTATTAAAAATAGTAACGACCAACCTATAATGTAAACAACCATTAGTAAAGCACCTATAAGTGCTCTTACATATTTTGTTTGAGTAAATGGTTCAAGTAAATCACCAATGTCCTCTTGTTTACCGAGTGCTATATTATAATGCAAGTGTGCATGTCCAACACCAATTGGTATTAATAGTATTGTTATTATACTAAATGCTCCAAATATTGGATGGATAAACGTTAGAGAACTACTAGCGGTTGCTGCTTCTACTACTACAAATGCAAGAATTACTATAAGCCATTTCCCTCTAAGCATCTCTTTTGCTTGATTTTTAAGTTCCGATCTATTCATAATTACCTCCTATATATTCTTGCTTCTTAACTGTCCACATGCAGCATCGATGTCTCCACCTTTTTCTCTTCTAAGTGTTGTATTAATCCCTCTACTTTTAAGTTTCATAAAGAAGGTATTAGCTCTGTCATCACTGCTTCCTTGTAAATTAAACTCCTTAACATCATTATATCTTATCAGGTTTACATAACAATTAATCCCTCTAAGTAAATCAGATAATTCATTCGCATGCTTAATTTCATCATTTACATTTTCTAAGAGAATATACTCAAACGTAATTCTTCTATTTGTCTTCTCAACATATTTCTTTGATGCTTCTATTAATTCTTCTATTGGATACACTTTATTAATCTTCATTAATTTTGATCTGATTAGATTATTTGGAGCATGTAAACTTATTGCTAAGTTAACTTGTTTTGTTTCATTACTAAATTGTTCAATCTTTGGAATAATTCCACATGTTGAAACAGTAATGTGTCTTGCTCCAATTTCAAGCCCATAAGGACTGTTTATTATGTCAATGAACTTCATTGTTTTATCATAATTATCAAATGGTTCACCAATACCCATAACGACAACATGACTAACTCTTTCTTTGGTTATTTCAGCTACCTTTAATACTTGAAGAACTATTTCATAAGACTCTAAATCTCTTTTTTTCTTTTGAAGACCAGACGCACAAAAAGAGCATCCTATGTTACACCCAAGTTGAGTTGTAACACAAACACTATTTCCATAATCATGTCTCATTAAAACTGTTTCAATTAAATCATTACCTTTTAAAGCAAAAAGAAATTTTTCTGTTCCATCATTTGAAATTTGATGAGAACTAATCTTTAAACTTGAAAATGCAAAGTTTTCAACTAAGAATGTTCTTAACTTTTTACTTAAATTACTCATTAAGTTAAAATCATGAACATTTTTCTTATAAATCCATTCAAATATTTGTCTTGCATTAAATACTTTAAAGTCAAAACCAGTAAGAAGTTCTTCTAGTTCTGATAACGTATAATCATATATTTTTTCCATTCAAATCACCCACAAAGATTATAACATGCAACTCATAGTTATTAAAAACAATTAGCAAATTAAAATGCAATCAATGAATGATTGCATTACATTTTGTTATATTCCATAAGGTTGTATTTTTCTATTTCTCCTAATATCGGAAAAACAATGGTATCAATTTTAAGAAAAGTATTATTTAATCCAGTATATTTTATTTTAATTACATCATCATCAGAATGCAAAACATCAAATTGAATTTTATCATGAAGATCTCTGCGAATAAACTCATTATGTTCTATTGCTTGCTTCATTTCACAATATATATATCTATTTTTTAGTGCTCTCTCTAGAAAAATTGGTAAAGTGAACACTTTTTCTTTTAGTTCTAAATACCCCAAATAGTCAATAACGCAGACTGAAATTCCTTTGGGAATATCAGATAATTTCCTAGCAAAAAAATCTCCTTTGTACTCCCTTAGAGTTGATAACTGATTATCCAATTCCATCATTGTATCTAAATCTACGAAATGATACAGATCGTGTTCTTCTGCTTTTCTTCTTTTTCTAGTAGTGTATCCTTTGTATTTTTTAATTCCATAGGCTTCCATTAAGTAATTTTCTATAACGTAAACTCCACTACACTGATATCCCATAAGACAAATTACTAATTTCATTTCATACCTCCTAAACGATTGATTCTAATCAAACAAAATCAATTACTATTTTTCTTTTCATGTTTGAAAACACTCATGAAGAATTTAAACATTACTTTTCTTGTAGTGAGCCAATAAATATATTGTTTTCTTTTCAATACTTTTTTAACAATGAACGGGGTAACAGTTTCTACATCATTTCCAAGGATTCCCATAATTTTCATTGAATCTTTAGTTGCGTCTTTTAATAGTAAATCTGTGAATACCATTCCTGGTGAAATCGTTCCAACAAAGACATTTGGATATTCTTTTAGTTCTTTATTGCATGCTCTACTAAAATATCTTACTAATCTCTTTGAAGCTCCATAGACAATAGTTTTAGGAATTACTCTTCCATCACTTCCAAGTCCTTCAAAATTATAGATTGAACCATATCCTTGCTTTTTCATTTCATTCAAAGCAATATTGGTTCCCATAATCATACCTGTTACATTGATATCAATTACTCTTTTTATCTCATCTTCAGATAAATCAGAAATATCCTTTTGCAAATGACTTACACCAGCGTTGTTAATCCATATATCTATTTTACCAAATTTGTTAATGGCCTTATCCTTTGCAGTTACTAATTCAGTCGAATTCCTAACATCGCATACTAAACCAATATATTCCCCACTTAACTTTTCTATTGATTTATCGACACTTTTCTGAGTGGTCCCTGTAAAAGAAACAACATGCCCTCTTTTTATGAACTCATTTACTAAACCTTGTCCTATTCCTCTTGTTCCGCCAGTTATAAAGACATGCATTTTTACACCTTCTTGATATTAATCAAATAATTAATCCTATAGTATATTATATCATATTATTTACTTGGACTAAACTGAAAAGATTATGTCACTAAAAAAGAGAGAACTGATTACTCTCAGTTCTCTCTTTTGATTGTTAATTTTCATTTCTCTTCACTTTTCATATTTGGCAAAAATGGAACTAATCCTAGTGCAATTAGTCCAATAGTAATTTGAACCAAGTTACCTGGAACACTAGCAATTGCTGCCCAGCCAATACCAAGTACTGAAGCCTCAAAGACAAAATAACCTAACAGCATTACAACTGACCCTATAACAATAGCAATCACATTCTTATATATATTAGATCCTTGTCCATTTTTATCCTGAGATATAAATCCAATTACAAATCCCATAGTTCCTCTAACAATTAATGTTGCAGGTGCCCATACGAACCAAGCACTAAACAAATCAAACATCATCATCCCAATTCCACCAGATAGTGCTCCATACTTCTTCCCATATTTTAAAGCAATACTAAACATTGCAATATTTCCAAGATGAATTAATCCCCCACTAATACCTGTGGTTGGTATTTGAATAAAATAAGTAGCTACAAAAACAATCGAAATAAATAGTCCTGCAAAAACAATATGTTCTGTTTTTAATGATCTCATTTCAATCTCTCCTTTTATTTAACACTCGAATATATTATAATAAAAGTGTGTATCTTTTAAAACATACAAAAAATATTATTTTGAGGTGGTCACATGGAAAAATTGAATATTCCTTTATATCAAAGACTCTATGAAGATATCAAATACAAGATAAGAAGAAATGAATACAAGAAAAATACTAAACTTGAATCTATTAGGTCTCTAGCAAAGAAACTTGATATAAGTACAACAACTGTAGAAAAAGCTTATAACCAGCTACTTATCGAAGGTTATATTACTAGTATTCCAAGAAGTGGATACGTTGTTTTAGCAGTTGATTTACTCGAGAAATCATTTCATAAACCTCTTGTAGATCCAATCATTGCACATACATATCCAAACGATAAATTGACTTCTGATTTGTTTGATATCAAGAGTTACAAAGCAATTGTCAATAAGGTATTAAATTATGATTCAGAGAAATTATTTACAGAATGTGACCCACGTGGTGAAGAAGAACTACGTGAAGAAATTAGAAAATATGTTCTTTCTGAAAGAGATGTACAATGTGATATCAATCAAATTATTATTGGTGCAGGGATCCAAAACTTACTTCATATTTTGCTTAATATTTCAGAAAAGAAAAGTGTTACATACTTAACTCCTGAATTTAAAAAGGCAACTAAGGTATTTAAATCTTATGGATATACTTTGAAACCTAGAAAATCTATTAAAGAGATTTCTAGAATAAAAGCTGATTACCTGTATATCTCTCCTTCTAATATTTACCCTACAGGTGAAGTTATTAAAGTGAAAGAGAGAAACGAAATAATCAAATGGAGCAAACAAAATGATTCATTTATTATTGAAGATGATTATAACTTCTTCCTTCGTTTTAACAGTTATACTGTGCCATCTATCCATAGTTATAATAATGGAGAAAATGTCATTTATATGGGATCTTTCTCTAAAACATTTTTACCTTCAATGAGATTGAGTTTCATGATACTACCTGTCCCTTTGTATAATATTTACAAGGAAAATTACTCAGAATTTTCTCAAGGAGTGTCTAAATTAGAACAACTTACTTTAGCAAGATACATGAAAGAAGGATGTTTTAGAAGACATACTAAAAAACTCTACAATCTATATAAAGAAAAAAATGAAGCAATTACTTCTTCATTAATTCGTCAAAACAAAAATAAGAATTTCAAAATAAGAGGTAACGATAGTAACCTTCATGTAATTTTAGACTTCAAAACCAAATACTTCTTAGATACTTTTAAGCGTAACTGTAATAGATACGATTTAAAATTCGAAGTAATTAATGGTTCAAACAGTGTTATATTCCCGTATTCAGGAATTGAGACTAAAAATATTAAGAGGTTAATAAAAGATTTATTTTATAACATGTAATAAACAAATGACAAGTCAGTCGACTTGTCATTTTTAGTTATCTTAATACTGCATTATGTTTTTTCTCTAAACTCAATAATATGTCTTTCATTCTAGCATCAACATCACTAGTTTCAAGAGTTTTAGATGAATCACTAAATTCCATTCTTAGGGCCAAAGACTTCTTGTTTTCGCCCAAATTATCTTCTTTATATAAATCAAATACAAAAATATCTACAAGCATTCTTTTGCCTGCTTTTTGAATAACTTGTATGACTTCTTTAGCTGATACTTCATCTGAAACAACAATTGCAATGTCTCTATAGATACTTGGGAACTTATTGATGTCTTTGGCTTTTTTTAGAGGTCTTCTTAAATTATAAAGTTTAAAAACATCTAACTCAAAAACAAAAACATCTTTTAGATCATTATTTTTAGCATAGGCAGGGTGTATTTTTCCCATAAATCCAACATTTCCAGTTCTGTCAACTATATAAGCACTTTGATGAGGATGTAGGTTATCATAATCGCTCATTTCAATAAATTCTAGATGCGAGAGTCCAATTTTTTTGAATAGTGACATTAGAATTCCTTTTACAAAAAAGAAATCAACCACTTCTTTTTGACCTTGCCATGATGTATTTGATATTTCACCAGTTAACGCTCCACTTAATAATAATGTCTCATTATCTTTTTCATATTTCTTCCCTATTTCAAAGAAGAACACATCCTTGTTTTTTCTTGCATTATTATATCTAACTGCTTCTAGTAACCCATTTAATGGTGTGTGGATAAGTGTACTTCTATCTATACTCATTGGCATAGCTACTTTAACCACTTCATCTTTTTCATTTGTGAAATCATAGACTTTACTTTCATTTACCAAAGCATAAGTTATCGCTTCACTTAGACCTAAAGATGCCATAGTATTCTTCAGTGTTCTTCTGAAAATTTGATAATCAGTAAGTTTACCTTGTGACACAGTTTTAGGTAATGTTAGGGGTATTTTATCATACCCTATAATTCTTCCAATTTCTTCAATGATGTCTTGATAAGTATCTACATCTTGTTTTCTTGAAGGAACATAAACTTCAAATTTAGTATCTTTTAAATCGTATTTAAAAGCTAGTTTTGTTAGAGTTTCTTTGATTAAATCTAAAGAATATGATGTTCCGAGGTAATGATTTATCTTTTCTAAAGAAACTGATACTTTTATATCTTCTTTACTTGTATTATCTATTTTACTAATTCCTTTTAGAACAACTCCAGAAGCGTATTTAGCAAATAGCTCTGTTGCCATATCCAATGCGTAAACTGTTCTTGAAGGATCAACTTTTCTTTCAAAACGTGAAGAAGCTTCACTTTTTAAATCAAGTCTTGAAGATGTTTTTCTGATGTGAACTGGTTCAAATACTGCACTTTCTAACATGATCGTTGTTGAAGCATCGTGAATCTCAGTTTCAAGTCCACCCATTACTCCACCAAGTGCAACTCCTATTTTGTCATTAGTGATTAATATATCATCACTAGTTAGTATTCTTTCTTTGTTGTCTAGAGTAACAAAGTTTTCATTTTCATTTGCCATTCTTACAGTGATTTTATCTGATCCAAGTAAATCAAAATCAAAAGCATGCAGTGGTTGCCCAGTCTCAAGCATGACATAATTTGTTATGTCTACTACATTATTAATTGGTCTCATGCCAGCAGCAATAAGTCTTGCTTGCATGTATAAAGGGCTTTCCTTTATTTCAATATTTTTAATAACCCTAGCTGTATAAGCCATGCAGTTAAGTGTTTCAATTTTTATTTTTACTGGATTAGGTTCATTTATTTCTTTTACAGAAGGAGTATTTAAATGAATATTTGTGTTTAATATAGCTGCTGTATCATAAGCTAAACCCATCATACTTAATAAATCTGCTCTATTTGGTGTAATGTCTAATGCCATTACCTCATCATCTAAAAACATTTCTTTGATCGGATTTGTTCCTGCTTTAAGGTCGTTAGGTAGTACATAAATTCCGTCTTCATTATGATACTTCTTATCAATCCCAAGTTCGCTTAAACTACAAATCATTCCATTAGACTCAACGTCTCTAATAGTTGATTTTTTTATTTTAAAGTTTCCAGGCAAAACTGATCCTGGTAAAGAAACGATAACTTTTTGGCCTTTATCAACATTTGGTGCCCCACAAACAATTTGCGAGATTTCTCCACCTATATCAACTTGACAAACACTTAGTTTGTCAGCATTAGGATGCTTTTCTTTTTCTACAATATATCCAACTACTAAGTTAGTTGCTTCTACTAAACTATAGAATTCTTCTACCTCAGCACTATGGATATTAAATTTATCAGCTAACTCCTTGATGTCAACATTGACATCAACTAACTCTTTTAACCAGTTTAATGATACTTTCATTTTTATTCCTCCTCAAGAAATTTAGTTACTACTTCAATAACTTCATTTCTAACCGCTTTATCAAATAATAAGAAATGACTTGAATCAATAGGATATCTTATTACTTTATTTGCATTAATTGATTTTTCTAACATATCAATTGATTTCTTCTTAACCATTTCATCTCTAAGAGTTTCAATTATTAAAGTATCAGTTTTAATCATTTTTAAATACTTTTTTGTATATTGTAAATACAACTGTAAGTAAAATATATGTATTTTTGATACTCTTTGAAATCTAATAATAAACTCTTTATAGAATATTTTTTGAATTCTTGTAAGACTCTTCTTAAAGGCTAAAGTATGTCCTAGACCATTCAAGAATTTACGATAGTTAGGGTTTTTAATAATTGGGGCAATTAATACTAACTTACTCACTTTTTCGTTTTTAGCAGCGATTATCGCTGCTGTTGATGCACCTAAACTATATCCTATTAAGAATACTTTATGGAAATCTTCATTAATCATTTCTATTGTTTCATCGATAAATTCTATAAAGTCGGATGTCGTTGCTTTTGGGAAATAATTTCCTGTAAAACTTCCAGGAAGAAGTCCAGGATAATATACAAAATAGTTCTCATTCTTCGCAAGAGATTTGTACAGAGTTTTTAGTTCGGCGCCGTTTGTTCCTGCGCCATTAATTATGATGACTAAATCTTTATTCATTATTTAAACTGCTTATTAAAGCGAACATCATTTGTATAAAATGCACGAATATCGTTTAAGCCATATTTAAGCATAGCAATACGTTCTACTCCCATACCAAGTGCGAACCCTTGATACTTTTTAGAATCATACCCGCTAGCTTCTAACACATTATCATTTACCATTCCTGCTCCAAGGATTTCAATCCAGCCTGTTCCTTTACATACATTGCATCCTTTTCCGTTACAATTATGACAACTAACATCAACTTCAACAGAAGGTTCTGTGAAGGGGAAGTAAGAAGGTCTTAATCTGATTTCTCTTTTTTCTCCAAATAATTTTTTTGCGAGTATTTGTAATGTACCTTTTAAGTCAGACATTGAAGTATTTGTATCAACCACTAATACTTCTATTTGCATAAATTGATGACTATGAGTTGCGTCATCATCATCTCTTCTAAATACTTTACCTGGGCAAATAATCTTAATTGGGCCTTTTTCCTTATTATCTAACATTGTACGTACTTGTACTGGGCTTGTATGAGTTCTAAGTAGTGTTTCTTCTGTTATATAAAAAGTATCTTGCATGTCTCTTGCAGGATGATTTTTTGGAAGGTTTAATTTTTCGAAATTGTATTCCTCAATTTCAATTTCAGGTCCTTCCATTACTTCATAACCCATTCCAATGAATAAATCTTCTATTTCTTCTTGAATTTGAGTCATCAAATGAAGATTACCAACTTCAAATGATTTTCCTGGCATTGTTACATCTATTTTTTCATTTATAAGTTGAGCATGAACCATTTCTTCTTCAATCAATTCTCTTTGAGATTCGATATAAGATAGAATTAGTTGTTTTGCTTCATTCGTAACTTGTCCAAATTTCGGTCTTTCCTCATTAGGTAAATCTCTCATCAGTTTCATAACTTCACTAAAAGATCCTTTTTTACCTAAGTACTTAGATTTGGCTTCGTTAAGAGCATGAAGGCTCTTAACTATTTTAATATGTTCCTTTGCTTCCTTCTTTATTGCTTCTAATCTTTCATTTGCATTCATCTAATTCACTCCTTAAATTAAAAAAAGTTTGTCCTATAAAAGGACGAACTCTATATCCGCGGTACCACCTTAGTTCTAGTATAATACTAGCTCTTATATCTTTTAACGCAAGAATTACGTGCGAAGTTAACGCCTCTAAAAGATGAATTCCTTAGATTTAATATAGAATACTTTCAGCGTATATTCCTCTCTAAGATACTAAGTTTCTAAGTACTACTTCTTCGTCACAGATTTATACTACTGTATTATATATTATTACCTTTATTATTACAACAGTATTAGCGTATTTTTAGAAAGTTATGTGGTAATATTTGAATGCATTTTTGGTTTTCACAAAAAATTCTCCATATTAAAGGAGACTTTATATATACTCTTTTCTTTTATCCCTTCGGACATATTGTACCAAGAAATGACCATACGAGATATTACCTAGATTGATTTTGATACATCAATCTATAAAATATAAATACTTCAGTAAGTAATCATGCCACTCTGTTTCATCTAGTGTTTGAAGAGTTGTTTTGTCAATTAAATAATAGTCGTAAGATATATAATTAACGAAAATTTCCCCAACTGGATCATCCCAAGTTGCATCAAGGTGATACCATACATCATCAACAAGCACAGCGTTCCACTGGTGACTATCTGAGCTTACTCTGAATGTTGGGATTCGCAATGCTCTTAACATTACATCTACTGCATGAGAATATCCTTCACATACAGCGTTACCATCGAGTAATACTCCAAGAGCTGAATGATCATTATCACATGCAGAGGAATTATCATAACATTGTGTATCATAAAAAGAATGTGTTACTACATAGTCATGGACGGCTTTAACCTTTTGTTCATCTGTCATTCCTATATCAATTATTGAATTTAGGATTACCTCTATCTCTTGATTAACGTACAGTATATCAGAAACCGAATAACCTCTTTCCATTGAGATATGCATTAGATTTTCATTCGTCAAATATGATATTGCTCGAGGAGCATAGAACGGATGAATGAATCCTTCTATCTCAAAAGCTATATCACTATATAGCGGATTATTCCTTAAAACTCTACAGTCAATAAAGATAGAACAGGTGATAGTAAATTCAGTTTCCCCGGCATTATAAAACGTAAAGAGATAGTCATCATAATCATCATAACTAGTGAGAGGAACAGAAGTATCTACAAGATGCAAGGTAGGCACAGAGTAATATAGAGCGTACTGATTTGCATAAATCACATATGTTGATAAAACTTCATCAACGTAGTCTACACCTAGGAAACTATAATTAGCTTTTACAAAAAGTGTAACATCCTCTTCAATAGATGAAATATCAATTGTGATATCACTAGTCATTGGAGCAAAAGATTCAACAACATTGTCTTCTTCATCTATTAACTCAACTAAATATGTAGTATTTGAAGCTTCTTGATTCGAAGTAATTAAATCAAACTCAAACTCATTGTCATTGTGTTTTACATTGGAAATAACTGCATAAGGAGTTTGAGGAGTTTTCAAAGTTTTGACTTCAACAACTTGACTAACTGTTGAACAAATCTGGCAACCACTAACGTCTAATAAAGCAGAAACAAATATTTCATAATTGGTTTCTTGAGATAATTCAGTTATAGTCACATCTAATTCTTCTAAATCATCTAAAGATAATGTAGCAACTTCATTAGTACCTTCCATCACTACTACCTCAATCGAGATAACGCTTGATGAAGTATCAACTAAATTGATACTTAATGTTGCAGATAAATCACTTACTTCAACTAGTGAAGCAGTCACTATAGGTAATATAAAATCTCCATAAATAGTTGAAAAAGTTAATGTATAGAAATTTTCTTCAATTAATTCAAGCTCCATTGAATGATACCCATCTACTGTCAATGTGTATCCTTTATGATACTCCAAATCATCTAATAAAATTATATTTTCACCATACTCTAATACCTCTGTGAAGACAATATTATCTTCATCATCAACCAAAACTAGAGTGACTAAAAAGTCATTATAAATAGTTTGAATTTCTTGTGGGACATTACATTCAATAAGCATTTCATTATCTAAAATGTAATATGTTCTGTCACAAGTTATTTCAAGGGGTGACTCATTCACTTGAAGATAGTTAAAATAAAAATAACTACCTACTACTAGTAATATCAATGAAGCAAACACTGCCATAAGTATTTTATTCATAGTTGATCAATCCTTTTTTTGTCACTCTGTATATCTTATTTTAGCATATCATGACGAAAAACTATTATATCATTCGTTTTTTTATAAAGAGTGACTATAAATTGTCATCCCTCTATATTCGTTAATCTAAATTAAAAAGGTGAAATCCAATTTGATATTCACCTTTAAATTTAATCTTTTTATTTCTTTAAAACCTTTAAGACACAAAGACTATCAAATCCATCTTTGAAATATGCATTGTTTGTTTCAAGCATATAGTTATATACTTTTTCAACATAATCTTTTTCAGTAATTACTGCTACTTCTAACTTGTCATAATCATTTGATTTTATATCAAATGATACTTTTAATTTCCCGTTTTCTTTCACATAATCTACTTTTTTAGATTCTTCTTCTGTTAATACAACAACTTCTTTTTCAAAAACTACATAGTGCATTAGTCCTTTTTCTTTACCATGTGCATATTTTACTAAACTTAGTTTATTCATATTGTCATCTCCCTAATTAAATATATCTACACTTAATTATATATTTTTAGTCATCAGAAACAAATTGATATACTCTTTGTTTAATTTTATTGCCTTTTTTTCTTCTCCATAGACTTCAAATCCAAAACTTTTATAGAGATTAATTGCATTTTCATTTGAAGTAACAACTGAAAGATTAATTATTTCTACTCCTTGATTAGAAAGATAATGTATTATCACTTCAATTAATTCTCTTCCAAGTCCCAATTTTCGATATTCTTCTTTCACATACATACTATTAAGAGTAGCAACATGTTTTATCTTTTTTCTAGGATTCAAAACAGCTAGGGTTATTCCAATAATCTTGTTGTTTATGAATCCACCAAAGACAGCTAAATAGTTTTTACTAAGCCTATTTCGCCACATTACTTCATCAAATTTACTTTCTTCTTCAAAACTAGAACCAAAATTGATCGGTTCTTTTTGTAACAGTTCTAATCTTATTTCTTTATATTGATCTAAATCATCTTTATTTAGTTTTCTTACGATAATTGATTTATCCATAATGTCACCTCATCACAACGTTCATTATATCTCATATCGACTGGTTTTGAGAAGATTTATTTCTAATTCAAGATTAATCTAAATACTTATGTTCCACAATAAGTTGTGTATTTTTCATCTGTGTTTTTTACGTTAATGTATTTTTCTTTATGATTATACTCATAATTGAAAGATTCATAAAGACTACTCAAAAGTTCATTAAACATTATGAAGTCATCTTCTTTAGAAGCTCTTGTTAATGCTTCTTCTATTACACTATTTCTAGGTACAATAACAGGATTATGGTTTTTCATGATTTTTGTTGCGTCTTCTATACTAACATTATCTTCAAGCAATCTATACTGCCATTTAACAATCCACTTTGTGAATTCTTTTGAATTATTCAAAATGATTTTTGATTGTTTTGATAATGATAATTTTCTGAAAGTATTTGTGAAGTCTTCTTCATGCAGTTCCATTAAATCAAGTAATTCTTGAATTAACTCCTTATCTCTTTGTTTAGGTTTCTCAATTCCTATTTTTAGAGCCATATATTTTATCCAGCTTTTATTGTATTCATCTTGATACTTAGATAACTCATCATTAGCGATTTTTATAGCCTCTTCTTCGTTTTCACTTAGTAAATGCAATATTGATTCAGTAAATCTTGCTAGATTCCAAGAACCAATATATGGTTGATTACCATAAGCATATCTGCTGTTTTTATCAATTGAACTAAAAACTGTTTTTGGATCATACACATCCATAAATGCACATGGTCCATAATCAATTGTCTCTCCTGAAATTAACATGTTATCAGTATTCATCACGCCATGTATAAATCCTACACTCTGCCATTTAGCAATTAGTGATGCCTGATTTCTGATTACTTCTCTTAAAAATTTAACATACTTATCTGGTTCATTATTAAGATGGGAATAATGTCTGTTGATTGTATAATCAGCTAGCTCATGTACTACATCTAGACCATTCAATCTAGCGTAAGTAAATGTTCCAACTCTAATATGACTTTTTGCTACTCTTGAAAGGACTGATCCTTGGTGAAGTTCTTCTCTCATAACAAATTCGTTTGTTTTCACAACAGCAAGACTTCTAGTTGTTGGAACATTTAAAGCAAACATTGCTTCGCTAATAATATGTTCTCTCAACATTGAATATAGTGTTGCTTTTCCATCTCCTCTTCTTGAATATGGAGTTGCTCCAGATCCTTTTAGTTGAAGATCGTACCTTTTTCCATCTTTTGTCACATGCTCACCAAGAATTAATGCTCTGCCATCACCTAGCGAACTTAAATGTCCAAATTGATGACCTGAATACGCTTGGGAAAAACTATCAATATAGGAGCTACCTGCAGACCCACTTAAAAACAATCTACCTTTTTCACTCTCTAAAAACTCTACACTAATTCCTAGTTCATTGGCTAGATTCGTATTTAATACAGCAATACTTGAAATATATTTATTCGATGGAACTATCTTTGAGTACATCAAATTATTAAGTTTAAGATAACTGTTGTCAAAATGTAATCCGCTCTCATTTTGTTTCATCTAATCACCTCTTTTGAAAGATAGTTCTATTATATATGCCACTTTAGTAAATACCTACTAACTTGCTCTATCTGCTTATCAACTTCTTACAAAAATAGGTAGAACATTTTTCAATGTACTACCTATTTAATTTAGATGTTTTTAAGACTTCTTATCTTTTAATCATTTTTCTTGTTAAAATCTCTGCTGCTTTAATTAATGGATATGCAGCTGGAGAAGCTGTTAACATTGGTTGTGTCCCTATTTGTGAACAAAGCAGATCAGATATAGTCATTTTGTTTTGGATAACAAATCCTAGTACATTTGTAAGTTCTCCGGCACTAACACCACCTACAATTTCCCCTCCGATAATCAAACCAGAATTTTTATTAATGATTAGTTTCACTGATTGAGAATGTGGATTATTTAGTTTGCCTGGGTGTCTATCTACACCTTTAAATGTTGCTGACATGATTTTGAATCCTTCCTCTTCAGCTCTTTTTTCTGTTATTCCTGCTACACCAAATGTTGTATCACCAATATTTGTAGAATAGATACTAATCGTACCGTTAAATGTTTTAATTGTAGACAAATCATATAAATTCATTCCTGCGACACGTGCTTCAGCACAAGCAGTTGAAGCTAACATAATATTAATTATTTTTCCTGTTATAAAATCTCTTTTTTGTGCACAATCTCCACACGCGAAAACATCAGGTTGATGTGTTCGCATAAAAGCATCTACTTTTATAAATCCTTGTTTGTTACAACTAATCTCTGATTGTTTAGCTAATTCAATATTCGGAGAATATCCAATGGATAGTACAACAGCATCAACTTCAAGTACAGATCCATCTGATAACAATACACTGTTTACATTTTCTGTACCATTTATTTCTTTTACTGCAACTCCTGTTAATATTTTAACGCCTCTTTCTGTCAATAGTGATTCAGCTATAGTCGCTGAATCATCATCAAAGGCAGCTCCAAGCACATGAGGTTTTAATTCAATTAATGTTACTTCTTTTCCATCTTTGTTTAGTTCGTCAGATAATTCTACTCCGATAAAACCAGCACCAATAACAGCTATTTTCTTTAGGTTGCGTATTTTTCTTTGGAATTCATCTAGATATACTTTATCTTTTGGTACTGTGAAAACATTTTCTAATTCAGTTCCTTTAATAAAATCAGGAATAAATGGAGTTGAACCAGTTGCAAATACTAATTTTTCATAACTAATAATAGATCCATCTAACGTTTCTAAAACATGTTCTAGATAATTAACTTTAGTTACCGTGTCAACTTTAATTTGTACTCCTAGACCAACTAACCCCCCATCAGGGAGAATATTATTATCTGTATTGTCTAGTGTTCCAAATACGTAAGGAATACCACAAGGGATCATTACTTGTTCTTCTTTTCTAATAACCATAACACTTTTTTCTGGATAATGAGACTTTGATGTCATTGCTGCAACTAATCCTGCAGCGCTTCCACCAATAACTACTACATCCATAGCGATTTTTTTCATTTTCGTCATCTCCTATTTTTATTATTATAAAATCACCTACATTATAACGCTACAGTAGATAAAAACAAGTGTAATTGATATATTTATAATTAAGAAATATTAATACAAACTTCTTCATTCTATGTGATTAGAAAATCGCTTTTCTTAATCATGTCTTGACAATTTTCTCGCTAGAGATTACATTAATAGTGTAAAGAATGGAGGAGATTTTTTGTATCGACTCAAAATGTTACCTTATAAAAAATTAGTATTATCACCAGATACTTATTATTACCTTTCTAATGCAAATTTATACATAGGAGAGTTAAAGGGAGTATTAGACACAATTCCTAATTTGCCAATATTCTTAAAGTTAATAAATGTTGACGAGGCAAAATATTCAACTGAGATTGAAAAAATTACTTCAACTCATAAAAATGTTTTTTTGCGTAGCATCTATAAACCCTTTAATGATCCAGATGCATTGAACATAAATAACTACATTAATGCCTCTAGTATTATATATGAAGATATCCTAAAAACTAAATCCATTAATGAAAAAACTTTAACAATGATTCAAGATATCATTGTTCCAGACCAATCTGGATTTAGAAAATTACCCGGACTTAAAATCTATAATAAATATACTAATGATGTTATTCATGTTCCACCACAAAACGAGAATGCAATAAGTGCATTCTATGATAATTTACTAGAATATATTAATTCTGATGATGATGTTCTTGATCCATTAATAAAAATGGCTATCATTCACTATCAATTTGAGTGTATACACCCATATAAGGATGGTAATGGTCGTGTTGGTAGAATATTAAATGTATCATATCTAGTATATAAGAATAGACTAACCTATCCGATTTTAGACTTGAGTAAATTCCTTTTAGAAACACAAGATCAATATTTTGAAATACTCTATAAATGTCACAATGACATAAGCTATTTAGAAGAATTTATTATCTATATCTTAAAAGCAATTACTGAAACAGCAAAATACACTATTAACCTAATTCACCAAGTAAATCGCTTATACAATCAAACAAATGAACAAATAAAAAAGCAACTACCTAAAATCTATAGCGAGCAACTAGTTCATCATATATATTTATTTCTAATCACAAAAAATGATATTTTCAAACAGTCTTTAAATCTATCAAGAACGACCGCCACTAAATATTTAAAGTTGCTTGTTTCTCATGGATTTTTAGAAGAAACAAAAAAAGGGAAAGAAACAATATACATTAATGTACAATTGTACAATATATTTGAAAAATGAAAACTGCACCCTCTTGTTCATAATTTCTTATGTTCAAGTTATAAGTGCAGTTTTCATTTTATTCTATTTTTTTTATTAATTACTAATTTAGTATTTTCTTTTCAAATATCCAATACAATATTACACCAACATAAGGTATAAAGATAATTAATAACGCCCAAACCAATTTATTCAAATTCTTAGGTTTTTTACCTGTAATCAATAAGAATAAAGAATAAACAACAAGTATAAACCATACAATACCTAAGAGCCAATTAATAAAATCCATAATTTCCTCCTTTTTTTTCTAATTTATAGTATTCATTAATATTATACCAATAATCAATATGAATTCAAAACATTAATATTATGAAATGAACCCTAATATTTCCAATACTACAATATCTTGTTGAATAAGCGTTGATATACTTGCTTCTCCATCACCCTTTTGTGGACCGTACCATCCAAATTGAGCATGATTTCCACCATTTATATTGTAAATCATTGTTTCATTTTGTACATATTTAAGACTATCATTAAAGCTTTCTTCATCCATTCCTAAATCATTTTCAGCTGTAATAATCATTACATCTTTATCAGTTAGGTCCTTTATCGGATAACTGCCAAGAAATACAACTTCATCAACAAGATCATTACCTGAAGCTACCATACTTCCAACTATTCCTCCGAGTGAATGTCCAATAACAACATTGTCTAAATCCTCATTAAGAAATTTATTTGCATAGTTAGGAGTCAGAATTGCTAAATTGAATAGTGGTTTAACTATTGTAACGTTATATCCTTCTATTGCAAGGCTAGCTGCTAGGTAATTATAACTTTGTGGTTCAACTAAACCACCAGGTATAAATACTATTTGTTTAAGGGGATTTGGAACTATGTATCTAATTTCATCCATATCTTCATAGACTTCAAAATTTGTTAAATCTAGAGAGTTAATAGAATCATCCATTTCAGCAAGTGGTGAATATGGATTTCTAGAGTAAATAAATAAAGCAATAACTAACAATATAAACAATATTAATATAGTTAGTATAGTTCTTTTCAATATCTTAACTAGTAGTGATTTTTTCATAATTATTCTCCTGCTCCGTAAATGATTTCACTCATTTTATTTATTAAATCTATTTGAATTTTAGTATATGGAAAAAGAGCTGCATCATGTGGAAGATTTTTATAAATATATAGTGATGTGTTTTGTGAGAATCGTGATTCAAATATTTTCATATCTGGATATAAAATATCATTTGTGCCTGTAAAAATCACAATATTCTTGAGCTTTGACATGTCGTCATAAATTGGAGAACATAACGGATTAACTAAATCTTTATCCGCATAGTCTTTTGATGCGAGTAACAAACTATCACGTTTAAGTACTACATCATAAGGATCTATTTCTAATATTTCCTTATTCTCTAAAGATACATCAAGCCAAGGTGACAATAAGAAATGAGCTAAAAATTGCTTATTTTCTACATCTAAAAGCATCTTTGAAACTGCGAGAGCTAATCCTCCTCCAGCGCTATCACCAGAGATATAAAATCTATCTTTTTTATATTCGTTCATGATTTTTATTATGGCATTTGTTGTCTCTTGTGTTGTTTCTTCAAATTTGCTAATTGGCGCAACTTCGTAATCAATATAATGAACATTGCACGAGATTTTTTTATTTAGAAGCTTCATAAAAGAGAAATGAATTTTTGCACCTCTTTTTATATATGCTCCTCCATGGAGGAATATAATATGATTTCTATTCCCAGAATTTAACAAAGAATACACTGAAAGATTACTTTTTGTTGTCAAAACAAATCCTGTTTTAGGAAAGTAATCTTTTTCATTTCGTTTTTTTAATTGTGAAGTTAGAAGATCTTTTCTTAATAGTGTATAATTTATTTTTAAAACAACATTGATTATTTTAGAAAATAGACCTGTTTCATTTACTGTTTGTCTCATCATATCAACCCCACATCAATTATACTTTGTTTCTTTCAATTATTATAACAAACTGTATAATAAAATTATAGTTGTTTCAAATAGAACTTAAAAATAGAAAGATGTGTTTTTATAAAAAAGTTCTTTAAAGAATTTAAAGATTTTATAATGAAAGGTAGCATAATTGATTTAGCAGTTGCGTTTGTTCTTGGGATGCTTTTAAAGCAATTATAACAAGTCTTGTATCAGATATTATAATGACAGCTTTAAGCTTCATCTTTGGAGATGAAGGATTTGAGAACTACAAACACGTAATTAGTCCAGCTATAGTTGATGGAACTGGAGCAGTTACTCAAGTTGAGAATGCTATTTACTATGGTAAATTCATTCAAAGTGGGATTGACTTTGTTATTATTGGATTCGCGTTATTTTTAGTTGTTTCATTTATCAATAAAGCTCGTACTAAAGCTGAAAAACTTAAAGCAGATAAAGAAGAAGAAGCTGTTGTTGTTATAGTTGAAGATCCTAACCCTACTATTGAAGATTTATTAACTGATATAAAAGTTTTATTAGAAAAAAATAGATATTACTCTAAGAGGTGTTCCTAATGTCTAAGAAGACTAGATTTCTATTATTAATGCTGTTAAGCATGATTAGTGTGTTTTTTGCTGAAGTAATATCTGGTAGTATGAAATACCCTTTACTTGATTTATGGGGTTATTTTATAGTGATTCCATTATATGGATTACACACAATTATTCTTTTATATATTATTGTTCGTACAAATGAGAACAAGAGAATTCTATTTAGTACATTGTACTTTGCTGGAGTACTCTTTGGATTGTATGAGGCATACCTTACAAAAGTATTGTGGGTAGGTTTATCACCTGAGAAGTTCATGTTCCTTGAATTATCCATTATTGATTTCATAGTACTAGTATTTTTTTGGCACCCAATATTTTCATTTATCATTCCGTCACTTGTTTTTGAAAAGCTGATGACAAATACTGATTATATATATCAAGGATTACCTAAATTAGTAAGAAGTATATTAGAAACCAAAATAGGGATCGTAATACTATTTATTGTTATTGGTGCATTCTCAGCATTTAATGGTCTTTCAATGGATGGTTTGTTTTTATCATTGATTACGATGAGTGGACCTATTATTCTAATAATTTATTTATTTAGAAGAAAAGATATACATCTAAAATATAGTCTTTCAGAAATACTGCCTAGTAAAAGAGGAATCATATTTTGCTCTGTATATTTAACGCTTATATATTTATTTCTGACATTCACTGTATCTTTTGAAGTACTCACATTATCTAATCAAATCGTAATATGGGTTAACTATCTTATATTCGGATTTATTTTCTATAGGAAAGTAATGAATAATACAAAAGAAGCAAGCAGCTTGCCTAATAGTATTCCTATTTCATTTTTAACTATTATTACCTACTTGTATATCTTGATTATTTCTGGATCATTGTTTGTCTTAGTATTTTGGTTATTAGGAATCAAAGATGTATTCGCTATTGTAACTTGGATTTCTTGGATTGTAATTGGGATGTATTTATTAATATATAGTGCTTTTAGGTAATGACTACATATTTAATCTAACTAGATAATATAAAAACACAAAACAATTCAGTTTTGTGTTTTTTATTTACTTCCTATTTCATCTTGATTTTTAGGTTTTTTAATAAGTTTCACTAAAGCATAAATAATTATAATGTTTAGAACAAGCATTCCAACCATGATTGGATCTTTTAGAAGGTTCACTGCATGTCCTAGATAAGGAATAGTTAAAACAACTTCTCCTTCGATGTCTTCAAAAGTTACATCAGTAACTACATTGTTTTTATCTTTCCAAACATCGTAATCTCCATCTTCTTTAGTTGCTCCTTGTGTTTTGTATATGACAGAATCACCACTACCTTGTATTTCTCCAATGTAGTGTGTTACTTCGCTTTCTCTACCAAGTTCAGGTATGAAAACATTAAAAGTGATTGCGTCTCTTAGTTCTAAATCTTCTTCTTTTACTTTATGAATGATAATCATATCATTAGCCATAATATCTGGTTCCATGCTAGATGTAAGAACAACATAAGATTTATACCCAACTATATCAATAGTCTTTTGAGGAATGAATATCTCTAATGAGATATATCCTAAAACAACAATGACAATCAGAAAGAATAATCCATTTAATACATGCTTTTTAACAAATTTCATCACACTATTATCCTCTTTTCATCTTCATTACTTACTGGCTTTCTTTTATATATTATAACATACCAATAAAAAATTGGAATAAGTATATGACTTAGAGTTAGGAAGATAAATCCTTTGAGGAATGATGCTGTATAGTATATTGATCCAAAGAAGTTTGCATTTGAGATATACACTCCAATAACATCTGAACTAGTAAATTGATTAGATATTGCTTCATCATAAGTTGCTACTACTAACAAAGAATTAATGTCGACACTCACAACTGTTTCAACCCAGTTTTCATCTAAATCAAAATCTCCATTGATTATAACTTGATCTCCAGTCTCTATTTTGTTTATATCAAATTCTTCAATATGAACTACACCAACTTTTAAATCTTGATTAATATCTTGATTTGGTAAAATTGCACCAACATAATGTTGATTCAATATTTTATATTCATAATCATTATCTGCCAAATGCAAAAACATTATAAATACATTTACGAGTAATAAGAATCCCAATACAAAAAAGCCAATCCAAACATAACTAATTTTGTTATGTTTAAATTGAGATTTTAGTTTTTTGCATATATTTCTATAGATGTTTTTTAATGATTCCTTTTTCATAATAATCACTTTTTTCTATATGATTTAAATCTCTTTTTTATCTTTTCCATTTTTGATTAAATACACAATACCTGCAATAACACCGATATTTACTACCATAGCACCAATACCGAATGGACTTTTAACAAACTCAACAACATAACCTAATTTGGGAATATTGAACATATATTCTCCAAGAATATCATCACCATTTAATACCCAAAAATCTGGAATTACATCAACTGAATTTTCATAATAAGGATGTGTTCTTATAATTAAATTATCTCCAGTACCTGCAACTGAATACACGTAGTGAGTAACTACTTCTTTTTCTCCATCGTAATTAATGTCAGCTCTAAAAGTAATGATATCATCAACCTTTAAGTTTTCAGTATCAGCTTTTTTAACTACAACTAAGTCATTCACCTTAAGAACTGGTTCCATACTATTAGTAACAATTACATAAGGTTTAAATCCAAATACTTTTACAGATTGATCTGGCAAAAATAGACCTATAACAATATAAATTATTAAAATTCCAGCAACAAGAAAAAATAGTCCTGTTTTAATATAACTTGAAATATTTGATTTTTTTGTTGGGTTATCCATTTTAACCATTCCTCATATATTTAATTATCTAATCAATTCTAATCTACCAGTTATTGCATCTTGTTGCCATAAGCTATTTGCAGAATAATATGCGTTTGCGAATATATTCCAATTGGCTAAAGTATCATTTGCATATGTTGCATGGATACCAGTAGTATTCGTTGGTTCGGTAGTTGTTGTATTAAACAATACATTAGAATAAAAAGTATTTGTTAAACTTGTTGTTGTTCGTTTTTCTCGTCCTACCGCAGAACCCATATACTTTGTATTTTCATATAAAGTTCCAGTATAGAATGAATCTATAATATCAATTCCTATAATATTATTATTATTTCCTAAGAATCCACCAGTATATCTATCTGATTTATATGTAATTGGACCGTCTGATAAGTTAACAGTTCCTTCAGCTGTATATTCAACAATAGCTCTAGTAATACTTGTTGCTGTAGATTGAGATGTACCTAAGATACCACCAGTATTTGATGTTCTATTATCAGCAGCAACAAACCCTTGGAAATCAACATCTTCTATTATTACTGTACCAGTTCCTGTAAAGATTCGGCTAATAAGTCCACCAGATCTTTTACTTTCATTTAATACAGTAACATCTGTAGCTTTAATATTTCTAACAATTAAATCCGCATCTCCACGTACACTAGTAACAAGTCCACCAGCTCCATCTAAAGTATTGGCGATTAGTTCAACGTCATTAAGTGTAATATTTTCTATTAGGTTCCCAGTACCAGTTACATTACTTGCAAACACACTTACTTCTAAAGATGATGCATTAAAGAAAGTACTATCAAATCCCATTTTAAAGTTATCTACAGTCACATTTTTTATAGTAGCTCCATCCATCTGTGAAAACATACTTAGATGTATAGAACTAGTGTCTGAAGAAGTCACTGTAATATTACTTAAAGTATAACCTCTACCATCGAACTCACCTTTAAATATATTGGTATTATAAGTTGAATTATAATCCCAAGTGAATGAACTAAAATCTAGATCGTTAGCTAAATGATATTTATCAGTTGAGAGGCTTGTTGATGAAGTAGCAAAATCATAGAATTCTTGTGTTGTGAAAATTGGTTGACTAAAATCCCAGGTACTAATAGATACAATTCCTGTGGAATCATCATTAGATGATCCAACACTACTTGCCCAATAAGCAAATGAATCATTAGTAACAAGCGATAGTGAAAAAACCATAAAAATGGCTATAGTTATTGATAATAATCTTCTAATTTTCATGGTTTCACCTCAACTCTAAACTCAAAAAGCAATCAATGATTGCTTTTTTATTATTTCTAATTAATTACTGTGGACTTACTGTAAATGTAAATTCTAAATCAATATCTTCTGTAGCTACTAAATTATATTCTGCAAGGTTTGAAGGTTCATCCATTGTAATAGTAATTGTAACTATTGTTGAACTACCATCATCTGTATCGATTGTATATCCAGCTAATCCTGAAAAGTTAAACAAACTTAGAACATCATCGCTATTAGAGTTTTCTGCAGAATCAGCAGTTACTGCTAAATCTCCTGTTAATCCACTTGCATCTAGTCCAGTACTAGCCCAATCAACATCAAATGTTAATGTTAGAGACACAATTTTCCCAGCTTCAGCAAAACCTGCTGGAACTAAATCATCTGATCCTTGTGAATTCACTGCCGCACTTAAACTTACTGTTGTTGTAACTTCATTACCTTCACCAATTGTGATAGTCTCTGTTGTTGTTACGTCATCTCCCGATATACCACTTGCCCAATATGCAAAAGTTCCTGTTGTTACTGTAAATGCTAATAATAATAATAATCCAATTCCTAATTTTCTTGATTTCATTTTTTATTTCTCCTTTTTGTTTTCTATTTTTTTTCTATATTTTTATTAATTTTGTAAATTAATTAATAACTGCTTTTTGAACTAATTCAAGTTCAAGTATAAAACTTATATCTTGTCCATTAATTGTTTCATATGCTGCAACTGAGTCTTCAACATTAACTAAATATAAATCGAGACTTAATCTTATTGCTTCTTCATTATCAATTGGTTCAATCAACTCAACAACAATCGTGATCAACAAAGTATCTTTAAACAGATTCAATACTGCATTGCTACTTTGTTCCATTATTGTTATTTTAACAAGATGACTATATATTGATAAATCATTTATTAATACATTAACTGCATTAATATGAAGTTCAACTTCATTTAATAATTCTCTTGAAACACCAACATTGTAATACAATTCAATTCTCTCAACATCTCCAACACTAATTGTGTAATTCATTGGAACTAGTCTAAGAGATTCATTTCCTTGATTTAAATCAGCAACTATAATCTCTACAGGGCTACCAATTGTTGTAACCTGAACATCTTTCAATGTGTTTACTTCCCGCCAGTACGCAAGTGCTGATGTAGAAGTAAATGCAAACCCTGCTAATAAGAATAAGATAGTACCGATCCTTACTACTCTAAAACTTAGCAATAATACCACTCCTAACCATTAAAAAAAGCCAATAAGTATATATTATTGGCTTTGTATAGTTATTTTCATAACTTCCTATTAAGGTTAGCCAATATATAAATTATATACGGCAACTGGCTACCATTTTAAAGGCCCTATAGTTTTGCGTGCTTAGATTTCTCTAAGTTTGCCATCAAACATAAAAACTTGAAACTTCCTTGTTGCATAATCGTATATTATCTTTTTTGATTTCAAACGTCAATACCCTTGTTTGCTAATTAATATTTAATTAATAATTGGGATAAATATCTATTTGAATAGACTTTCATATAAATATATTAATATGTAATAAATAACTTGTTTAATAACTATTTTAAAAATAATATATTTTGTAATAATATCATCATTTAAATGAATTTAAGAATACAGATTTCAATTGGTTTCTCTTTTAAATGTAAATATTCTAAATTATGTTAACAATATATATTATTATAAAATGGTTTTTATGTCAATTATTATACTCGTACAAAATGATCTATAGGCAACAAAAAAACATAAATTTTTATATAATTTATGTTTTTTAAGGTTCTATAATTATCTTTGGGGTAAGACTCAAAGATAATTTTTTTATATAAAGAAAAAGCACAATAAAATTCCTGTTATAATGAAGTTACTAGACAAACATTAAAAGGAGATTTTATTATGCATACTAATTTTAACACATATCAAGAAGAATTAATAAAATTATTATCTTTGAATGATTCATTTACTATTACTGAAATAGAGTATCTTAAGGATAATCTATTTGTTTCTATCATTAAAGATCGCACAGAGGAGGTCTGTCCTGTTTGTGGTTGTTTCACTGACAAAGTTCATGATTATTATGTTAGAACTGTAAATCATGGTGTTTTTAATAACTATAATTTATATCTTCTTTATCGACAAAGAAGATATAAATGTGATTGTGGTAATTCTTTTAATGAGAAAGCTTGTATTGTTGAAAAATATCATAAAATATCTATTAATAATAAATTAGCTATCTTTAAAGAAGCTAGATCTAAATCAACTTTTAAAGATAGTGCTGCTAGACTCAATATATCTTCTACCACCTTCATTAGACATTTTTCTACTCATTGTGTTCAACCAACTAGATCATTGCCTAAGGTTCTTAGTATTGACGAGTTTAAGGGGAATTCAGGTGGAAGTAAGTACCTTGTTTCGATTGCTGATCCAATCAATAAAGTTCTTATCGATATTTTACCTAATCGATTCTCAGATAATCTAGAATACTACTTTAAACAGTTTTCTTTAGAGGATCGGCTAAAGGTTGAATTCTTTACCACTGATATGTGGGCTCCTTATAAAACTATTGCGAATAACTTGTTCCCTAATGCTTTAGTGGTTGCTGATGCTTTTCACTATTCTAGACATGTTCATAATGCCTTCAATAATACGAGAATTCGAATTATGAAGAAATTTCATAAAAGTTCTAAAGAATATAAATTCTTGAAAAAATATTGGAAACTACTTATCAAAAGATCTGATGACTTATCTTATAAAACTTATTGGAATAATTTTTATAAGTATTATTATTCTCAAGTTACCATTGTTGATTTTTGTCGCAATATTCATCCAGAACTTAATAAAGCCTATGAACTAAAAGAAACTTTCTATAAAATTCTTGATTCCGCTACTTATGATTCTTCTTCTAAGCTTCTTACTAACTGGATCATAAATTGTCGTGCTTCCTTTATTACTGAGTTTTATGATGCTTCTTGTACTATTGAAAATTGGCTCCCTGAAATCGTTAATTCTTTTATTATTAACCCTATTACTGGTAAAAGATATTCCAATGCTTATATTGAAGGTACTAATAATTATATTAAAGCTCTTAAAAGAATTTCGTTTGGTATCCCTAACTTTAATCACTTTAGAAATAAAATTCTTTATCAACACAAAAATTCAAATCATGTTGTTATTGGTTATTCTTAAAAATTTTATTGTGCACAATAAAAAGACATCAAGATTTATTCATCTCAATGTCTCATTATTTCTTTTTATTTAGTTCTACCCCAATCCTTGACATAGAACCTTTTTTAACTACTAAGATAAAGAAAATCAACTAATTTATTTTAATATTATTATTGAATACTTTGGTTTTCAACACCTTCAAATGTGATTCCAAAGCTTAATTCTTGTCCTGCAACTAAAGAAAATTGTGCTTCAGTTGGGAATTCCATTGACAAAGTAACTGTTACTTCAACAAAAAATCCATCATGTCCTTCTTCAAGAAGCTTAGTTTGAACAGTTGTATATTCAACTACTTGTGAATCAAACTCAAAGTTAAACAAGTCTTCTAAATCAGTCGAAACTAAATCATCATTTATCTTTATATCATTAATCCTATAGTCCATATCAAGATCTGATTGAACAAAGATAGTATAATTGAACATTATTTCTTCCACATCGCCAACACCAAGAATTGCACCTGTAGGAACAAGCATGTTCCCATCTTCTGATTTCATCTCTTGTGATACAATAACGATGCTATTTCCATCTGTTATTGTATTAACATTTATGTCTTCATAATAAGAATAGACTCTAAATGTACTAAGTGGTAATAAAAAAATCAAAACCAAGCTCAACATAAGCTTTTTCATAATATTCATCTCCTATATAATGTTTATGTAAGGTAACTGGCTATCTCTTTAGAGACCCTATAGTTTTCTGTCCTCGAATTTCTTCAAGTTTAGCTTTGTCATACATCGACATCCATAAGAAAAAATATTATAGTTCCGATTGACTCAATTAGTATAGCATATTTGATTATTTTTTACAATGTTTTACGATGTTTATTTTAGAAATACAGCTTATTTTACACCTTGGATAAATGGATAATCGCAATGTTGTAAGTTTTCCCCATAGCAAAAAAAAAGACAATTTCTTTTGAAATTGTCTTAATATTAACTATTATTTTCTTCTTCCAGAGATTATTGCGATTAATCTTAGTAGTTCAATATATAACCAAACGATCGTAACAACAAGTCCTAAAGAAAGCATCCATTCATATTGTTTACCAGCACCTGCGTCAACTATTGTTGTTATATTGTCAAAATCTATTAATAGAAATAATGATGAAATAATTACTGATAATACAACGATTCCTACATAGAAAGAATAACCAGCTTGTGTAGCAATTCCACCAGTCCAAAACATTATCATCAATACGACTGAAGCAAACACTAATCCAATTAACATACTATACATAGCTTTTCTAAAAAATGTTCCTACTCTAATAAGGCCTGTACTATAAAGAAATAGCATTCCTGCAAGCACTCCAAATGTAGCAAGTAATGCCATCATTATAATTTCGTTACCAAAATATAATGCAAATAAAGCTGAGATAAATCCTAAAAATATTCCTTCAGCTGTTGCATAGATCAAAGAAAACATCCAAGCGAGTTCTACTTTTCGATGTGCGACAATTACTGATATAATCGCTACTATTGGAGCTGCGATTACAGTTATTATAGCAACAGTAAAATTCGCATCAAAATCTAATGATGATCCAAAATATAATGCTATAACTGCTATTATAGTAAGTAACAATGCTGTTTTTGTTGCTACTCCTGTATATGTGGCACTATCACCATCAGAATATACATCACCCATTCTTTTATATACCGGATTTTCTCCTCTAAATCTCATACTATCATCTCCTTAAAAATAGATTATATCATAATTAGAAACTATCAAATAAACTAACTTGTGAATTATCAGGTAATTCATCAAAGACATCTATCATTTCTAATTTTGTAAATAATGTTTTAGATAAACTAGTTCTTTCTTTAATATCATCTTTTGATTTGAACGGTTTTTCTTTTCTTGCTTCTAACACTGAGTTAGCTACTTTGAGCCCTAGTCCATCTATTGTAACAAGTGGTAGTATCAGTGAAACATTATCATCGTCTATGATAAAGTTTCTTGAATCAGATTTGTGAATATCAATATTCTTAAAAGTAAATCCTCTTTTATTCATTTCTAAGGCTACTTCTAATACTGTATATAGTCTTCTTTCAGTATCTTTTGCTGAATTACCTTTTTCATCAATTTCATTCATTTTTTTTGTGATTGCATATTCTCCACCAATAAAGGCATAAACATCAAAGTCACTTGCTCTTTTGCTGAAATATGCTGAATAAAATAGAATAGGTTTATATAGTTTAAACCAGGCAATACGAAGTGCCATAATTACATAGGCTGTCGCATGAGCTTTTGGGAACATATATTTAATCTTTCCACAACTCCAAATATACCAGTCTGGTATATTGTTTTGTTTCATGATTAATTTATATCCTTCCCAAGCATCTTTATCAACACTAGGTTTTCCTTTTCTAATAAATTCTGCAATTTCAAATGCTACATCTTCAGGCATTCTAGCATTTATTAGATATACCATGATATCATCACGGCAACCTATTACTTCTTTAAATGGTATTTTTCCATATTTCTTATTAGATCCAGTTACTAACGTAGCTGCATTATTAAGCCAAACATCTGTACCATGACTTAATCCTGATATTTTCACAATGTCAGCAAATGTTTCTGGTCGTGAATCTTTTAGCATTCCACGTACAAAACTTGTTCCCATTTCCGGGATTCCAAAACTTGCTACTTCGCTATTTATATCTTCTGGCTTTAACCCTATTATTTCAGTAGAATTTAATAATTTATATACTTTTGGATCATCCACTGGAATCTCAGTTGCATCAGCAAATGGGAAATCTATTGGATTTTCTTTTACATAATCCATTAAGTAACGAATCATTGTTGGGTCATCATGTCCTAATACATCAAGTTTAAATAAATTATCTTCAAATGAGTGATAATCAAAATGAGTTGTCATCCATGTTGATTCAATGTCATCAGCTGGAAATTGTACTGGAGTAACATCAATGATATCTTTATAGTTTGGGACAACTACAATCCCACCAGGGTGTTGCCCTGTTGATCTTTTTACTCCAGTTATGTGGCTAGCTCTTCTTACTATTTCAGCTTTTCTCATTGAGATATTTTTCTTTTCTAAATATCCTTTAACATATCCAAATGCTGTTTTTTCAGCTACAGTAGATATTGTACCTGCTCTAAAAGTTCTTTCTACTCCGAAGATTTCTCTAATGTATTCATGAACTACGGGTTGATAATCCCCTGAGAAGTTTAAATCGATATCTGGAACCTTATCTCCTTTAAACCCTAGGAACGTTTCAAAGGGAATTGAGTGCCCATCTTTTTTCATTGTTGTATTACAAATAGGACAAGATTCATCTAGTAAATCAAATCCACTTTCAACTTTATCAAGTAAAGATTGAAGTCTGATTTCACTTTCATTTAAACCATATTTAGTTTTTTCTTCACTCGTCATTTTAAATGATGAAAAATGACAATTGGGACAAACATAATGTGGAGACATTGGGTTTACTTCAGTAATGTTCATTAACGTTGCAACTAAACTACTACCAACACTCCCTCTACTACCTACTAAATACCCTTCATCTAGTGATTTTTTAACCAGTAGATGTGAAATATAATATACTGTTGAGAATTTGTTTTCTGTTATACTTTTTATTTCTTTATCAATTCTATCTTTAACAATTCTTGGAACAATATCTCCATAAATTTCTTTTGATCTATCGCTTACCATTTTTATTAATTTATTTTCAATACTTGGAACACCTTGAAGGGCAAGAAAATCATCAGTTGGAGCATAAAGTTGATGTTTAAACGCTTCAACAAAATCAATTTTATCACTGATTAGATTGGAATTCGTAACGACAACTTCAAGTCTTGTTTCTTCATCTAGAAAACTGAATTCTTCTAACATTTCAGATGTTGTTCTAAAGTATTGGCTTGGAATATCATTATATCTTGAAAGTGGATGAAGTCCTCCACCAACAAGTGATGTTTGCGTGTATATAGCGCGATACTTCTTATCTTCTTTTAGTAGATGATGAACATCTCCTGTAGCAACTACAGGGATGTTTAATTCTTTTCCTACTTGTATTATTTTTAGAATAGTTTCTTTTATGTTTTCTAATGCGTTATCCATATCTTCTTCAAGATGGATAAAGTCAGATAATGGTTGAATTTCTAAGTAATCAAAATATTTTGCTTTTTCTAATAATTCTTCATAACTTTTGTTTTTAGCAGTTTCAAAGAAATAAGAGTTCATACATCCGCTTCCTACAAGTAGTCCCTCTCTGTTTTTATCTAAAACACTTTTTAACAACCTTGATTCTCTAAAAAAGTTAATTGTATTTGATATGCTAGATATTCTAAATAGGTTTTTAAGTCCCACTTCATTTTGAACTAGAACATTAATATGCTTAGGAATAGCATATCGATATGCTTTTGTTTTTGTAGAAAGCTTATTGAATTCATTAATGTTGGTAATCCCTATTTTTCTTGCATCTCTTAGCATATGCAGAAAAATATCAGCTGTTGCTCTTGTGTCATAGATTGCTCTATGGTGCTGAACTAAGTCAACTTTGAAGAGTTTTGAAACAGCTTTTAAATTAAATCTCTTCAATTTATCTCCATATACATTTCTGGCAATTTGGAGCGTATCAAGTGAAGTCATTTCTTTATCGTATAAATCGAAATCTTTTAATGTTTTATTGATGAACCCCATATCAAAGTGAGCATTATGAGCAACCATAATTGTTCCTTCAAAGAATTTCTTAAATTCTATTATCACTTCATCGATTTTTGGAGCAAGTGCTACATCACTATGTTTAATTGAAGTTAATTTTGTTGTTAATTCAGAAATTGGTCTTTCTGGATTAACATATGTTTGATAATCTTCAATTATTTGATTGTTTTGGATTTTTATAGCTGCGATTTCAATTATCTTATCGAAATTAACAGATAGTCCAGTTGTTTCAATATCGAATACAGTGTATATAACATCATTGAGCGGCAAATCTATTGGATTATTACAGATTTGTAAATCTTCTTCATTTACAAATGCGATTTCTAATCCATAGATTGGTTTTAATAGTCTATCTTTCGTTGCTTTATAAAACTCGGGAAATCCTTGAACATTTGAATGATCAGTTAGCGCAATGGCTGTGTGTCCCCATTTTTTAGCTGTATCGACATAATCAGTAATAGAATTTAACCCGTCTAACGTTGACATTTTGGAATGTAGATGTAGTTCTACTCTCTTCTCTTTCTCTAAATCTTTACGATGGTCTTTTACATTTACAAATTTTGTTACTTGGATAACATTCGCAGTAATCGAAACTTCATCACTAAATTTATCAAAAGCTGCGAATCCAGAAACCTTGATTCCCATTCCTGGTTTAGTCTTCTTAAGAAAATCTATTTCTTCTTGTTCTCTAACAAATTTCTTTACATATACAGAGTCATCTTCATCACCAACAATAAAAGTGAAGAGACTGGTTTTATCATTTATTTTACGGAATTCAGTGGTAACTACTTCCCCTTGAAAGGAGAAATATGCTTTTTCATCAATTGATTTATGCTCAATTAAATCATTTTCTGAAATAGGGATATCCTTAATTTTATTTTTTATTTTTCTAACTACGTTGCTTCCAGAATTTAAATAGACATTTTCTTCAGTAGTTAGCTCGGTATTTTGGGTAACTTCATTATTGAATTCTACATCTTGTCTGTCCATTCTTTCTCTAATAAGCGGTCTTTTTGTACAAATTCTAGTAGCCAGTTCAACATCAAATCCAATTTTAAGTAACTCGGTTTTAATCTCATGAAGTAAATCTGTCACAAATGTTCCATCTTTTGGGCATACAATCTCAAGAAAATTTTCATTTTGATCAATCTCAAAATCTAATATCGATGAAAATCTTGGTTTCTTTTTAGTAAGTTTTTTCAAGATGAAATCATAATATTCGCATAATTGAGAATAATCATTTTTTTGATACGTAAATTTAAAATCCGTTTTAGTGATATAAGTCAATTTTTTTGGTAAGTCCTCAAGTCTTTGTGCAAACATTAAAAAGTGCTCAATTTCTAATACATTCTCAAATTCAATATCAAAAAACCAACTATTGTCGGCTTTATTTACAGTTATTTCATTTAATTTTCCTTCATAATTTTTTATCTCGTTTAGTAAATCTAAAAGTTCTAAAAGCTTTAATAATTTGTCGTTCATGATGTCAACTCCACAGTCTTTTTTATACAAATTATTATATCATATTTCAAGGACATTTCATTGAATAAATAAAAAAAAGTAGAATAAATTCTACAGTTTTTATTCAAAGTCAATTTGTATTTTACCCTCTATTATTTCCTCTAAAGCAATACCCACAGGTTTACTGCATTTTGGGTCAATTGCTGTATAATCATCTTCTTTAAGTATTTTAGCTCTTTTTGCTGATGTATAAGCTAATTTAAACTTTGAATCAATCTTTGTTAATAGGTTATCAATTGATGGATAACGTAATCCTTCTTTATTTCTCATATTTATTTGACCTCCAACATTTCTTTATATTTATATATTGATCTTTCTGTTTTGGCATGTTCCGCGCGGATAATTGCCATGATTCTATCCGCTGCATTTCTTACTTCATCATTCACTACTATATAGTCATATTTATGGGCAAGCGGAAACTCTCTTTCAGCTTTATCCATTCTTTTTTGAACTGCTTCTAAATCTTCTGTCCCTCTTCTAAGCAACCTTCTGTATAATGCTTCTCTATTAGGTGGAGCTATAAAAATAAATACACCATCTTTTGCTTTTTCTCTTACTTGTGTAGCACCTTGAACCTCAATCTCAAGAACAACTTCTTTTCCCTTTTCGATTTGTTCATCAACCTTATCTTTAGGTGTGCCATAGTAATGCCCAACAAATTTAGCATATTCTAAGAATCGGCCTTCTTTTATTCTTCTTTCAAATTCTTCATTTGAAACAAAGAAGTAATCAACGCCGTCTACTTCACCTTCTCTTGGTTTTCTCGTTGTCATCGATATTGAATAAACTAAATCGTGACCTTCCATTTCAAATAAAGCTTTTCTTACGGTACCTTTTCCAACACCTGAAGGACCGCTAATAACAACCAATAACCCACGTTCATTGAGTTTCATTAAGAATGTCCCTCCTCTAATATAGACTACATATATTTATTATAATATATCATACCACTTTTGGCCTATAAATGTAAGTAATTCAAAAGATTATTTTTATTTATTTGATATGTGTTATAATTGAGTTGGTGATAGATATGAGTTTTGATGGTAACATACTAAGAAAATTAACACAAGAATTGCGAGAAACTTTAATTACAGGAAGAATTAACAAGATTTATCAGCTTTCTAAATATGATCTTTTGTTTATTGTAAATTCTCCTGAAGGAAAACAACAACTTTTAATAAGTAATTCTCCAGCATATTCAAGAATACATTTAACTGAGATGACTTATGAAAAGCCAGATAGTCCTCCTGCATTTTGTATGTTTTTAAGAAAACATATTGAAGGTGGACTTATCAAGGACATTATTCAAATCACTAATGATCGAGTGATTGTTTTTTATGTGCAATATAGAAATGAATTAGGAGACTTGATTAACAAAAAGTTAATTTTAGAGGTTATGGGTAGACATTCAAATATTATTATAGCTGATGAAAATGACAAAATACTTGAAGCAATAAAGCATGTTATGCCATTTGATGGGAAAGAAAGAACAATTTATCCTGGAGCAGTGTATGAATATCCATCAACGTCAAAAATTAATCCATTTGACATACCAGAAAGAGACACTTTCTTAAGTAACCCAGAAAATCTAACTGAAAAATCTTTATTAGATAACTTTACTGGTTTCTCACCACTCATTTCAAGAGAAATAATGCATATATTTAATACAACTAAAAAGAATATCTCAACCATTTTCAATGAGATTTTAGAAGATAATAATCCAACAATTATTTCAGCAAAAAAAGACTGCTTCTATTTCACAGATATCACTCATATTGAAGGAGAAAGAAAACATTATGAATCTGTAAATAAAATGCTAGACCGATATTATTATGAAAGAGATAGTGTTGATATCGTCAAACAAAAATCAAAAGACTTAGTTAAATTTATTAAAAACCACATAAATAAATCAAAAAATAAGATTGAGAAACTAAACAAAGACTTAATTAAAACTGAGACAAGAGATTCCATTAGAATAAAAGGACAATTGATTCAAGCAAATCTTCATAATATCCAAAAAGGAGATTCAAAACTTGAATGCATTAATTACTTTGATAATAAAGAAATAGTAATTGAACTAGATTCAAGATTAAGTCCTGTTAAAAATAGTGAAAAGTATTTTAAAAAATATAAAAAATTAAAAACAAGTATTCCTTATATAAACAAACAAATAAAAGAAGCTTCATTAGAAATTAGGTATTTCGAACAACTTCTTCATCAAGTTGAAAACTCATCTTTAAAAGACATCGAAGAGATAAAGGGAGAACTTGTTGATAAAAGATATATAAAGAAAAAAACAAAAATCGTTAAAAGGAAAAAACGCCCTAATTTTGACACATATTACGATGTTGATGGTGTCACTATGTTAGTAGGTAAGAACAATTTACAAAATGAGTACATTACTCATAAATTAGCAAAACATAATGAAGTATGGTTTCATGTCAAAGATTCTCCAGGAAGCCATGTAGTAGTCAAAAGTCCTTTCCCTTTAACAGAAGAAACGATTAGAACTGCAGCTCAACTTGCTGCTCATTTCTCCAAAATGAAAAAATCGAGTAGTGTACCTGTAGACTACTTAGAGGTTAGGTATCTAAAAAAAGTTCCTGGTAAGATAAATAGTTTTGTAACATATAAAAACAACAAGACTATTTACATTGATCCAGATGAAGATTTTGTAATAAATTTAAGAAAAAAATAAAAGGCTGATTATTGAAATCAACCTTTTTTATTTTATTCGTTACACCCCTAAGAAGATTATAGAACCTTATTTTCCATATAACTGGTATACCATATACAAAACTAATCTTCTTGGTAAAACTTTACTCAAGAATACAAAAATCTTATATTTAAACCCTATTGTAACTGAAACAGGTAAACTCTTTCTTTTTAATAATTTATTTACTGCTTTTACAACTTCATAAGGAGAGACACCAATTTCTTCATCTCTTTCCATCTTCTTAACACTTCTTGATACTCTTCCTTGATATACTTCACTATCTCTAGAAGATGCTTTTAATCTGTTTTCTGTGAATCCAGTTTTTGTATCTCCTGGAAGAATACTGCATGCACTAATTTTAAAAGGTTTCAGTTCCATTCTCAGTCCTTCTGTATACCTTTGAAGGCTAGATTTTGTCATTGTATATACTGCTTGAAAAGGTAACGTTATCTCACCAGCGACTGATCCAATATTAATGATTTTACTTCTATCAGTTTCTTTTAACAGTGGTAATAACTCACTTGTTATCTTCATAAGGCCAAACAAGTTAACACTGAATATTTTTTTTATTTCAGCCATAGAAGAAAATTCTAAAGAACCACTTATTCCTATTCCTGCACAATTAATCAAAACATCCAATTTTTGATACTTTTTACGAATCTCTTCTGAAATCTTTATAATGTCTTCTGTTACTGAAAGATCACATAAGTAATAATCAATTCCTAGGTCTTCTTTTGGAAAACTTCTTGAAATACCTATCACAGTATTCCCTTGAGATTTAAAAAATTTAGCAAATGCTAATCCTATTCCACTAGATGCTCCTGTTACTACAATAGTTTTATTCATAATAATTCCTCCATAGTGTAAGGATGTCATCGTCTTGATCAGGCAGACCATTTAAGACATCTGCAATTATTGATGCTGCTTCATCCATAAGCTCTTTTGTATGTGTAGCAGTATAACTAGTTCTAATCATACATTCGCCCTCAGGAGATGCAGGTGGTACAACTGGATTAACATAAACCCCTTTATCAAATAGAATTTTACATGCCACCAGTGTTCTAAGTAATGAATAAGTATATATTGGAATAATAGGTGAACCTACATTACCCGCAACTTTTACCCCTCTTTTTTCGAGGGCTTTTCTCATATATAATGTTATATCAAGTAATTTTTTTGGTAAAGATGGATCACTTTTTAAAATACGAAGAGCTTCTAGTGTTGCAGCTGCATTTGATGGTGGAATTGAAGCACTATAAATATAAGGTCTTGATTTATGTTTTATGTATTCAATTACTTCTTTTTTTGCTGAAACATGTCCCCCTAAACTTGCTAATGACTTAGAGAATGTTCCCATAATTATATCTACATCGTCTTCTAATCCAAAGTATTCAGCAGTACCTCTTCCGCACTCTCCAAGTACTCCTAAAGAATGAGCATCATCAACCATTATTCTAGCGTTATATAATTTACCTAACCTTACAATCTCTGGAAGATTTGCAATATCTCCACTCATACTAAAGATTCCATCAGTAATAATTATTTTCCCTTTGTCTGTAGGAGTTTCTTGTAGTTTCTTTTCTAAATCTAACATATTGTTATGCTTGTATCTACTTACGCTTGCATAACTTAATTTAATCCCATCATATATGCTTGCATGATTCTCGCGATCACTAAAAATAACGTCATTTCGAGTCGCAATGGCAGCAATGATTCCAAGATTTGTTTGAAATCCAGATGAAAAAGTTAATGTCGCTTCCTTATTTAGAAATTCGGCAATTTCTTTTTCTAGTTGTAAATGCAGTGTGAGAGTTCCGTTTAAAAATCTTGAGCCAGATACTCCTGTCCCAAACTTTTTTATAGCTTCAATACTTGCACGAATTACTCTCTCGTCGTTAGTCAATCCCAAATAGTTATTTGACCCCACCATTATTTCTCTTTTACCTTCCATAATTACTTCAATATCTTGCGCCGATTCAAGAGCGTGAGAATATGGATAGAGACCCATTGCTTTTACTTCGTCCGTTTCATCATAATTAAAACATTTCTTAAAGATATCCATAAAAATTACCTATTCCTTACCTAACTAAGATAAATCAATCAATCTATCTTCGTTTTCTTCTCATCCATAAGACACTTAATCCTAAAGATACTACAGTCATTAAGATATACTGTAAACTAATTTCAATATCAAATATTGTTTCTATTAAGAGCACAAAAACATATGCAGACCCTACAACAGCAATTACTTTGAATAGTATGTTAAAAGGTCTAACTGTTATTTACCTTTATTGAAAATTTCTTTTTTCACTAAGTCAATAAACTCCTCTACAGTTATCGTAACTTGTTCTTGTTCACCAAATTTACGGTAAGTAACCAAGTTGCTATCTATTTCATTATCTCCAACAACTAATTGATAAGGAATTTTTTGTGTTTGTGCGTCTCTTATTTTATACCCTAATTTTTCTTCTCTTAAATCTAATTCACTTCTTAAATCATGATCAATAAATAGATCATTCAATTTTTTAGCGTAACCTGAATGAACTTCTAAAGATACTGGAATTAATTTGATTTGAATTGGTGCAAGCCATGTTGGAAATGCTCCTTTGTATTGTTCTAACAAAATACTCATTAAACGTTCCCAAGTTGATATTAATCCTCTATGTATCACAACAGGACGATGTTTTTCACCATCACTTCCAATATAAGTTAATTCAAATCTTTCTGGTAGTAAGAAATCTAGTTGAACAGTCGACATCGTAATTACATGACCCATAGCTGTACGAACTTGAATATCTATTTTAGGTCCATAAAATGCTGCTTCACCTGTCATAACAGTATGTTCAATATTGTTTTCTGCGAGCAATTCTTTTAAGATGCTTTCTGCCATATCCCATAATTCATCATTATCATGGAATTTACCTTTGTCTTTGTCTCTTAATGCAAGTTCAACATATTCAATTTCTAATCCTAAATCAGCAATTGCTTGTAAGATTAGATTGTATGCATCTAATACTTCTTCTTTGATTTGATCGTGTCTTGCGAATATATGAGCATCTGTTAGAGTCATAGCGCGAACTCTTTCAAGCCCTGTTAGTCCCCCACTTGCTTCATAACGGTGTTGTGTAACTATTTCCGCATATCGTATAGGGAGATCGCGATAACTTCTTAAATCAGATTTATATACTAACATGTGATGAGGACAACTCATTGGTCTTAACACAAATGTTTCTCCATCTCTTTCCATCACTGGGAACATGTTTTCTCTATAATGAGACCAATGTCCACTTATCTCATATAATCTTTTTGTTCCAAGTGCTGGTGTAGATACATGTTGATACCCTGCTTTTCTTTCTAATTTATAAACATAATCTTCTAACACTTTTCTGACAGTGTACCCATTTGGCAACCACATTGCAAGGCCTTGCCCAGCGTCATTATTAAGTTCAAAGATTTTAAGTTCTTTTCCTAGTTTTCGGTGGTCTCTTTCTTTTCTTTCTTCAAGCATAAGTAAATGTTTCTTAAGATCTTCTTCAGTAAACCAAGCAGTCCCATATATTCTTTGAAGTTGTTCGCGCTTGCTATCGCCTCTCCAATATGCTCCTGCTAATGATAACAATTTAAAGAATCTAATGTTTTTAGTGCTTCCAATATGTCCACCTTTACATAAATCAGTAAATTCTCCTTGTGTATATAGACTAATTACTTCTCCTTCTGGAAGATCAGTGATTAGTTCTACTTTATATTTATCATCTTTAAAAAACTCTAAAGCATCACTCTTTGAAAGTTCGCTTCTAGTTATTTTTGTTTGTTCTTGAGAAATTCTTTTCATCATTTTTTCTATTTTTGCTAAATCTTCTTCTTTGATTTGTTCTCCAGCATCAATATCATAATAGAATCCTTCTCTAATATTTGGACCGACACCAAATTTTGCATTTGGATATAACCTTTTCACAGCTTGTGCCAGTAAATGGGCTGCACTATGATTAAGAACATCAAATGCTGATTGATCTTTTTTAGTGATTATGTTGATTGTTGCATCACTATTTATCGGTCTATTCAGATCATATAACTCGTCATTTACATACCCAGCAACACTTTGCTTTTTTAATCCAGAAGAAATACTTCCAGCAACACTTTCAATAGTTACTCCTTGTTCAAACTCTTTTATAGAGCCATCAGGAAATGTTAGTTTTATCATTTTTTGTCCTCTTTTCTCTTATATTTTATTTCATTTATTTTGTCTTTTTCAATGATTGCTTCTACTAAATCAATATCATATATATTAGCCATATGATTCACAAAATGAAGAATATCATAAAGCTCGTATTTGATTTTCTCTTTTAACTCTTTGGTTAATGTACTCATTGATTCTCTTCTAACTTCAACAGCAAGTTCTCCAACTTCCTCAACTAATTTTAACATAACTTGTAACTTAAATTCAGGTTTGAAATCAATTTCTTTAATATGTTGCTGTAATTCTCTAATACTGATGTCTTTGTTTATCATTGTATCTCTCCTTCTAAAATAAAAAAAATCGTCCTTAAAAATAAGGACGAATTGTTATCCGTGGTACCACCTTTGTTCTAGTAAACTAGCACTCCAGACTGTAACGTCAGTTAACGGGATTCTCTTTCGAGTCCTACTCAGAAGGGAGTAATTAATACAATGTAATAGTAGCTTTCACCAACCTACTTCGCTTTCATGTACATTCTTTATTAATCATGTCCTCATCACAGTATTTCATTATAATTATAATACAATTTATAGCATTGTCAAATATATTTACATTTTGATTTCTTCTGTTAGTGAAATAATCCTAGAGACAATTCTATATGCCTTCATTTGTTCGGCCTTTTGAGAATTGTCAACCATGTAAGCACCTAGTTCTTTTCTGGATACATTTGAAGAGAAGAATGTTGGTTTCTCATCAAGTAAACGATATTGCAATATTGGTCCAAGTACTTCATCTCTAATCCAAGCACTTTTACCTTCCCCGCCAATATCATCTAGTAATAATACATCAACTAGTTTAAGTTTACTGATTAATGCTTCAAGTCCACCATTCCCTATTGATGATTTAAACTCTCGTACTAAATCTGGATAATAAGCGATAACAACGCTATATCCTTTTTTTATAAGTTCATTTGCTAGTGAAGCTAGTGAATATGTTTTTCCTTGTTGGTAGGCTCCCCAAATATACAACCCTTTCATTTTTTCACCCATTGGGTAAAGTCTTAAAAAGGACATCATATATTTGTAGATATCTTTTCTTGCTTCAGTATTTGTTTTGTAGTCTTCAAATGTAGCATCAAATATCATTTTGGGCATAAACATTGCATTGATTAGATTATCTTTTCTAGATTGTTTATTTTTATGAAGAGCAAAATTGCATTCTCTATAAGAAATCTTTATCTTGCCATCTTCATATTTAAGCATTGGTTCAAGTCCAAGTGTGTCTTGTTTACATTTGTCTATTCCCTTGCATTCTTCACAAATGTCTTTTCCTTGTTTATATGTTAATAAATCAACTAGATTATCTTCTATTACCTCGCTGTTTAAATCATTTTCAATAAAGAAATTGCTTAAAACAGGATCTGAAAATAGACCTTCGATTATTTCTTCTTTATTCACTCTACCGTTTCTATTACCAAATTCTTTCATCTATTTCACCTACAAATTCTTGATATAATCATCTAACCAGTCAGATTCAATATCCTTTGGAAGGAGATTTTTCTGAGTGGCTTTACTTGACGTTCTTTTTTTGTTTCTACTTTTTATATGAGCAACTGCATCTTCAACAGTAATAAGCCCTCTTCTTTGCCAATCAGCAGCTACTTTTTCAAAGTAGTTGTATGATGGAAAACTATCAGTATTACCAATCACAAAAACGATCAAGAAGTTTATTAGTTCCGTATTTAGTTCTGTGTTTTCTAATAATTGTTCTACTATTTTTAATTCTACTGCGGCCGGTTTTGAACCAAACAAATCTTCTAATATGTTTAATGGCAAAGATGTTTTACACATGTTTATTACATCATTATTGGTTGTTGTTTTCTTTGAAGTTTTATCTTTTAAGTTTACTTTATCAGTCTTGTTTTCAAATTTAAACCAGTATCCTGCTCTTTTTGAAAGTTCATCTAAGTTTACACTTTTATCTTTTTTAACAGAATCCATAAATACTTTTTGCATCGTAAATTCATCTAAATTATAAACATAAGATAATCTTGATATTTTTTCTTTTACTCTTGAAGTGATTTTACGGTGATCTACAAAGTTTTTAGATAGACCTTCAAAAAAGATATCAAAATCAAAATCATGGTTTATGGTTATCTTTGATTTAGAGCGGTTCATAAATACATCATCAGTTTCAATTGGTGCAACAATCGATTGAAAAACTTCATCAAAATTGGTAGTTATGTTTTTAAATCCATCTTTTTCAAAACTACTAATTCTAAATAAGTTTACTAATTCATCAAAGTTCACTTGTCCAATTTCTGAGAATAAATATGCTCCTAAACTTCCATCTTTAATAAACTCTTCAGCCGAAAGTGGAGCTTTTAATTCATATAATAAAAGATCTTCATTTTGAAATACGACTAGTAGTCCAATTGCTTCAAGTTTTTTTCTAGCGTTTAAGAATACAGTCGGAGAAATACTATTTAAATCAAATATTTTTGAATGATAATACTCAGGAGTTTTTAATTTTGAGCGATCAATTAATGACCACAGAGTAAGATATAAACTAAATGCTGCGCATCCAATAAGTGGTTGATAAAGTAACGTAACAACGTTACGCTCATCTATATCTATATTTTGATACGTTATCAACTTAAATTTATCTAGTTTATCAAGCTTCACTTGTAAATCCTCCTATGGGTGCAAACCTACTCCTTTGAATTCGAGTTTTTTATCTAAAAAGGTAAATAGGTTTTCAATTATCCTTTGTGGTCTGTTCATTCCGAATACTTTATACGTTTGTACTTTTACATCAACCGCTGACTCTAATGGGTTAACTTGAATGATTGATATTATTAGATGAAATTTGGTAGTTTGAATGAATATTTCTCCATGTATATCATCTATGTTATTAATAATAAAGTCATTATGGTTTGAATACTCAATAACCGTATCTTTGACTTTGTTATATCTTGTACGATAATATCTTGTTCTTAGTTCTTTTCTTTCATGAATTTCTTTAGTTTCAGCAAAATTACTTAAAAATTTGATTATTCCCATGCTAACACCTCTAATTCTTTTAATACTTTATTAAATTCTATTCTAGTTTTTAATATTGATGTTGAATTATCTATCACATAATCAGCAAGATCAACTTTTCTGTTTAATGGCATTTGAGAGTTGATTTTAATTTGAGCATAGATTTTGTCGATTCTCTCTCTCTCCATTAACCTCTCCTTCTGTTTTTTAAAAGGAGTATAGACTACAATTGTTTTATCAACTAAGTCTATAAAATCTGTTTCAAATAGAAGAGGAACATCGATAACAATGATTTTAGTTCCTAGTTCTCTATGTTTTTGAATTTCAGATTTAACCATTGATTTTACTCTTGGATGGACAATTTTATTTAATTGAGCTATTTTTTGAGGGTTACCAAAAACAATCGTTCCTAGTTTCTTACGATTAATTTCTTTGTTTGTAAATAAAATCTCATTTGAGAAATGAGTAATCACTTCTTCGTATCCTTCAGACCCCTTTGCTAAAATATCTTTCGCAATAACGTCTGTTTCAATAACGGGAATATCTACACTTTTGAACATTTGTGTTACTGTTGATTTTCCTGTTGCTATACCACCTGTAAGCCCAACAATGAGTGTCATCTTTTTTCCCCCTCGCAAAAAGGATAATTTTACAACTATACCTTTTAGAAAATTATACCATAAGTTCATAAAACTAAGAAGAAGTGTATCACTTCTTTTTAAAATTTACTTTTGACATGTTGGGCAAAAGTAAGTACCCCTACCATTGACCTTTGTCTTTTCAATTATTGTAGAACATTCAACACATGGTTCACCTTTTTTTGTGTGAACATTTAACTCGTTTTGAAATAGTCCAGAAACTCCTAAACTTGAAGTATAACTTCTTATGGTTGTCCCACCGAGTTCAATCGCTTTATCTAAAACCTTTATTGAGTTTTTGATAATATTCGAATAATCATTAGTTGTTAAGCTCGAAGCTATTCTTTTAGGATTTAACTTACTTAAAAAAAGTACTTCATCAACATATATATTTCCTAGACCAGTAAAGATATGTTGATCTAATAAACAAGTCTTTATAGCAATGCCTTTATGTTCTAGTTTTGCTTTTAGATATTTCACATTCATTTTCTCATCAGTTGGTTCAAGACCTAATTTGTGAATTGGATTTGTTGAATAAACGTCTTCAATATTTCTCAAATCCATTGTCCCAAACTTTCTTACATCATGATATCTAAGAGACCCACCATTTTTAAAATTAAACACAATATGTTCGTGCTTTTCTAATTCTTCAGATTGATCTTTTATGAAATATTTTCCTTCCATTCTTAAATGAGATATCAACGCAATATCTTCAAAGATAAAAATTAGATATTTACCATATCTCTCTATATCAATAAAAGTCTTACCAATTAATTTGTTTTTAAATTCCTGAATACTTATATCTTTAATGATTTTACCGTAATGCACATTGATACTGCTTATTGTACGCCCTAAAATCATGTTTTTTAAAGTCCTCTTGACTGTTTCTACCTCTGGTAATTCTGGCATAGGTTATTCCCCCATTTTGTTGTAATGAACGCGTGTTTCACTATATCTTAATTGTGTTTCTTTTTTACCAGATTCATATCCCAAAGCAATCATTGAAAATGGATGTTTTCCATCTTTTATATTAAGTACTTTTTCAATATAATCAATTCTCTTTTCAAGAGGATAAACACCAATCCAAACACTTCCTATTTTAAGATTTGTTGCCTCAAGTAAAATATTTTGTGTTGCGGCAGCCAAGTCTTGAACAGCTAGTAATGGAGATAACTCTGTTGGAATTATTAATGGCACTATTGCTACTTTTACATCTTTCAACATCCAAGCACCATTACTAGCTAATGATAATTTATCTAATAATTCTTTATCATCAACAACAATGAATTCCCATGGTTGTTGATTATTTGCACTTGGTGCTTGCATTGCAGCTTGAAGCATTTTAGTAATATCTTCTTTTGATATATCTTTATCTGTGAATTTTCTGATACTTTTTCTTTCTAGCAAGATATTCATTTTATACCTCCGGATTTACATGTACAACTACATGATTGATTTTCTCATTGCTATAGAGCTTTTTAGTAACATTCTCAGCAATTTCATGACCTTCTTTAACTGTTATATTTCCATCAACTCTTATATCAACCAAAGCTTGATAATATGGGCCATAAGCTATCATAACAAGACGATCTACGTTTATTACTCCAGCTACTTTTAATATATTATTTTTAAATTCTTCACGTACTTCTTTATTTACAGACTTTCCTTGCATTAATTTTATTGAGTCATAGATAATTTGCAACCCGATTCTAATAATGAATATTGCGATTATGATTGATGCTACTTTATCACCTTTTAAAAGCCAATCAATCTCAAAGAATTCTCCTACTATTACACTTATAATTCCAAAGAATACAACAATACTACTAAATACATCAGTTAAAGATTCTTTTCCTGATGCACTAATTATTTGCGAATCAAGTTCTTTTCCTTTTTTTAGTAGGTATCTTGCTAAGAACAATTTTATAACAACAACCATAACTACTATTACCAAAGTAATCAAACTTGGCACTTTTACAATATTATTAAAGTTAACAATAACATTTTTTCCTAAATTATAAGCAATTAGAATAATTGATAATCCTAAAATAAAACTTAAGACGTATTCAAATTTTCCATGACCAAGCGGATGCTCATCATCAGCAGGTTTAAGGGAATGTCTAATACCTAGTATTACAAACACATCACTAAGTAAATCACTAATACTATGAACACCATCAGCTATTAAAGCATAGCTATTAAATATTATCCCCCCAATAACCTTTATAATTATTAAGAATATGTTAACAACAAAACTTCTTATCATTATACTTTGTAATTTCATATATTCGTCACCTACTTCGTTTCATATAAGTTTTTACCAAAAGATTTATCTACTTTTAATGGCACATCTAACTCAATACAGTTTTCCATTGTATCTTTTACTAATTTTTCCATTTCATCTAGTTCATTTTTGTCAACATCAAATACTAATTCATCGTGAATTTGAAGAAGTAATTTGGATTTCAATTTACGTTTTTTCATTTCGTTGAATATTTGGATCATAGCAATTTTAATTATATCCGCAGCACTTCCTTGGATTGGTGCATTCATTGCGTTTCTTTTCCCTGATTCTCTTTGCATATACACACTGCTTTTTAACTCAGGCAAATATCTTCTGCGATTCTTTATCGTAGAAGCATAGCCAAAAGTAGTTGCATCTTTAACTACTTTATCCATATAGGTTTTAATTCCAGAGAACGTTTCATAGTATTTTTTAATAAATCTTTCAGCATCTTTTGGAGATATATTTATCTCTTCACTTAGTCCCCAAGCGCTTTGTCCGAATATTATTCCAAAGTTTACAGCCTTTGCTTGTCTTCTTTCAAGGCTTGTAATCTCTTCTTTTTCAAATATTTGTTGTGCTGTTTTTGTATGGATATCTTCGTCATTCTTAAATGATTCTATTAAGGTTTTTTCCTGAGCCATATGAGCTAAAACTCTTAGTTCAATTTGTGAATAATCACTTGCTAGTAGCATATTTCCAGTTCTTGGAATAAACACTTTTCTAATTTCTCTACCCTCTTCATATCTTATTGGTATATTTTGAAGATTCGGATCTGTGCTTGAAAGTCTACCAGTTGATGTGAAAGCTTGTCTGTAGATTGTATGAATTTTTTCATCACCTAAAATTGCACTTTCAAGTCCAACTATGTAAGTTGAATACAATTTTGAGAGTGTTCTAAATAGCATAATTTTCTCAATAATCGGATGATGATTTTTAAGTTTATTCAATATATCTACATTTGTTGAATAGCCTGTTTTTGTCTTTTTTGCAAATGGCAACTGTAAATTATCAAACAAAATTTCCCCTAGTTGTTTAGGGCTCGCTATATTGAAAACGACTCCAGCAATGTCATATATCTCAACAGTGATTTTATCAATTTTCGTTTTTACCTCTTTGTTCAAAGAATGCAGTTTTTCTCTATCCACAAGTATCCCATCATACTCCATATGTGCAAGCACACTCGCAAGTGGAAGTTCAATCTCGTTTAATAGTGATAACTGATTGTTCTTAATTAACTGCTTTAATAAGGTTTCTTTTAAAGAGTGTATTGCAAAAGCCTTCTTTGCAGCGTAAATACTATATTTTTCTAATGGAGGAATACTATACTTCACACCTTTTTGGTATATTTCTTCATAATATTCAACATTATCATATTCAAAATTACTGACAACTACTCTAAAGTCCTCTTTTGTATTATTTGGATTTAAAATGTAAGCTGCGAGTAATAAATCAAACTCAACTCCAGCTATGTCATACCCATCTTTCATTAATACCACTTTCATCATCTTAATATTATAGACATTTTTAGCGATTGACGGATCACTTAGATACATCTGCATCCCAAGAGATTGATGCAATAGATCATAAGGTATAAAAAAGTTTCCTTTTTTATTCGCAATCCCAAACCCTAAGGCTTCAGCTAAATGATAATTCGGATTGAAAGTCTCTAATACAATAAATGAATCATTTATTAATATATCATCTAACTCATAAATGTCTTGAATTATCTTATACTCAAATTCAGGAGCAGTGTTATTTGATTTTTTTATATATCTTTTTATTAATGAGTGAAGTTCAAGTTCTTTGAAGAAATCCATCATTTCATCTTCATTAACGCCTTTATATTCAACATCATCAAGACTTAAAACTAATTCAACATCTGTCTTTAGAGTTGCGATTTTTTTGCATAAAATAGCGTTTTCAAAGTGTTCTCTAATTCTTTCTCCAAGTTTTCCCTTTATGTTATCTTTATCTTCTAAAACTCCTTCAAGTGTAGAATACTCATTTAACAATTTCACAGCAGTTTTTTCTCCAACTCCGGGAATACCAGCCAAATTATCCGATGCATCGCCCATTAATCCTTTTAAATCAATTATCTGATTTGGATTAACTTTCATTTTTTCTTTCAATAACTGTGGTGTATATAATATAAAATCTTTCATTCCTTTTATACTTGATCTTAAACTTACCTTATCATTTAGTAACTGAAGTAAGTCTTTATCATTACTAATAATTTCAATTTCATCAAATGTATCGTAGTAATGTTTTGCATATGTCCCAATGATATCATCTGCTTCAATTAAAGCTATTTCTCGTTGTTTCACACCAAGAACATCTAAGCTCTTTTTAATAAGTTCTATTTGGCTTCTAAATTCTTCTGGCATCGGCTTTCTTCCACCTTTGTACTCAGAATATTCCTTATGTCGAAAAGTCTCTTTACCTTTGTCAAAAGCAACTAGAATATGCGTAAAGTCTTCTCTTAAGACAGAATTTATCATATTAACAAATCCATATACTGCATTCGTATATTGGCCTTTTGAGTTTTGCATAAGGTTTCCAGAATAAGCAGTTCCATAATAAGCTCTAAACATAATGTTAGAACCATCAATTAAGATCAATTTTTTCATTTTTATACACCTCGTTCACATATTCTATTCTACCATACAAGTGAAAAATAAAAAAAAAATACTCAATGATTTGAGTATTATTTTCCTGCTTCTACTAAAAAATTAACAATATCTGAAACTAATTTGATTTTTGTAGCTTCACTATCTGGAATTTCAATGTCAAATGATTCTTCTATTGCCATAATTAATTCTATAGCATCTAAAGAATCTGCCCCTAAATCTTCTGAAAGATCAGAGTCTAATAATATCTTGTCTTCTTCAATACCTAATTCTTCTGCGATTATTTCTTTTACCTTTTCAAAAGCCATCATTTCACTCCTTAAGATTATAATTGTTTTTATTATAGGTTGAAAACGCTTTTTTGTCAATCAATAATGCTCATTTGCTGTTTAATATGGCTTTTTTTAAAGAAAAAGGCGAACTCGTTGTTCGCCTTAAAACTAATTATTTCTTAGATATATTTTATATAACCCTTTTAATAATAACAATTCATCAAAAATGTATGTATCATCAAACATTTCTTTTACAAATCTTGATGCTCCACCACTAATAATTACAGGTGGATTAACATTAAATTGTCTTTTAATTTCTTCAACCAAACCTTTAATCATGAACGAGTGTCCGTAAATTAACCCTGAATTCAAACAATCAACTGTATTTGTTGCGATTACCTTTGAAGGTGTTTTAAATTCAAACTGAGATAATTGTGATGCTTTGCTTATGAGCGCATCTCTTGAAGTAACAAGTCCTGCAGCAATTGAGATTCCTTTTACAACGTTCTTTTCGATATAAGTTATCGTTGTAGCTGTTCCCATATCAACAACGATTACAGTATCAGAATAGTCGCTTATTGCGGCTGTTGCACTAGCAACTAAGTCTGATCCAACTTCTTTAGGATTATCAACTATTATTTGAACTCCAGTTTTAACACCTGGTCCAACAAATATTGGATCAATCTTCAAATATTTTAAAGCTAAGTTTTTAAAGATAATATTTAATTCTGGAACAACACTTGATATTATCATTCCTGTTGCACCTTTAATTACATCTTTAACTAAGACATAGTATTCATCAATTGATTTAGTAGTGTCTGTTTTATATCGATATGTCTCATTTATTTTTCCTTTATGAGTAGCTACCACGATATTTGAGTTGCCAATATCAACTAAGATAACCATATTCTCACCCCTTTTTAAGTTCTATTTTTTAAGGCAATTTGAAGTCTATGTGCAATTGGTGCGCCTACAAGTCCAGCAAGTATCGCTTCAAATATACCATTTGTTAGCATTATTCCATAAATGAATGGAAATACTCCAGTGAATGTAGCTGAATCAGCAAAGAAGATATACATTGGGATCAACACTAGTACAGTATGTACAATTGTTGAAATTACAAATGTAAATGTTATTGCTGTAAATTTGTTTGGAATATACTTCATAAAGAATTGATATATTAAATATAAGAAATATCCAAACAAAACTCTTGGTAATACTGAAACTAATGGGTTTTGGAAAATAAAAGATGCAGGCAAAGTAGGTCTAATATATGCAACCATTAAGCTTGCTAGCCCAAATGCTAAACCAAGTGCAATACTTACTTTTTTCCCTCCAAAGACTCCACCAATTAAAACTGGAATATGAATGATGGTAATTGATACAATACCAAGTTCAATAAATCCAAGCCATGGTACATTAGCCATTACAAAAATAATGGCAGCAAAAATCGCTATTGTAGTGATTTCTAATACTCTTTTGTCTCTCATAAAACTCTCTCCTTTTTAGGCCTCAATGAGGTCCCATAATTTGATTTATGTTTTTTTACTTAAACATTACTTTTAATTGTTTTTACAGTTTCTATATCAAACATTCTAATTATTTTATAAACAATCTTTTTAACTTCTTCATAATCATCAGTTGAAATCATTGAAGTTGTTGAATGAATGTATCTTGCTGGCATCCCTATAGTAGCAACTAGTACACCGTTTTGAGCAAGTTGCACTCTTGCGGCGTCTGTTCCACCTTTAGATTGATAATATTGAAATTTAATATTATTTTCTTCAGCAGTTTCAGTGATAAATTTTTTCATTCCTCGGTGCATGATAGCACTTGGATCCAAAAATCTAACTAGAAATCCACTTCCTATTTTACCACTAATTTCATCTCCACCAAAAGAATCTGCACATGGAGAACAATCAATTGCGATAAAGACATCTGGCTTTATCATATAAGCTGCTGTTTGAGCACCACGTAATCCAACTTCTTCTTGGACTGTAGCTCCTACATATAGTTCACAATTTAGGTCTTCTTTTTTTGTATCTCGCGCTATTTCTAAACTCATTCCACAACCAAAACGGTCATCCCAAGCTTTAGAAAATATTTTTTTGCCATCTTTGCTTACTGTATAATCATTTCGAGCAATTACTTGCTGTCCAATTTTTACACCTAACTCAATAGCGTGTTCTTTAGAATCTGCTCCGATATCTATCAACAAATCAGTAAATTTGATTTGTGGAGGTACTTCTGTAGATCCCCTTGTTAAATGAGGAGGTTTAGAAGCTGTTACCCCTGGTATTTTTTCTAGATCATCACAAATAATGTCAAAGTGTTGAGAAAGAAAAACATCTCCTTTAACTCCACCTAGATTAGATATTTGAACTAGTCCAACTTTATCAATTCCTGTAACTATGGCTCCAACTTCATCCATATGTCCGGCTATCATTACTTTTGGACCTTTTGAACCTTTGTTTATAATTCCAAAGATGCTTCCAAGACGGTCTTCGATAATTTCATCCACATGAGGTGTTAAAAATTTTCTCATATAATCTCTAACTGGTTTCTCAAAACTTGGTGCTCCAGGTAAATCCACTAAATCTCTATATAATTTATCCATGAATATCCTCCTTAAATATAGCTATAAGCATATTTATTTTGTTTCCTCTTTTACTAAATTTATCTTCAAATTCTGTCATAATATTGTTCTTATAATCACTATTGTGTAAATCTCTAGTTAAATAAGTGATTTCCATTGGATAATCAGTGATTTCTTCTACTGAAAATTCAAACAAATCAATATTATCAGTTTTGAAATATATTTCTGATTCTTTAATCATCAAGCTTTGATACATCTTTAAAAACTTTTTATTGGTAAGTCTTCTTTTTACATGTCTTGGTTTTGGCCAAGGATCTGAAAAATTAAGATAGATTCTGCTTATTGACCCACTTGTAAATATTGTTGTTAGATCAATAGCATCAGTTCTTAATAACATTAAATTATTAAGTGGTTTTTCAAGTACTTTTTCAAGTGCTCTGACGATTACACTATCAAAGCGTTCAATTCCAATATAATTTATGTTTGGATTCATTTCTGCTAATTCATAAATAAATTTTCCCTTTCCCATTCCTATTTCAATGTGGATAGGCTCATTATTTTTAAATAATGAATCAAAATCTATTATTTTGTTATCTTTGTTATTTATAATTAATTCAGGATTTGAATTAATTAAATCTGTAGCACCTTCTACGTATCTTAATCTCATACATTATCACCAAAATTATTATAACAAAATTCGAAGTATATACAACTTTTATTACTCATTTGTTTCTTCCATAAGGCGAATAAAGCTAGATGCCAACTTAGGATCGAACTGTGTTCCTTTATTTTTGCTTATATCTAAAAGTGCGGCTTTTTTAGATATCGGTTTTTGGTAAACTCTACCTCGAATCATTGTATCGTAAGAATCTGCGATAGCAAGAATTCTAGCATAAAGTGGTATGTCTTCACCTTTTAGACCATGCGGATAACCAAGTCCATCATATCTTTCGTGATGATATAGCACTCCATAAGCAATTTCATCTTTATCGATAATATTTTTAATAATTTTAAATCCTGCCTCACTATGATACTTAATCTCTTCATATTCATAATCAGTGAGTTTGGTTTTTTTGTTAAGTATTCCTTCTGGGATTGCAATCTTACCGATGTCATGTACATCACTTAAGAATCTAATATCGTTTATATCTACAACTCTTTTATGACCATAATCTGATAGAATCATGCTTGCATAATCCCCAACTCTTTTGCAGTGACTCATTGTTTCTTCAGTTTTTTCATGAAGTGTTTGCATTATTGTTGATAATGCATCACTCTTTCTTGATCTTCTTTCAGTAAGTTTTCGGCGGTACATCATATTTTCTGCTTTATTGAAAATACGATTAAAGTCACTATTTACATCTTTAAGTATTGAATAACCAACACTAATACTCCACTCAACCTTAAAAGTCTTAATATTATTTATTGACTCTTTTATTTTTTCTGAAAAATCATCTAGCTCATCTTCCGTTGCATTTTCAATCAAGACAGTAAATTCATCTCCACCAATTCTTGAAACAATATAGGAAGAAGAAAGTTTTTTTAATTCATCAGCAAAAGACTTTAAAAGTCTGTCGCCTTCTAAATGTCCAAAAGCATCATTTATCAATTTTAGACCATCAATATCACACATAATTATTCCGAGTGGATACTTGAGTTTTTTATTATCTATAATCTCTTCAAAATAATTTCTACTATATAATCCAGTTAATACATCATGTGTCGCTAAATAATTGATTTTTTCTCTGTTAAGAGACTGTTCTGTAATATCTACAAGGGTCCCTTGATATTCGTTTTCAAATTCCTCAGCAATTTTTGTAATATTTATTGCAAAATATTTGTTTTTGTTTTTTATGACATGTTCTACAACTACGCGACTAAAATTATTATTTTCAAGTTCTTCTATGGCTCTATCGTACATGTCACCAAGTAAATGCTTAAGTTTAATCTCATTTTCTTTTGAGTCAAACATTTCTCTAAATGTTCTGTTTTCCATTGTAATTTCGAGATTTTTATTCAGGGTAAATATCCCAGCTGGTGAAGTATTAAAAATCAACTCGTATGATCTTTGGGACTTTAACTCGTTAATTCTTGATTTTTCAATTTCGGTAACATCTTTCAAAATTCCAAATACTTTCTCAGCATATCCTAAATCATCTGTCATAGAATACACAGAACTTTCAATATATATAATTTTATCATCTTTGATTATTCTATATCCACAAACTGTTCCTTCTGCATTATTAAGAGTGTAATCAGTAGCTTCATCCCATATTTTCAAATCCTCAGGGTGTACTATTTTTCTGTACTGTTCAATTGTTTGCAAGTTTTTAATCCCTGTAAAATCGTCTAGTTCTTGTGATTCAACATACTTGCTTGTATCTGTCTTGTATATAAAGGTAGTTAAATTAGCTACTTTTCTAGCTTCTTTAAATAAATACTCAATTTCTCTCAATTCTTCTAATCTAACTTTTTCTTGTTCAATATCACGAACAACTCCAGTATATCTAAAAGGAATTCCATTTTCATCTGATTCAATTGCAAAAACTGAAAAACTCATCCAATGAAATTCGTTTTCTCTTTTATTAAACATTTGGAACTCTGTTTCACGTGCTGTTAACTTACCATTTATTAAATCTTGAATTAAACTTGCAATTCTTAATTTATCATCGTCATGTGTTAACTCAACAAGCGTTTTTCTAAAGAATCTTTTATTAATTGAATCAAGTCCAGCCACATAACAAAATGAGTCAGAAGTATTAACTTCATAAGTTATTCTGTTTGTTTCAAAAAATCCTATTTTAGTTATTCCCTGAGTAACTCTGTATTCAGGAGTAATAACATTGGTATCTTTAAACCTATCAATAATTTTAGTAATGTCTGAAAAACTTGAAACAAAAGAATTTGTCCCTGATTTAAATGCATAAGTTGAAAATTGTTTATCAAATTGAGCTGAATATCTAGTCATTGAAAGAGGCTTTCCTGTAGCAACTACTTCGCTATATTTATCAATCCAATATTTCTCAGTTTGGGGAAACAAATCAAGAACACTTTTTCCTATTAAGTCTTCTAAAGATATATTTAAAGACTCACAAAAAGCCTTATTTGCATAAAGAAATTTGTAATCAATTCCTTCTCCATTTTCATTGTAAATCAGTTCATGATCAGAAATTGAAAAGTCAAGATTATCAAAAATTGACTTAAAATATTCTGTATTGTATTTTTGATCAGCCATAAGATGCTCCTCCTAATTAAAAAAAGACTTTATTAAGATATTATAATAACATTTTATTTTATCACAAAACGTTAATATATTCAATCTCAATAAAGTCTATAATTACTCTTTAATTCCCGCTAATTGGTAAATAGCTTCCATGTATATAGCAGTCGCTTTTAACAAGTCATCTATATGGATATACTCATCTTTTTGATGTGCTACATCTTTTCTTCCAGGCATTGAAGCTCCAAATGCAACAGCTTTTTTAAGAGCTCTTGAATACGTTCCACCACCTATTGTAAGTGAAGGTGTTTTATCATCACCAGTATACTTAATATATGCTTGGTGAAGGGTTTTAACTAAATCGTCGTCTTTATCCACATAATGAACTGGAGAATCACTTAGAAGTTTAAATTTGAAATGTCTTCCAATAACAGAAGCACCAATATTAATGAAGCTACTATCTTTGTCCCAACCTTTTGGATAACGACAGTTAATACCAATCTTAAATTCTTGATCTTGATATTCGTAAACAGCTGGATTCATTGTGAAGTCTTTCATCTCTTTGTCATGATGGTTTATATTCAATTTTTCTCCAAGATGATCAAATGTTAAATACTCACAGATATATTTGATAAAATCATTTTCAATATGTTCGTTTAAGAACTCAGCTAAAATAAATGCTGCATTAATTCCTAGATTAGGTTGCATTGCATGCGCTCTTTTTCCGTGAACTATATATAAGTCGTCTTTTATTTCGCCATCTAACCCATTAAAAGATAAGTAATCCTTAAATTCTTTCTTTAAATCAACACTTAAAGTACATTCAGCGTAATCAGGAACAACATTGTATCGGTCCCCTGCTTTGAATGTAATAAGTGTTTCATCTGTAGTTTTTCCAGTAATATCAAATGATAAAATTCCTTTTTCTCCATGAATTAAAGGAAAACTTGCATCAGGTGCAAATCCAATTTCAGGCATTTCTTCAGTTTTAAAATACTCACTAATCCCACGCCATTCAGTCTCTTCATCAGTACCGATAATTATTCTAACTCTTTTATCCATTTCAATTCCTAAGTCCTTTAAAAATTTAAGTGCAAAATAAGCAGCCATTGTTGGCCCCTTATCATCACTTGATCCTCTTGCATAAAGACGATTTTTCTTCACTATTGGAGAAAATGGTGGATGCGACCAGTTATCACCTTCTGGAACTACGTCTAAATGACAAAGTATTCCCAAAATTTCTTTTCCAGCTCCATATTCAATATGAGCCGCATAATTTTTAATGTTTTTTGTTACAAATCCATCCTTATGAGCTAAATCAAGCATGAAATGTAATGCGTTATTAATCTCTACACCGAACGGCGTTTCACTACTAGGATCAAATTCCTGAAGCACACTAGGTATTTTCAGTATGTCCTTTGTTCTATCAATTATAAGATTCTTGTTATCAAGCACATGTTTATAAAAATCCATATAATCACGTATAATTAAATCATCTTAAAAGATGTCTAATTATTTCTCCTTTCTCCTGATATTTAATCATTCAACTATGAATGATATAATATATATACACTGTGGATTTGTCCCTATAATATTATAC
>Ga0208647_1000029_pt1 | contig 89719 bp, 96 predicted proteins | sample AntAceMetag02UKA_FD_184765 | JGI IMG/M metagenome (GOLD analysis project Ga0208647, IMG submission 184765) | Saline lake microbial communities from Ace Lake, Antarctica - Antarctic Ace Lake Metagenome 02UKA (SPAdes) (version 2) | ecosystem: Environmental > Aquatic > Non-marine Saline and... | reverse complement strand
GCATTACCTGGGACTATCCCGTCTGCTATGATGAAAGTTGCAGCTTTGATATGATCAGCTATAATCCTCATTTCTTTTTTGTTTTTATCATATGTTTTTCCGGAGAGCTTTTCTATTTTTTTAATTAAGGGTTGCCAAATTTCTGTTAGGTAATTGTCTTCTACTTTATTTATTACAGAAAGCACTCTCTCCAACCCCCTTCCATTGTCAATATTCTTTTGTGAAGCTTCTATATATTTTCCCTCTTTGGTTTTATTGTACTGCATTAGAACATCATTCCAAATTTCTACCCAGTTCTCTTCGTCTTCTGGATCGAAATTTTTTGGAACAGGCTTGTCATTTGGCATCCAATAAAATAACTCTGTATCAGGTCCACATGGTCCTGTTTTTCCTATTGGTCCCCACCAATTATCTTCTAGAAAAACTATTCTTTCTTTTGGTATTCCTAGTGATTCCCAAATTTCTGCGGCCTCAGTGTCTCTTAATGTATTTTCGTTTCCTGCAAAAACTGTTACTGCTATTCTTTCTGTGGAAAATCCTAATATTTTTGTCGCGAATTCAAAAGATAATTCTATCGCTTCTTTTTTCCAATAATCCCCGAGAGACCAATTTCCTAACATTTCGAACATGGTGTGATGACAACTATCTCCCACATTTTCGATATCTACTGTTCTAACGCATCTTTGAAAATTCGTTAATCTTTTTCCCTGTGGATGTTTCTCTCCTAAAAGAAAGGGTATAATGGTTTCCATACCTGAACCAATAAATAATGTTGTTGGATCATTTTCTGGAACTAGGGACGCATTCTGGATTTCTTTATGATCTTTAAATTTAAAGAATTCTATATACTTATTTATAAGTTCTTTTCTTTCCATTATAAGAAATAGTATAGGGGGTTTTTAAGAATTTTGGAAGTCTTTTAAAAACCAAGGTTTTTACTTAGTAAGAGATCTGGTGATCTAAGAATTTAGTTCTCTTAATTTTTCTTGAATTAGTTTTAATTCATCCTCTATATCATCACGCATTGAAAATGATCCTTTCGATTTTGTCTCTATAGTTTTATGTACATTTTTTGGGACTGCAGGCGTTGGCATATTTTTCTGGATGGAATCTATTTCAGAAAGAGTAGATGTAATCAATTTATATAACTTTATTTTCAAATCTCTTTTTTGTCTAGATAAAACTTTTAATTTATGAAGACGTTTCAATGTCTCTAGAAGACTGGCTTGACAAATCAAAATATTTGATTTGTTAATTTTGTAATTTTCTATATCTAATGAAATATAAAGTTCTTCTGTAGTTGCCATATCAAATTTGGTTAAAGATATCTGCGTCTACCTCGCCTAACCGTAATTTGATTTTTTCGATATCTTCAGTCCAACCTTTTAGTTCGACTTCTTCTTTTAACTTTACATCTTTTATTTTTTTAAGAACTCCCTCTATTTCCTTTACTTTATCTTTAATTTGGCTAAAGTCTTCTTGAGCTTTCTGAAATTTGTCAATTCTAACAAAGATTGGTTCGATTTCTTTAATGATTGGACCTTTCGATATTAATGAAGTTATTTCATTTTTATCTTCAGATATTTCTTTAACAATTGGTCTTGCGGGTGGTTCTTGTATTGATTTTTCCATAGAAGGCCTTGGAGGAATTGTTGTTTTCCTTTCTGGCTCTTCTACAACATGTAATCCTGTCGGAACTTCTACATGTACCTCTTCTTCTCCAGGAGATGGCATGTCAGTTATAGCTGATTTTACTATCTCTTGATTAAAATTTTCGTTTCTAGAATTAGCTGGGAATGAAGGTAACTCTGGGAGATTTCTCTTAGTTTTCTCTTCCACTTTTATTTCCGGAAGCTTTGGCAGCGTCGGAGCAGAAGGTATTTTTGGTATGTCGTCCTTTTTATGAAATAGTCCCATGACATGAGTTAGGCTATTTCTTTTTTATAGGTTTATATTAATTTTATAATGACTACAATAAATTATATTTGTCTTCTTTAACTTTTTATTATGATTAATAATTTAGAGAAAGGTATATAAATGAAAATCTATTTTATTGAATATGCAAATTAAACTTCTACATGATCTCGTCGAGGAAATGGCTGGTGAAAATACTGGACGTATCGTTGATATTTTATTTGGGAAAAAAGATGTTAATGAATTTTTAATTTCAAAGAAAATGGAATTGACAATTAATCAGGTTAGGAATATTTTATATAAATTATCTGCCGACGGACTTGTTTCTTTTATTAGAAAAAAAGATAAGAGAAAAGGTTGGTATATTTATTACTGGACATTAAAAACTGAAAAGTGTTTGGTTAAATTAGAATCTTCTCTAGTAGAAAAAATAAATAATTTTAATCATATTTTAAGTAGCAGAGAGACAAAAAGATTTTACGTTTGTAAGTCGTGCGATATCGAAGTTAGTGAAGAGAAAGCTCTAGAAAATGGGTTTAGTTGTGACGAATGTGCTGAAGTTTATGAACTATCAGATAATTCTAAACCAATTAGAGATATGAAGGCGCGAATAACTAGAACCATGAAAAATTTAGAATTAATTAAAGAAGAACTTGAAATAATTAGAAAGAAGGAAAATAGGAAGAGAGAAACAGCCAATAAAAAAATAGCAAAAGAGGAAGCTGAAAGAAAAGTTTTAATGAAGGAGATTAGAGCGGCTGCTAGAAAAAAAATAGCTGATGCAAAGAAGACTAGTGATAAAAAAGTTGTTGTTAAAAAACCGGTTACTAAAAAAGTTGTAAAGAAAACGGTTGTAAAGAAACCAGTGAAGAAGAAGGTAATAAAAACTAAAACAGTTGTTAAAAAAATTCCTGTTAAAAAACCGGCTATTAAGAAACCTGTTAAAAAAGTGGTTGTGAAAAAATCTGTTAAGAAGAAAGTAGTTTCAAATTTAAAAAAGAAATTTCGTGGGAGGAAATAATATTTCCTACTGAATTCTGATTAAAATGAAAACTTGGTTTGAAAAAAAATTTAATAAACATAGTGCAAGTTTGAAAAAAATCCGGCCTAAGAATATATTTCCTAAATTTAATCTCTCATATTCTAATACTATAATCCTAATAAATGTACTTTTTTTTATTTTTGTAATTATATTAATGAATTTATTTGACAACCTAAATATATTCTCTTGGGTTGCTCTAAATCCATCAAAAATTCTTTCTGGAAAAACACTTTGGACATTTGTTACGAGTATGTTTATGCATGGAGGATTTGGACATTTGTTTGCTAATATGATATCTCTAATGTTTATTGGAAATTTTGTAGAAAAATTAATTGGCAAAAAAAGATTCCTAGGATTATATTTTGTTGGTGGACTTTTTGCTGCACTATTCTTTATTCTAATATCTTTTATTACAAAAAATGGTTTAGATATATCTATTATCGGAGCTAGTGGTGCTATTTTCGCACTCGGTGGGTTGTTAGCAGTTCTTACTCCTAAACTACCTGTTTTGGTATTTTTTGTTATACCTCTACCTATGTGGGCCGCTATGGTATTCCTAATGTTTGGACTTTGGGCTATCTCTAATAGTTTCGGTTTGCCAATCGGGAACATTGCGCATCTTGGTGGATTGATTGTAGGGGTAAGCTACGGATTGTTTTTAAAAAAGAAATATCCGGGGAAAACTAAAATGATTAGTAAATACTTCACACGATGAAACCCAACTTCTTTGTTAAAAATTATTTGTTATGTTGGAAATTTTTAAAAGAGTCACGATGGTATCTAGTTTTTGCTCTTGGACTTTTCGCTTTGACTTTTTTGATAGGATTTGTTTATCCTATCTTTTTTAGAGAAGAAATATTTGGATTTATAGCTAAGATTATAAGAATGCTAGAGGGTAAAACTACCATTGAATTAATTAGCTTCATATTTTTTAACAACCTAAGGGCAAGTTTTATGGCGATTATATTAGGATTATTATTCGGACTCTTCCCTTTGCTGGTTACTATTACTAATGGTTATATCCTTGGATTCGTTTCCAGAGAAACAGCTGTTAAAGAAGGTATATTCACTTTGTTTAGACTTCTACCTCATGGAATCTTTGAAATTCCTGCAATTATCTTTTCTATTGGAATAGGATTGAAAATTGGAACATCTATATTTACAAAAGAGAAAAAAGAAAAAAGATTAAGACATAATATTGAAGAAGGTATAAGATTTTTTATATTCGTTGTTTTTCCTTTGTTGTTAATTGCTGGAATCATTGAAGGTTTGTTGATTAGTATTGCTGGTTAAAAATCCCACAAACTCTTTTGCTTCCCATAATTATTTAGAATCCATGATTTTTCTTTAATCTCTTCAATAGATATAGTACTTCTTCCCTCTATGTTTTTTAATGCATCCTCAATTGTGCCGAAATATTGTGGTTGATTCGCGAATGCTCGTCTTGTTGTCTCTCTAACAATTCCCACCCCTAGAGGTGCGTAGTATTCTGGTCGGATTTCTCTGAAAATTAAAACTGTTGCCTGCCGTTTTATTTTCGTTAAATATTCTGTTAGAGGTAATCTCATCGCATAATAACCTCCGGTGACCTCAAACGCATATTTTTTTCTCCCATTGAATCCTTCATGATCCTGAGAGAATTCTGTTGTCTGTGTAGAGAAAGTTGATCCAGATAACCATGCCTCTATTGCTTCAAATGAAAAATGTCCTGGAAGAAGTAGCGCTTCAATATAATTTCCTACGAAGTTTCCAGAGAATAAAGTTATTTGATTAATCTCTGAGTAATATCTTATTTTTTCTAATTGTTGTTTTGAAATTGTATCATCTGTTGCTGTTATACTCCATCGAGTCGGGACCATCCGTCTTTTTATTTTTGTTCCCAGAAGACCTACGGATAATAACTTCTGTAAATGGTCTACTTTGATATTTGATTTGTAAAGTTCTTCCAGTGCCGTTGTTGCTTTAATATCATAATCTGAAGTTAGGTAATCTACTTTTTTTGTAACCTTCGGGTTTTCCTCTAGAATCGCTTTTTCTAGTGGTGCAGGATTTGTCATTGGTTGAAAAACTTTGTCAACTGTAAATTGAAACGTGGGTCTCTTTTTTAAAAAAACTTCAACCGAAACAGGTTTGGAAGATAAAGCGAGTTCCCGAGTTACTTGTTTTAATTTCGACTCAGATTTAATATTCATTTTTGATTTTCCGTAAATTAATTGGCCTCTTAGTCTCAACACATTTTCAACTGAAAAATTATTTTTCGACCATTCCTCTGCTGTTGCGAAATTAGAAATGTTGTCATTTTCGGACGGCGTTAAAATTCCTGAATTAATATAAGGGTATCCAATTCTCCCTACAAAAAGTTCTGGTGCAGATTTTCCTGAGAAGTGGAGTTTTGGTTTTGGAGCGTTATCTATAAATTTATTTAAAATCCTGCAAGACTTACCACAAAGTCCTTTACCTTTACATTTAATACATAGATTATCCATTAACTGGAGAATTCTGTAGACTATATATTTATTATTGGGATTAATCTTTTAGCCTTGTCAATCCAATAATTAGAAAAACTGTCCCTATCCCTAAAAGTAACCACATCAATCCACCTTTTAAGAAAATCAATGCTGCCGTTCCTAACCCTGAAAAATCTACAATCCATGCATAAATTGGAATCAGTAAAAAAATTAATCCAACCAATAGTCCTAATATCTTATTCATATTTCTAATGAAACTTGGAAGTTTATATATATTTGTGGGATGAATTAGGTCTATAATGTGACATAGAGAAAATTTATAAAGAATTATTTGTTCTATATGGTATGAAAAAGTTGGTGGGTTATATTATATCTATTGCCGGAATTGCTGTGATGGCATTGGGTTTTGGTATGGTTAATTTGGATTTAAAAATATTAGAAACAATAAGCCCGAATTATCTTGTAGGAGTTGGGATTGGTGGAGTTATTGTAGGAGTTATTATATCTTTGAATTTTAGTAAAACTGGAAAAAGTAAAAATAAGCCTAAACAAGCAAAATCAGAAGTACCTATTTACGAAGGAGCTGGTAAGAATAGAAAAATAGTAGGATATCAAAAAGACTAAATATTTATAAATGCAAAAACTATTAAATTAATATGAAAAAGTTGTTTGGTATTTTTGTTTTGAGTATGATTTTTGTTTCTATGGGAGCTGTAATGGTTTCAGCGGCAAGTGAACCCGTTGAAGCGATTAATAATGTATTAAAAGGAATTTATGAATTTGTAAAACCTGCTTTAGTAACTATTCTTGGAGACTCTGGCACAAATGGTCTTTTCTTAGCTAAAATAATGTTTATGATTGTTGTGTTTGCTGTCCTTTGGAAAATTTTGGATAGAATTCCTTTCTTCCAAGAGACTCCTTGGGTATTATGGATAGTGAGCATTGCTGTTTCTATTTTATCTACTGGTATATTTAACAGAACAGATGTTATAGAAAGCATATTGTTACCGTATTCTGCATTAGGGATAGTAATAACTGCATGTCTTCCATTTTTATTATTTTTCTTTATTGTAAAAGATTTTGAAGTTACAATTGCAAGGAAAATTGCCTGGGTTGCTTTTATGGTTGTTTTTGTTACGCTCGGTATTGTAAGAAAGGATGTTGCTGAATATTCTTATATATATTTAATAACTGCTGGAGCTAGTCTCCTTGTTTTAGCTTTTGATGGTACTATCCAAAAAATATTGGCTAAAATGAATATGGAAAAAGGAGATGTTGTAAGAAAGAGTAAACAGGTGAGTCATTGGAAAACTGAGTTAGACAGAATAGAAATAGATTATAAAAGAGACTCAACTACATATACTTCCGCTTATTTTCCAAGAACAGCAAAAGGACGAAAATCATATGATAAAGATATGGATCATATTAATAAACAAATACTTGCACTTAAAATATAATCCTGAAAACTTTATAAACTTATTTTATTATTATTATCTATGAAAAAATCATTTATTGTGTCATTCTTTTCATTGTTGATATCCCCCCTGGTTTCTGCTGCTTATCAAACTAATGATTTAGCATCAGGACTTGGTACTGGAATGAAACAATTAATTGATATTATTGAATCTACTTTGGGACCTTTTTTCTCTGTAATACTTGGTGGAACTCCTGATTTATTATTTGAAAAGATTTTAATTTTGGCTGTTATTTTGGCTGTTATTTACCTTGTTATTTCTAAATTAGATATATTCAAAGGTAATAAAGTTGTAATTTGGGTTGTCTCAATTTCTGTATCATTATTATCAACTAGATTTATGTCTGGAGATTTATTAAGGACAATACTTTTGCCTTATTCAGTTTTAGGAGTTTCTATTAGTGCTGTTCTTCCTACATTAATTTATTTTAAATTTGTACAAGAGTTTGAAGATAGTTCAACCGTAAGAAAGATGCTTTGGATATTTTATATGGTTGCCTTCATTGTAATATGGAGTATTAGATATGATTCTCTTGGGGGTATCTCTTGGATATATATGGCAAGCGCTATTGCTGCATTCTTCTTTTTCTTATTCGATGGTACGATTAGAAATATTATTGTAAAACAAGAGGGAAAAGATATGAAAAAAACTACTAAAGGTGCTCATCTTGGAGAGCTAAAAAAACAATTAGAAGAATTAAGAAAGTATTCTACTAACTATACTCCAAGTGTTTTCAAAAAATTAGAAAAACAATATATTGATCGTATAATAAGAGTTGAAAAAAGTAAAATCTAATTAATCCCAAATAGTCTTCTGAAGAAATTAACAATCGATTCTATGAATCTTCTAAACCAAGATGATTCTCTTGCGCTATTCTCTTGTAAATAAATTGTTTCGGATACAACTGGCGATTCCTTCTGTGTGTATGGTGTTCTTCTGTAATAATCTTTATATTCTTCCCAGTCATCATCGTCATCATCACCACTTGAAACGACTCTAACTGTCCTTGTAACCTGAGTTGCGTTATTTCCTGCGGAGTCTGTTACATCGTATGTTATGTGATATGTGCCGATTGAACCTGTGTTTAAATCTGAAGAAACCACTACTACAGATGATGTAATATCTCCATCATAGCTATCTGTCGCAATAAAACCACGTTCAACATATGTTCCTCTAATGTCTACTGTGAAAGGATTGCTACCTATTAATATTATAACTGGAGCGGTAGTATCTACTACATTTACTGTTCTAATAACTTGAGCTGCGTTATTTCCTGCGGAGTCTGTTACATTGTATGTTACATTGTAGATTCCTATAAGATTCATATTCACATTTGAAGAATCAGTTACTATCGAGGCAGTTATATCTCCATCTACACTATCTGAAGCATTTGCTCCTTGCTCTACATATATAGTTGCTGCTTCTAGAGTCGATGGATTGCTACCTATTAATGTTATAACTGGAGCGGTAGTATCTACTACATTTACTGTTCTAATAACTTGAGCTGCGTTATTTCCTGCGGAGTCTGTTACATCGTATGTTACGCTATAAGATCCTACAAGATTCATATTTACAGATGAAGAATCAGTTATTATTGAAGAAGTTACATCTCCATCTATATCATCTAATGCAGTTGCTCCTTGTTCTACGTATGTGGTTGCTGCTTCTAGAGTTAATGGGTTGCTTCCTGTCAAAGTTATAACTGGAGCTACTTCTGCGTTTACTGTTAATGTTAGTTCTGTTGCATATCCGAAAACTATTATTTTGTATGTTCCGGGAACTGAATAAATTGCTGGAGTTATTGTATATATTTTGTAGCTTGGGTCGGTTGGAACCGTGTTGTCTTCAAATGTATGAATTAGGTCATATGTAGAATTATAGAGTTTTACGTTAAGGTTAATTGAGGGGTCGGAGGAGATAAAGTCAACTTCAAAATCAATGGAATCTCCGTCTGTTATTGTGGCAGCTTGAGATAGAATTCCAGAACCATCAATAAAAGTTCCGTAATAAGCAGTTGCGCTTGCAACAGTTAATAAAAATATACTAGTCAATAATACTGATAAAAATTTTAATGATTTCATCTTTTTGACTCTCTGTTTCTACTACTAATTTGAAGACCATTGTATGAGCCCCTGATTTCTCCGAATGCTGTCCCCTCCCCTGGCTTTACAACTAATCCAATATCAAGTTCAAAATCTGAAATCTTTGTTCCCATTCCCACATAAAAACCACCTGAAGTTCTATTTAGGGAAGTAGATGAGTTTGTAGAGTTTAAAACAGTATCTCCTTTTAATATTTTTTCAGTCAGCTCCTCTTCCGAAGCATCTTTGAAAAATCTACCACCCACACTCACGTATAATTCTTCGCTTCCTAGATTAACATCTGCTCCTAGCCCTAATCTAGTTGAGTTTACCTTATCTCTAGTTATCTGTCCATAAATTCCTGTAAAGGGAGATGGAGTTGTAGTATATGTGCTTGAGCTCTTTCCTTTCATCCCAAACATAAGTGTTCCTGTTACACTAATTTCAGGTGAAAATCTTATATCTGTTCCTAGCGCTCCACCAAGATATTTTTCACCAAAAAAACTGCCTACATTTAAAGAAAGATCTGGCCTTGTCCTATTGATTGGATCTTCAGGACCTACCGCTTCTCGAACTACCTCTGTTGGACTTGTAGTATTTAAATAATCTATTGGACTTTCTTGAGATATGTAAGCATCTATAGGTATCATATAATTTCATAGATAATATCTTTATAAACCTTTCTGGTTGTTGTCATTTTATAATTACATTAATTATTTAATATTATTATATATTGATGCTACTTCTATTCGATGAATATAGCGAGGAAAGTTTATAAATAGTGGAGACTTGTTTATTTTATGGTTGATAAGAGTGTGAATAATATTATGTTGAATGCAAAATTGAAAGGGGGTTATATATGGAAAAAAATATGAAAAAAATTCTAACACTTAGTGTGTTAGGTATGTTTATGTTTATGTTCGCTATGCCATTTATTGCGGCCGCGGGAGACACTTTGATTTCAGACTGGTTTACTAACTGGGAAGAAGCAAACATGAGTGCAAATATTGCAAAATATTTATTTTGGGCATTAGTTTCAATGGCGGTATTTTCTATCGGCTGTAGAATTCCTGTTATAAAAGGGTTGTGGGGGAAAAAAGCAGATGGAAAAGATGGGTCTAATATTTTAGGATGGGTCTTTTCAATAATCGTAGGATTCCTTTCTATGGCTTATATTACTCCAAGTGAAGTTTATGTGATGATGACGAGTTATTCTGCATTAGGATTTGTTTTAAGTGCAGTGATACCATTCATTATTCTTGCGGCTTTTACTTTTACTCTAGCTACTGATAGTGCTGAAGAGGATACTAAGCAATCACTTATGAATAAAGTTATTGCATGGATAATGTGGGTTGCTTTTGTTGGATTTATGATTTATAGAGCTTTAGGACAAAAAGCTTTAAACATTACTATTCCGGCAGGATTTGAATTTGTTCAATGGATTGCGATTATTGTAGGAGTTTTAATAATAGCTCTACTTGGCTTTGTCTTTAAGGCAGTAAGAAAGGCAATAAAACAGGGACAGATAAAAACTTATGGGGAAAAGTCTGATACTCATGCAGAAGTACTCAATGCAGACGATGCAGCTGTAAAAAAGACTAGTAAAAAGTAATTTTAGTATTTATTAAAAAATTACCCCCTTCTGGGGGTTTTTCTTTTTTTTTATTTTGTTAGATTTTTAATACTTTCTTCTGTAGCTTTTGCTGTGGCTACCAGTCCTCCAATGCTTTCTCCAGAGTCTTTCGCTTCCGTTAAAAGGATTTTTCTTTCAACGATTTTAAGTACATGATGAGTTATAAATAAAATTAACACAACTATGGCAATAGCAATAACTATTTGGAATGGACCTAATGCTTCTAGCCACTCAAAAGTATTTCCTAAGTTGAAATAAAATATTGCTATACTATTTATCATCCCTGTAATTGCGATTAAAGTTGTTATAATTATAGAAGCTATAGAACTTTGCCACCCTTTGTTTAGAAAAGGCATTAGCTTTAATATCCCTTGAATTAAAAAAAAGAACATCATCCAAATTCCTAAAAGAACAACAAACCTTTCTATTGTTATTGCATAAGTATCATCTATCCCAAGAATTATTTTTAATGGAATTTGTAGTTCTTTAGGTACCTGAATTTCTCTCTTTAATACATTCTCTGTCGTGTCATCTAGTCCGCCTTTTAATGTGCTTAATTGTTCTTTAATATTTACTTGGTCGTCTTCTGTTGGCAAGATAGTTTCTTCCTCAGGAGCTAAAATCATTGGACTAATTAGTAGAGCTAATAAAATTAGTGTGACTATTCCTCTTTTCATTCTTTACTTAGCCGTTGGATGTTTAAATAGTTTATCTCGCAATGTTTAAAAGTTGAAAAGACATACAGTTATATGAAAAAGATTTGGATTGGATTGGTTATTCTATTATGTGTAAGTTTTGTTATGTCCATAGGTTCTCCAGATGTTCCTGTGGGTTCTTCTGAAGTCGAGAATGTAGAAGGAATTATTGAAGATTATTCTCCGCTTGATGATTCTGGTAATGTGAATATAGAAAAATATAAACCTGTCTTAACAAAGGCTGAAGTCAGAATCGGTGAAATTAATTTATGGCTTGAAAACAATGCTAAGTGGCTGAAGGTTGTTTTTGGAATGGTGCCTTCTATTACTTGGTTGTTTGCAATTAATTTTTATGTTTTAGTATTTTTTCTTGATGGATTAATCGTGAGCGGAGATATGCTAGGGATACCTGGTAAAAAAATAGATTTGCTGCTTTTTGAAGTTTCTTCGGGGAATCTTCTTGGACTTGCTTTATTTGTAGGCTTATTAGTTACAAAAATATTTGTGAAACTATCTGTTTTTATTAATGAACTATTAAGTGTCTTTTGGAATTATATATTGCCATTTGGATTTGCTGTTGCCGTTATTATAATGATTGTTGCTGCAGTTCTCTCTATATTCTTATTATTTTACATTCCAAAGATTTTATCAATGATTAAAAAAAGAAGGGAAGGGAAGAAGGAAAAAGATGAAAAGAAAAAAGAATCTACAAACCGTAAAGTTTTAGAAAAAATTACTGCGAGAATAGATAAAGCTTAAACTTTTATATAGAATTAACATTAAGTTTTTATGATTATAACATATATTCTTTTTCTAATTGGACTTTACTTATTAGTTAAGAGTGCCAACTTAATCGTTGACGGTTCTTCTTCTATGGCGAAAAAACTTGGAATTTCTTCTATGGTTATTGGACTTACAGTGGTTGCTTTCGGGACATCTCTTCCAGAGCTAATTGTTAACTTGTTTGCAGCACTCAGGGGTGCTCCTGAAGTTGCTTTTGGAAATGTAATAGGTAGTAATATCGCCAACATTCTTTTGGTTCTTGGTATTATGGCTATAGTTGGTAGTTTTAAAGTTGAGAATGATATAATTTGGAAACAAATTCCATTCGCACTTCTTTCTAGTTTTGTTTTATTTTTGTTGACCAGTAAAATATTTTTTAAAGCTAATGGAAATTTTTTATTGAGAGTTGATGCATTGATTTTGTTATCTTTATTCGCAGTCTTTATTTATTATACTATTCGAATAAGTAAGAAAAATAGAAAAGAGATTACTCTAGCTAATCATTTTGACAAAGAGACGTGGAAAATATTTTTAAAAATTTCTCTTGGATTAGTTGGAATTTATTTTGGAGCTAGATGGGTAGTTGATGGCGCAGTTTTTATTGCAAGTCAATTAGGATTAAGTGAATATCTTGTTGCCGCTAGTATAATTGCAATTGGTACTTCTCTACCCGAATTAGTAGTTTGTATTGTTGCCGTCCTGAAGAAAAATGTCGACCTTGCTGTTGGTAATATAATTGGAAGTAATGTTTTTAATATTTTATGGGTTCTCGGACTAGTCCCTTTAATCAGGCCATTAATGATTCCTTCTTTTGTGGGTTTTGATGTTGCTATAATGTTCCTTGCTACATCATTACTCTTCATATTTATGTTCACAGGGAAGAAACATGGGCTTAGAAGAAAAGATGGTATATTATTTGTGTTACTTTATGTTTTATATATAATTTATGTAATAGTTAGAGGATAAATCTAAAAAAAATCTGATAATCCACGTTGCTTCTTTAACTCATCTATTGCTTTTATTCTTTGTAGCCCAGCATTAATTCTATTTTCTGAGAAATCATGAGCAAGTAATATTTCTCTTACTTTCTTTTCGTTAACTTTTTCAAAGACTATTTCTTCCTCATATGGTGATTCATATTCATGAAACTGTTTAAATATTTCTTGCCAATCAAATGTAAGTTCGTATTTTTTACTAGCCTGTTCAAATATTGTTACTGGGTACTTATATCTCTGAACTATTTCTAAAGCTCTTTTTTGTCCAACGCCCATTACACCACCTGGATTATAATCTGTTCCAACTAGGATTGCAAGACAAATGAGCTGATCTTTATCTATTTGAAGCTGGTTCAGAACTTGCTGAAATTCGATTAGCTCCGGCTTTATATCCTCATATAGTCCCGATGGCATTTTTTTTCGTTTTGCTGAGACTAGATTTCTAATTAAATAAGGAGTTGCATAAAGTAAGGAATCATAATCTTGAGAGGCAGCCGCCCAAACTTTTTTTGTCCTTGCTAGGACTGCCGCTTCGGATTCTCCTTCTGATGGAGCTTGGATTACTGGAATTCCCATTGCCCCCAAGAGTTCTTTAGATTGCTGAATTATTTTATCAGTTATTTTTACAAATCTTCCCCCGTATTTCTTCATTTCTTCCACATTTTCTTTTTCTTTTGCCTCCTTAAATTTCTCTTCAGCAATTCTTTTTGCTTCTTTACGTTTTTTTATCTCTTCTTGTTTAAGTTCTGGAGGAATGCCGTCAAAAACATAAACAGGCATTATCCCCTCTTGTAATAAGTTAATGTTTCTATAAAATAATCCAGAAAGATGTGAAGTAATGTCTCCATTTTTATCCATTAGAGGAGTTCCATCTATTTGTCTAATTGTCGTTAAGAATTGATACAATGTGTTGAACGCATCAATAGCTATAACTTTGTCTTTTAACTCAGATAATTCTATTTTCTTACGCGGTATGATTTCCGATATCTGTACTCCCATATTATGTATAAGTAGAATTAGTTAATATAATTATCTGGACGATGGTTATTATGAAAATCTACGTAACGTCCAGCTTCAGCCATATATTTTTGTGGATTATCTGGGTCTCCTTTCTTTTTTGCAATTATTACAGCTTCATTTGCCACCTGCATATTTCTATAACCCTTGTCATATTGAGAAATACGTTTTCCACCCTCCATGAATACTGTAGGAATTTCATGTACAAAATTTTCTAGTTTTCCACATGCTCCTAATGCCCTAATTGCCATCATAACATCTATTTTTTTGCCCGATCCATCTAAAAGCTTATGAAACAATGCATTTCTGACTGCACTTAATGGAGAATTTGCTATCGTAACTTCTGGACTTCTAAAATCTGAAAAATGACTCATGTTTACTCCATCTAGTACATTTACATGAGGCAAAGTAACAACATACGCGTCTAATACCATACTATATTTAAGCGTCTATACTTTATAAAGTTTATGGATGTTATGTCTAAATAGTAGTTACATAATCTATTCAAAAAGAATATAAGTATTCCATTATTTTATTATATATGAAATTTAAATTTTTACCTATAGATTATGACTATTTTGACTTTAACGGGCAAAATTGTGTACGAATGATTGGGCGGGATGATAAAGGGCGAAAAGTATGTGTTGTGGATTATTATGAAGCGAATTTTTGGCTAATCTTAGAAGAAGGTGCTGATGCTAAAGAAATTGCAGATAAAATTATTAAAATTAAAGTCTCAAAATCATCAAGAACTTCTAAGATATTAAGAACCGAGATTTTAGATAAGAAATTTTTAGGGAAAGATGTTAAAGCAATTCGGGTTTATGTGTCAAATCACAAAGATGCTCATGATATTGCCTCGGAAATCGGAGATATTGATGGCATTTTAAAGAGACGAGAGTATGATATATCCCTAGTTACAAAATACATTAAAGAAAGAAAAGTTGAACCACTGAAATGGTATGATATTGAGGGGGATGATGTTGATGTATCAGAAATTGGAAAATCTGGTATAGGAAATTTTGATGTTAATTTATGTGTTTTGGCAGAATCTATTGAATTATCGGAAGAACAAAAAGAATTTGTGCCTAGAATTTTGGCCTATGATATTGAAACTAGTGGACGTGAAGTTGGGGCTGGTGAAATTTTTATGGTATCCCTTTTTGGGAAAGATATACAGAAAGTTTTAACATGGAAAAAACATGGGAAATCAGAAGATTATGTAGAATTATTTGACAGCGAAGCTGATATGTTGGAAAAGTTTGCTGAATATGTTAGAGAATATGACGCCGATATTTTAACTGGATACTTTTCTGATGGATTTGATTTGCCTTATTTAAGAGCCAAAGCAGAAAAAAATAAAGTAAAATTAATTTTGGGGGTTGACGGTAGACCTCCTAATTTTGGGGGAGGAAGAATTCCTGCCGGTAAAATAAGTGGAGTTGTCCATGTTGACTTATATCGATTTATTAGTTCGGTATTTTCACAATATCTTCAATCAGAAACTCTCTCTTTAAATGAAGTTGCAAAAGAATTGGTTGGAGAAGCTAAAGAGGATTTTGATTTTAAGAGATTAGATAATATGAAAGATTCTGATTGGGTTGACTTTTTTTCTTATAATCTTCAGGACTCTGCTGTAACATATAAACTCGCCGAGAAACTTTGGTCTGACATATCTGAATTTTGTAAAATCATTAAGGAACCAATTTTTAACATTACCCGTGATAGTATGGCAACCCATGTTGAAAATCACATTCTACATAATTTGGATAGATTCAATGAGATTGCTGAAAAACGTCCTGGATATGATGAATCTAATGAAAGAAAAATGAATGGTAAATTTGAAGGAGCGTTTGTTTTTGAACCAAAGCCCGGATTTTACAAAAATCTAGTCATGTTTGATTTTACCTCTATGCATGCTAGTATAATTGTTTCGTTTAATATTTCTATGGCAACTTTATGTAAAGAAAATGAAGAAGGATATTTATCTCCTGAATTTGATTTAAATGGTAAAAAAACTAAAGTTTGCTTTGAAAAAGAAGCAGGATTTTTTTCTATATTACTAGCAGAAGTTGTTGAGAAAAGAAAAAAATATAAGAAAGAATATTTCAAAGATAAAAATGCGATGACTAAAGCTAGATCAAATGCATATAAATTATTGGCCAATGCAAGTTTTGGATATCAGGGATTTTTTGGAGCAAGATATTATTCAAGAGAGGCAGCTGCAGCTACTTTGGCATTTGTTAGAAAATTTACTGGGGATACAATTGATAAAATAAGAGATGAAGGTTTTGAAATTATTTACAGCGATACTGATTCTATAGCTTTTTTACAAAATGATAAAAGTGAAAAAGATATTTTAGAATTTTTGAAAAGACTTAATAATGAATTACCGGGAATTATGGAATTAGATTTAGAGGATTTCTATTCCAGAGGTTTATTTGTTGCAAAAAGGGGCACAAATGTTGGAGCTAAGAAAAAATATGCGTTGCTGGATAGCGATGGGAAAATTAAAATTCGTGGATTTGAAACTGTAAGGAGAGATTGGTGCCAATTAACTCGAAAATTGCAAAGTGATATCTTGGTGAAAATTTTAAAAGATGGGAATGAAATATCTTCATTAGCTATGTTAAAAGATGTAGTTAAGAAATTAAAAAATAGGGAAATAGATAAATCTGAATTAACCATTCGGACACAATTAAAAAGACATTTAAATGAATATATTTCTGAAGGACCTCATGTAATTGCTGCAAAAAAAATTGAAGCTAGTGGCGTTCATATTGAACTTGGCATGGTGATAGAATACTATATTGGAGAGGGTCGCGGAAAATTAGTCAGAGATAAAGTTTTCTTGCCAAATGATGAGACAAAATATAATATTGATTATTATTTAAACACCCAAATTTTACCTGCGGTGGAAAATATTTTTAACGTGTTTGGAGTAAATGTGAGAGCAATTATTGATGGAGAGAGACAGAAAAAATTATTTTAGTTAGCAACAATATTATAAACGGAAAAACTATAACTTAATTATGAACAAGAAAAGAAAATCAAAAATTATAGGAGAACTTAAACATCACTCTCCTTTTACCTTGGCTGCTAGCTTACTCGCTGGAGTTTTGGTGGTAATTTTATATCTTATTAATAAAGAATATTTTGTGGGAACTATTCCTGCGCTTTTTGAGATTATGCATCCTGCTCATGTTTTAATTTCTGCTATGGCAACATCAGCAATTTATTGGAAATATAATAAATCTATCATAAAAACAATTTTAGTGGGAATTAGTGGAGCAATTTTTATAGGAAGCTTCAGTGATGTCATCTTTCCATGGATTGCCGGAAATTTATTTTCTTTGCATACTCATTTTCATTTACCTATTATTGAAAATCCAATTTTAATTATTAGTGTTGCATTTATCGGATCAATTATAGGGATGTCTTTTGGAATATTTAGGCTAAGTCACTCACTTCATGTATTTCTATCAATTTTTGCTAGCTTATTTTATTTACTAACATTTAGTATTGAAATGAATTTTCTAGCTATCCTATTAGTTTCATTCTTGGTGTTCTTAGCCGTTTATCTCCCGTGTTGTATTAGTGATATTGTTTTCCCACTGCTTTTTATAAAAAAATCCTGTAAAAATCCTTCTTGTTTAAAAGATTAATTTTTGAATTTATGTTGAACATAATCAATTAAAGAATTCCCATTAAGCTTGACACTGGCTGGTCCATTTCTAACATAAAACTCTTCCCCACTTTCTGTTTTTAAAAAAACTCTTTTTTGACTTTCCATACATGTTACTAATATTGTTTTTTTATTTTGTATTTCTATTATACTAAACCCAATGAATGGAAGGAATTCATTTCCTATATGGTATTTTATTAAGTTTGTAAAATGCAAGGCCGTCTTGTCATTATTTTGAAAACCATCTTTCTCTAATCCAAGTATTTGTCCATTATCATTTACCCCTATCAATAAATTTCCTCCTTTTGTATTCAAAAACGCAACTATTGTTTTCAGGGTACTAAGCTCTATTTTTTTGTCAAACTGTCCTGTATGGAGATTTGTTCTAAGACTAGATTTAAATTCAACTTTATTAGTTTCTCCTGTTTGTATTAAATCAAAAAACTTTGTCTTCATATCTTTCATTGCCGGTTTTTGACTTAAGAATCCTAAATGTCTTTCTAATATTTTTGTAAAATATGTACTTACTAATGTTTGATTTCCCTTCTTTATATGAAAAAATCCTGCAATAGACACAAGTAAAACTCCTATAATATTTATGGATAAATCTTCCATTGTATCAAATAAACTTCTTTGTAGACCAGAATGGATTAAAACATCTAATGTGAATTCAAATATCTCCCAAAGTACATTAATCGAAACTGCAAGGCTAAATATCAAAATTGCTCCAAAAAATGGAGACACGCTTATTTTATTATGCTTGTAAAGAACATGTATTATACTTAATCCTATGAAACCAAGAACTATTGAAGAAGTAAAAGTTATCAAGATGCTCCACCACCAAAGTCCAGAATAAAAACCCCTAAGTTCTCCCATAATCAATATACCATATATAAACATCAGATAAATAACTTCAAATCCTGCAGGTATATCTATATTAAATATTTTTTTAAATATCCATGGAATAAATGTTATAAATAAAGCAATAAGAGAAACTACCTGGATAAGTGGTCTATTAGACATTATCGCATACACAAAAGTAAAAAAAAGAATTAATCTAATTAGCCCCATAACTATTAAGTGGACCACATGGTTTGGTCTTTTCATCATTAAAATTTTAACTGTATTACATTAATAAGGATTATTGGCTTATAATGTAGATATTGGGTTAGAAATATAAAGTCCTTTTTTCGTGAATTATTATATGAAAGACCGAGATGATTACTCAGAATATTTGAAAGAGAAATTTCCTCCAAAAGAGGCATTTGTTGAGAGAATGGAAAAGCTTTTGAGCAAAGAAGATGCTAAAGTGTTTTTTGATATATCTTACACGAAAACCCCTAGTTCAATTAGATGTAATACTTTAAAAATTACAGTTGAAGAATTAAAAACTAGATTGGAAAACTATGGGTGGGAATTGAGACAGCCATTTGAAAAATTTCCTGAAGTTATGATTATTGACTCTAGATTAAACCCTGGAGAATTAGGAAAAACTAGAGAGCATCTATTAGGATATTATTATGTTCAAGAAATTTCTTCTATGTTACCAATGATGGTTTTGGAACCAGAAGCAGGGGATTTTGTTTTGGACTTATGCGCATCTCCTGGAAGTAAAACAACTCAGGCCGCAGCTATGATGGAAAATGGTGGCACTATTATTGCTAATGAAATTAGCATGGGGCGTATAGGAATTTTGAATTCTAACATAGAAAGATGCGGTGTCATGAATACTATAGTTACCAGAAAGGAAGGATTTGCTCTTTGTGAACGATTTTTGAAAAAAACTCAATTTAAATTTGATAAAATTTTAGTTGATGCTCCATGTTCTGGAGAGGGAACTTTAAGAAAATCTCCATCTACTTTCCAAATGTGGAATGTCAATATGATAAAAAAAATTGCTGGAACGCAGCGTAGATTGGCCGAGGCAGCTTTGGGGATTTTGAAGGTAGGTGGCACTATGATATATTCTACCTGCACTTTAGCCCCAGAAGAAGACGAAATGATTGTTGATTATCTAATTCAAAAATTTGATATTGAAGTTGAAAAAATTAATCTGCCTCTTAAATTCAGATGTGGAGTTTGTGAATGGGAAGGTAAGGAATTATCTAAAGATGTCGAAAAATGCCTAAGATTATATCCACAGGATAATAATACTGATGGATTTTTTGTAGCGAAAATTAAAAAATTATCGGAGGATAAAAAAATATGAAAATACATATTATGGACAGGGCTAAGAAAAAGAAATTCATAGCTGGGCTAGATAATTTAGGTATGAAGAAAATTCCTGAACTTTTAGTTAGAAGCGGTAAAGAACGTATTCGGGCATATTCTGGAGATTTATCTACAGAACAAATCATGGAGATATGGAGATTGCTACCAATTGAAGGAGTTGGTCTTTACGTTGGAAAAGATATGATAAATCGTAATGGGATTCATGAAATCAGATTGAGTTTGGATGGAATGCATACATGGAAAAACCAATTAACAGAAAGAGTTCTAATTTTAGACGAGGAGCAAGAATTAAATTGGTTCTTAGGTAAAGATGTTGACTTAAGTGTGGAACAGAAAATGGAAAATGGATTCGTATCAGTTAAGTCCGCAGATGAAAAAGATTTTGTTGGTATGGGTAAGGTAGGTGATGATGGCAAAACTTTATTTAGTTTCTTACCTAAAGAAAGAAGGAGGAAGGAAAACACAATTTAAAATGGAAGAATCAGAAATAAAATCATATGTACAAGCTGGGGAGATAGCTAAGGAGATAAAGAAATTTGCCAGAAGCATAATTAAACCCGGTGTTAAACTTATTGATATAGCGGAGTCCATTGATGATAAAATATTTGAGCTTGGGGGCGAGCCTGCATTTCCTGTTAATCTATCCTTAAATGAAGTTGCTGCACATTATACTCCTGCACCCAAAGATGAAACAATTGCTGAAGGAATTTTAAAAGTTGATATTGGGGTATCTGTTGATGGATATATTGCTGATACGGCATTTTCTGTAGATTTAACAGAAGATAATAAATTTAAAGAAATTATGGAATTAAATGAAAAAATATTAGAAAATGTGACAAATAAAATTCACCTTGCTATGCAGGTGCATGAAGTTGGGAATAGCGTTCAAAATAGTTTAGAGAGTTGGAATAAAGAAAAAAACTCTAATCTTTCCGTAATAAAAAGTTTATCTGGACATTCTCTTGGGCAAGATAGTATTCACGATGGATTAACTATATCTAACTATAAAAATGAAAACGGAATAATTTTGGATGATATTGCTTTTGCGATTGAACCATTCGTGACTACTGGAGTTGGTGATATTTATGAGGGACAGCCTGGGGGAATTTATATTTTACAATCTAATAATCCTGTTAGGGATAGAGATGCTCGCGAAGTCTTGCAATTTATTAAGGAAAATTTTGAAACTCAGCCATTTTGTTTGAGATGGTTAGTAGAAGAAATGGGAGATAAATTATCTGAAGGTAAATTAAAGTTTATTTTATCCATGTTAACTAAGCAGGGAATTTTATATGAGTACCCTATGCTAATTGAGAAAAGTAAAAAACCTGTTAGCCAATTTGAAGATACTTTTGTTATAACAAATGGAAAAGTTATTTGTACTACAAAATAATATTAAAATAATTACTCTTCTAATTTTGATAATTCTTTAAATAATTTCTCTTGTTTTTTATTCAATTTTTTTGGAGTCTTCAACTTCAGATTAATAAATTGATCTCCTGTCCTATAATCATTAACATTTTTGATTCCCTCTCCTTTTAATCTGATTATTGTTCCAGATTCTGTTCCTGCAGTTATTTTTATTTTTTTACTTCCTGATAGTGTAAGGATAGAAACCTTGCATCCGAGTGTTGCCTGTGAGAAGCTTATTGGAAAATCCATATAAATATCGTCGCCATCTCTCCTGAATGTTTTATGCGGCCTTACTCTAATCACAATAAATAAATTTCCATTTTCGCCACCTTTTATAGAATTTCCTTTTCCTTCCACTCTTATTATTTGATTATTATCTATTCCTTCTGGAATCTTAATTTTAATTTTAATTTTATCTTCTACTATTCCTCTCCCATTACAATGATTACATTTTTGTTTTGGAATTTCTCCCTCTCCTTCACATTCATCACATACTGCTGTTTGACGAAAAACTCCAAAAGGAGTTCTTTGATTAACTGATATTCTACCTTCTCCATTACACTTACTACATCTTTCTGTTTCCTTGTCTTTGGCTCCCGTTCCTCCACATAATTCACATGAAATATTTTTTCTAATTGTAATTTCCTTCTCACATCCAAATGCGGCTTCTTTAAAATCTATCATTAATTCATACTCTAGATCTTCACCAACTCTTCTGCTATAATGACCTCTAGAAGATCCTCCACCAAAATGATTTTCAAATAAATCTTTGAAAATATCTGAAATATTATCTCCTCCACCAAAACCACTGAAACCACTGAAACCTGAATTTCCAGCACCCTGTTCAAAAGCACTATGACCAAAAGAATCATATTGTCCCTTCTTTTTATCGTCACTTAAAATAGCGTATGCCTCATTTATCTCTTTGAATTTTTCTTCGTATTTTTCTTTTTTATCTTCCGGAGCTCTATCTGGATGATATTTTAATGCTAATTTCTTATAAGCTTTTTTTAGAACATCTTTGTCGGCATTCTTGTCGACTCCTAGAATTTCATAATAATCTTTTTTTCCCATAATTTACAACTCCAATTTTCAAAATGAAAAAAGATATTTACTTTCCTTCTTCAGCTTTTTCTTCTTTGTCTTCTTTGTCTTCTGCTTCGTCTTCAACTATCTCTGCGTCAACTACCTTCTCATCAGAATTTCCTTCCTTTTTAGACTCCTCTTTTTGTGAAGCTTCGGCTGCGGCCTGCTGATACATTTTAGTTCCTACCTCTTGAGATATCTTTTGAACTTCTTCTAATTTATTCTTTATTTTCTCAGTATCATCTTCTTTAACAATTTCTTTTAATTCTCCTAATTCTTTCTCTATTTTTTCCTTAGTTTCTTCGTCTATTTTTTCTTTATATTCGCTTAACATTTTCTCAGTGGAATAAATTAAAGATTCTGCATTATTTTTAACTTCTATTTTTTCCTTTTTCTTTGCATCTTCTTCCTTAAATTTTTCAGCTTCTTGGACCATCTTTTCTATTTCATCTTTATCTAATCCTGATCCACCTGTAATAGTTATTTTTTGTTCTTTGCCTGTTCCCAAATCTTTCGCTGAAACATTTACAATTCCATTAGCATCTATATCAAAAGTAACTTCTATTTGAGGAACTCCTCTAGGTGCTGGCGGAATTCCTGTCAAATCAAAATTTCCTAATGATTTATTATCAGAAGCCATTTCTCTTTCACCTTGTAAAACATTTATCGTTACGGCTGGCTGATTATCTGCGGCTGTAGAAAATACTTGACTCTTTTTTGTAGGTATAGTTGTATTCTTTTCAATTAATGGTGTTTTGATTCCTCCAAGAGTTTCAATTCCTAATGTTAATGGTGTAACATCTAATAGTAATATATCCTTTACATCTCCACCTATAATTCCGCCCTGAATAGCAGCTCCTAATGATACAGCCTCGTCGGGATGAACAGATTTATCTGGATTTAATTTCGTTATTTCTTTAATTAGTTCTTGAACTTTTGGAATCCTTGTACTTCCTCCAACTAAAATGATCTTATCAATTTTATCTAACTTAGCATCTTTAATTGCCTGTTTTGTTGGAGCTTTTAATTTTTCAAAAATAGGCGAACAAATTTCCTCGAATTTTGCTCTTGTTAATTTAATATCTAAATGTTTTGGGCCCGTCTGATTCGCTGTTATGTATGGTATATTAATTTTAGTTTGTGTGGTTGAACTTAATTCTATTTTCGCTTTTTCTGCTGCGTCTTTAAGCCTCTGTAGTGCAACCAGGTCCTCTCTTATATCAAATCCATTTTCTTTTTTGAATTCTTTAGCTAAATAATCAATAATTACTTCATCTATATCATCTCCACCAAGGCGATTGTTTCCGCTAGTAGATTTTACTTCAAATACTCCATCTCCTAATTCTAATATGGAAACGTCAAAAGTTCCTCCACCAAAATCGAAAACTAATATAGAATGCTCTTGGGATTTTTCTAAACCATAAGCTAAAGCTGCGGCTGTCGGTTCGTTAACAATTCTTTTAACATCTAATCCTGCTATCTCTCCTGCGTCTTTTGTTGCCTGCCTTTGAGCATCTTCAAAATAAGCTGGAACTGTAATAACAGCCTCTTTAATTTCTTGACCTAAATATGATTCAGCATCTTTTTTTAATTTCTGTAAAATCATTGCAGAAATTTGTTCTGGGCTATATTTTTTCCCGTCAACTTCTATTTTTTCTTTCTGTCCCATTAATCTCTTTATACTTCTGATAGTATTCTTAGGATTTACAACCGCTTGTCTTCTCGCGATTTCTCCTACTAATATTTCTCCATCTTTTATAGAAATTACACTTGGCGTTGTGTTATTACCTTCAGCGTTTGGAATAATTTTTGGCTTTCCACCTTCTAATACACTTACCGCTGAGAATGTTGTTCCTAAATCAATTCCAATAATTTTACCCATTGTTCTGCTCCATCGTTTTAGTTATTTTAACTTTTGAAGGCCTTATAACTTTATCGTTAAGAATATACCCTTTTTGAAGTTCTTCCACTATTTTTTCATTCTCTTTACCTTCTTCCTGAATTATCGCTTCATGAATTTTTGGATCGAACTCTCCTTCTGTCTTAATTATATTTAATCCTTCTTTTTCTAATATAGAATACAGCTCAGAATAAATCATTTTTATTCCTTTATCTTCCACGTGTTCTAATGCTAGTTCAAAATTGTCCAAAACTCCTAATAATTTAACAATTAAATCTTCATTAGCGTTTTTAAGAAGTTCATATTTCTCTTTTTCCGTTCTTTTTCTAAAATTATCAAATTCTGCTTGAAGTCTTTGTAATTGCTCTAAGTAGTTACTATCTTTTTCTTTATTTTGCTTATTTTGTTTTTCTTTTGTCATCTTAAATTATGTTGAACTGAACTCAACATGTTTACTTTAAATCAACAAGTATATAAAGCTTTCTATCCTATGGTTTATATGGAATATTTAAAAGAGATAAGAATAGTAAATTTAAAACCTATCAAAAAACAACCTCTTAATGAGGAAATACAATGGTTTTCTAACTGTCTTGGAATGTTTAATAAGAGGGATAAGGAAAAATCTTGTTTTAGAATTTTTATTCATTTATTAAGAGAAGGGGGCTCTCTTTCGTCTGAACAACTTGCGCAACGTTCTAATTTATCTAGAGCCACGGTAATTCATCATGTTTCTAGGTTGATGGATTCTGGATTGGTCACGCGGAAGGAGAATTGTTATATTCTAAGATTTAATAATTTGGAAGATTTAACAAAAGAAATTGAGAAAGATGTTTATTTAACTTTCAAAAGATTAAGAGAAGTCTCAAAAAAGATAGACGAAGAACTAAGAGAATAAAATAATTTTAAAATTATCCAGCATAACTTGCTGAAGAGTCTGTTAAAGCTGCTTTTGCTGATTTGAGATATTGTGATTCAATCTGCTGGTATCTCTTTTGATCTGATGCCGAAACAGAAGGCAATATCTTTTCCATTGCTTTATCAAAATGTTTTTTTGTAACTTTTTGGGTTTCTATATCTTCTCTAAGAGCAAGCATAGCAGCTTCCCTGACTAGAGATTCAATATCGGCACCAGTATACCCTTCTGTTTTTCCTGCTATCTCATCTATATCTATAGATTTGTCTAGCGGCATCTTTTTTGTGTGAATCTTTAAAATTTGTAATCTACCTTCTTTTTCTGGAACCGGAACATAAACTATCCTATCAAAACGTCCCGGTCTCATTAATGCTGGGTCCAAAATATCTGGCCTATTTGTAGCTGCAATAACTATTACATTTGTTAAATCTTCCATTCCATCTAACTCTGTCAGCAAAGTATTGATAAGGGTCTCGTTAGAGTCACTATGAGCTCCTACACCACCTCTTCTCTTTGCAAAACTATCTATTTCATCTATAAAAATAATTGAAGGGGAAACCTGCCTTGCTCTCTTAAACATTTTTCTTAACCTTTCTGCTTCTCTCCCAACAATACCTTCTTTTTGTAATTCTGGTCCATTTATCCTTATAAAATTGGCATCAGATTCTTTTGCTACTGCTTTTGCTAGAAGAGTTTTACCTGTTCCCGGAGGGCCATACATTAATATTCCCTTTGGAGGAGAAATTCCCATTCTTACAAATGACTCCGGATATTTTAAGGGCCATTCTATTGTTTCCCTTAAATCTCTCTTTACTTTTTCTGCCCCACCTATATCCTCCCAGCCAATATCTGGTGTTTCAAAAAGAACTTCCCTCATTGCAGATGGTTGAACAAATTTCATTGCCTCATCGAAATCTTCTTTTCTAACTTTAAGAGATTCAAGTGCCTCTTTAGGTATTTCTTCGTTATCATCTAGCTTAAACTTATGTAAATTTCTTCTAAGGACTGACATTGCCGCCTCTTTTGTAAGGGCAGATATATCCGCTCCTACAAATCCATGTGTTTTCGTCGCTATTTCGTCTAGATCTACATTTTTAGTCAACGGCATTCCTCTTGTATGTATTTTTAGAATTTGAATTCGACCTTCTTTATTCGGCGCGTTTATTTCTATCTCTCTGTCAAAACGCCCAGGTCTTCTTAATGCTTCATCTAAAGAATCTAATCTATTAGTAGCAGCCATAACTATTACACTTCCCCTGTCTCTTAATCCATCCATATGTTTTAATAATGCCATAACTGGTGTGTTTAGAAAATCATTTGGACCCCTATCTCCTCTTTTCATTGCTATCGAATCTATTTCATCTATAAAAATAATTGAGGGAGCATTTTGTTCTGCCTCATCAAATAATTTTTGTATATTCTTTTCTGTTTGCCCCAATAGTGGACCATTTATTTCTGCGGTATTGAACTCAATAAAATGTGCTTCGGATTCGTTAGCTACGGCTTTCGCTATTAATGTTTTACCTGTTCCTGGAGGGCCATGCAGCAATACTCCTCGAGGAGGTTCTATTCCTAACCGCGCGAAAAGCTCTGGTCTTTTAAGGGGAAGTTCTACCATTTCTCGTAGTTTTTTTACCTCTTCCTTTAGTCCACCTATATCTTCGTAGGTTATTTGTGGGATTGATTCTTCCACCATATCTACAGCTTTTGAGTTTAGTGTTATTTCTGTGTTTTCTGCAATTATACATGGTTGGTTTGGATTTGTTGAAACTATTACAAAACGAATTTGAGTTAAACCGCCAGGAACTCCCCCCAGCCCCATTTGATTAAACATTTCTCCCATCTCACCGCCTAGTAAATCTCCTAATCCTTCTGACATTAAATCTTTCCTTCGCTGTGAACCCCCCATCACCACTATATCCCCTTTGAAAACTGGCTTACCCAAAAGTCCTCTCTTAAAATTATCCGGATTTCCTTGAACCATAATTCCTTTTTGTGCAGGTGCGATTATTACTTTTTTAGCTTCTTGAATTATTTCTTTTCTAATTTCTACTTTTTCGCCAATTCCAGTTTTACAATTTTTTCTTGTGATCCCATCCATTCGAATTATTTCTTCTCCTCTGTCTGCTGGATAAGCGTGATCTACAATAGAGTATGTTTTTCTATCTCCACTAATAGAAATAATATCTCCTCTGTCAAGATCTAATTTTCTCATTAGTTCTTGGTCTATTCTAACAACTCCTTTATATGCATCATCTTGTAACGCTTCAACTACTCTAAGCTTCACGGAATCTTTTTCTTGTTTTTTTGCCATTTGAAATTAGATGAAATCTCCTATATATAAATTAATTGTATTATTTATATGTCTTTCTTGTTTTTTTGTTAACTTGGGTAAGGGTTATAAATAAGATTTATTTTTATATTATATGATTGATAAATTATCCTTTCTTGGAATAAAAGAAATGTGTAGAGATATTTGGGCCTTTTTACAAAAAGACAGTTGGCAATCTTTTCTTGTGACATTATTATTGGCGTTTATTATAATTAAGTTTGTCTTTTTCCCGGGATTATCTTTAATTACTGGTACAAGTTTACCCTTGGTAATTGTTGAATCGTGCTCCATGTATCATCATGACCCTGGCTTTGAAAATACTTTCTCGAATTCTGTCTATGAGAGATATGGAATAACTTTGAATGATAGTGAAGATTGGGCTTTCCAAAATGGCTTCAGTAAGGGTGATATAATTTTTGTATTAGGGGCTAAAAATATAGAAATTGGAGATGTAATTATTTTTAATGGAGGGGAAAAGCATCCTCTAATTCATCGTGTTATTAAAACTGGAGATAGTTATGCGACTAAAGGAGATAATTATAAGACAAATCCTGATGTTTATCCTTTTGATAAGAATATACATAAGGACGCAGTTATAGGGAAAGCTCTATTTCGGATACCCGCTGTAGGTTGGGCGAAGCTTATTTTCTTCGAGGCAGGACGTGATGATAGAAATAGAGGCATGTGTTAGTATATTTTATGATATCTATGTTAGGGCAAGTCTTATATATTGATATTATCTGAATAATCAATGGAATTTTGTCCAAAATGTGGTGCACTTCTCATGATGAGGAAAACTAAAGCTGGTTGCCCTAGGTGTAGTTATGTTTCTAAGGATAAAATTGATATGGAAGTTAAAGAAGAGATGCATGAACAAGCAAATGTCGTAGTTATTGATGAAAAGGTTGGAAATGTGAACCCAATTACTGATTGGGAATGTAGAAAATGTGGATGTAAAAGAGCTTACTTTTGGATTAGACAGATGAGAGCAGGAGATGAAGCCGAGTCAAAATTTTATGAGTGTATAAAGTGTAAAAACACAGTTAGAGTTGATAATTAGTTAAGCATAGTTTTTTAAATAAATTATTCTCATAGACTTATATGGCTTCGTAGCTCAGCCTGGTCAGAGCACTAGACTCTTAATCTAGGTGCAATTTTTGTTACCCTCTGGAAAGTGCTTTTAGAATTATCAACTTTTATTGTCGATAAACTAAATAATACATCAGTCTTTTTATAACTTTTGGTTTTTTTCAAAATTCAAACAATAGTAAGATATAAAAATGATTTTATGAATGAATTAACATGGCTTCGTAGCTCAGCCTGGTTAGAGCACTAGACTCTTACTATCATAATTCGTTAGGATAGGAGCAATCTAGGTGTCGGGGGTTCAAATCCCCCCGAGGCCATTCTTTATTTCCCCCCTAGGGTTTAAACTTTCTCCTTTTTCTATGTCACAAGTAAGTGGTCGATAAAAAACAAAAACGTCCACCCATGGATGTCACAAAAGTCCTGGACGCCTCCAACCGGAGTTCATTGGTGCGTATAAAAATAAATTATGTAACTATGTAGAATACTTTAACAGATAGTAGTGCGGGAGTTTATTATATTTATTTTAAATATTTTTTAAGATTCTCTTAGTTGACAATCACTATAGGATTCATCACCTGTTTTAGCTGAAAAAACATTTCCATCTTTGTCAGTAAATGTAACAAATAATATTCCTTCATCTTCGCTAGACGCTCCATAATATTCAACATCTCCCCAGTCTAACGCGATACTATATCCACTATAACTATCAAAATAGTCAAATCTTTCTTCCCCTTCAAGAGTATCCGTTCTTGTATAAACTAACTTCCCCTGTTCAGTATCCCATCCATATTCTCCAACAGGAACCCTCTCATAGCCTTTTACTTCAAAAGTCCCCTCAAGTGGAACTGCAGTATTATCTGCTGACAGAAGCTCTAAATTAAATGTAATTCCATCCGTATCTGCATCTGCATCCCAATTCTCACCATATCCACAATTAATATTCAAATGGGTAACTTCTTTCCCCAGCGCTTCTGCTATTTCTTCTGCATTATTCCCAAACATTTCATTAGCTACCGCTGTTGGAAATAATTCTGGGACTGATTGGTCATACATAATATTTGATAATTTCCAAAAGGCTTCTAGATAGGGATTTTTGAGTAAGTCTTCATTTTCATTTTCGTTCCTATAGTTAGCCAAATCCGCTACTGCTTTTTTAGGTATTATCATAACACCTAGTTGCTTTTTCTTTTCGTTTAAATAAACAATTTCAATTTTTTCGAAGTCTTGTGTGGTTTCATAAGTTATAAGACTAAGACTAAGAGTCAATATGTTTAAAATAAATTGAGAATTTGCATCTTCTGTAACTATGAACTCCATTTTGATAATATTTCCATCTTTGGAAATGTCCACTTCTGTAAAGAATGTCTGATTTTCATCATTTAAAGCCTTGAGTTCTTTCTTTATCTTGACTACATCTGATGAAAAAGCGGTAGTAATTTTATTTAGAACACCTCCTTCAGATTTAATATTTTCTTGAGTATTATCCCCTGGATTATTTAAGAAAAAATACCCTCCCGCAATTAAAAGTATAAACACTAAAATAATTCCGAAGATAGCATTTCTTTTCATATAATAAAGAGTTTCTGTCTGTATATAAAATTATCATTATTTAAGCAATATTCCAACCGGAGTTCATTAGTGCGTAGGATAATGCACTAACTATGTAAATTGTTATTGTCTATTTTCCCAAAATAAGCTCTACTTTATTGATAAATGAGATTGTTTTCTTTCTTAATTCTCTTGTCTTTCCCTCATTAAAGAGACTATTTGTAGAATAGCTTGCGCTGTGTCTTTCTTGTTTTAAATCGGTGTAAAATTCTGCATCAGATTTGTTTATCGACAATTCTTCAATCATTTCTATTTCCTCAAATGAGAAGTTAGAATAATTTTTTATCAGGAATAGTAGTGTGGCTAGGTGATTCTTAGAGGAATAGCCTTTGTTAGCTAGGAGAGCTAGACAGGAGTGATAGAGGGCATAATAAAGGCCCACAACTGCCCAGTCATTATAATTTTTGTTTTTTATTAGCAAGTCTACCATTCTAAGGTTATGTTTCGATTTTTCTAGATGTGCGTCAATTAATTCTAGGGAGTGTTTTGATTCGATTAGGTTTTTCTTATCTTTATGAAATTTTATCTCTCTATCGAGAAATTTTTCATTTTCAAAATAGTCTTTAATCTTTTTCATTTTCTTCGTAATATTTTAGGTTTCCTGATATTGGGAAGCCATGATTTTTTGCTTGTATGATCAGGTGATCTTTGGAAGTTTTAAATATATCTAGATTTATATAAACTATGTTTAGTGGATGATTCGATTCGGAGTTTATTTTCTTTCTTAGTTTTTCTAGCTTGTTTTTCGTTTCTTTTTCATAAAGTTTTTGTAATTTATTATCTTCGAACTTATGTAAGACTACTAATAAGTCTATATCAGAACTTTCTTTTTCCTGTCTCCTTGAAGCCGATCCAAAGAGAATAATAAATTCTAGTTCGGAGAGAATTTCCTTTAGAAAATTTTTTAGGGGTATTCTTACATTTGGGTTTAACTTGTTTAATCTTTCTTTATCGAAAATATTAAAAATTTCTAATTTTTCTGTATTAAAAATTTTGTAATAAACATTTGAGGTTTGCTTATCCTTTTTAATTTTTTTAGAATTTAAGAGTTTTAATAAAACGTTTTGAAGAGAGCTGTTTGATAATTTGGTAAGATTTCTTATTTCTGTAAAGTATAACCATTCTTTTTTACTTTCGTAAAATGCTTCATAAATTTTATTTTCAGCTTTCATACTTAAGAGATATAATCAGTCTTTTTAAAGTTTGCCATTTTGTGGTATTATATTGCCATTTTATGGTAAGTTTTGCCATTTTTTGTGAAATCTAGTGTGTTGAACACACGATGAAAAATTCTCCGGTCTAGATTTGAATATGCCGGAATGTGAGGTAATAGTTTGTGTGGTCTGAATAATTGCGCTTACGTCTGGATATAATTTTTTGTTAAATTATGTGAGGGTTTGGTAAAAATTATCTCTTTTTAATCTTCGTCAACATTATCGAAAATTTCTGATTCTACTCCAGGTTCTGCACTACCATCTCCGCAATCAACCCCGTCTCCACAGTCTCCATCGGTTGTATCTCCTGGGGCATTAGTTATCGAAGGATCATAATGAGCTTCTCCTCCACTGCCCTCTTTCTCTTCAACAACAACATTTTTTCCAGTTCCATCTCCTTCGGTATAAGTCTTAACCTCTGGCTCTAATCCATCATCTCTGCCACTACTTCCACCCACAACATCACCCTTAACTTCCCATTCCAATCCATCATCACCAGTAGCATTTCCTCTTATAACAGTATTGGGACCAGTCCCAGGAGCATAGGTTATATTTATAATTTGATTTCTAATTTCATTTATCTCTTTTTTCATTTCACGATAACCTGGATCCACTACCCATTCATTATTATCCATCATCCATCCTTCTCTAATTTCCATTGTTCCATTACTTCCCATTGTTCCATTACTCCCCATTGTTCCATTGGCGGAAGTCCCGGGTGCATATTGTCTCGATTTATTCTCAAATTCATCAATAATCTTCTCAACTTCTTTTCCAATAATATAATTTATTAAGCCTTCTTCATTTTTAACCATTTTAATCTCACCACATTTTTCCTCTAAGAAAACATCGCCATCAAAACATTGGGGGATTGATTCTTTCATTGTTGGGGTTTGCCCTTCTCTACCACACTTATCTCTTGGCCCAATAAAATTCCCATATTCATCCCAATCAGCTTCTGTTTCTTTAAACTTATCATATTGCCTACATTCTGGTTTGTCATTTTCGTTCCAACATTCTTCGGGAACACATCTTGAAGGACTGTCTCCCCATAACATCTTCTTCTCTTTTGCTCTAAATAAATTCATTAAAAAATCAGGAACAAAACTTTCTGCTTTTGGAGGTTCCATGGAATTTAATTCACTACAGGCATCCTCATCCCCACTATATTCGCATCTAAGTGCTAAAGCAACCATTTCCTCACATTTTGCCCTTTCTTCAATATCTTCATTAGCTTCACAATTACAAGTTCCAGGGTCATCCACACAACTCCTAATTTCCAATATTAATTTAACAAACATCCTTTCTTGAAGGTCTTTTAATTTTTCTAAATCCTCTTTAAGTGGCTCAGGAGCAGTTTTAGGATTACACTCTTCATCTTTTAACATTAACGCAAAATCCTCTTTTGCAAGTTCGCTACAATATTCATAGGTTTTCTCGGTAAGTATAGCAGTTAATTGCGTCTTTTCTTCTTCTAAAAGATATCCATCAAATTCATCTGGAAGATTTTCTTCATCATTAATTTTATCAGTAATTTCATCAACGCTTGTTTTAATTTGCTCAGAGGTATCCAAAGAAACTTTTTCTTGCACAATCTGAAGTTTTTGCTTGGCTCTTTCTAAATTTTTAATAGCCTTGTCTTCACCTTGATTTTGAGAATTAATTATTGCTGAAGCTACTTCTTTTTCTCTAATTTCCAGAGCTAACTTAACTTCATTATCTCCAGAAGCAAAAAATATTTTAACATTATCAACAAATCTACCAAAACCAGAATATGTTTGAGTTTGTTCCTGGGCTAAAACTAAAGGCGAAATTATTAAAATTCCTAATAAAAGTAAGACTATTACCTCTTTTCTCATTAATGTTATTAGAAAAGGAGATATAAAAATCTATCTTTTGTGGCTTATAAAATCCGCCCCAACCGGAGTTCATTGGTGCATAGGTATGTTTTTACAAAAAATTAGAAGATAAAAATGAGAGTATAAATTTTGACGTCACCCCTCTCAAGCTTGACCGAAGCCAAACATCCAACCGGGTTGAGGCCGACCGAAGCCAACAACAGATAGGTTGAGTAATATAGTTACGAGTAAAGACTATTTAAACATTTTCATAATAAACCGTTAATATAAAAAATTAATTAAACTAGGGGATATTTTAAAATTCATGAACAAGAAAACAATATTTGAGTTTGTTATTGCGTTATTATTGACTGTCTTAGTGATTTTTGGTTCGATTTTATTAATAATTTGGCTATGGAATACTCTACCTAGATGGTTATTTTGGTTTCTGGGGGCCTTAGACGGCTTGCTTGGGGCATTTATTCTTTGGATATGGGTTATTCGCTAATATTTGCATTTCGCTAACGTTATTAGATATTTAAAGTCCCGGAGAGATAATTTATCAAAGGTTCTATTAGGCAACTGGAACAAGAATAGTAAATACAAATAGTAAGGGGAATTCAAGATACACTTAATTTTAAATAAACAATATTCTTTTTTTTAATATGAAAATTGTTGTGGTTGATATTGAAACGACTGGTTTCTTGAATACAGGCGGTTTGATCGTTGAGGTTGGAATTATACTTTTAGACTTAGAAACTGGTGAGACTGAGTGTACATATAATGAGTTAGTTAAAGAAGAAAACTTTGGAGAGGAACATAATGAGAGTTGGATTTTTGATAATTCAGATTTAACCCATGGAGAAATTATGAGTGCGAATTCCCTAGATAAAGATAAAATTCAGAAAATTTTTGATGAATATCCAGCTACGGCTTACAACAAGGCTTTTGATTTTGGTTTTTTAAGAAGTAGAGGTTTAATTATTAATGATTTGCCTTGCCCTATGCTTTTGTCCACAGATATATGTAAAATTCCCTCCCAAAATGGATATGGAAATAAATGGCCTAAAGTTCAAGAGGCTTGGGATTTCTTTTTTCCTGATACTGATTATATTGAGGAGCATAGGGGTGCTGATGATGCTAAGCATGAAGCTTTAATTGTTCATGAATTGTATAAGCGTGGCGTGTTTAATTGTTCTAATTAGAATCTTTTTTATGGAGTTTTTTATCAAGTCTATTTATATCTTCTTTCATACTGATTGAATCCTTCTGAAGGTCTTTTAATAATTTAATATCTATAGACTATTGGAGTTTTTAAAATGTCGCGACTACTTAATGGTTACGAGCAGTTAATTAAAAACATGACAACTCTTTTAAAAGATGTTAATTAAATAAATTTATGTTGAGGACAATATTCTTATGAACAAGACAGAGGAGAAGAAATATTATATGTTTATAATATCTGCAGAGAATGTTTCAGTTATAAAAGAAAAGAAAATAATTGGTTTTAAAAAAAAGTTCTTGAAATTATTGAAAAAATTATCCTTGAATGATGAAGCTATTATTTATATAAAAGGGAAAAAAATAATGGGATTGTTTCAAATCAACTCTAAGCTTTTTGAAGAAAGTGATGATATTTTCGAAGGAGACCTCTATCCATTAAGACTGAAACTGAAAAATAAAGGACGGATCATAAAAAAAGAGTTTATCAACTCTCTGATTCCAAGACTAGAATTTATAAAAAATAAGAAATATTGGGCGGGAAGTTTTCAGGGAAAATCAATTATAAATCTTTCAAAAAAGGATTTCAAATTATTAAAAGATTATCTAAATCGAAAAGAACTGCCTTTATCACCATAAGAATAGAAAAGAATTTAAGTATTTAATAAGATATCCTTCTTCCTTTGTATATTTTCCTTCAGACATAAGATAGGATAAAGAATTAATATAAAAAACCTATCGTTTCACATAATGCCTAAAACTCTTATCCAAAAAATAGTTATCTTATAATTATCAATTTTTCTTTTTTAGCTTAACAGTTGTGTAAGGTCTTCCAGTTAATTTGTTTTTCTCATGCTTAATAACTTCAACTTTTCCCAAAAACTCTAATTCCTCAATCTGAGTAGAGATTGTTTGCGAACCAGTATTTACTTTTATTTCTAAAGCTTTTAATGATAATTCTCCTTCTTTTTTAAGAGTATTAAGAATCGCCTTTTTTATATCAATAACTTTCCTTTTCATAGGACAATATTACCATAAGATTTATTAAGTCCATATCATAATATTACGATATGGAGAAACAGCAATCTTGGTTTAGAAAACATTGGATTTTATCAAGTATCTTGGGCCTTTTTCTATTTTTTCTTATAATTGGAATCTTACAAGGAGTAAAGAATGGCATTACAGAGGACGTTATCAAAGAAGGAACTCAAAAAGAAACTTTACCACAATCTTATGAGGAAGCAAAACAAAAAGCTGTAAGTGTTTCTTACGAGGATCTTATGAGATATAGTGAATCATACGATGGTAAATGGATTTGTTTTGAAGGGAAAATTATTCAGATAGTTTCAGATATTCCTAAATTAGAATTAAGAGTAGCTACAAAAAAAGATGAATGGATAGGGTATATTGATGATATTGTTTATTTGTATTCAAATGATTATTCTGGTGAAAGATTGCTTGAAGGAGATATAATCCAATTTTGTGGAAAGGCTACAGGAACCCTAACTTATGAAACAATATTTGGAAATCAAATGTCTATCCCCGGAATTGTAACAAGGGCTCTTTATGTTAAATTGATTAAAAAGGATAGCGAAAAGATTCCAGAAGAAATTAGACCCGTTACAACTCTTGGTCAAATATGGGTATCTGCTGAAAATTTCGATGCAGACTCTGAAATTGATGGTCTTGAATTTAGTCTGCAACCAAAAGACAGCAAAGGAGGACTCGTAAATGCAGAAGGCACTGTGAATATAAAACTCTGGAAACTTGAATGCACAGAAAGAAGTGAATATTTAGATTATTGCCTCCAAGAAGAATGCACTCGTAAAGATAATTTATTAATTGAAAAATGGTCTTTTCCTGTTAAATCAGAAGATTATGATTTTATGGGAGTCAATATCCAAGTAGAATATAAAAGTTACAAACCTCAGGGAGATAAATATGAGCAAAAAGGTTGCATGGATGTGACATTTGTTGATTCTAAAGGAAGTAGTTTCACAACTTCAGAGGATACCATTTATCTGGCAGGATTTTGAATAAAATGGTAGACAAAATAACATTCAAAAAATTTGCAGAACTCGTTCTTGAAGATGCTAAAAAGCCACTTAGTCCTTTAGAAATTTGGGAGAAAGGCAAGGAAATACAACTTTCAGAAAGATTGGGGGGTTCTGGTAAAATGCCATGGCAAAGTATTAGTGCTCAGCTTTATATGGACATCAGAGACAATCCCAACTCTTTATTTTATCAGTATAATACTAGGCCAGCAAAATTTTATCTTTCTAAATTTAAAGATGATTTCGAACCGGAAGAAGCACCAATAGAAGAGCCGTCAGAAGATGATATATCGAAAACAAAATTCAACGAGAGAGACTTGCATCCTTTACTTGTCAGATTTGTTAATTCGGCACCGAATTTTAAAGCATACACAAAAACAATTTATCACGAGATTTCTGCAAGAAGTCAAAAAGGTCTTAATAAATGGCTACACCCAGATTTGGTTGCCGTTAGACTCCCATTTTCAGATTTTAATCCCTCGACATTAACGATTCAAAAAGAATTATTCTGGACTGCCGTTAAATTTTATAGTTTTGAAATGAAAAAGGAAATTAATCTTGGGAATTTAAGAGAATGCTATTTTCAGGCAGTTTCGAATAGTAGCTGGGCGAATGAAGGCTATTTGGTTGCGCTTAAAATAAAAGATGAAGACAGCGAGTTGATCTCAGAATTGAGAAGGTTAAATAATGCTTTTGGAATAGGCATAATCAAACTTGATCCTGAAAACATAAGCGAAAGTGAAATTCTTATTCCCTCAAAAATAAAACCTGAAATTGATTGGAATACGATAGAGATTTTACTTAAAAAAAATGATAATTTTAAAAATTTTATGGAGATTGTTCGAGGGGATATTGCGCTTGGGAGGGTTGCGAATCCATTAAATTATGATAAAGTGATGAGTGATGAAGAATTTGAGAAACATGTTTTAGAGAAAAAGATTATCGAATCATAATTCTTGTTTTAAAACTTTCTTAATTGGAATAGCATTTAATCCTCATACGAATACCTAGGTCCTCTTATTTGGACTATTTGTTCATTCTACCAATATCCTATCCCCAACCATCTTAACTTCCTTCCCATCAACTATTTCAGTATGAATCTCTTCTTCTCCATAAACTTTCAACTTCACATTTTCTTTGACTTCTTTTTCGGATCCTATGAATGCCCAGGCACTTTCTCCGCCCAAATTCATTAATTCTAATGCGTAGCCTAGTGCAATCGGAATATCTGGATGCACTCCAGCTTCAACAAGTTTTCCGTCTGATAATGCGTAAGATGTACACTCTGCCAATATTCTGTCGAAGGTTAGTTTATCTGCTTCGGTTTTGTATGGGATTATGAATCGTTTGTTTTCGAATGCTGTTCCTAATCTCATAATTAAATTAATCTTTCCGACTGTGTGACGTTTGTCTGTCCAGTCGTAGTCTGACTTCTTACGTGCTGCGGGGTCAGACGAGGCAGTCCAAAATAATGTTATTGGTAGATTCCATTGGGTTATGTCTTTGCTAATTGCTTTAATTGAGTTTTCTTCTAAGCCTATTTTGTCGTACTTGTATCTGACGTGAAGATTATCCTTTATGATATGCATTTGTTCATCAACTGATAACCCATGATCTTTTTGGCAATTCAGTAAATAATAAAACCCGTCTTTTCTTCCTAATCCACAATAAGCCGAATCGTCAGCTGATATCCTATCCGAGAAAGCAAAATCTGCGCCCATAGTTTTCATGTCGAATTGCATATTAAAAACATCCTCCGCGCTTAAATCTTCTCTTCTGCATTGTTCAATCCACTCTCTCTTAATTAGACTGCTCGTGTTGTCTATTGGGTTGTTTAGATACTCTTGTTGGAATGCTACCGAGCCGATGTCAGCTTTGATTTTCATTAGCTTCTCTTTTGTGAATCTGTCTGGCCACAACAGGTTCTTCATCTCCAAATCACAGGCCTGGAAGATTTTACCATTGTATTGTTTGATTTTATTGTTCAATAATGAATCAAGGTGAAGAATAGTCCCAATAAACTTAAATCGTCCGTTTATATCCAGACTGGGAATAATCACCTTGTTTAGCTTGTTTCGGTCTTTGTCTCTTAATTCTGGATTAAGCACTCGTTCGTCTGATTCAATATCATCTCCTATAATCAAGGTTGGTCTTGTGTTTCTGTACTTGAATCCCCTTATGTTTTTCTCGAAAGATGCAGCTTCAACTCTACAACCGCCAACATCAAAACAATCCTCCCTATCCTTTCCTTCGTCGTCTCGAGCCATACTTGGAGTTAAATCTCCCCAAATAAACCTAAGCATCTTATTATTTTTGAATTCGTGCCTGACCGGGTCAATAAACTGGACTGTCTTGGCGTGATTCTGTGAGATATAAACTATATACTTTTCTAACTTATTTACTATGTTAAAAATTAAGAATATTATACCTGTTACGCTTGTTTTGGCGTGTCCTCTCGGCGCAGCAAATGCATCGTTTCCTTCCCTGAATAGCATCTCATAAATCTCATTATGGAATTCTGGTATTTTATTGCAGATTGTTTCTGGGAACACTACTTGGCTAAATGTTTCAATATTTTCTTTATGTGAGAATATCTCTTGTAATAATTCTCTTAGAATTTTTTCATCCTTAACTTTTTGGAATAACTCTCCGACTTGTTGTTTTGTGACTATCATTTCCCTAATAATCGTTTAATTTCAGCTGCTCGTTCTTCTTTGCTGAATATTGGTGACATACCTCCAGAATGTTTAATTTCTAACCTCTCTCCATATCCCCTGTCTCGATTCTTTGTTTTGTTAAAATTCCACACAACCATTGGGTTTCCTTCTTTTATGAGCTTAAACAATGCTGTTTCTCCAAAATCTTTTAAGTTCAATTGTGCTTCTTCGGCCCAATGCTTATAATTTGGATCTTCTTTTAACCAGGCATAATGTGTGTCTCTGTGGATTCCGACTTGTCTGCATGCCGCAGCAACCATCCCTAAATGATTATTTAATGTTTCTATCATTAATTTCTTTTTACCTCTAAGTGCCTTGAATACCTGTTTTGTGTCGGATTGTGTCGGATTTTGTTCGTTCATTGTATTTTTCTTGTACGTTTTTTAATCAATTTTTCCCATTTTTCTACGATTACTGAATAATAAATTGGGTTCATCTCCATCATATAATACTTTCTTAGCATTTGATATTCTCCTCAGAGCTTGTTTCCTCTATGGTTTTGCATTTGGGAAAAACTTGATTCCCCCCTGTTTCTTGATTATTAGTTTTAATTCCATTAATTCCATTAATTCCCTTTTCTCTAATTAGAATCTCACGTAGGGTACTAGTTTCAGATAATAGATTTAATGGAATTAAAAGATTTAAACCTATAATATATACGTCTTGAACACCGAATTTAGTTGTTTTCCTTACATCAAAGCCTTCTTCTGTTAATGCTTTCTTAATTTCCTTAGGAATTTGGGATCTCAAATGCTTAACTTTAAGGTATTCATTGAATGTTTTTGAGAATATCTTCATGGAAGTGTAGTTCATGTAATCTTCTTCACAGAAATCTTCTACAAATTTCATAACTGGATTACTTCTTTCTTCATATTTTACTGCTCTCTCTTGGATATTTCCCTCATTAGTAAATTTATAATTAGTATACATACCCCTAAGTATGCCAATGCACTTTAGGGCAAGGTTATCAAACTCCTTCTCTGGGATAGCATCAATAAGACCTTGTTTAATCGGGAATTGGTTTGGAAAATCTACTATTAGCCATCTTCTATAAAATCCATCGGTCTTATCTCTTGATACTGGAAGAGAATTAGTATTGATTAAGCAAGTAGTTTGACTTTCTTCTGTAAAGGGAGTCTTTCTTTTGAAACAATATCTTATATCATCTTCTCCGGACAGTTTTTTAATTTGATTAGAACTCTTTAAATCATCATGACTCACTTCCCCCATCTCACAAACCAACTTTTTGTATAATGCAGAAGTCTCAAATATATTATCAGATAAGACTTTTAATTCACTAGAGGTGCAGTTTGCTTTCCCTATAAACTTCTTTAATAGCTTAATATATGTTCCTTTGCCATTAGAACCACCACCAACTAAAGCTATCATTCTTTGCATAAATTGGTCAGAACATGCAGAATAAGCTAATATTTCGTATAATGTTTGGGCATATTCCTTTCCTACCCATTCTTCAAATAGTTTATCCATAGTTGGAGTGTCTTCACTTTCTCCTATACTCCAGGGAATCGGATTAGTTGCAAACAATTTAGGATTTACTTCGTATTCATCTCCTGTTCTAATATTAATTATTTTATTCTTAAATTGCATACATTGCCTTGATAGTTCTTTTGGCATATGCTCACGACCAACTATTTCTAACGCGTTTATTATTTCTGTTCTTTCTTTAGAGGCAATGACATTCGCGCCAATACAATTCTTTATATTTGTTAATATTTGTGTTTTATCTACCATCTCAAACTTAGAACTATCAAAATCCCATAACCACCAGATACCACTTTTATCATAAAACAAAGGTTGCCTTTTAATAAATTCTAAAGCCTGCCCTTCTTTCTCAAACACCAAATAAGGGTTTCCTTCTTCGGATTTGTTAGTTTCTCTTGGAATCTTTTTAGTCTCCCCGTCAAAATCTATATACTGAGTTACTTCTAATTCACTAAGCACTCTCTCTTTATTCTCCGTATAATATCGCGTCCAGTTCTCAAACGATACTTTCCCTTGAAGGTATACATCTTTATGTCTCTCCCATCCTTCCTGGGAAAAGTCGCTTGTATTAAGATCACTAAGTAGTTTTTTTGTTGTTTGCCATGAAACTATTTTTTGTTTTTCTTCTCGTGTTAATTTCTTTCTTTCTTTCTTTCCATTATTTATTTCTGAGGTTTTCTCATATCCTGATAGTTTTTTATCATTCTTTTCAACTTGATCTAACATTTTGGGCCTCTTGTCTCTGGCAACATTTCAGCAATATCCTCTAACGGAAGAATCACTAGCATATCAAATTTATCAATCCCAGAAATAGTCATATCATTTTGCTTAACATTATGTAGAGTGAGTATCTTGCCTTTCTTTGTTCTTAGTTTCATAGTTCTTGTTTTCATTTTATTCCTCTTTATTTATTTTAATATCATTTATCATATAGGCCTTTGTACTAATTTCCTTGAGAAGATGCTTTGCTAATAGAGCTGAAATTAAACCAGACACTGTCATGCCATTATTTTTACAATAGATTCTGATTTCTTCATTCAATTTTTTTTCCAGCGAAATGCTTCTTATGATTGCCATATCCTCCTCAGCCAAACTTACTTAAAATAGATTTTCTTACTTATTTCAGTAAGTATAGAATGAAACAAAAAAATAAAATCCCTTTACCTGCGGTAAAAATTTTAAATGTATTAATATCTGAAAAAAGAAAAGGAATATTAGAGATTAGACCAAGAGATATTAATCCAAAAGAAATATTTATGAATGATAGAATATGGAACTATGGGATTGATTGGCTAATGAAGTTTAATTTTGTAAAAAAAAGAATAGTTAAAAAGAATGAAGTATATTATTCATTAAATCCAAAATATTTACAGGAGGCTTTTAAAGTAGGTAGAAGAAATTCTGATGCCCTAGAACTTCAATCCTTCCCATTTAAAGATGTCATAAATTTAACTGCAATTAGGAGTAAAACCACAATATATGGACTTTCGGAAGAAATATTTCATAAATCAGATTTTAAAAATAGAACTTTTGATTATTCACAAAAAGAAACTTTAGATTTTGTTGGAGGCATAAAACCCATAGATATATTTGGAAAATATTTAGGAGTTCCATTAACTGTTAAATACAGATGTGGTTCAAAAATATCAGAAAAAGAGATTGTGGAGAAAGAAATTGAATATTATTTAGATTTATTAAAAAATGGGAGAGATATTTTTATCAAGGATGAAAAAAAAATTAAATCTAATAAAAAAGTAAAAAGTAAAATTAGTAATATAAAAAACTTCAATCAAAAATTTAAAATTGAAGATGTTATTAAAATGATAATAATTGCTCATCGGAATAAAAAAATCCAGTTTAATAAATTAGGAGAAAATATTTCTGATTATCTTATTGAATTAAAACGAGAATATAGAAGAAAAATAATTTTAGAATCATATAACATTAGATTAAAAAGATTATCTATGGGAAAATTAAAAAGTAATTTGGCTAGACTAAAACAAGGTTTTATTGGAATTTTGGCTCAGACAGATTATGATAAGGATTTTTTAAGAAAAAGTATTTTTGAATTTTATGGAGAAGGCGTTGGAGGATACGATTATAATAAAAATCCAAAACTCTTCTGGAGCTTTCATAAATTTGTAAATTCTTTAAGACCTAAAGAAAAAGAGATTCTTTTTAATTTTTTATGGGGAATATTTGAAGAACATCGTTATTTATATCCCACTAATGTGGCGTTTATTTGTAGGGGTCATAGTGTTGATTATCTTCCTGAGGGGACCGAAAAGATAATTTAATTTTTAATATACTCTTTCGTATCAGTATCATAAACAACTTCACCTCTTTGAAACCTAGCAAACAGTTCCCTTAACTCTGCAAATTCCTTTTTCCTGCCAGCCTTTTCCCTTAGCCTATCCGATTCAAACCTTTCCTGCTGAAGCAACCTATCCTCCTTGGCTTGTTTAAGCTCATCGGTAAGTTTAGTAATCTCAGGTTTGGAAGCCTCTTTAACTTTCTTCTCCCAATCAACTCCCCTTCCAATATATTTATCAGGCATTGGAGATGAATACTCCCAGCTGAAATAATCACATAAATCAAACTTGCTAGTAATCTTCTTGTCCTTGGTAATTCGAGTAGCTGCATAATCCCGGAAATCCTTATTCCGTATATTTTTTCCTAAAAGAGCCTGCCCTTCCCTACGCAACCAAGTCTTAATTGCATCCTCACTCTTGTCTATAAATAAGTCTTTATCTTTAAGCCCGACATCCTTCTTGTCTTTAATAGACTTCACTAAATAGTCTCGAGAATCCGTATAAAAAACTGGAGCATTTTCAACTTCCTTTGTCTTAGAATTAGTAGCAGGAACACTAAAATGAACAGTACCATCTTTTTCTTTAGGAGATGTCAGATCCCCAATCTTCATCTGCAAAAGCTCACCAATTCTCCTACCTATAGCTTTCTGGGTCATCAAATAATCCATCTTCCATTCGGTATTTGCGCGCAAAAGCAACTTCTCGACAATCTCATCATTAAGAATCCATTCCTTCTTCACTTGCTTTGGTCTAAATAAGAGCTTTTTAGAAAGATTTTTTAATTTTCTCTCTTTAGTTTTTTCTGTTTCTGGTCTTGCATCTTCATCCTCAAATAGATACTTTTCATCGGGTCTAAACCGAAACGCTAAATAATTTGTCAAAAAAAGCATTTTTTTTTGTATTCCGCCAGGAGAATAATTTTCAGTCTCAACCCATTTCCTTTTCCCATTTACTTTTTTATAAACGCCTTTTTTAATTTTGCCAAGAATCAATGCTTTCTTATACTCAATAATTTTCAAAGGATCTAGTGTAAATAACGCCTCCTTTTTACATAAATGCTCCAAAACCAACTTTAGGCTATCAAGCCTTGTACAAATATTTCCAGCTGGATTTTTACCCTGCTTCTCTGAATCACCCCCTGACATAAAATCATTAACATACTCTTTTAGCGCTCTTTTCTCGGCTTCAACAATATTCCAATCATCAATCTTTCTCTTCCTGTCCCCCCAATCATAATTTCTCAGTGTTGCCATAATTAAACCTAGCTTTCTAGTCTTTTTAAAAGTTGTGGCACTTTCTTGTAGGTAGCAAAAACCGTATCTAGACTCTTAATCTAGGTGTCGGGGGTTCAAATCCCCCCGAGGCCATTTAAAATTTAATAATAATTTACTATATTATTTTAGAAATAAATAAAAATTAGAGAACTAATTTTTTTATCGAGTCAATATGTTCTGCTACATCTGTTCCTTTTTTCGTAAGCTTGATTATTTTTATCCTTCCTTTTTTCTCAAAGCTAACAAGACCTATTTCTTCTAAAGTTTGTAAAATTTTTACTGCGTGAGAATATGTACAATCGACTTCCTTTGCTAATTGCGATCCGTATTTGGCACGTGAAACCTTTTTCAAAGCTATGAGCATCATTGCTGGCTTTCTCCTGAAAAATAAATCAAAGCTGTCTCCCATTGTATTGTTGCATTAAAACTATATGTTCTAATGTATATATTAAAATGATAAATTGCTTATAAGTCTTTCTCTGGAAATTCGTCCACATTCAGTAGATACAGAATTTGGTTCCAGTAACAGGAAATTTTAAAGTAATGACAGTCATTTTAGAGAATTATATAATTTTAGATATCCTTTAGCAAAGAGCTCTGACTCGCTTGTCTTAACCTCAATCTGAGTTCTGCCTGAAACTATCGACTCTATAAAAACTTCTTCTGGGTCATCTGAAAGAATCACATTAACCACATCTTTTTTATTCGTATTAAATTGTAAATCTGCGTTTTTATTGAATCCCTTATATGTTTTAATTTCTCCATCTATTTCTGAATGAAATTCTTCAGAATCAATTCTGAAATTGATAATCGGGATTTTGAAAGTTATTGGATGATTATGTAATTTCCATGCGCCAATTTCGTTCAAAATGAAAGAGATAAATTCTGGAGTTATTTCTATTTGATCATATTCACCTTGATTAATCGGAATATTCTTTCTTAGTAAATCTATATCTTGAATCTGAAGACTTTGAGATGTGTTAATAAAACTGAAGCCCGATAAAGGATTTATTATTTGATGCTTTTCTTGGTTTGAAAATATTGTATAAGTTGAAAAAGTAATACTGAAAAACAAAACTATTGCTATCAAAAAAATTATTACCATCCTCTTGGGCCTTTTTACTTTTGTGATTAATTTCTCTGCGTATTCTAATTTGTAACCTCTTTTTTGAAATCCTGACATAATTTCTGCCTTCGATTTTTTAGCTTTAAGTGAATTTTTTATCCTTTTTGTTAACTCTTTTTCATCCATTAGGAATTTTGGAAAGATAGGTTTAAATATATTATTAATTATTTTATAATATGATAGATATTAAACTTATTCGAGAGAATCCTGAGAAAGTTAAGGATAATATTAAGAAAAAATTTCAAAATGAGAAGCTGGAACTTGTTGATAAGGTGATTGAATTAGATACAAAGTGGCGTAAGGAAAAGAAGAGAGTTGATGACATGAGAGCTGAGAGAAATAAAATTTCTGAATCTATAAATAAATTAATGAAAGATAGTAAAAAATCCGAAGCTAAAAAATTAATTGCGGAAGCGAAGGAAATTCCGGAGAAGATAAACAAAATAGAATTGAAAGCTGGAGAATTAGCTGGTAAAATTAAAGAGATCATGATGAAGATTCCTAATATAATGTGGGATGGAGTCCCTATTGGTAACAGCGATAAAGATAATAAAGAAATTAGAAAATGGGGTAAAATACCTAAATTCAATTTTGAAATAAAAAATCATGTAGAGATCGGAGAAAATTTGGATATTGTTGATTTTGATAAATCTGCTAAAGTAGCAGGAAAAGGTTTCTATTACCTTAAAGGAGACTTAGCTCTACTTAATCAAGCATTAATCGGATTTGCTAGAGATTTTATGATTCAAAAAGGATATACTTACATAGAACCACCTTTAATCTTAAATAAAAAAGAAATATATGCTTCAATGGATAAAGATGCTATATCTGAATCAGTTTATGAAATTAAAGATGCAGACAAGGGCTTAATAGGAACAAGTGAGCAATCTATCCTTGCATATCATTCTGGAGATACAATTCATGAATATGATTTACCTAAAAAATATTTTTCTTACTCTATGTGCTTTAGACAAGAAATTGGGGCACATGGTGTAAATGAAAAGGGATTATGGAGAACTCATCAATTTAATAAGATAGAACAATTTGTTTTCTGTCTTCCTGAAGATTCAGAAAAAATATATGAGGAGTTGTTGAAAAATGGTGAAGAGATATTACAAAAACTAGAACTCTCATACAGGGTTCTTGAATTATGTAGTGGGGATTTGGCAGATTGGAAGTATAGGAGTGCGGATCTTGAAGTATGGAGACCTACTTCAAACGCTTATGGAGAAGTTGGCAGCTTGTCTAACTGCACTGAATACCAGGCGCGGAAACTTGATATCAGATATGTTAGGAAGGATGGAAAAGAAAGAGGAACTTTGCATACTTTAAATGACACTGCTCTTGCAACAAGTAGAATAATGGTTGCGATTCTAGAAAATTGCCAGAACAAAGATGGCTCAATCAATATCCCAAAAGTATTGCAACCATATATGAATGGATTGAAAAAGATTGAGATGAAGTAAGTTTTATAAAGTGAATTTCTTTGTCTGCTATATGGCAGATAATAATGTATCAATGCCTACCGGTTTCGGTGGGTTAATGAGGTATAAGGAAGAATATAATTCTAAATTTAAATTCGGTCCTAGTGTAGTTATCGGAATGATTATTGCAGTGATTATACTTGTTGTTGGGCTTCGAATGTTTTATGCTTAAATGATGCCTGGAATGAACCCCGCGCAAATGCAGGGAATGATGAAGAAAATGGGTATTTCCCAGACTCAGTTAAATGTTAGACGAGTCATTTTTGAAATGGATGATGCTAATCTAGTTATTGAGGATCCATCTGTACTAAAGGTTAAAATGCAGGGACAAGAAACATATCAAGTTTCTGGAGAAGCCATTGAAGAGTCTACCGAATCTTTTAGTGAAGAAGATGTGAAAATGGTAGCATCTCAAACTGGGAAAAATGAAGAAGAAGTTAAGGGAGCTTTAGAGGAAAGTGATGGAGATATCGCTGATGCTATTATGAATTTAAAGGATTGATTACAATAATCAATATAAAGGATTTTTTTGTTTTGAAGTTATGGATTGGAAAATAGATTTTATTGAGGCAAAATATCATTTGTCTATTGCAAAAAGAATGTTGGACAAATATCTAGAGTATCCAGAAAAAAGATTTTTAGTTGGTATAATAAATGAATCTGCAAAATCCGCATCTAGTTTAATTAGATCTTTTTTAGTTTATGAAATAACAAATAATGTAAATATAAGACACATCAAAAAACATTTCGGGCTAAAATATTTTATAAAAATAGCTCCGAAATACCTAAAACCCATTACCCTTGAAAATTTACTTAAATTACTTGAGGTAGAGCGGGCGCAAAAAATTTCTCCGATTGAATTTTCAAAAGGAGAGAAAATTATTTTACTAATTCATGGTAAATATCGAATCTTAACAGCTAGAAGAATTCGTGAATTTGCTAACTCTGTTGAACAAGCTATTTTTGCATTTCCAGGAAATTTTCGGCAAGTATAAAAAGGTAAATAACGTCCTTCTATTTGCGCTGAAAGGTGATAAGTTATGACTGAAGAAATTATTAAAGAAAAAACTAGTGCTGACCATCTGTTGTATGTCAGTTTGAAATACACAAAGACTTGTGACGTTATCTTAAACTTGTTAGCTAGGTGGAAAAGCTTAATTGAAATTAGTTTTGATGCTATCTTAGAGAAAAAAGTTGAAGATGGAAAAATTCCTGCTATGCCAACCAATCCGAAACAGAGAATTGAGTTTATGAAAAAATATTTTGCTAAAATTGATGTTGTGCAAAATGTAATTCCATTATATATTTTCTTTAAAAGAATTCCAGATTTGAAAAAAAATAAAAGCGGAGAATTTAGAAAAAATGTTAACTTAAAAATAATTGAAACTTCTAAAACTACTGAAATTAACATGGAAAAACTGGGGGAATACTACGAGATTGTTGAACAATTTATTATTGAAGTGAAAAAAATTCTAGCAAGTTAAGCTGAATAAAACTTATAAAGCAAGTTTTTCTAATAATTACACATTTATTTAAAATGGTGTCAGGAGATTTGCTCTTTAAAACTATCGGAGCTTACTAATTTGCTATGATACCTTAAAAATAAATTTAAAATAAAAATGGCAAGAATTATTGTTATAAATTCGGGGAAAGGTGGAGTTGGAAAAACAACTACCGCTATTAACTTAGGAGTTTCGCTTAACAAGTTAGATAAAGAAGTCATTATTATAGACGCCAATCTTAATACACCTAACGTAGGTTTGCAACTTGGTGCACCTATTGTTCCCGTTACTTTAAATCATGTTTTAAAAGGAAAAGCAGATATAGAAGATGCGATTTATGAACATTCATCTGGTACCAAAATAGTACCTTCCTCTTTATCTATAAAAGAATTGGGAAAATTTAATTTAAAGAAACTTCCTGAAATAACAAAAAAGCTATCTTCTATGTGTGATTATGTTATTGTTGACTCCGCTGCTGGATTTGGAGAAGAGGTTATTGCTGTTCTTGGACTTGCAGACGAAATTATTATAGTTACCAATCCAGAGATGCCTGCAGTTACTGATGCATTAAAAGCTGTTAAAGTAGCTAGAGAAATGGGAAGAGAAATTAATGGGGTTATTGTTACTCGACATACAAATGCCAAATATGAATTACCACTATCTTCCATTAAGTCTATGCTAGAATCTCAAATTATTGGTGTTATTCCTGAAGACAAGGCCGTTAAAGAAGCATTAAATTTGAGAGATGCTGTTTGTCATACTCATCCAAAGAGTAAAGTTTCTAAAAAATATTATGAAATTGCCAGAAAGGTTTCTGGGGAACATGTTGAAGAGAATAAGGGGTTTTTCAAGAGAATTTTTAATTTTTAATTTTTATCCTACTACACTACCAAGCTCTATATCTTTATCAGGAGAAATTAACGAAACTTTTGTATGATCATGATTTGACGCTGCTAATAACATCCCTTGGGATTCTATGCCCCGTAGCTTTCTCGGTGCTAAGTTAGCAACAATAATTATTTTTTTATTCTTAAGTTCTTTAGCGGAATAAAATTCTTTTATCCCTGCACATATCGTCCGAGACTCGTCTCCTAAAGAAATAGTCAATTTGTAAAGCTTGTCCGCCTTCTCTATCTCTTCTACTTTTTGAATTTCTGCCACTCGTAAATTTATCTTTGCGAAATCATCAAAATTGATTGTAGTTACTCCTTCCATAATTTCTTCTGGCTCTTCTGATTTATTAAGGTTTTGTTTTGGAATTTCTATTTTACTAAATAAAATTGGCGCCTTTTTTATTTTATCTTTTTCAAAAACTTTTAATATCTTTTCTGATGATTCTGGAATAAATGGGGAAAGTAATTTCGCTATTTCTTTTATTGAATAAACTAATTGGTACAATATTTTTTTGTCATGTGTTTCCCATGGCTTTTTTGATTGAATGAATTCATTACATACATCTATGAACGCAAAAATTTCATTGAGAGCTTTATCAAATTCATAATTATTAATTAGTTTTTCAATTTGTTTTAAATTGAGTTTTTTAACTAACGTGTTTGTGGTTTTTTCTATTCCGTATTTTTCGGCAAGTGCAGAAGTTCGCGAAACTAAGTTTCCTAATTTGTTTGCAAGTTCGTCGTTGTGTCTATTTATTAGAGCTGTCTCTGAAAAATTCCCATCTTCTCCTGATGCAAATGGAAATTGTCTTAGACAAAAATATCTGACTGAATCTGCGCCATATTTTTTAACAAGTGTTATCGGTGAGATTGCGTTGCCTAAAGATTTTGATATTTTTTGTCCGTTGAAAGATAAGAAGCCGTGATTAAAAACTGTTTTTGGCAATTCGATTCCAGCGGATTTCAGCATTGCTGGCCAGTATACTGTGTGGAACCAGGCATTGTCTTTTCCTAAAAGATGAACTGTTGGTTTACCCCAAAAATCTTCTCGACCTTTTTCTCTTGTTGCTGTGTAGTAATTTATTAGAGCGTCAAACCAAACATATGTTACGTGTTTTTTATCTAATGGAAATTGAATTCCCCAGTCGAATGAAGTTCGTGTTATACTTAAATCTCGTAATCCTTCCTCAACCCTATTTATAATTTCATTTCTTCGGGTCTTTGGCAGAATAAAATTCGGATTTTTCTTATAATAATCTAAAAGAAATTTTTGATAATTTGATAATTTAAAAAAATAGGTTTCTTCTTTGATTTTTTCTAGTGGTTTTTTATGAAGTGGACAAATTAAATCTGGGCAGTCCTTTTCAGTGTAGTATGCTTCACAACCTACACAATAAAATCCTTCGTATTGTCCTAGATAAATGTCTCCATTTGCTTCACATTTTTTAATTATTTCAGTCACAACTTTTTGATGATCTTTGTCTGTTGTCCTAATAAATCTGTCATAATCTATGTTTAATGCTCCCCATGCTTTTATGAATTCTTTTGAAACTTCGTTGACAAACTCCTTTGGGCTCTTTCCTGCTTTTTTTGCAGCTTGTTCGACTTTTTTCCCGTGTTCATCTGTTCCTGTTACAAATAAAACTTCTTTGCCTTGCATTTTATTCCATCTAGCTAAAACGTCCGCTACAATTTTTTGGTATGCATGACCAATATGCGGTGCTGCGTTTACGTAATCTATAGCTGTTGTTATGTAAAATTTTTCTTTCATATAATTTAACTCAGAGGAGATTATTAAAGTTTATCGTTTATTAACATATTCACTATCTTTTTATACGACATCTTCTATAATTTTATATGGTGAAAAAAGGAGATGTCGTTAAAGTTAGTCATCCTATAATTCAAAAGAAAATTGATAAAAGTTTGAAGTCTAGTATTAAAGAGGGTTCTTTGGCTTCAATTTCGACTAGTTTCGGTTTATCATATTTCGCCCCATTCGCTTTGGCTTTGAGTGCTACTACGGTACAGATGGGAATTTTACACGCAATTATAAGTTTACTACCTGGGATTGCTCAATTAAAAGCATCTACCTTAATTGGAAAATTCTCTAGGAAAAAAATCATTTTGACTGCACTTATGATAAGAATTTTACTTTTTTTACCTATTATTTTAACCGGCATTTTATTTTATTTTGGAGTCCCGCATACAACTTGGATTTTAATTGGGCTAGTTGGATTATTTTATGTTACAGGTGCAATTGTACATCCGGCATGGTTTTCTTGGATGGGATCTCTTGTACCTACAAAAAAACGTGGAAGCTATTTCTCTGAAAGAAATAGGATTGCTGGATTCTTCGGTATTATCGCTATGGTTGCCGGGGCGCTTATCTTAGATGGAATGAAAGATATAGGAATACATTATGGTAATGCTTTAGGATTTACCCTTTTTGGGTTCGGTATATTATTTAGTTTAGCTGCCACATCTAGAATTTGGTCTTGGAGATTATTAAAAGGACAATATGAACCTAGGCTTAAAATTAAGAAGAAAGATTATTTTACATTTGGACAATTTCTAAAAAAATCTCCTTCTACCCCATTTGGAAGGTTTGTTTTATTTAGAACTATTTCCAGTATAGCTATAGGAATTGCTGGACCATTTTGGGTTGTATATGTATTAAGAAATTTGGGCTTCTCTTATTTCTGGAATATGCTAACTGTTATTTCTGCAATTATTTTTCAACTAATCTTTTTGCCTTTGCTTGGAAAAGTTTCTGATAAATTTGGGAATATTAAATTAATTAGTATTTGCTCGTGGTTGCTTTTTGCTATACCTGTATTATGGATTGGATCTGCTTTAATTGTTGATGATCTAGCACTTAAATTATACCTATTGTTTGTACCTGCTATTGCCGCTGGATTCGCATGGGCTGGTTATAATTTGGCCGTAAATAATTATATCTATGATGCGGTTAGCTCTCCAAAAAGAGGATTTGGTGTATCATACATGAATTTGATGGTTGGTGTAGGAGCTTTTATCGGTGCTAGCATAGGTTCTTTATTGGTCTGGATCAATGTTTCATTTATGAATCCGATTTTATTTATCTTCGCGGTTTCTGCTTTTGCCAGATTACTAGTTGCTATTTTTGGATTGAGATTCTTAAGTGAAGTTAGACATGTACAGAAATTTTCATCGGAATTTTTAATTAAGGAGTTCCAACCTATGAAAGGAGTGGTTCGTGATATTCATAATCTTGGACATATCGTAGATAAAGTTGAACATTATATTTAATTAGATATAATTATTTTTATTTTAACTCAATCCCAATAATCCTTATAAACCCTGAGTAATATTTCGAGTTATGGAAGGAGGAAACGATACTCAGAGCACTCCCGCACCTTTTAGCGAGCAAAGGAAAAGGAATGTTGCATACAAATTACGAATTGGTGATATTTTAAAGGGTGTCCCTATGATGGCTGAGGGGCGATTTATGTTTTTGGAATTAGGAGATAAGAAAGTTGTGAGAGTTAACCTTTTGGCTAATTGTGTAGATAAATTTATTCAAGAAGGAGAAAAACAATTTGCTTCGCTTACTGTTGATGATGCTTCGGGGCAATTAAAGTTGAAAGCCTTTGGAGAAGACATTGAACCATTGAAAGAAGTTATTCAGGGAGATACTTTACAGATTATTGGGAATATTCGGGAATGGAATGGAGAAATATATATGATTCCTGAAGTTATTAAAAAAGTAGATACTCAGTGGTTACTAGTTAGAAAATTAGAGATTCAAAATAGTAGAAAAAATCTTTCTACTGATGGAAATAATGACTCAGGAATAAAAAATGAAATTATGAACAAAATTAAGGAAGCAGAGACTGACGGCGGGATAGATATTAGCACTTTAGTTATGGATGTTGAAGCAAGCCCAGATGTGATTAAAGTTGAGATTAAGAAATTATTGGAAGAAGGTTTGATTTACGAACCTAGACCTGAAAGATTAAGATATTTAGGTTGATTTTATTTTGGTGATAACATCAATCCCAATTGATGTTATCGGAACAAATCACAACTCGTCAATATCTAGTTCTAAATCGTCACCAATCATTGTGTCTTCTCTTGCTTTGGCTTTTGTCCTAACTAACCTTGATTCTTTTTCTTTTTTCATGCCAACCAAATCATCAAGAGTTATATTTGATATATTATCCCTTCTGGAAAAATCTATTTCGCCTTTTGATATTTTGTCAAGTTGTTCCTTTTTACCTGGTTCCTCGGAGTTATCTTTATTCGGTTTAGAAAGCCCCATTCTATCTTTAACATTATTTAAAATTTCTTTTTCTTCATCTCTATTTCTTATAAAACTTAATTTGTTCTTGTGGCTCTTTAGTAATTTTATACTAAGAAACTTTTCTAGCTTTAGAAAAATTTCTATAAAATTTTCTGGAATTTTTCCCTTCTCAATTGATTCCAAAATACTTGTATTGATTCCTGTTGATTCTGCAAGTTGACTTATACTTAGTTTCATTCTCCGCCTTGCTAGGTTGAGAGTCCAGTAGTAGTTATCTAAAACATCTTCATGATATTCCTTTTTTGGAGGTATCCTTAATTTTGCTAGATTGCCTTGTGTTATGAATGTACTATTCTTCCTTTCCGTGGACTCATGCATACCCGAAATTCTTTCCATTCTTTCACGAACAGAATATCTCTCATCTGCTTTATCCAATTGTAGTTCGGAAGGCTTCTTAATTATAGGAACTCCTTCAGATTCTGCACAATCCTCACAAATCATAATCATTTCTGATTCCTTAATACCACTATATAATTTAATCTCTTCGGAAGTCTTCTTACATATAGTGCATCTCATAGATATATTGCGACAAAGTTATTTTTAAATAAATATGTGATGAAAAGTATATTAATTGAGATATGTTTCTACGTCTTTAACGTTATCGATTTCTTGCAATATATCTTTATCGTTAATTATTAATGCTGGAAATTGTTCTATTTTATGATAGCTCATAAGTAAATCTAATGATGCTAAATTCTGATCTGCTGCAATAGGTAATAATAATACGTCATCGTTACTTTCTTTAACTTCTAGAAGTATTTTTGACCATACATTATTTATCGCTCTTGTATTTATCTCTTCTGAATTATACTCATATAAATATATTATTAAATTGTAATTATTACAAAATTTTAATGATTCTTGATTATTTGTCCAGACTAATGTTCTTAGAAGATCATATTTTTTATGTAATACTTTCATATTTTCTGTTAACTTTCCTGATTCTTCATATTCTTCTAATAATTTAGCTTCTTCGTATATCCTATCTGCAAAATCTATATTATTTTGTTTTATAACTTCACAATCGAATTTAGAATCTTCTAATAACTTGGAAATTGTCATAGCATCTATTAGACTTGTTTCTGATTGTGCAAACAAATTATTAATTTTTATTGAATTGGAACCCTCTAAAATCATACCTAGAAATAAGCCAAGTAAAAATATTGTTATTGTAATTACAAGTGCTTCCCATAGGACATGTTTTTTGCTTTTTAACATCTTACCATGTGTCATAACCACGTAAATACTTATAAAATGATACAATTAATAACGGTGGATATACTAGTAAATAAAAAAATGAGTATATAAATATGTCGCGAATTCTATACCCAACTATTCTTCCTGATTCTTTTGAATAACTTAATGCAATTATTGTATAACCTAATCCTAAAGAAAAAAGAATCATTCCAAATAAAAATAATATACTTGGATTTAAAGAAAAATTATCCATCGAAACCAATGCCACTTGTGCAGCTACAGAATATTGTGTTATAAGCCACTTTATCATTATAAACTTTATTAAACGATAAGCTAAAAACATTAATCCTGTAAGACCTAAAAACCATGACAAAATAAAAAATGGCATTATAAAAACCCCTAACATTCCTGTCTGTAAAAATTTCTTTCTATATTTTGCTACAGTTTGAATTCCTCCTACATTCCATCTAATTCTCTGATGGAACCATGTTTTGATTGTTTTTTGAACAGATGACCTTACAATAGCTGGAATAGACATTTTTACTTTCCATCCTTTTGATACTAAATGCCATGTTAATTCTATGTCTTCGGTTAAATTATTCTCGTCAAAACCACCTACTTCATCGAATGCTTCTTTTCTATAGATACTTAATGGCCCAGTAGTTACATATATTGCATCCAAAAATTCTAAAAGCTTTCTAGTAAATGCAATTATTTTGAATTCAATCGATTGTATCCTAGTTAAATAATTTGTTGGATTACTCACAAAAACACGTGACGTTACTCCTCCAACTTTTACATCATTAAAAACTCCAATCATTTTAGATATTGCGTTTTGATTTGGTAAAGAATCAGCATCACTAAACCCTATTAACTCAGTATCAACATATTTGATTCCAAAATTTTTTGCACCAGATGCCTTTCCTGTATTTTTTGGTGTCTGTAAAGCTATTACTTTTGGATATATTCTAGCATACTTTTTTATTATCTCGTAAGATCCATCTTCACTACAATCATCTACTATTATTAGTTTTTTTAATCCTTTATAATCTGATTTTAAAAAAGATTCTATGTTTTTCCCTATGCTTTCTTCTTCATTAAAGCAGGGGATAATAATACTCAAAGACCTAATTTTATTAGGTTTTATTGTTTCATATATCTCTTTCCTATTTTGAAAATATACTAAAATATATATCATTAAAAAGTAAAATGCTATGAATGTATATACAAAATATAATATTGTTAAAAATTCCATTATTTAACCTCTAAATTTTCTTTAGATTCTTTATTCTGAATATTAAAATATTCATAAAATTCTTCCGAAAGGGAAAGATCTAAGGTGTGTCCTGCTCGTTTTGCTACTACTAAACCAATTTCTCTAAATTTCTTTATGTGGTCATAAGATTTATTTCCTCTAATTTTTATAACTACAGATTGTTTTATCGGTTGTTTATATGCTATAATTGCTAAAGTTTCCTGCTCGGCTTTTGTAAATTCTACATTTCCCGTAGCTAATTTATTTATTAAATAATAATATTCTTCTGCAACATCCATTTTCCACGAGTTGGTTCTGTTTATTAATCTTAAAACACCTAAAGAATATTTTTTTTCTAACCTATGAAGAATTTCTTTAAGCATAATCGGATTTATATCGGTTAACATAATTAATTCTTGCAAACTAAGAAAACGCCCTGCAATAAATAGTGCCGCCTCAACTTTTTCTTCAGAATTTTTCTCTTCGTTCTCGAATGTGTTATCTAGCTCTTCGGCCGTAGATTTTGTAATAATTTTAGAACTATCACCAGATGTTTTTTCTTCCATATAAGTTAATAGAAAGCGAGTTTTAAAAGATTGTTGGAAGTATTTTTATCATATTTAATCATGGATTTCAAACCTTAGAAGTGCAGCAACTCCTCCTAAATTATCAAACTGAACCCCTTCTGCTGTTTCATTTGTAACTATATGTATTTCTGCGGATGATTCTTTTGCTAATTTCTCCAACATTTTTACCTTGTCTCTTGATAGTGATTTCGAGATAATAAGCTTGTCAACCGCGCCTCTATTTAATCTGTCTTCAACCTCTGCCTCTCCGTAAGAAACCTTATTGGGATCCTTAGCTAGTTTTTCGAAAAACAAATCTAGAATTAATCTTTGTTTCGTTATCTCTTGCTCTGCTAGGACATCCTGACATTTTTCTACTAACTCTTGAAGACCATGCATCCCTGTGCCCCCAATATCTTTGACAGCTATTACTTTCTCTTTCAATTTTGTTACTAATTGTCCTTGAACCAAAAATTCATCTTTAGTTGGAATTGGCCCTCCTACTAATATTCCTTTTAATTTCTTATTATCCCAAAAATGTTCTTTCATTGCTTCTGCTGTTCGTTTGAAAAATTCTTTTGCTGCACTCTCTCTTATACGCGCGAACCTCTGTGCGGATTGTCCTCCACATTTTGTTTTTCCTGGAATCCCCGAAGTTAAGTGTTGTAAACTTCTGATATGTTTCCCATCTAGAATTCCTATTGACGCCTCATTTCTCTCTATAATTAAAAGACCATAAACTTCATCAGTCTCAAGCATTTCTCGTAGTGGTTCTAAGACAAAAGTTTGATCACATCTATAAATTTTTATTTTAAGTTTTTTGGGTGGTTCAATTGCCCAAACTTCTAGACTTTCCTTTCCATCAGCTAATGTGACATTTCCCGAGAACAACGCTAGTCCGTTCTCTGGAGTTCTCCCAATTTCTTTTAATTTTCTAACTGCTCGCTCTAATGCATTGATTACATTTTTTCTCGTAGCAGTTCCTTTTATGTTAGTTGCGGTTCCTTTTTCGTCTTCGAGTTGTTTTGTAGTTTGTGTTAACGTTGCACCAGCTGGAACAAAAACAGTGATTAATTCTGTATGTCTACCTCTATATCCTTCTAACTCTTCTACAAGCACTTCTAATTCATATTTTTCTGCTTCGTCCATAATTAAATAAATTCTACCTCGAATTTTCCTTCTTTAATTTTTTTAGCATTTGTAACATCCTGCAAATCTTGTAATGTCTCTCCTAAATTTTTAGTAATATCTTTTTCTAAAGTTAATATTATTTCTGAATTCATTGACTTTTGTGCCTTTGTTTTCTCTTGCCTAACCCGTGAAAGAACTTTTGAAAAAGAGTTAAAATCTGTATGACATGGAATATCTGCAATCTGTTTTTCAATTTCTGGCCAACTCGAAATATGAATTGATTTATCTGTTTTATTTTGCTTGAAGTATGTTTGATAAATTTCTTCGGTTACAAATGGCATTATTGGTGCGAATAATTTTATGATTGTTAAAAGTGATTTATGTAAAGTATACTGTGCTGAAATCCTACAATCTTCATAAACCTTATCTAAATTATAAATTCTTTTCTTTACAATCTCTAGATAGTTATCACAGAAATCGTTCCAAAAGAATTTTTCTAGTTCTTGTTTTACTTTACTGTATTTATAATTATCAAAGAATTTTGTACAAGATTCTATTAATAAATTTAATTTGTTTAAAAATATTATATCTATGGTGTTCAATATAAATTCTGGTTTCTTATTTTTATAATCCTCCAAATTCATAAATACAAATTTGGATGCGTTAAAAAGCTTTGTAACCGTTTTTTTCCCTGTGGTCAATTCTGCTTCTGGGAATGATAAATCTTCTCCTAGTTTTGATGTTGCACATAAATATCTTAAAACATCGGAACCCCATTGCTTAATTGTGTCTTGAGGAGTAACTCCGTTTCCCCTCGACTTTGCCATCTTCTTGCCATCTTTTCCCATCATCCATCCGTTTATCATAAGTGTATCCCACGGGTTTCTTTTGTGATGTAATTGAGATTTTAATATACTGTTAAAGTCCCAGAATGTAATTATATCGTGACCATTTCTTCTAACTGACATTGGCTTATCTTTTATTTTATTATATACTTTAGTATTTTCTAAAATATCTTTTATAATATCTGGAGTTAATGAGGAAGTTGCCCATGTGTTCATAATATCTTTTTCTGGAATAAATTCCGAGGAATTACATTTAGGGCATTTTTTCACTGGGGGGCTATCTTCTAATGGGTCTACTGGTAAATCTTTTTCCTGAGCCATAATTATTTCTCCGCAATCTTTACAATACCACACAGGAAATGGAATCCCGAATGGAATTTGTCTAGAAATACACCAATCCCATTTTAGGCCTTTTACCCAATTAGTATAACGATGCTGCATATATTTTGGGTGCCAATCTATTTTATCTCCCCATTTTATCATTTCTTTTTTTATGTCTAAATATTTTACAAACCATTGTTTTGAATTTATGAATTCTATCGGAGTTCCACATCTCTCATGAACATTTACGTCGTGATTTATTTTTTCTTGCTTAATTAATAACTTTGAATTTTCTAAATCTTTTATTACTTCTTTTCTGGCTTCTTCAATCTTCATTCCTTCATATTTTCCAGCTAATGAATTCATTTTTCCGTTTGGAGTAATTGCTTCTTTAATTTCTAACTGATACTCTTTTTGCCATTCCATATCTGTTTGGTCTCCAAAAGTGCAACACATAACCGCTCCACTTCCCTTTTCTGGGTCCGCTCTTTCGTCAGTCATAATTGAAACTTCAAAATTAAATAATGGGACTTTTGCCTTTTTCCCTACAATATTCTTATATTTTTTATCTAAGGGATTCACAAAAATACAAACACATGCGGGCAAGAGTTCCGGACGAGTTGTTGAGATTACTAAATCTTTACCATCTACCTTAAAAATAATATCATTAAATGTTGTATCTTTATTTACATCCTCGAGTTCTACCTGTGCTATTGTAGTTTGACATTTTGTACACCACAGCGATGGAGCTTCTGTTCTATATTCTCTTCCTTCATTATATAAATCTATAAAACTTTTCTGTGAAATTCTTCTAGATCGTTTATCTATTGTTGAATAAAAAATATCCCAATCTGCTGAAATTCCTAAACGTTTTGCATCTTTTAAAAATTCTGGAATAAATTCTTCTTTTATTGTTTTCTGACAGAGCTCAATAAATTCTTCTCTAGTCATATCTTTAGCCCTTACTTTTTTTTCTTTTTCTACAAGTTTTAATGTTGGTAATCCATTGTTATCTGTCCCAAATGGATTTAATACGTTAAAACCTTTCATTCGTTTATATCTTGCTATAAAATCTTGTTGTGCATCTCCGAACACATGCCCCATATGCAACCTTCCTGAGACTGTAGGAGGAGGAGTGTCTAGTGAGAAAACCTCTTTCTTTGTATCATTTGTGTCAAACTTGAATATTTTTTCTTTTTCCCAAAGTTGCATTATTTTCGGTTCAACTTCTGAAAAATCATAACCTTTCTTTTTAGTTTTATCTTTGGTGTCTGTCATATTAATGAGAACGGGAAGTTATTTAAAAAAGTGTTGATTGAAGTTGTTATGGGTAAAAAAGAGTATAAACGAATTTTTATTGCTGGAGCATCTGGGAGTGGGAAAAATTGGTTGGCTGAGCGACTTTCTGATATTTTGAGTATCCCCCATTATGATTTGGATGATGTAGCATGGATAAAAAAATACACTATTAAAAGAAGTAAAAAAGAAAAGGCAGGCAAAGTAGATAAAATATCCAAAAAAAAGAAATGGATAATTTGTGGTGCCGGGAAGAGCTACTTGGGTAAAATGCCAGAAATGGCTGATGTCATCATTATTCTTCGGATGCACGCTGCGCGAGAAATGTTTCGAGTTTTGAAGCGACATATTAGAAGAAACATAAAAGGGGAATCGAATAGAATGAAGACTTTGATTAATAATTTTATATGGAGTTATAAGGATTATCATAGATTATCTGGGAAATCCTCTCTTTTTCTTAAGGAACTTGAAGAGGAATATTCAGAGAAAATTTTAATTCTTTCAAAAAAAGGTGTTGGACAATATTTGAAAGAATTGAAATAAGTATACCTTATTGTAAAATATAAAAAGTCTCTTTGTTTATTTTTATTATGAATAAAAAACTTAAAATTTTAGCGGCCGCAGATTTACATGGTAGTTTAGATATTGCTAAGAAATTATCAAAAAAGGGGAAGAAGGAAAAAGTTGATTTGGTCATTTTAGCTGGAGATGTTTATGGGTATGAGGATAGTGATGAAGATATACTAGAGCCATTTTGGAGAGAAAAACAAAAAGTTATGTTTGTTCCAGGAAATTGTGATTTTGATAACGAATGTGATAAACTTTCAAAAAGGGCGAAAAATATTCATAATTATTATGTGACCTATAAAGACGTAGGAATTATTGGGATTGGTAATCCAAATTGGAAACTGAGTTTAGATGATGAAGATTTTTCTAAGATTAAGAGTAATTTTGATAAAATAAATTCTGAAAAAAGGATTTTAGTCTCGCACCTGCATGCAGAGGGAACAATGGCCGAATTTTCTGGAGTAATGGGAGATACTGTGCTGAGAAAGGCTGTAGAGGATTTTAAGCCCGATTTATTGATTTCTGCGCATATTCATGAAGGAGAAGGAATTGAGGATAAGATAGGCAAAACAAAGGTTGTACAGGTTGGTAGAAAAGGGAAAATTTTGGAAATATAATCAGAAATATTTTGTTCCGTATTTTAACACTTCTTCAACTTTTAACCTAGGATAATGTCCATAGCCATTGTCCTCATGATTAAGGGCTATTTCTTCTAACTTACTTTCATCCGGAACATAATAAGCATGTCCTACATCTTGACCTTTTCTTTCAACTACATAGTATACACTACCTGCGCCATCATTCTGAGCTTTCAAATGGATAGCTTCCATGATACATCCTCCATATTTGATATGTTCTCTTGTCATCGCGGAAAAACATAAATTTGAGTATTTAAAACCTTGGCTTAGAAGAAATGTTGATACGTTGATGTTTCAATAAAAATATAAAGTCTATTGTAAATATTATAATATGGTTAGCGATAAAAATACGACTTTGATAATCACCGAGAAACCGGCAGCGGCAGAAAAAATAGCGGCGGCCTTAAGCGATGCAACCGATGAGAAGATTACAAATAAAGACAAAGTTTCTTACTATGAATTTTATAAGGGAAATCGAAGATATATTGTCGGATGTGCAGTTGGACATTTATTTGGAATTCAGCAAATTGCAAAGAGAGGACCTTTCCCAAATTTTGAAGTTGAATGGCAACCGGCGCACCAAAAAGGAAAAAGTTCTTTCACACAGAAATATTTGAACGTTCTGAAAAAATTAGCTAAAGAAGCTGATGAATTTATTGTAGCTACAGATTTTGATGTTGAAGGTGAAGTTATTGGATGGAATGTTGTGCGATTTGTATGTAAACAAAAAGATGCGAAAAGGATGAAATTTTCTTTATTGACTAAGGACGCAATTAATGAGTCTTTTGAGAATTTATTACCAAATTTAAATTGGGGAGCAGCTATTGCTGGAGAGACTCGTCATTATATTGATTGGTTCTATGGAATTAATTTGTCTCGGGGTCTTATGAAAGCGTTGTCTTCTAGTGGAACTTTTAGAATTTTGTCTATCGGCCGTGTTCAAGGACCTGCTTTAAAAATTATTGCGGACAGAGAAAAAGATATTATGGATTTTAAATCGGAACCGTATTGGCAAATCTTTTTACAAGTAAAAGATATTAAGAATCAGAAGATAGAAGTAAAATACCCAAAAGATATTTTTAAGCAAAGTGAATTATTAAAATTTAAACATTTGCAAGATAAAAAGGGTTCAGCTTCTACTACAATTAAAGAAGATATCGTTGCGCCACCCGTTCCTTTTGATTTAACTACTCTGCAAACTGAGGCCTACAAAAATTGTGGATCAACACCATCACAAACTTTGAAAACAGCGCAGAGCCTTTATCTTGCTGGACTTATCTCATACCCTAGAACTTCAAGTCAAAAATATGATAAATCTATTGGCTATGCTGAGATTTTAAAGAAGCTAAAAAAATATACAACCAAGGTTAAATTTGCGGTTAATCCAAAACCAACCGAGGGTAAAAAAATCGATCCGGCGCATCCTGCGATTTATCCTACGGGAGAAAATAAAAAAGTTCCTGAAAGAGATAAGAAAATTTATGATTTAATTGTAAAGCGATTTATCGCTTGTTTTTGTGATTCTGCTAAAGTTGAAAATAAAAGTATAAAAGTTACAGTTAGTGGTTTAAATTTCGGGACTAGGGGAGCTCAAATTCTTGAAAAAGGTTGGATGAATGTTTATCCTTATTCTACAAAAGAAATAGCCATTCCGACTATGAATGGATATATTGATGTTATGGAAATTCGTACCGAGGAGAAAGAAACTAAACCGCCTCGTAGATATTCTGCTGCTTCTTTAGTTAAAGAATTAGAAAAGCGAGGACTCGGGACCAAAGCAACTCGTGCATCAATTATTGATACGTTATATTCTCGTGGATACGCTAAAGAAAAAAGTATTGAAGTTACAGAACTGGGTATGAGAATGATTGAAACGCTAGAAAAATATGCGCCTATTATTTTAGATGAAGAAATGACCAGGGAGATGACCGAAGAATTGGATGAGATTGAAACTTCTACAAAAAACTTGGATAAAAAAGAGAAGGTAATTTTGGATGAGGCTAAAAAATCTGTTACTGAGATTGCCAAGGGTATGAGCGCTAATATTGAAGAAATGGGAAAACTTTTGGCCGATGCTAATGCGATTGTGTGGGAACAGGAAAAAGAGGCAAACACCATGTCCGAGTGTCCTGTGTGCCATAAAGGAAATTTAAGAGTAATGTATGGGAAGAGATTTTCTAGATATTTCGTTTCTTGTGATGCTTACCCTAATTGTAAAACCATATATTCTTTACCGCCTAAGGGAATGATGAAACCTGCTCGACTATCTAAAAAAGCTGCCGAAGAAATAGGTACAAAAGAAAGCGATTTAGAGATGTGTGAGGAATGTGGATTCCCAAAAGTTGTCGCTTTTAAAAAAGGTGGAGCTCCATGGAAATTTTGTTTTAATCCAGAATGCCCTACAAATGAAGAGGCTATGAAAAAGAAAGCCGAATTTAAAACGAAGCTAGCTAGTGGAGAAATTGAAATTGTGGATGGGAAAATTATTGATCATTCCAAAAAAAAGAAACCTGTTAAGCGAAAAACTACAAAGAAAAAGAAAAAATAGATTTCTTTATTTAGGTAGTTATATAAATAATTGAAGGATATTATAATATATGAAAAACAAAAGAGGGTGGATGAGAATATTAGAGGCGACTATTGCTGTATTAATTGTGAGTGGGACACTCCTTGTTGTTTATTCTAAACAGATAGACAGGACTGTTTCTCCTGCGAGTTATTTTGAAGATTTACAGGGACAAATATTGGCAGATGTTGTGACGAATAGAGACCTAAGGCTGAATGTTTTGAATGCCGATAATGATAGCAGGGATAATAGTGATGGTAATTTTAGTGAGTTAAATGATTTCATTAATGATACTATATCTGACTCGTTTGGATACTCGATTCAGATATGTAATCTTAGCAGTTATGAGGATTATTGTAAAATGGATTACCCAACTTTTGTTGCTACTTTAGGTAAAAATATCTTCACAGAAGAAGTTATGATTTCTGCGGAACTGGGAGATGGAAACAACGCTGTATATGAACCGAAGAAAGTGAAGCTGTTTGTATGGGAAGGAGAAATTGAATCACTTCTTTGTGTTGATGATGCTAGATGTCATAAAAAAGGAATATGGTATGCTTGTAGCGATGATAATGGAAAAGTTATAGAAAAAACATGTGTAGTTGATGAGTATGGATGTTTGGCATATACAGATATGATTAAAACTGATTGTACTATCACCGGTGAAGTATGTGAAAATGAAGGGATTGCGAAATGTGTTTTCCCATAACCCCTATAATTATATTTTTTAGGGAGCAACAATATAACTTATTTTAAAATAATCCTCGTTTTCTTATCCCGGTATCTACAATTTCAAATACTAGTTCTTTTACAGGCAGACTACGGTGTTTTTTTAAAATAAGCTTTCTTTTTCCGTAATGATTTTGTAATTCAATTAAACATTTGCTCCAGTACTTTAGAAGGTCTCCGCCAACCATTGATACTTGACGTTCTAGATTTTTCTCTTCTTGGTTCTGGGTAAATGTGGTGTAAACTTGATTGGTCACAACTATTGGAATGTTTTGTTTTCTTGCTATTTCATTTAAAGCTCTTAGTTGATTGGCTAATTTTCGGTTAACTTTAGAAATTTTCTCTGAATCTTTTGTTCCTATCGCTTCGCTTAATTCAAGTCTATATAACATTGCAATTGAATCTATTATTATTAAGGAAACATTTCCTTTTTTTACATGTTCTAACATTTTTTCAAAAGCTTTTTCTTGTTCTTGAAATGATGTTGGTTTTAATAGGAGAATGTTTTGAAGATTAGTTTCAATTTCTTTTTCCTCTCCTTGATGAATTTGTCTAAATCTATCTGAGGAAAATCCTCCTTCTGTGTCTATAAAAATTACTTTATTCCCTTTCTTTGCTTGAGAAGTCGCTAGTATTATACAAAAGTTTGATTTTCCAGAACCACCTGGGCCATAAAGAGTTGTAATGATGTCGGTCTCGTATCCCCCGAATAAAAACTTATTTAGCTCGTAGGAACCTGCAGAAATTTTTTGCATAATTGTCATAAATTAAAGACATAATAATTGTTTATAATAATTTATGTAGTAAAATTATTTAGATTTTTTGAAATCGTCTACTAAAGTATCCACTTCTTTTTCTATTGCAGATATTGCTTTTCCTAAAAGTTTTTTTGGATTATCCCCTTCGATATGTAAAACCGGATTCTTTGTTGGATGATCTCTTTTCCAAACTGCCAATTTTACATCTTCTTTGTTTAAGTATGCCCTAAGAACCTCCGCGATAGTCAAGTTAGATAGCTCTATATCTAGTTCATTTTTTTCATCTTTTAAAATTTTGATTTCCATAAATATAAAGAATAAGATTGGTTTAAAAGTGTTTTGGATTATCTTATTTTCGAGATTCTGTCTTTTTGCACTCGAATTACATGATCTACAAAACTTTCTATTTTTTCTTCGTGGGAAACTAGAATTATTTGTTCTGCTTTTAATTGTCCAAAAATATCTCTCATTTTATTAATTTGTTCTGAAGCAAAACCATCCGTTGGTTCGTCTAAAATTACGATATTTTTTGTCTTTATGTTTGACAATATTGAATTAAGGACTTGATTCAGCGAAAGTCTATATGCTAGTGCTATTGCCGTCCTCTCTCCTCCTGAGAGAAAATCGTATTCAATTTCATAATCCTGGTTTGTAATTATTGGTGTAAAATCTTCATCAAGCCTAACTGATAAAGAATCGGAAACTAACATAGAAAACCATTCAGAAAAAATTGTCGAGAATTCATTTCTAAGTTTTGCCATTACATTTTTCTCTGTAAGATTTATCATCATTATAAATTTCTCTTGAATCCAATCCTGTAGGCCTCTAAGATAATCAATTTGCTCCTTAATTTTATCTTTTGCTTTAATTTCTGTAGACAGCTCTTCTAGTTTTAATTTCAGGAGTTCTAATTCTTTATTTTTAGTTGCACTTAGAATTTCTTTTGTTCTAACTATTTCATTTATAGATTGGAATTCTTTTTTTGTCTCATCAAAAAGTTCTTGAGATTCTGAGAATGCCTGTATTTTTTCTTTGAGCTGTTTTATTTCATCTTCTAATTCCATTATCTCGTTTGAAGTCCTATCAAGTACAAATGCGTCAGATTTAATTTTAATCTCAATAATTCTTTGATGTTCATATTTTATTTTATTTTGTTGGAAATTTGTTTTATCCAATTCATATTCTTGGATTAATATCTTTTCTTTCTCAATATCTCTTGCAAACTCACTTTTACGAATTAATTTTTGTTCAAGTTCTCTGTCTAGTTCTTCTATATCAAATTGACTTCGTTTCGATATTTTCTCTTTATGATTGTGCTCCACTAATTGGAAGCAAGTTGGACAATTTTCTAACGATGTTATTTTTTCTTTAAGTTGCGATAGAGTTTCTTTTTTAGACTCCAAAATGGAAATCTGCGTCATTAATTTTTGGAATTCTAAACTTTTTTCTTCAATATTTTTTTTATGCTCCTCTAAAATCTTTAAAACATTTTGCAATCTCTCCTCTGAAAAATCTATTTTTTCATGAATCTGTTTTTGCATCATCCCTATTTCCTTTTTCATTCTGGATTCCATGTCTTTTTTCCCTTCTAATAGTGCTTCTGATTTAGACAGACTGGACACAAATTCTCTTTTGTCATCTACTAATTTTTGTTTAGATAGTAAGTTTTCTTCCGCATTATTTTTTTTAACTAATAAATCTTGATACTCTATATTGAGATTGTTTACCTCTCTGGCCAATGTAATTTTGTTTTCATTTTCTTGTGTAAATTTTTCTTTAAGAAGATTTGACTCTGCGATAAGTATCCCTTTAATTTTAATTGATTCTTTTATTTTTTGAAGAAGTATCGTAGCATTGTCTTTTATTCTCTTATATCTATCAACTCCAAAAATATGCCTCAAAGTATCCAGTCTTACTTCTGGTTTTTCCTGTATGATAGTTTTCATTTCCTCTTGTGGCGTGTAAACTGTAAATTTGTATAAAAGATTTGATTTTTTTATAAATTCTTTTGGATAATTTAGAAGCCTAATTACCCTGTCTTTCATTTCTGATGTAGAAAGTTCTTCTCTAGACGAACCTATTGTAATAATATTAGAGTCTTGAGTTATACCACCGGTCTTTGATTTTTTTACTGTCCTCTCCAATGTTACAATCTCATTATCTATATCTAATTCTAAACAAGCATATGCATTTTCACTTCCTTGCCTTAAAATTGATGCCCCTTTTTGCCCGGGCTGGAGTCCAAATAATGCGAATTGTAGAGCTAGGAGAATTGACGTTTTTCCAGACCCTATCTCTCCTGAAAGTAGAACAGAACCTTTTGGAAATTCTATTACTAAATTTTCGTAACTTCTAATATTTTGAATCGTTAGTTTTTTGAATATCATACCAACACCTCCTCAATTTCTAAAATACTTTTTAGATCAGAGAGTAATCTATTCTCATAAATTATTGATTTTTCGTCTTCATTTTTTTCTATTGAAAGAGTACTCATTAATTGGGGTAAATATTTGTTAAAATTTGTTGGATTTTTCGCGGTATAATTATCTAATATTTGTTTTTCTATGCTTTCAACATTATCTGTAGACAATGATTCTATTTCAAATTCTGTCACTTGAGTTTTTAGTGATGAAATATTTTTCAAAAAAGAATACGCCTCTTTTTTATTGATAAATTCTTCTATCTCGCTGAAATGAATATCCCCCGTTTTTCCTTGTGTCAAATTACCTTTTAGTTTCATAAGAACAATTTTATCACTCAAACTAACTCTATCCAACTTCTCAATTATTTCTTGGGTAGCTGTTAATCCGTTATCTATATTTATTTCCAGATATACTACTTCTTTAATTGGAATTGTTATGTTTTGAGTTTTAACATTGCCATCTATAATCTCTACCAACTGGAAACTTCCACATTGTAAATCTACTAACTCTTGAAAATTATTTGGAAAAGTTGGCCCTGGATAAACATAATGAGAATTTGCTTCATGTGTTTCAAATCTCTGATGGATGTGCCCCATCGCGTAATAATTGGCCAATGGAAGTTTGTGTTTTTCTACCGAATCCATTGGTATTGTTCCGACTACATCTTTGATTGTTGTGTGAATCATAAAAATTGTAAATGAATTAATCGAATCAAAATATATCTTAGACAGATCATCAATCTCCATGCCTGATTTTCTTCCTGGATATCCATAAATTGCGATTTGACCATGCATATATGGTTTCAATTTTAATCTGCCATCTTCCTGCTTTTCCCAATCCTCTATATTTTTACAGAAACCTACTTTTTCTAGAACATCTAAGAAAGTTTTTCCCGATGAAGAAAAGTCATGAGACCCTGCAATTATATAAACTGGTATTTTTGCATCGTAAAGTTTTTTAAATTCGGCGAATGATTCTTTTAAAATATCTATTGGGGGATAAGTGGAATCGAATAAATCTCCAGATATTAAAACGAACTCAACCCCCTCCATAATGCACCTTTCTATCACTTTTTGAAACGACCTAAAGTTGAGTTCTTGCAATTCTTCTTGCCTCCAGCTTCCTAAATGACAGTCTGCAAGATGTGCGAATTTTACCATGGTTTCCTCTCTATTCTCATATTTTGAATAATTATGGTTTATATTTAAAGATAGTTGTGATTCGTTAGTTATCTCTAAATTATACGCTAATTCCGAAAAAAGTAGATAGTTCATTTATAAAGCTTTTGTATAAAAATTAGCTTATGGAAAGCCTTTTAAGGGATTTTTGAGTTTTTGGATAATGGCAAAAGCCAAGAAAAAATCACCCTCTGATGATGAGCCTGGAGGCGAAGAGACTTTTATACACTCAAAAAGGAGAAATAATCTAGGAAATAACTTTCTTGATAATATAATATTTAATGTAAAAAAAATAATCAATAAACCATTAAAAATTGCGATAGTTACTCCGCAATATGTAGATAAAAAGGGGCTTTCAAACAAAGGGGTAGCTATACATGTTTTTAATTTGGCTCAAGAACTGATTAAGTTGGGATGTGAAGTTCATGTTTTTACTAGTGATAATAAAAAATCCAGAATTAATTCATTTGCGGGTGGTGGGAAATTGGTAGTGCATAGAGTAAATGTAAAACTGGAGATCTCTACCGATGATCACATCATTAAAAAGAACCTTTCTAGAATGACATTTGAGACTAAAGCGGTTAACGCGATTATTAGAGAGCACAATAAGAGCCCTTTTGATTTAATTCATTCTCACATCACTTATAATGGAGCGTTAATGGCAAAACAGCTATTGAATGTGAGGTGGGTACATACTATTCATTCTATTGAAAAGGTTAGAATGAAATTTATGTCTAAAGAAGAACGTAAATTTACAAAAGCTTCAAAATGGCAAGAAAGTGTGCTTAGCTGTACAGATGGTGTAATTACTGTATCAGAAACGCTGAAAGGATTGATTATTGAAAATTATGGACTTGATGAATCTAAAGTTTTTGTAGTTCCTAATGGTGTTGATAAAAATATCTATATAAAGGGTGATATAAAAAAAGCAAATAAAATTTTATACATCGGACGTTTTAGTATGGAAAAAGGCATTGGGTTATTACCTGACATAATAGAAGGAGTATTATCTCAAGATGAAGAAATGATTTTCGAAATTGTAGCTTCTCTAGAAGGAAATAAGTTATCGGAAGATTTTGTTATTATCCAAAAAGAATTGGAAAATTTAGAAGAAAAATATCCTGATAGACTAATTTGGCATAAATCTGACCTATCCCGAGAAAAAATTGCCAAACTTTATTCTGAAGCTTTAATATTTATACAACCTTCTCTTTATGATTCTTTTCCTACCACTATGATGGAGGCCATGCTTTTTGGAAAATTGATAATTGGTTCCGATGTTGGTGGAATCCCTGAATTATTAGGAGATGCTGGTATAATTGTTTCTCCGAAACCTCTGAATTTTATCGACTCAATTCTTAAGCTGAAGAATGATTATCGGCTTAGAGAAAGATATTCTGCGCGTGCAGTCGAGAGAGTAAAAAACTTCTATTGGGATAAAATTGCGAAACAAACATTCGAGCTCTATCATTTATTAGCTAAAAAACAGATTAAAAAAAATGAGAATATGGGTAACGTTTTTAAAAACTTAGAGGAGCAAGATGAATAAAATTCTCATTAGTTTAACAAATTGGGTAGGAGGCCCAACCTTAATAACTAGCTTTTTAAAGACTGTTTTTTTATTTAAAATATGGTGATAAATAATATCTTGCCGACAAGTGAAGGATTTAACATTATTTTAATTAATGCCCTTTTCGCAATTGGGACATTACTATTTGGTATATTATTAGGTAAATTCGTTAGTTATCTCCTTGAAAAAGTTATAAAAAAATTAGATATTAAAAATAAAGCTCATTATGGCTTTGCTGGGCTAGTTGTAGTCGCAATTAGATGGTCAATTTATATTGGATTTCTAAGCATTGCACTGAGTAGATTAAATATTCCTTTTTTCACTGACGTCTTAACAAAAATGCTTGTGGCTATCCCAGCCTTTACTGGTGCATTAATTCTAATTGGAATTGGGTTTGCCATTGCTACATATTTAAAAAACACTATCGATGGTAGTGAAATTGAAGAATTAAAAACCCTTTCAAAATATGTGTACTATTTTGTACTTTATATTTTTGGAGTATATGCTTTAAACCTTGCCCTAATCTCCACAGATGATATCGTTAGAAATAGTATTATTATTTCTTTGACTGTTATTATTATCACGGCGTTAACCTACACTTTGGTTAAAAAAAGGAACATTAACTGAATTCTAAAATTAAAAGTTCTTCCATAAAAAGTTTTTTCCTAGCCACTATCTTTGGTTTAAATTTCTTGATTTTATCCATAGGTGTTAAAGTGGAGACAAGAAGAAATATTTTTCCATTTTTAGTCAAATATTTTTTTGATTGCTTTAAAAATTTTAATGAAATTTCATCACCTTCTTTCCCTCCAGTTGTTATAAGTTGCGAACTTTTAGGCTCGCGTGAATCTCTAGGTAAATATGGGGCGTTGAATGTTATTAAGTCGTATTTGTTTTTTACCTCTGAAAAAATATCTGATTCTATTGAATTGAATCCCTTTTGCTTAAGAGTTTCAATTGCCTCTGTATTTATATCAACAGCTAAAATATTTTTTTTATCGATAAATTTTGTTACTGTTTCCGATAAAATTCCCGATCCTGTTCCCATATCTAAATAAGAATTAATTTTATTTTTTTGTAAATATCTTTCTAGAAACTCTGTAAAAAAATATGAATCCTCTGCAGGCTGATAAACTTCCATTTTACAAAGTATTAAACCAAGAAATTCCTATAAAAGCAAGTCCAGCAACCACAATTACCGATAAAAGAATTAGAGCTATTGTGAATTTTTTAGAAATTTGTTTTTTTTTCTTAGGAGGTGATGTTGCCGTATTTGGGATAACTTTTTTTTTAGATACTACTGGATTGAGCCCCTTTATTGAAGCAATGCCTGGACTAACGATCTTTGGAGTAATTCCTGATACTTTTTGACTAGCGATTTCTACCTCTTCCGGTTTATATCCCGCATTAATAAAACTCTGTTTTGCTTTTTCTAGAGTGGCACCTCTTTCTAATGCGTTTGTTAATCCACCGACTAAATTAGGACTTTCTTCTTTTGCGATATTTTGTTCTTCTACAATTCTAAAACCTCTCCATCTTTCATAAGATGACATTGCTTCCCTAACTTATATCCTAATTCTTTTACTAAATCTGCCATAGGCTGGGTCTTATCGATGCCTCCATGAGATGGGATAACATGCTGTGGATTTAAAATCTGCATTATATCTCTAAGATCTTCTCTTCCCGCATGACCAGATACATGAGCATCCCTGAAAATTCTTGGTTTTGATTTTTTTAAACGAACTTCCATTTTGGCAAACTGCTCTTGATTTATTGGTGTCGGAATTACGCTAGATGAAAATACTATATTGTCATTTTGATTTAATTTAAATGGGAGTTGATGACGAGATAATCTTTCTAGAATTGAGCCTGGCTCTCCTTGATGTCCAGTACATACTATCATATAATCTTTTCTGTTTTTTTCTACTTTCTGTAAAGTTTTTTCCACTTGCCTTCTATATTTTGAAATTCTTATATCTCCTAAAAATGGAGCTAATCCTACATTCTTGGCAGCGGTCGAATACTTATCCATACTTCTTCCTAATAAAACTACTTCTCGATTTAGCTTTTTCCCAAATTCTACTATTGATTTTAAACGAGCAATGTGAGAAGAGAAAGTTGTTACAATCATTCCCGCATTTCGATTTTGAATTGTTAGCAGAACTTCTTCGAGAAGAGCTCTTGCAATTTTTTCTGATGGTGTTTTTCTTTCTGTTCCTGCGTAAAGAGCATCAGCAATTAGAACAAGAACTCCTTCTTTGGCTATTTCTCTTAATCTTTTATAATTTGGTTTTGATCCTAAAATTGGAGTATCATCTAGTTTGAAATCGTTTGCATATATAATTGCACCTTTTGAAGTGCTAATTGCTATCATTAAACATTGCGCCGTGGAATGAGTTGCATTTATAAAATCAATTCTATATTTTTTGTTCTTACCTTTTACATAGAATGTCGTGTTCGGTTTTATTGAATAAGTTTTATTCTTTATTATAATATCATTATCATTCAAAAGAGAATTTAGAACTTGTATTGTAAACGGTGTCCCATAAATCGGAGCATTATATTTGTCCGATAAAAATGGGATAGCCCCAACATGATCAAGATGTGCATGACTAATAAATTGTGCTCGTACCTTATGTCTTATTTTATTTATTACAGAATCTTCTGGAACTGCTTTTATTGATTTTAGTCTCTTTTCTGTCATTACTTTATCTCTCTCTGCCATAGACACTATAGCTGGAAGAAAAAATCCTTCATCAAAAATAAACGCATCTTCTTCTAGTTCTACTACAACCATATTCTTTCCAACTTCCGAGAAACCACCAACTGTATGTATTTTCACCATTTTTATGTAATTAAATAACGATGAAAGTTTTTAAAGATTTGTAGTAATATTTTTAATAGCAAAAAAGCTTAATATAACATGAATAAAAAAGGGCTTGTGGTAGAGATAGTAATTATTGGGATTTTATTAGTTGTGGGATTTTTCTGGTTTACGCGTGAATCTGGGTTAGAGAATGGGTTAGAGAATGAAACGCTGGATGATGCATTAGACGAATATCTGGGAGAGGAGTGTGTCCCTGCGAGCTGTTGTCATGCAACTGAATGTGTTTTAAAAAGTAAGGCTCCTAATTGTGATGGTATGATGTGCAGTATGGTTTGTTCTGGACCTCTAGATTGTGGTGCGGGAAGTTGTAAATATATTGATGGGGAATGTGAAGTTGTAAAAAATGAATAAAAATTTTATAACTTTCTTGTCTGTTTTAGTTGTTGGATTAATGTTTATAGGATTTGTTAGTTTTAATAATGATAAATTTATTGGAAGTATTACGGGGAATGTTGTTTTATCTGGACATAATTTTTTAACAACTGAAAAAATTGCTAAAAATATCTCAGAAACAAATGATGAAATTTTAAAGGCATTTAATAATGGAAATGAAAAAGTAAAGGTAATTGTTTTGGACAAAAAATCTTCACATGATTTTGAGGGGGGGGGAAATAAAGTAAAAAAAATAAAACATTCATATTCCAGTGTTAATGGCTTTTCTGCCGAGATTACATTAGATGAATTTGAAGCATTGAATAATTCTGGAGTGAATATTATTAAGGATAAAATTTATCAGACCAGTTTAGATGTTAGTATACTTCAAATCGGTGCTGATGATGTCTGGAGTTTAGAATATAATAATCTTAATTTAACTGGTTCTAGTCAAACGGTTTGTATAATTGATACCGGAGTTAATTATAGTCATTCTGCCTTTGGAAATTGTTATGGTGCAAATAATATTTCTTCTACTTGCAAAATTATTGGTGGTTACGATTTTGTAAATGATGATGATGACCCTATGGATGACAATGGGCATGGAACTCATGTTGCTGGAATTATTGCTTCGTCTGATAGCACCTATCGAGGTGTTTCGCCTAATGTAAAAATAATTTCCATTAAGGCCTTGGATAGTGATGGTAGTGGATGGGGCGGAGATGTTGTAGCTGGGATAGATTGGTGTGTAAATAATGCTTCTAAATTTAATATTTCTATTATCAGTATGAGTCTTGGTGATGATTCTACACATGATTCTTATTGTAATAGTGATATTAATAGTGGGGGATTTTACAGTTACATAGTTAATGCTGTAGTTAATAATATAACTGTTGTTGTGTCTGCTGGAAATTGTGACCAGACTGGGCAGGAAAGTTGTACTACTGGAGTTGCTTCTCCTGCTTGTGTTGAAGATGCTATTATTGCAGGAGCAGTAAATGATGATGATAGTATTTCAGGTGCGGGTTTTATGAGGGGAGCTCTTTTGGAGCTTATGGCGCCAGGGGTTGATATAATATCTTCTGTAATTAGTGGTGCATTTGGTAGCATGAGTGGGACTTCTATGTCTGCACCTCATGTCGCTGGAGCAATTGCTTTAATAAATCAATATTTGGAATTAAGTGGGCAGACTAAAACTCCTTCTGAAATTGAAATAATATTAAATAATACGGGAGTTGTATTAGATGATAATGTAGGTAGCGGATATAATTTTTCTCGGATAGATGTCTACTCTGCCATCTTGTCTTTAGATATTGACTCTCCGAATATAACTTTGGTTTTACCTATAAATAATAAAATTAATTTAACTGTTAATCAAAGCTTTGTTTGTAATGCGATGGATTGGCAGTTGGCAAATGTGACTTTGAAAGTTTGGAATTCTACAGGCCTATATTATAATACGACAAATAATTTAACTGGAACAGTGAACGAAACTAATTTCAGTCTGAATAATATGGATGAAGGAAGTTATGAATGGAATTGTTTAAGCTTCGACGTAGAGGGAAACTTTGATTATGCTCCAGCAAATTTTAGCTTAACTATTGGGGGAATTTCTGTGAATCTCATTAACCCACTGAATAACACTTATACAAATATCAACGAAACAAATTTTACTTGTAATCTAACTTCCGAAGAAAATTATGCACTTTCTAATGTAACTTTTTATTTATGGAATTCAAGTGGATTAGTTAGCAATGAAACAAAAAATATTAGTGGAATAAGCAACCTCACGATCTTTACGTATAATCTAACTGAGGAGACAAGTTATTCGTGGAATTGTTTGGGTGTTAATAATAGAACAAATGAATTATGGGGAGAAAACAATTTTAGTTTGACTTATGATGAGACTGCTCCAAATATTACACTTACTAGAAGCTTACCTACTAGTGAAACGTCAAATTCTGCGTCTAAAGATTTCAGATTTAATGTTTCCGAAGAAAATATAGCTAATTGTAGCTTGATCGTCGATAATATTACTACTGTAACAAATTCTTCTGTAAGCGTTTCTAAAACTCAATCCTTCAGTCAAATTTTTACCTCAGGAACATATACTTGGAAAATTAATTGTAACGATTTGGCTGGAAATATAAATTCTTCTGTAGAGAACAACTTTACAATAACTGCAGTGCCTGTAGCTATCCAAAATACTGGTGGAAGTGGTGGGTCATCAGGATCTTCGAGTATAATCTCTATACCTAAAACTTACGAAGTAGGTGTTGTCGAAGTATACAACGGCTATACTCGTAGTTTGAAAAAAAATGAGAAAGTAAATTTTAGTATTTTTGATTTTGAAGGTGGACAGCATCTTTTAACTATAAACGATATCGATTCCATTTCTGTGAATATAACTATAGAGAGTGATCCAATTAATTTAAAGTTGGGAATAGGACAATCAGTTAAGTTAAACTTGACTTCTCCTATTTACTACGATTTATTTGTAAAACTGAATAAAATAGCTGGAGATTCTGCCGAAATTGTAATTCAATTAATTAATGAGCCTATTGAGACTAAAATTATCGAAATAAATAGAACAGAAGTTGTGGAAAAAGAAGTCGTAATTACCGAATATGATTCTAGATTAGTATTACTTTTAACAGCTGCTCTAATTATTAGTATTTATTTTATTATTTTTCTAATAATGAAAGGTACGAAAACACTAAAAAGAAGAAAGATGTTAAAAAAGAAGCATTCAAAACATGGCAAAAATAAAAAAACTTAAACTTAAACCATCTGCTCGAGATAAAAGGCGCTATTTTTTAGTTGGAGCTACTAATAAAAAAGTTGAATCTGCAATTTTGGAGTATATTGGGGTGCTTGGCTTTGCAAAATCGGCTTATATGAGAGTTAGTACTGATAATTTTCCGAATAAATTGGTTGGAAGTTGTTTAGTTAAATCTCTAGAAGAAGTGAGGGCTGCATTGTCCCTATCCGGCATTAGAATAGAAAAAGTAAGTGGTACATTGAAAGGGTTGAAAGGATAGTTTTAAAAGTGGGGTATAGCAAATCTTATTAAGTTAAATTTTTTAGTTATTATATACTATTGGATTAATAAAATGGACGATATACAACACCAACAAATGGGATATGACCGTGCGGCAACTATGTTTGCGCCTGATGGACATATCTTACAAGTAGAATACGCAGAAAAGACTATTAGACTTGGCTCGGCTTCTATAGGACTTGTATGTAAAGATAGTGTTGTGATTGTTTCCGATAGAAGAAGGAAAGACAAACTAGTAATTGAAGATTCTGCGAATAAAATTAATGAGATTGATGAGCATATTATTGCTGTAGCTGCGGGTATTAGTTCGGATGCTAGAGTATTAATCGATAAAGCTAGGATTTTAGCACAACAACATCGAGTTACTTATGATTCAGCTGTAAGCACAGAATCTATTGTTAGAGACATTGCAGATATAAAACAGCAATTTACACAATATGGAGGAGCTAGACCATTTGGAGTTTCAATGATGTTTGCTGGGTTTGATAATAATCCTATTCTTTATACAACAGATATAACTGGAAATTATTTGAGATACAAAGCTAATGCCATCGGTGAAAATGATGAAAAAATTAAGAAACTACTAAGGGAAGAATATAGAGAAAATATGACAAGCAAAGAAGGTATTAAGTTAGCTTTGAAAATTTTTAAAGAAGTACAGGAAAATGATTTTTCTATTGATAGATTTGATGTTGGAATTTTAGAAGAAGGAAAAATTGGAAAGTTAAGCGGAAAAGAGATTGGGAATTAAAAGTTTATATTTAATATGACACAAACAACTGCTAGGATAAAAAAAAATGGGAAACATTTTGAGATACTTGTTGATTTAGAGGAAGCGATGAAGATAAGTAAGGGTGGAAGTAATGCAAATATTACCGACGCTGTTTTGACCGAAACTATTTTTAATAATTTAAAATCTGGAGAAAATGCTAGTACGAGTGATATGGAAAATGCTTTTGGGAGTAGTGATGTTTTAGTTGTTGCTGAAAAAATCATTAAAGAAGGTGAAGTTGTGAGAACGACAGAATCAATGAAAACTGAGCATAATGTAAAATATAAACAGGTTGTTGATTTTTTGGTTCGTAATGCTGTTTCTCCTGAAGGTAGACCATATACGCCTGATAGGATGATGAAAGCGTTAACTGAAGCTCATGTTGATATTAAAAATAAACCAATTGAATCCCAGATTGAAGAAATTTTAGACCAGTTATCTAAAATATTGCCTGTAAAAATCGAGAAAAAGAAAGTCAAATTACTAATTCCAGCAATTCATACTGGGAAAGCATATGGCATTATTAAGGAATTTATCAAAACTGAAAGTTGGAAAAATAATGGAGATTTGGAAGTTGTTGTTGAAATGCCCTCTGGGCTAATATTTGATTTCTATGACAAGATTAATGGGGCAACACATGGGAGTGTGTTAAGCGAAGAGATCAAGGAGTAAAGTTTATAAATGGTTTTTACAGAAAATTGTTATAAGATAAGAAAAATTGTTAGTAAAAAATTATAGATTATCTACAAATAAAATGGTTAACGAAAAAAGACAAATTGTTGTGCCTGGCGAGACTATCGTTTCTGGAAACGAGTTTTTACCTGGGGATGGAGCATATAGAGACGGCGTTGAAATAGTCGCAAATAGGTATGGAATTGCAAATATTATTGAAAAACATGTGAGAGTTGTGCCTATTTCTGGAGCTTATTACCCTAGAAGAGGAAATACAATTATTGGAACAATTGTGGATATTACATTCAATGGATGGTTAATTGATTTTGGTGGAGCTCAGAATGCATTCTTACCAGTTTCTGAAGTACCACGATATGTTAACAAAAACGAAATGAGGGAATTTTTAGATTTTGGAGAATCTGTTATTGTTAAGGTTTGGGATGTTAAATCTCGAGGAGTTGATGCATCTATGAAGATGAGAGGATTCGGAAAAATTGATGGTGGTATGATTATTTCAGTTAGCCCAAATAAAGTTCCTAGAATTATTGGAAAAGAAGGAAGTATGGTTAAATTAATTAAAAGTGCAACTGGATGTGATGTTACAGTTGGACAAAACGGTAAAATCTGGATTTACGGTAAAAATACCGACGATGAAGTTAATAGCAAAAAAATCATTGAATTTATATCTAAGAATGTTACCATTGCAGGCTTGACAGAGAAAGTAGAAACTTTTATTAAAGAAATGGGTTTATCTGCATCTAAGGTGGAAGTTGTTGTTGAAGAAGTAACGGAGGATAAAGAATAATGGTAGAAAATTTATATACAAAAAGATATAGCGACAGAAAAATGACTGAGGTTAGGACTATGAAAGCGAAAGTTGGAGTTGTTCCTTCCGCTGATGGTTCTGCTATTTTTGAGACTGGAAGAACTAAAGCGATTGCTGTAGTAAGAGGACCAAGAACGTTACACCCACAACATATGCAAAACGCAGAAACTGGAGTTTTGAGAGTTAATTATGGAATGATGCCTTTTTCTGTTGAAGATAGAATTAGACCTGGCCCAAATAGAAGAAGTGAAGAAATTTCAAAAGTAACCGAATGGGCACTTAGCTCTGTTATTGATTTATCTGGATTTCCAAATACTGTAGTTGATGTTTTTATTCAAATTCCTCAAGCTGATGCAGGAACTAGGGTTGCTGGTATTAATGCTGCTGCTATGGCTCTGGCTCATGCTGGTATCCCAATGAGAGAAATGGTTTCTGCTATTGGTGTTGGTAAAATTGATAAAACTTTAGTTGTTGATTTAGATAAGTATGAAGATAGTCTTTTTCATGATGGAGAAGGTTCTACAGATATTCCTGTTGTTTTAACATCTCGAGGAAAAGAGATTGCACTTTTACAATTAGATGGAAAAATTTCCATTCCTGAATTTAAAGAAGTTGTTGAAATGTCAAAGAAAGCTTGTGGAGATATTTTAAAAGTTCAAATGGATGCTCTAAAAAATATATCGGAGGAATCAAAATGAGTAAATATATAATGCCGAACTTACAAAAGAAAAAGATTGAGTCTTATTTAAATGAAAAAGGCAAAAGACTTGATGGAAGAAATCATGACGAGTATAGAGAAATCGTTGTTGAGGAAAAAATAAGTGAAAATTCAGCTTCTGGTATAAGAGTTAAAATTGGTAATACGGAAGTTTTAGCTGGTGTCCACTTAGGGCTAGCAGCTCCATATCCTGATTCACCCAATGAAGGAACATTTATGACTAATGCAGAATTACACCCAATGGCATCTCAACAATTCGATATAGGAAGACCAGGAATCAACGCAATTGAATTATCTAGAGTGATTGATAGGGGAATCAGAGAATCTGGATTTATTGATTTTAAAGGTCTTTGTATAAAAGAGGGCGAAAAAATTTGGCAAGTATTTGTGGATATTATTGCTATAAATGATGATGGTAATTTGTTTGACGCGGCTGGATTAGCTGCTATAATCGCACTTGGAAAAGCAAGAATGCCTATTTATAACGAAAAAGAGGATAAGATAGATGGATTTAGCGAAGATGGTATTCCATTAGATAAAGATGTTTTATCTTTTAGTATGACATTCCACAAAGTGGGAGATGTTATTGTTGCTGATGTAGATAAAGAAGAAGAAGCAATCTCTAAATTTAGATTAACTATTGCTGTAGGAGATAATAATGGAGAACCTAGAATTACTGCAATGCAAAAAGGAAAAGCTGGTACTATTAGTTCTGAAGACATGGAAAAAATATTGAAACTTGCTGAAGATAAATGGAAAGAAATGTTTATTAAAATTAAAGGATATGTTTTTGAATAAAATGACGACTCAAGAATTTTCAAAATATGAAAAGGCAAGAATTATTGGAGCTCGAAGTTTACAGATTTCTATGGATGCCCCTTTATTAGTAGAAATGAGTGAAGAAGAATTGAATGGCGTTAATTATGATCCTTTAAAGATTGCTGAGAAAGAACTTAATTCTGGAGTTTTGCCTATTTCCGTTAATAGACCAATGCCTAGAAGAAAAGAAGAACCCCTTGAAAAAATTAAGATTGTGGAAACTAAAATTTCTGATATTCAAAAAGAACAAATAGAACAAGAAGAAGAAAAAGATATTGCCGAAGGTGGAGAAATGATGGAATTTGCGGGTTCTGGAGAAGAGAAAGAAACTCTTAACCCTGTTGTTAATAATAGCGCTGATGAATTAGAGTAATTTTAAGTTTTATGGGAAGTTTTATTAATGTTATTTTTGTGTTACTAATATGTTTATTAAAGAAGTGATACCTAGCTTTGTAAAGAATTCACGAAATCATAGATCTATTCAAATCGAAGTTGTAACTTATGAAGGAAGATTTAAAGTTTCTGCTCCCTCGGGAAAATCAAAAGGTAAAAGTGAAGTTGCTTCATATAATGAAGAGGGTATCGATAAAAGTATGAAATTATTACATTCTTTTTGTAAAAAAATTCAATATAAAAATTTCATTATTAAAAAGCTTGAAGAATTGAAAAAACTCTCCGGACTAATGCAAAGATTTGAATCTGTCTACGGAAAATTTGGTGGTAATGTTTATTACGCAATGGAAGGCGCTTTTTTGAAAGCTGCGGCAGCAGATAATAAAAAAGAATTATGGAAATTTATTAACGATGATGTAAATCATGGATTAAAACCTAAGATGCCAATGCCAATTGGAAATTGTATAGGTGGAGGATTGCATTCAAAAAAAATTAAAGGAAAGAGACCTGATTTTCAAGAATTTTTATTAATCCCAAAAGAAAAAACATATTCTAGAGCGGTGACTGTAAATTTGTATGCTTACTTGTATGCTCAAAAATTATTGAAATCTAGAAATAAAAATGATGAGAATGCGTGGATGACCGACAAAACAAACGAGGAAGTCTTAGAAATTTTAAAAAAAGTTGCTAAAAAATATAACCTTCGTATCGGATTGGATATTGCATCATCTACATTTTATGATAAAGGATATTATCATTACAAAAATAAAAATCTAATTCGTGATAAAGTGGATCAGGTAGATTATGTTGAAAGATTAATTAAGAAATTTAATATTTTTTATGCCGAAGATGGATTACAAGAGGATGATTTTTCTGGGTTTACTGAGCTTATGAACGGAGTTATAAAAACTAAAAAATCTAAGACTCTAATTGTTGGAGATGATTTAACTACTACAAATCTAAAAAGAACAAGAAGGGCTAACGGATGTGGGGCTATAAATTCTATAATTATTAAACCAAATCAGATTGGTTCAATTCTCGAAGTAAAAAAAGTCGTAGAATTTTGTAAGAAAAATAACATTACTATGGTTTTCTCTCATAGATCTGGAGAGACTATGGATAATATCCTTGCAGACTATTGTGTTGGATTTGGTGGCCAATTTTTAAAAACTGGAATTTTTGGGAAGGAACGATTGGTTAAAATAAAAAGAGTTATGGATATAGAAAAAAGTTTACGATGAAAGTAAAATTTATGTTTGCATGGTATGATTTCTGGGTTGGACTATTTTGGGATAAAAAGAAAAAAGTTTTATATTTCTTTCCAATTCCAATGTTTGGGATTAAAATTATACTTAGATAAACTTTATAAACCTAAATTTCTCATTCAATATATCAGGTGCGGGGCTTGGAAACAAGTAGTAGCGTTTACTCCTGAGTAGAGTTATACTTTATTAAAATGGTAGAAGAAGAAAATACAAAAATTGAAGTCGTAGATGATTTAGCTGAGCCAGCAGAAGGAGAGGATAAAAAAGAAGACCAAACAATTCTAACATCTCTTGAAGATTACATTAAGACTGCTTCATATTTGGGGACAAAAGTTATTACTCCAACTATGAGAAAATATGTTTATAGAAGAAGACTTGATGGGCTTGCAATTCTAAATACTCTTTTAGTTGATAAAAAATTGGCTGAAGCTATAGATTTTATTAAACAATTTAAACCTGAAGATTGGACTTTGGTTTGTAAAAGAGAAGCTAGCTGGAGAGGTGCAAAAATGTTTGCAGAATTAACAGGTGTTAGAACTTATACAAAAAAATATCCATCAGGAGTTTTAACTAATACTATGTTAGATGATTTCATTGAAACTAAAATGATTTTAATTGGTGACCCTTGGTTAGATAAAAATGCTCTAGCGGATGCAAAGAATATTCGGATTCCTGTTGTTGGAATTTGTGATACTAATAACCATACCGCTAATGTTGACGTAGTTATAATTGGTAACAATAAATCAAATAAATCAATGGGATTGTTTTTCTGGCTAATGGCTAGAGAATATATGAAAGCACATAATATAGATAAGCCGCTACCTAGCCTTGAAGACTTTGTTGGAGAAAAACTTATTTTGGAAGAACCTCGAAAGAAAAGATTAGCTAGAGAGAAGAAAGAATCAGAATTGAAATCTGGAGAATCTGCAATTGAGGAAAAAATGAGAGCTCTAGCTGAGAAGGCAGATGAAGAGGTTAAGTTGGAACAATCGAAAGAAATAGAAGAAGAGAAAAATGTTTTTGTTGGAGAACAAGTCAAAGAAGGAGTTTAAGCCTTTCTTGTTATGATTATTATTTTGCCGTTATATTCTTTTAACTCAATGTCTTCTTTGGGATAACACGAGAAACTTATTTTTCTTGATTCATTTGGCTGAAGAATAAAATTATTTTCAGAGATTATTATATATTCTGATATTTTTCCAGATGATTTTATTTTGGTGAGTGTTGGCGATTCAAAATTATTTGTTATTTCAATTTCTCTAGATGCACTATATCCTGGAACTATCTTACCAAAATTTAAATTTCCAGGACCTAAATCAAATCCCATATTTTCTCCAGCTATAAATTTCGTTGGAATTACTTGCTTTTTTAGTGGAATATTAATAGTTATAACTAGAAATATTATCATGATTACTAAGGCTAAAATTATTAAATTATTTTTTCTTTTCATTTTTCTTACTTAATCTGTGTACATCCCAAATAAGATATATAAATGCTGATATAATTAAAACTGCAATTATTATTGCCATTATTATATATTTCTTATATGTTTTTGTTGGAGGAGAATTTATATAGATAGCGACAAGTTTCGAAGATGTTTCACCGCCATAAGAAAGGATAATCCTTGCAACATATCTTTTTGTTTCAAGATTACTTGCATCTAGATAACCTGTTATGTTTTTTGTTTCCCATGGGGATGTTTCTACTGATACTGTTTTGAAACCTCCAACTACTCTTCCTTCGTCAGTTATAGAAACTTCTGCAAAAACTTCATCAATTTTTGAGTTCCACTTATTTTGAATCTGAATATTAAAAGGGTTTATTCTTCCTTCATAAAACTGATAATCGTAATCTATTATTTCTACTAAAAACTCTCCTACTCTAAATGTTTGATTTAAATTAATTATTTTTTCATCCCAATCAATTGAAACAAAGGCCTGATATTCTCCAGGAGGAAAATCTTTTGTGTCTAATGTTTCTATTATATTTGCAATTTGCTTTGGAACCATATCTATTTCACTTAATTTTTTTGTTAAAAGAATTTCCGTAGAATTACTCTTGAATATTGTTATCATTGATTTAACTTTAAGTGATTCTGTTCCCAAATTCTGTATTTCTATCTCATAAGGGACCATTTCACCTTGGTTGATGTTTGAAATTTTGAATGTTGCTTCTGCATATTTTCCTGGATAAGGTACAAGTATATCAATTCTTCCCTGGATTGCCGCAATTCCTCCTATATTGCCCCCTCCAAATTCTCCCTCTGCTTCTATCGCCCCTATAGATATTTTATGAACTCCAGGTTTTTCTATTTCATTTGGAAGTTTTATTTTAGCTATAAATTCTCCACTTCCTAATATGTATGATTTGCTCAAATTCACATATTGCGACAAATCACCCTTTACATAAAGACTTATTCCACCTTCTGGATTTGTATTAAATGAATGAAACGTATATTCTTTTTCTAAGCCTGATTCGAAAAAGTCTTTATAATATGCTGGACTTATTCCTACCCCTCCTGCTGATACGATACTAGAAAATAATACTGATACTATAAAAAAAATTAATAACCTCTTCATTTATTTGAATAGTAAATTAGATTTATAAATTATATGTAAAAAATATCAAAATTATACGGGTGTATACTCGCCCGTAGCAACTATCCCTATCGTTTTTGCACCTACTGCATCAACTGGAATATATATTTGGAAATCTATATTTATTGTATCTGCAGCTGCAGCATATCCAAAAATATCACAAGCTATTTGTTGATTTGTACTTATATCAGTAAGAGTTGAGAAAGATTGTGTCCCGTTACAGGAACCTGTTTCGTTATCTGTTACTATGGCTTTAAAGGTAGGAAGAGTCCCACCTATAAAATCATCTACCGTCTTATTTGATGTAAGATTAAGAGTTACATTTATATTCCCAATATTCTCTAAAATTAATTGCCCTGGTTGTGGTACCCATGAGCCACCTGTAGTTGAACCTGCCCCTACACTACTTAGTGTTGCTCCTGCTTCTCCACTAGTTACTGCTCCACTACCAAAATCTAGAAGTGCTGTTGAAAAATTCAATGCTGCTGATGTTGCAATTGTTACGTTTACAACACCTGTATCATTCACTGTTGCAAACCCCGTAAGTTCCGTTCCTATAAAAAATAATGATACTGCAATCACTGCTATTGATGCATAGCTAATAAATTCTAAGCTTTTCATGCTTGTTCTCCTGTTTGTTCTAATAGCTTGTCTTCAACTTGGGATGGTATAACATTTATTCCTATTACTCCACCTTGAATCATTCCAGCACTTGGTTCTTTTTCTGTAGAAATTTCTGGATTTACAACATTAATCATTACTGCAGTAGTTGCTAAAATTAAAGCGATTGTAATAAGAACAATTACTCTTTTTCTATTTTCCATTAACTTTTGTAAGATGACATCCTTTATAAATATTATTATTAATAATTGCACATTAATAAAGGATAACTCTTTGAAATATTCCACTATTCTTACTTTTTAAATAGTTTTATAATCTAACTCTCTTCTTATATAGGATATGGATTGGCATAGTCTAAATCAAAAAGAAGTATTGAAAAATATGGAGAGTTCTGAAAAGGGCTTGAAAGAGGGAGAAGTTCAAAAAAGATTTGCAAAATATGGTAAAAATATTATTCAGAAAAATAAATCTAAAAGTAAGTTCAACGTTTTATTTAAGCAATTTAAATCTCTTTTAATTTTGGTTCTAGTTCTAGCTATAATTATTTCTGTTATAATCGGACATTGGATTGATGCAATAGTAATCGCTATCATTGTTTTACTAAATGCAAGTATTGGATTCATCCAGGAATATAAGGCAGAAGAAATCATTGAAAAATTAAGAGAATCTCTAAAATATAATGTTTTAGTTTTAAGAGATGGAGTTCAGAAAGAAATAGATTCTAAATTTTTGGTTCCGGGAGATATTGTTTTGTTGAATGCTGGAGACAAAGTGTTGGCAGATTGTAGAATTTTAACCTTAGAAAATCTGCAAGTCAATGAAGCTGTCTTAAGTGGTGAAAGTTTTCCCGTGGATAAATCAGTAAATATTCTAGACAAAGATATTGTTTTGGCAGATAGAAAAAATATGCTTTATACTGGAACCACAGTTGTCCGTGGAAAAACTACGGCTATTGTAGTAGAAACTGGAAACAAAACAGAATTTGGAAAGTTGGCTAAACTTGTACAAAAAACCAAATCAGATAAAACGCCTTTAGAGAAAAAAATAAATATTTTTTCTAGAAACATATCCATTTCTATCTTAATTCTTGTTTTTTTTGCATTCATTATTGGAGTCTCTGTTGGAATAGGTACAATAGAAATGTTTTTGGTATCTGTGAGTTTGGCTATCGGCGCAATTCCTGAGGGACTGCCGGCTATCATTGCTATAAGTTTGGCCATTGCAATTAAACAAATGTATAAGGTTAATACATTGATAAGAAGATTGCCTGCGGCTGAAACTTTAGGAAGGGCTACAGTTATTTGTACAGATAAAACAGGGACATTAACAGAGGAAGAGCTTACGGTAGATGAAATTTATTCTGGTGAGAAATTTTTAGTTAAGAATTTAAAAAAAATAAATTCAGATATTAAACAAATTCTAAAAATTGGGATCTTATGTAATAATGCTAGAGACGAGCAAGATACTATTCTGGGTGATCCTACTGAAATTGCTTTGATTAAAATTGCAAAAACATTTGGTATAAATAAGAAAAACACAACTGAAAAAAATATTAGAGTAAAAGAATTTCCTTTTGATTCTACAAGAAAAATGATGTCTATAATTAGGGAAGATGGGAAAATAAAAACGAGTTATGTTAAAGGCGCTCCTCTGTTTATTTTAAAAAGATGTTCTAAGGAATTGGTTAATGGGAAAATTCAGTTAATGAGCCCAGAAAGGAAAAAGGAGATTGTTGTTGCTTTAAAAAACATGGAAAGTTCTGGATTAAGAGTTCTTGGATTTGGATTTAGACAAGTCACAAAAGTTAGTCAAGAAGAAGCAGAAAATCACTTAGTATTTGCTGGATTTACTGGGATGATAGACCCTCCACGTATGGAAGTTAAAGAGGCTATTGAGGAAGCGATATCTGCTGGAATCAAAATAAAAATTATCACCGGAGATTCTGCTTTAACAACAAAAGCAATCGCCGAAAAAATTGGGATAATTGGAGAAGTTATTGAGGGAAAAGAATTAGATAGGCTAGATGAAAACGATTGGTACAAAGTTGTTAAAACCAAAACAATCTTTGCTAGAATTACTCCTCAACAAAAATTGAAAGTTGTTGAAATATTAAAAAAACAAAATGAAACCGTCGCTGTTACCGGAGATGGTGTTAATGATATTTTGGCTTTGAAGCGAGCGGATATTGGAATAGCCATGGGTATTCGTGGAAGTGATGTCGCTAGAGACTCCTCAGATATGGTTTTATTGGATGATAATTTTGCTTCGATTATTAAAGCGGTTCGTCAGGGAAGAAGAGTTTTTGATAATCTAAAAAAATCTATTAAATTTTTATTGGCGGCTAATATAGGAGAGGTTTTTGTTGTTATGTTGGGATTAATGCTTGGGATGCCCCTTATTTTTCTTCCTCTTGCAATTCTATGGATGAACCTTGTGACTGACTCTCTTCCAGCCTTAGCACTCGCGATTGAGCCCAGTGAGAAAGATGTTATGAAAAGAGGTCCTAAAGATAATAATCTATTGTCTGGAATTTGGAAAAGTGTTTTAGTTGCCGGAATTTTAATGGTTATTGTAGCACTCTGGGTATTCGATTATGGGCTAACAAACTTTGGGATTGATATTGCCAGAACAATGGCAATCACTACAGCAATTTTCTTTGAATTGTTTTTTGTATTTTCTTGCAAATCTGATTCAAGTTTATTCAGATACGGTATCTTAAATAATAAATATTTAATTTATGCTGTTCTAATATCAGCAGGGTTACACTTACTAATGATATACACATTCCTTGGGAATGTGTTTGGATTCGTGGGTTTAACACTTTCACAATTAGGAATAAGTGTCTTACTTGGCCTAATAGGATTAGTTGTTTTTGAGATTTGGAAACTAACTAAAAAAAGAAAATAATTCTTTTGATTCTATATCGCTGCATTTATTTTAACTAGGCGACAGATTTATAAACGGATTTTTGCCATTAGTATTACAAAATGATAACTTTGGAGATAATATCCAAAGCTTCAATTGATAATTTTGAGGCTAGAATGAGCGCCAGACCAAGAGTCAGGTGTGATGATGATTAATTCTAGTTATGTCTTAAAGCAATGGAGCGATCTTTCTAAATAATTATTATTTAGATATTATTATACATTGATTTATATTAGTAGCAAATTCTTAGAGGTTACCTTTAATCTTTAAGAAGCAAAAGGATTTGATTCTTCGGAATCATAAAAGAAACAATTTTGTTTAATTCCAGTTTATCCTGCTGGAGGATGCAGCTATTTGGTTTGGGTTTAGACATGCAAGTCATTTCTCTTGATTTATCAAAAGGAAGGCAAACTGCTCAGTAACACGTAGATAATCTACCCTTGAGTCGAGGATAAGCACGGGAAACTGTGTCTAACACTCGATAGGGGATTTGACCTGGAAAGGTATTTCCCTGAAACTCGTGCTCAAGGATGAGTCTGCGGATGATTAGCTTGTTGGTGGGGTAACTGCCTACCAAGGCAATGATCATTACGGGCTCTTAGCGGAGTTGCCCGGAGAAGGAATCTGAGACACTATTCCTAGCTCTACGGAGTGCAGCAGTCGCGGAACTTTTACAATGCACGCAAGTGTGATAAAGCGAACCAAAGTGTTTTTCGTTTAGAAAAACTTTTTCTTGGTGTAAAAAACCAGGAGAATAAGGACTGGGAAAGACTGGTGCCAGCCGCCGCGGTAATACCAGCAGTTCAAGTTGCATCCCTTTTTATTGGGTCTAAAACATCCGTAGCTTGCCGTTTAAGTCTCTTGTGAAATCCTACGTCTCAAGCGTAGGGCTTGCAGGAGATACTGAGCG
>Ga0208647_1000028_pt1 | contig 90240 bp, 142 predicted proteins | sample AntAceMetag02UKA_FD_184765 | JGI IMG/M metagenome (GOLD analysis project Ga0208647, IMG submission 184765) | Saline lake microbial communities from Ace Lake, Antarctica - Antarctic Ace Lake Metagenome 02UKA (SPAdes) (version 2) | ecosystem: Environmental > Aquatic > Non-marine Saline and... | reverse complement strand
TGCAGGGTAAGCGTCTAAATCCATTGAGCCTGAGTTAACTCTGAATGTCAAACTTGATGCACCTGCCATTCGAGTGCCGGATGTAACAGCAGGAAGTGACTCAAATTTTATACCAAGTGTCGGCAGTGTTTGTTCTATTGCTGTTATGCGTGTTTCGAGGTCTAAAATATCATCTGCATTCCCTTTGACTGTTTCATCCGTCCAGCCAACCCCTTTGAGAATATCAACATTTGCTTCATTAACAACAATCCTAGCGTCTACATCATTTGCTGTATAAGCCGCTCCATCATCTACTATGATTTGACCAACAGTACATACAAGTGAACCAAAATCAGTATATGTTCCAGCTTCTGTGGCTATCCATGCTCGATTTGCGGAGTGCCCACCGGGGTCAGTAGTTGTAACTGCTAATGATACAAGTGTTAGCGTGTTGTCGTATACACGGATTAGTTCTGTGGCGAGTGCTATTGTTTCTGTTTCGAGTTGCAACCCCATCTCGGCTGTAAGTGCCTTACTAGTCCCACCTGCGGTTACATTGTTTATTAGATTATCTAGCACTATCTTTGCACCAATTACAGATGCCTTTATTTTAGTCATTCCATCAGCGGCAGTCTCATACCCCATATATTCTGTTGATGCTAGGGTAGGTACTGTAGTCTCGGTTGGGTTCTCCGAATATTTTTTTATCATCTATAGCTCCTTATACAGTAACGAATTACTGTTCTTATTTATATTAATCAAAAATTCTTTTACTAATGGTGATTCTTGTCGTCTCTAATATATACACATCAGTTTCATTATGAACCCATTTTATCTGTGAATGAAAATCACCTGCATCCACTGTAGTATCAGCTACTGTTAATGAAAACCTCACACCACCTGTTGCCTCTAAGTGCGTTGCTACCTTTGTTATTATAGCCTCTGCGTCTGTGTCATCATAATTAGTCTTTACGATGAGGGTAACAACATCGAGAACTGAGAGAGCCGTGGCTACACCATCTACTGTTACCGTTCCATCAAAAGTGACCGTTGTTTTTCTCGTAAAATCGCTTATCATACTGTTGGTTCTCCCTCAGAAAGTTCATATGACACGAAACCGTATGCTATACTGTCCACACCATATTCGCTCGTGTCCCACCCGTAGGTTTGTTCCGTTCCAAAAATTGTACTCATATTATCAAAAGTAATACCTGCTACAGATACACTTTCTGTTGTTATACTTCTCACTACTGTGCTCATTGTATCACCTCTCTGTACACTAACATATATATAATTTCTTTGCTAGGTAGTGCTCTATTGATATATTGGCTTTCTTTGCATGGCAGAAATAAGTTTTATAGCATCTGTGGTTTAATTCACAAACAGACACAATGTCATCCCAAAATAGCAATTCAAGCTTATGTGTTTTTCTAAAAATAGCTATTTTTTCTTTTTGTCCCATACCGTTTTTACCTATTAAAAACGCCCCTTTTATTTCAACATAAGTATTATCTTTTATTCTATAAAAATCAGGAGTATAGCGAGAAGTGGGTGTAATTTTAAAGGTGGTGGGCTCATACAAAAAAGGAATATTATTTTCTGATAAATAATTTGCATACAACACCTCAAAACCACTTCTACAACGCACTTCTCTGCCATCTTGGATAAAATACCATTTGCGTTTATTCCCATACATACTTAAAGGAGGTGCTCCTTTTTTACTCATAATTTCTTTTAATATACAACCACATGATGAAGTCCACCCTGATTTCAATTTATAATACTCAACAGAAACAGTACCTCCACAATCACACAGACATACCATACTCCACTTACCTGTCCCATCCTTATTAGTAGCATGTTCTATACCAGTAATAGTAAGTCTACCTAATTTCTCTCCCACATGTACTAGTGCCCTCTTCCTATACGCCTCCACTAAAAGTGGCTTGAGTTTTGGCTCCCTACTACAGCCACAATGTGTAACACTACCATTTAGTAAATGATATGATTTAATTGCCTTTACAGTACCACAATCACAAATACACTCATAATAGAGACACGGACTATCTGTTTTTGTACGTTTAAGTACAAGTAATTTACCAAATCGCCGTCCCATAAGAGCTATAGTCTGTTTCTTATCTGTCATACGATTAAATCGTAACCCATACCCCACAAATAATGTTCTAATATACTGTGCAGAAACATGATACATACACGCTAATTCAGTAGCAGAAAATAAGTCATCAACATGTTTTTTAGCCACTTCAAAAGGAATTCTTTGTTCTAGTTTATGCATATTATCTCCTAGTTCTCGACTTCACTAACAACATTATTAAAATATTTAGTACCTGCATAATCTAAGCCCAGCGTGAGAGCTGTAAGCAAAGTTGTAAAATTCAAATTTCCATCTCCATAACCAATGTAGCTATCATCGAAACCATAGCCGTTTATAGACCCATCTCCCTCATCCCAGCCGTAAATATCTCCGTACTCCAAGAATTCGGCGGGCGAATAATTAACTGAAATGATTACCCCTGTTGTCCAGTCTAGTTCAAACACAACTGTACCTGTTGTTGCCGTAGCTATAGTATCTATAATTTGATTTCCATCAGCCATTATATCAATGTAAATCTCATTATAGGCCATATAAACGCTAATATAATTATTAATGTCGCCGACAACCGCAAACACGCCACCGTAGGACGCATCACTTGGAATATTTACTATATTTGTCGTAACAGTCAGGGTTGTACCCGATACTGTTATACTACTATCACTATGATTTGCAAATACTCCATCTACATACGGTACTAAAAATAACGTGTTCGTTACGCTTGGAAATAGGCAATCAGCGGATATTGTGAATTCTACCGTCGCTGTAGCAGTAGCTGTTATTGTTAGAGGGCTACCTTCACTAGCTGTACCCGCATATCCTGCGGCAGAAATAGTTCCACGATGGCAGGCAATGACATACACTTCAGTATCTGTTAAATTGATATCTTGAGTAACGGGTACGCTTGGGGTATCAACCAAATTTGTATACGTGATTCCCATGTAACCTGACAAAGCGTACCTGCCAACAGCGTAGGCACTTGTAAAATTCCCTTTAGTAACAATATTCGATGCACCCGTAGCCTCAACAGTAACTGCCTCTAGCGTAGTAGTGCCATCCCAAGCTGTAGCCGGAGTGGCATCAATTAAGAAATTAGCCTTGGTTCCATCACCGGAAGTCACTGAATGCGTAGTTGTTGTCAATAAATTATAAGGCAGTGCATCACCGGGCACCATAGCCCATCTGTGACTCGGTGTGGGTTCATTGAAAGTATCTTTGTTCAACACCTCAAAAGTGTTTGTAGCACGGGCTCGCCAATCAGATTGAGCAAAAACCTCTGAATCTATTTTATCAACAACACAGTCATACATCCCCGCACCTTGAAGCCAAACATCTCCTTGGCTATAAGGAGTGGATGGACGTGTTTGAAACATTTGTTTATCAGGTGTGTTTTGTACAGCTATTATTTTATCTAGTGTTTCATCTACATTCGCGTGTACATCATTAAGCACACTCAACGATCTGCTTTGATCACTACTAGCTTTTGTAGTTTTTGACTCGTAAACCGTTATTGAGGCTATATCATAAATAGATGCTATATACGCCGCACAGGTAATATTTGCTTGCATACGACTATCATATTGAATATCTGTAATAACTAGGTCTTCGGTTTCACTACCTGTCAATCCGTATGAGAATAAATCCCCTACTGCTATTCCATGAGGTGTGTAAGATGAGTAATCAGAAGGCGCTTTAATATCTATAGTAGTTTGGTATCCGTCATCTGTAACCACATCATAATCTAATAAATTACTAGGGGTTCTAATAGTGATTCCATAATCTGTGCCGGTTGTCATTAACACGGGTTCATCCACAGTAATACTTGTAAGCAGTCCACCTGCATCTGTTATTAAAGCAGTAATGCGTCCACTACTGAGGGCTGTTAAGGTAGCGTCATGCTGTAATAGCACCCTATCACCTTTTGTAGCCACTAACGCATCTATACCTGCACTGAAACGATAACCCACTACTTGGGCTTGGAAGCTGTTTTCTACAAATTTAGCAAGAGCGTATGCTTGTCCATAATCTGTCACGTATTGATAATTTATACTCTGTGTTGTGGTGGGACTGCTATTTGTGTTTACGGTATCAATTAAATACCCTGTGGATTCATTTACAAAACTCACTTGTACATTGTCGGGTATATCATTAAAAGTACGGGTAGCACTGTAACTGTCTTTGACTATATTACGAGATGTAAACATTTGTACAGGAGTGGGTTTAGCAACTAACTGCTGTATTTGGTAACGTCCATCAATTAAGCCATATGTTGACTGCCCTACACTTGTTATTCTTTGTAGTTCGTCTGCAACCGTAGTGCTGTCAAAAAGTACTCCATTGCACATGTATTGAAAATCACGAGTAGTTGTGCCGTATGTTGCTTCATAAGAGGCATCACACCAATCATGCCACGTTTCTATGCTTGTGGTATCAAAATAAATACTGTTGTATGTTGTGGGATGCTGTGCTAGTTTAGTGTTGGTAAGTACATCTACAAATATAGATGCGGGATTGCTTGTTTCACGTACTATCCATGTAGAGGTGCCAGCATCATAATCACTAATCCAACGATTTCCTTCTACCGTTAATGTGTTTATTGCACCGCTGAGTTGGTTCGTAGCTCTTATTTTCAATACTAATAACAATAAGTCTGCACCTATAGTAGTGTCTATAGGAGAAATCTTAACTCCATCTTCATCCACCATGTTGGTTTTAGCAGAAATTAAGGTAAGCGTGTCTAACACTAGTCCTGCTTTTACATCCTCGCTACCTGTGCTCAGTTCTTTCCAACTTTTTGCACCCAACCAAGTAATGTACTGAGACTGTACTTTAAATTTATTTATACGAATACTATATTGCCCACGAGTTTCACCAAACTTGTCAGCAAGAGCAAGGGTTTCTGTAAATGTGTAAGGCTCTGTTGTTGCGCCTTTGTAGTTTTTTGTACGTAATATTTCTACCCACGCAGTATCATCATCCCCCGCACGTTTGGCTTCGATAGTGAACCGTACCTTGACTTTAAACAGTTTGTCATTACTACTGCTTTTTAATCGCCCCAACCCACTCAGAAAACCCATGTCTAAATCAATACTTGCTATATTGTCAGGAGTAGTGTAGTACTGATAAGAATTATATCTACATACTTTATTTATGCTTGTTTGTCGTGTTTGAAAAGGATAATTTGTTTTAGTGGGATTGATGGCAGTACCTAAAACACCATCAGCTACTAGTTGTACATTTACATCATCATATACACAATTAGCACCATCTACTATAAGAAAGGATATAACAACTGCTACAGCCCCTTCAGTAGACATTGATGCCCCTTCAATCGGAGTCACGGTTAATACGTCATCAGTAAAAGAATCTACGGTGTATTGTCTGTCGTTCTCAACACTACCTACTACAGATATATAAGCATTGTCATACATTTTAGAAGCTGTGTCAAACGCACCTACAGCCGTCATAGTACCACCTGAATTAAAAGCAACACTTGCACTGATAGTAGTTGTTTCCGCGAGCACATTGTCATCTATTTTTATGTTTTCAATAACAGTGGGATGATACCCTAATACATAGAGCTGATGTAAATAAGTATCCTGTACCGCTTTTTCGTCTACAATCACATCAGTATCTACCTTAGTGGTGTAGTCATTACCCCCATAGCTCGGAGTGAATTTACTTTTTCCATATAATACTGGTACAATTTTATGTTGCTCACTATCATTTGTTTTTGCAGTAAGTGAGTACTCTTTTATAACTTCATCAGGTATAACCGCAGTTATACCCAATCCGATAAGCCCACCAACTAGTGCCATACCCCCTATCCAAAATAGTGCCGCACCACCAGTAAGTACTGTAGCGGCGATACCAAGGATAGCCCCTGCTCCTGCAAGCCCACCTATAAAAGCACCATCTCCCTCACCTTCAGGCAACGCTTTTATAACAACAATATCCCCATCTTTTGGTATAAGTGTGTAATCGATAATAGAAATGTCATTAATAAAAATAAGACAAGACGCTATACATACATCCATATTCTGTGCATCATAGATTTCAGCAATAGATTGCCCCACATCATACTGTCGTACAAACTTTTCTTGTTTAAAGGGATTTGGCTGTATAGTAACTGTTATCACGCTATGCTCCTCTGTACACGTCATCTATCAAGTAAAATTCTTTCTTCCTATATCTTGATAAATACATAGATGTTAATGGCTCAAACACACTATTGTAACTTTCTGTAGTATGTAATATTCCGTTATTGGTACAAACACCCATATGTACAGGATGTAGCCCTCTATAAAATAAACACACGGCATTACTAGTAGGTATGTCCACTTGTTTGCCACATAATAATGGTTGGTTCACATCTATTAAATGTTCTCTATCATCCATTGTATAGCTTATGTCATATAAAGGCAATGTATACCCCTGAGACAATAAAAACAAGTATACGAGTCCATAGCAATCACATGCTTCAAAACTACGCCCACCTAGTTTATATGGGATACCTATATATTTTATGAAATCCACTAGAATACACCGGGAAATAATGCAGGTGTTTTCACTAATTTAGGAAATGCATCATGTAAATACTGTTGGTAAATAAGTTCACCACTGATAACCTTACGAGTAATTGTTACATCACGTAATATGTATGAACGTTCAATCTCTATGGTGTCTAACGCGCTTGAACGTATAAGTTGTTCTGTTACCGTCATGTCAACAAGTCCTGCATCTAACACAAAAGCAGATAGACTACGATCTACATTGTCTATTACTAGTTTAGCTGAACGCCGTCCTTCGCCTTCCTGTGGCATAGTAAACTGAAATGCAAAAGCACTAAATACATTGCTGTTTGAAGTTACTGATGCGTGGTTATTCACTATCCTTAATATTGTTTTAAAGGAATACCCAATCGTGGCTGACCCCTCGGTAACAAGCGTAGTAGAATTCCCTAATGTAAGCTCTGTTGCTGTAACAAGCGTTACTACAAATGTATCGTTGTTTGCCGCGTTGCTAAACCCCGTAAAAGTAATAGTGTCTCCCGCTACTATTCCTAGTGTAACCCAATTGGCTGTAGTTGTGGTAACAACCTTTGTACTATCATCTACTGAGCAACTAGCACTGCCTGTACCTGTTACATATCCTATAGTAAGTAATGTGAAAAATACTGTGGAAATCTGTTGTCCATTTGCATCTGTTTTAAAATCAGTGCTTAAAGTTCTCATGCGGTTATCTCCACTGTAAAACTCACATTATAATAATCATATGATTTATAACTAATCTTAGGAGGATTGCCTATAAATCGCATAGTAGTTGGGTATACCCCTGTACGAGGGTGTATCCAAGTAAACTGTGCTGTACCATTATATGTAGTAGCACCGTAGAAATCCTCTAATGTTGCTACTTGCGCCGTACTCATTGTCATCACTATATTAAATGTAGTAGGTACTGCATTGAATAAGTTCCTCATAACAACAGGTCCGCTATCCATCTCTGTTTCTAATTTTGCCTTTGCTCTTATCTCACTGTACCCACCTTGATTAACATACTGTGGTAATGTTGCTGGCCATGCACTCATATTTATCTCCTACCCTGTCTACTAATACCAAAATTACTACCCATAGAGCTGTCAAGTTCTCCACTATTCATGCCCTTTTTCATTGTGTCATATATCATAAATTCTATCTGTCTAGACCCATCAGCACCGGTTGTTTCTTGTGTTTCTACTTCAACATTCGAGTTGTTATTCACTACTATGTTTACATTTCCACCACCAAATCCAAAATCATTTGCTCTGCTTAATGGTACAACTGCTTCAGGTTCTCCGCCTTCGCCTATCATAGCAAGTTGTGGGCTGTTTACTATTCCACCTTTTGCCAGCCCTATTGTTGATGCGCCGCCTGTTATTGGGGTTTCTCCACCGGCTCCACTTACAGCTCCTGAAATAATTGCACCAATTCCCCCTACGGCTAACATCGACCATGCAACAGGATTAGTCCAACCGCTATCTATCAGCCCTCTTAATCCTGCATTGATAAGTAATCCGGGGAGGGCGTCTGTCATTGCCGACATAACACTAGATAAACTATCACCCAATCCTCCATTTCCCTCTGCCCACGCTTGCCCCATCTCTTCTAACGCAGGAGTTAGGCTTTGTGCAAGTACCTGACCTATGTCTTCATATACACCTTGGAGTAGTTCAGCCCCTGCAAGAGCTTCCTTTTCACTTACATTTAACTTTTCTAACCATTCATAAGCCCCTTTACCAAAGTCCCCTAATGTCGCTACACGAGACTGTAGAAGTAAATCTTCTGCGATGGCTAATTGTTCTAGTATTTGCTCAGGAGTAAGAGGAGTAACTGTTGCTCCACCCCCACCTGTCCCATTTCCTAATAGAGCCGCTGTATTCTCTTCTATTGCAGTAATTAGTGGGGTTATACTAGGGGAAAGAAGGTCTCCCATGCTAGTTGCTATTTCAGCTAACGCAGTAGTCTCTGTAGCAGGGAGTGCCCCCGCCATAGGAACCTTTACCACATCAGGAAATTCATTTTGCAATTCACTTATCTGTGTCATTATTGCATTGTATTGGTCAACAAACCCAGCTAATGCCGTATATGCGAGTTGTTGCTTTTCCTCATCCATTTCACTAATTTTAACACTAAGTGTAGTAAATCCGGTATTAACCTCTTCCAATAAAGTATTAATCTTATCAGCAAAGTCAATATCAGTTATGTTAATTCCCGAAAAATCAAGGGCGGTCATTCCTAAATCAATCCCTGTGGCAAGTTCTACAGCCTTAATAGCGTCTGCAAGTAACTGTGCAGATGAAGTAAGTACATCTAATGTCTTCTGACGTAACTCTAACACATCATCACCCATAGTACCAAACAATAACCCGACATCCTCAACAAAACCAAGACTTCCGTCTGAGGCAATAACTGCACTATCCATAGCCACTTGCATAGCGTCATACAATTTAGTCGATGTAGCACCTAGCATCTCTACCTGATTATCTAAAGCAATTGTATCAATACTGTCAACAGCAGTTGCGGTGTTCTCTAGTCTCTTATTAATACCACTAATCTTCTCGTAACTTGCAGTGATAAACGCTAATATTCCGTCAGGTACAGAAATACCTCCCATTGCTTCGTCAATTGCTGTTGTTAACTCTTCATCAGAAACCGTATCATATCCTGATAAATCTATATCTTCTACTACAGTCCTTGCTCCTAAAAAGAAATCTTTTATCTTTTTAAAGAAATCATCTCTGTACCCTATACTCCATGCACTCCAATCACTAAATAAGCCATCACCTTGCTCCGCAAGTTGCTTGTCAATATCAAATCCCGATAAATCTATATCTTCTACTTCAGTCTCGATCCCTGAAAAGAAAGTGATTACCTTATCTACAACCTTTGACAAAACCGCAGAAGTACCTCCCATTGCTTCGTCAATTGCTGTTGTTAACTCTTTCTCAGAAACATCCGTAGGAATCATTGTATCAAGAGAAATATCTGCTTCTGTTATCTTCATAGATTCTAATTTAGTCTTGATTCCTAAAAAGAAATCTTTTATCTTTTTAAAGAAATTATCCCTGTACCCTATACTCCATGCACTCCAATCACTAAATAAGCCATCACCTTGCTCCGCAAGTTGTTTATCAATATCAAAACTTGATAAATCTAAAGCTTCTACTTTATTCTTGATTCCTAAAAAGAAAGAAACTACTTTATCTACAACCTTTGACAAAAACGTAGAAGTACCTCCCATTGCTTCTTCGATTGCTGTTGTTACTTCTTCATCAAGAACATCAGTAGGAAACAGCGTATCAAGAGAGATATCAGAAGTACTATTATTACCTTCTGCAAAGTAATCAGGTAGCCATGCCATATCCCCTGCACCTGCCACTTGTATCATCTTAGATTCGTCAACTGCATAGTTACTCGTCTTTTGTGTTCCATTCACAGCGGTCATGATAGCAGTAGCAATCGTATTACCCGCTTCTATACTAGCGTTAGCAATAACATCCCCTGCCTCAAGCACAAAAGCCCCAAGGGTATTTCCTATCTCAGCAGTCCCCTCTGTATCTACTGTAAGTACGGGATTGTTCTTTAACAAAGATTCTACATCTACCCCACCCTCTGTTTTAATACTCGTCATGAGTGTTAGCGGAGATATTTGAAGCATCCTAGATACCTTCATAAACTGTGTTTTAAAATCCTGTAGTGTTGCCTCATATGCTATTTCATCTAAATATGTGTCCCAATCCTTGGATGTCCCAAAAATATTTTCAAATAATGCATTAGTATCAAACTGAGCCTCTTTGTATAAGGTATCTATTCTATCCACAAGTTTCTGTTGTGCTGATGTCAAATCCATGTTCTCAAATCCCATAGTAATTGCCTCTGCAAAGCCCTCACTAAGTGGGTCAGCATTTACAAAATCCATAGAGCTAAGTTCCTTATATAACTCCTCTGCAAGAGCATCGATCTGCATATTGTTAATAAATGAATCTATATCATTATCAAAGAAAGCTTTGAACAAATCTATCTTTTCTTCTGCTTTTAACAACGTCTTTAATTCATCGTTAGCTACTTTAGCAGAAGCCATAACTTTATCTACAAGGTCTTGCTTTAACTCATTTTCTAACTTGCCCCCTGTATCAAGAACCATTAATTCCTGCGTGGTTAACCCAATATTCTTAAATTCATCTGCATATCCATCTAGCTGTGTTTGTAACTGTTTCTTTATATCTTTCTCATCAGTAATCCCTAATATAGAAGATATATAATTGTCAATCATGCTCTCATCTTGTATTTGAAATAAACGCATAGAAAATATGTCACGTAAGTAATTACTGTAATCTGTTACTGCTTTTTCTGTAGCCTGTTTTGCTTGGTAAACCGCGTCTTCAATACTTAATGCCCCCACAAAATCGGTTTTCCAAACAGACTCTTTTATTTCCCCACTTCTTAACCCTTTAATAGTTGCTTTTAACATCTCAGGTAAGGAAGTAAGTAACTGTTGTGTCCTACTAATCCCTGAGGCTAAATCTATAAGACCAGTATCTACATCCCCTGTTATCTTTGAAAGCCCCTCAGAGACTGCTAATCCCCAATCATTTAGTGCGTCTTCAGGAGAAATACCAAGTAGTTCTCTCATCCAAGCATCTGTACCAATATAATCAAATCTCGCTTTTAAATTCTTTTCAATAATTCCCTTAAATTCATCTAAGTCTTTGCCCACTATTGTAGAGAGTTTAGCACCCAAAGCCTTCCAATCTGCTATAGTAAACATCTCTAAGTCAGATGTACTCAGAGACTCAAGACTTCTATTTGTTCCCAATACCTCGCTAATTGCTTGTGAAATTATAGTTTCTGATTCAGGAATAGTTTCTTGTAGTTCCCCTAAATATTTCTTTAGAGAGCCTGCTAAGTACCCTTTTGCATTAAAATCATACCACTTATAGTTTATACCAACAGTTATATTAAAATCTTCCATGTCTCGAATTAAATTAAAGGCACCCCTCAATTGCGTAGTAAGTACATCCCCTGAGTCTATCTTTTTCTTTATTGCTACTCTTTCATTCGCTTGTGCCATCGCCATTCCATAAGCGTCATAAGCTTTTGCCAAATCATACATTTCCTCAGTTAATCCGGGAATCATATTCGTTTGGAATCCTTGTGCCTTTGCTAGTTTTTCTGTGCTTTCTTTGAGAGCAAGTGCCTTGGCACTTATATCCCCCATTTTCTTACTCAGTACCGCCCAACCAACAAAAGAGGCGATTAGAGCTATACCTGCAATGACTACTCCCGCCCAATTTCCCGCCATAGCATTACCGATTAGTTTAACCGCACCCGCTATTGCTATTGACGCAGGCCCTATAGCCGCAGTTATTGCCATAGTAGTTACAAGTGCTTTACGTGCATCTTTATCCAACGTTCTAAACGCCTGTGACCAATCGATAAACTGTTCAAGTAATCTCTTTAATTTAGGAGTGAAGTCTTCAACAAGTCGTGCTAGATTCAAATTCATATTATCCACGGCGGTGCTAAAACGACCTTCCAATGTTTTAGCCACATTTTCAGTCATCTTATAAAATTTACCACCCTCTGCGGTCATACTCTTAAAAGCTTTATTGATATTATCAAAACTAATTTGATTCTTTTGTATCATAGTGAATAATGTATTTCCAGTTAAACCAAACTGCTTATTCAACTCACTAATAATAGGTACACCACTCATGATGAAACGATTTAACTCTCTCATATGTGCGGTTCCACGAGCTCGTACTTTACCAAAAGATGTGGCGATACGCTCTAGTTTCTGAGCATCACCCTGTGCTACATCACCTAACATCCGCAATTCATTCATTACATCTTTTAACGGTGAACCAAACGCTAACAATACCTGTGCGGCTTGATCTAACTGAGGTAACAAAAATGGTGTCTTTGCACTAAATGCTATTATCTCTTGGAACAATCGAGAACCTTTTTCCAAACTACCTGTCAATACACCAAATCGTACTGTTTGTGCTTCAATGTTTGCCGCAAACCTTACCCCTTGAGCCAATGCCGCTACCATAGTAGTTGTCACATATCGTATCATAATTCGCCCAAAACGCCTCATTGCCTGACTAGCGGTATTAAAACTCTTAGACAGTGCATCAAGTCGCATACGTTTTATCTTTAACAACCCACTAGTACTTGCTACTCCTGCATTTAGTTTAGCTTCCTGAAGTGCTCGTTGCCTCATTTCCACTGCCAAACGTTTTTCCGCGCTCATGTTCTGTTTTAATTCTTTCTCAACTTTATCAAGCTCAGTAGCATAGTATTTAGCTAAATTTGCCCCTTCAATACGAGCTTGTCTTAATGCCTTGTTAGCGGTTGTGACTTTCTTTATCACATTATGCTCGTCTTGGATACTTTTGACAAGTTTCTTTATTTTATCATTATAAGTAACAATAGCTACACTAGCATCTTTTAACAAAAGCTCACTTTGTTTTTCCTTTGTGTTTGCGAGTTTCATTAGTGCTGTTCTTTTAGCTAATACTGTGTTCCCACGTGCTTCAACAAGTGCCTTTTCTCTTAATGCTAGTGCCTCTGTTTTAAGTGCATCAGTGCTTTTACTAATAGCAGTACGTACTTTTATCAAGCGCTTATCATATGTTGCTAAAACACTACTAGCTCCATCAATAATACTATTCTCTTGTCGAAACATAACTGTGAGTTTAGCAACACCATCTTTAGCTACTTTTAACTCTTTATCCATTGTTCTCAGGGTTAAGTTGTATTTCTTCAATACATCATTAGCCTGTGTAATAATACGAGTTTTACTAGCTTCTTGATCTCTCCACAGTTTTTGTGCCTGTACGTTCTGTAACACCCCTGCGGTTGCTTTCTTTTGTGTTAATATAGCTATCTTTTCTTGAATCTCTTGACGTTTTAACGCATCGGTAGTCCCTTTGAGTGTCTTTTCAAGCATACCAATTGCCATATCTGCTTCTCGTGTAGCTTTAGCCCCTAATAGCTCATTTGCTGTTTTTGCATGCCACACTTCAGTAAGCCGTTTTACACCGGGATTTAAACTGTCAATACGCTGATTCATTAGAGTAATAGCATCACTATGTTCTTGGAATACCTGAAGTCCTGCTTTGAAAGTATTCTGCAATAGTATCTCTGCTGAACGTACATTATCTATTCTCGCAACTTGCCCTTTTAAATGCTCATTGTGTTTTTGTGATTGTATGAGCTGACTCTCTGCAACACCAACACCTTTCTTTATTGCCGCATTATATTCATGTATCTTAGAAATATATGAAGCTTTTACACCTGCAAGCTTTTCTTCAATGCTCATAGAGGTTTTTTGAATTGAATTTAATTTTTCTAGTGCAGAACCGTATTGTCCTGCTTCTGAAGCGGCTTTAGTAAAAGGAGTCTTACCACCATCAGAAGATTTGTTCTTAACAGCATCTGCTTCTTTAGAGAGTTTTACGTATTCTTTTAAAGCTTTATTGGCGGCGTCAACACCAACTTTTTTTATCTCAAATATGAGAACATTTCTCTCTTCAGCCATAACCTACCCTTTATTTAACTAGAGGATTTTCGTTTCTCTTCTATTTTAGAAGCAACGAAACCATCTATCATCAACAACAAATTTGTCTCATACCTTCCTATTTCTTCATCCGTTAAGGTTCTATATGCAAGTATTTCACTACATTGCAAAGCCTCCCCTCTCCTAATTCTCCAATACATTTCCCAAATATCTGCATAGCATATAGGAGGGGATACCTTATCTAATAAAGTATCCCGTTTCCCTGTTGATTTTTCTACCTGTATAAGATGATCATATGCTATAGTACCGTCTTTTCTTGGGTACGTTAGTTCTATTTTTGCATCGACAGCCTCGTGTAATTGCTGTCTCAGCGAGCTAAAAAATGTTCACGCTCAAATACAAATTCGATAATCTGATCTCTGAACATCGGGCAATCTTCTAAAAATGCTGTTAACGCATTCACATCACCATTTACCACATCTCCACCTGCATATTTGAAATCAGTCCATGATTTTACACATGCGCCGATAAATACCATCGATGCCGCTTCTTTCTTGTGTGGTTTGACATTCTTAATCTCTAACACAGCATTGTATACAGCTCGTGCTTTTGAAACTTTCTTTGCATCAGCTCCATATAGAACGAAGTCAATTGGAACCTCTTCACCTGCTTCGACAATTATGCCAAAGTCGTCCATAAGTTTAAATTCTACGCCTTCGTTCGATAATTCTTTTACCGAAAATCCACTTAAATCTACCATCTGTTTCTCCTATTGTTTAATATCTATACCCACAAACTATGCCGTAGGTTGTCTCCTAATAATTATGTTTGATGCTTCTGTTGAGTCATCAAGTGCTTGAAAATTCATTGTGTTTATAACAGCTCCATCACTGTTGATTGGTGTATCCGCACTGGTGTATTTGATTCTTGGTAATGTAACAATAAATCCTTCTAAGTCATCATCTACTAGTCGTACCTCTAAACTAGATTCTGTTTCATTAACAAACTTGTTGTAAAGCGTCTGATCAGGAAAGTAATAAGTTATACTCCCTGTTACGTTTGATTTACCACTTGTCATTTGTGGACAAGTATTTGCCATTAATACAAAGTTTCGTTCAAATCCATTGTCTAAACTAATGCTTAATCCACTTGCAAGTGCGTTTGCGGCATTTGCTTCATTTATATACCCACTAAATCCATCAAAAGGTCTGTTGGTGCTTGTTGCTACAGGGGTTCCACTATGGTATGCTGATGTACTGTTTACCGCATCTTTGAAAAGCATCCCAAAGGAGCCTGTTACAATTGCGTTTGGATTGATGTCTAATGACAACGTGTTTACAATCCCACCCGTGTATTTCTGATATTCCGCTATGTCTGTAAAGGCCTTTTCAAGAACTAAACTTCTTACCGTTGTTCCTTTCTTGATTTCTCTTGCAGTTGTGTTGAAAACCCCTACATCTGCAATAGCAGTTGTAAGTGCTCCTGCTACCGTCATAGTCAATGCTGATAAAGCAGTTACATAAGTAGTTAAATTGTTTCCTGCTTCAACATCAAAAGTTGTGGTTGTTATTGCATCCCCAACTCTTACGCCGTCTGTTATCCAACTACCACTTGCTCTTACAAATGTATTTACTGTTATCGTAGCTACTACCGATACCGATAAATCAGTATAAGGTGCTGTCCATGGACTCCATGCCGCTAAATCTACTGTTGCTTCTGCATCTCCTACTGCCACTGTTACTAAACCGGTAATAGGTGAAAGCGTCATAGTCTCTTCAGTAACTGCATTTATAGTAAATGTGCCATTGTTTCCACCATCACTCCAACCCGTTGTAACTACTTTATCCCCTACTTCAAATCCCTTTGTTACAAATGTTTCACCTGTTGAAGTCATAACTCCTGTAGGTGCATCTATATACGTTGCTGTCATATTCGTAGTAGTAATACCATTTGCAGATAAATCGCTACAAAGTGCTAATGGCATCAATCTATCATATTCATCAAAACTTAATTCAAATCCCATGTCACCGGCAGGCTGTTTATTGCCTAACCGCATATCATGAATACCTCTGTCACCACGCCGTTCATCAGAAACAAAATTGTCTCGTACTAAACTAATGGAGTCTTCAGTATTCCTTATCTCAGCCATATTCAGAACACTAGGCCCTGAACCAAAGCTATCTTCTAATGTGTAAAATAGGTCTCTTTGTGACCCTGAACTAAAATCGCTCATGCTCTACCCCCTATGCTACTGCAACAATACGTGTAATCTGTATGTTTGTTGCTATCCCACCGTCAGCTACTGATTCATCATCAAGTGCTTGAAAATTCATAGTAATCATAACTGAACCATCACTGTTTACCGGAGCATCTGCACTCGTATATTTGATACGTGGAAGCCTAATTTTATATTTATTACCTGATGTTCCTGTATGTAAATCCTCTAAAGTAATTGTTAAGCCTGATTCTGTTTCATTTACAAATTTATCATACTCATCGGTGTCTTCAAAATATAATACCATACTGCCTGTTACATTTGATTTTCCCCATGTGACCTGTGGATTCTTATTACTCATTAATACAAAATTTCGTTCAAATCCATTGTCTAAACTCAGACTCAGTGAAGAAACAACTGCTATTGTTGTCCCTGCTTCTGTACCCTCTTCTATTGTACCTGTGAAACCATCGAAAGGTGTGTTGGTAGTTGAAGCCGCAGGGGTATCTACATAAACCCCCGTACCATTAGACATATCTTGAAAAATCATGCCAAATGAACCCGTTACCATCGCATTTGGATTAATATCCAAAGACATAGTGTTTACTACACCACCGGGATACAACTGATACTCTAAAATATCAGAAAAAGCTTTTACCACTGAATAAGAATGAAAAACAACACCCTTCTCCAATACATTAGCAGTAGTTGCCCCCCAATCACTACAAAGTGCACCTTCTAAAAAGTCATCAAATGCCTCATAACTAAACTCAAACCCGATATCCCCTGCGGGCTGTTTATTTCCCAACCTCATGTCGTGGATACCTCTGTCACCGCGTCTCTCATCTGATACGAAATTATCACGCACTAAACTGATAGAATCCTCAGTATTTCGTATTTCAGTAAATCCTGTAGCTACTCCACCTTCAACTACACCATATACTGTCTCTTCTTTATAATATAGGTCTCTCTGTGACCCTGAACTAAACTCACTCATTTTATGCCTCCAAAGCTAAAATTTTTATATTGATGTATATGCGTACCACCTAACATTGAGCGGCACAACATACCAACCTTCACCACTATATGGTGTACTTTCCCACGCCCTCTTACAAAATCCATTCTTATTGCCTAAATACTTTATGCAATTTTCATAGTTAACGCTTCAACAAAACTACCATCGCTTTCATAATCTAGTCTCACTGGTTTTACTGTCTCTCCACGTCTGTAATCGCTGTTCTTCAACGATATATTATCTAACATTTCATTACGAATGTTAATACCCGCATTCAAATCCCTGTCTATTTCATTACCGCAACCACATGAGTATATTCTATCACTTAAACGCATTTCATGCAATGCACCACAACTACTACATAATTTAGTTGATGGAAACCATCTGTCAATTTTATACACAACAGTATTATACTCTTTAGCCTTTTCTTCCAATTTGCTAACTAGACTCCCCCAATTAATATTTTGAATAGCATGTGATAATTTTCTATTCTTTCTCATTCCTATAACATTCAAAGTCTCTAACCCTATAGCTTGGTTTTCACTACAAAGTTTATTCACTAAATGCCATTGAAAATGACTCAAATAATTGTTTCTATATTCCCACAATTTATTTAATTGTAATTTACATTTTTCATACCTATTACTACCTAATTTCTTTCTTGATAAATGGCGATTTTGTTGTTTTATTTTATTCTCTATCTCTGCCATTCTGTCTTTTATGCCAGTGATAAATTCTCCATTACTACAAACTGCCAATTCTTTTAGCCCTAAATCAATTCCTACAACATTATCAGAAACTCTTTCTCTTTTTACATCACCACACTCGACTAAAATAGAAGCAAAATATTTATTAGTTCTTGTTTTAGTAACGGTAACAGATTTTATTATTCCTTGGAAGTCTTTGGATAATCCCCTGAAAGTTACCCACCCCATTTTAAGTAAATGAATTTTATTATTTAAAATACGAATACCACCTCTCTGTTGGGCTTCTGTATAACTCCACTTTACTGCCTTTTTGCTTTTAAATTTAGGGAACCCGCCTTTCTTTCCTTGTTTTATATTACGATAAAAGTTTGCATATGCTCTACTTAAATTCCTACACGACTCACTTAATGCCCATGAGGATGCTTCTTTTAACCAAGGAAAATCTACTTTATATTCACTTGCTTTTTTATACTTATAGGCATACAATTCTTCTTTGTCATCCTGTAATTGGTTGTATACCTCAATATGCTCTGCTAACATAGCATTGTATATAAACCTAGAACAGTTTGTATTTATGTTTATTTGAGATTCTTGTTGTTTGTTTGGGTATAATCTAACTCTGTACCCTTTATTCATTACCTCAAACTCCTTAACTAAATACTAGTGTAGGCGTACCACCTAACATTGAGGGGCACGACATACCAACCTTCACCACTATATGGCGTACTCTCCCAAGCACGTTTACATTCTACACTTATATTAACATTTGTCAATGTAGTGCCTCTTTTATACGCTGTCATCAACTCTGCTAGTATTGGGTTCACATCAGTGCGACCATTTCCTACAGGCACACTCACATCTATCTGCATATATCCATCATACCGTTGCTGTCCTGTTGTCCCTAATGATGCCTGTGTTGATTCAGTGAAAAACATCCACGTCTGTAACCACGCCGTGCCTCTTGTCGGAGAGTACTCATCATTTATATATGCTACATCACTTGCACTAATTGTAGATAGCGATGCGAGTGGTGTCTGCATTACCGTAATTATATCATTCTGTGCCGTATTTGCCACTATTTACTCCCCGTATTTTGTACTCATGTCTCTAAAAACATCATCAGATTCTAACATTGTCACTTTAACCATACCCTTTGGTGCCTTTTTAGATATTGGGCCCCCTCTACCTGATGTCAATAGTGTAAAAGGTCGTGGATACCTGCTCTCAGGATACCAAGGGGGATAAGGGTCATTTCTATGAATAGGTATACCATCATAGCCACCATTTTCTAATAAAAGTATATAATAAATATCATTTTTCAAAAAGTAATTATCCCTTAATTTAGTGTCTTTAATCACTGAACTAATCTGCTGAATAACACTTTCTTTTTCATTGTTGTCCAACACCATTAATTTATTAGCCCCATCAGGAGTATTAACTGAAACCCCCCATGAATTAATTGCATCAGTTTCTTTAATAGGTGTCTTTATTACTGCCCTAGCATATAACTCAATAGTAGTTTCTTGTATAACCTTATTCATGGTGCCTAGCATACCTTCAACACTGAGTGTTGCCTGTTTACTAAACGCTTCTCCCTTGCTTCCGGGATGCCTAAAACTACCCATAAATTATACCCTCACACTAATTCTATATAATACATCTGTGCCACCGGGATTCACTGTTGCTACTCTATAAGCCGTATATGTAATGCCATCAATAGTAACAACCTCATTTCTATTTATACGCGGTACGCCATTAGTAATAAATGTACGATCTGATTCACGTACATAACCCTTGGCTTTGAAATACTCACTCGTATAAGTTTCAATTACGTACCCTGTGTAAGTAGTGTCTGTAGGCTCTGACACCTCTACCCCACTAGTGTACCATTTAAAAGTATCGGAAGCAGGGTCATATTGTTTCACAGCCGTAGTAGACGCAGGTCTAGTAAAACTAATTGTTAAACTAGTGTTTCGTTTTATTAAGTTGTTTACTCTTGTTTTTAGTGCATCATAATCCATGGCTACCTCAGTGTTAAGCGAGCATTGACTATAGAATTTCTATTAGCCTCAATCAGCCCCGATGTACGAAGTAAATTCTCTATCTCAGTAAACTTGGTGTAACTTGATGCTCCTTGTGAGTATACAATCGTGATCACGTCTACCTTCTCACTTATAATATTTCCACCACGTTCTAAGTCGGGACTCAATTCTGTGCTGTTTAACAATCTTTTTGAAGCTAAAACCGTAGCTTGTTTAATAGCTGAAGGAATACCCGTTACTGCATCACCCTCAGAGTCGAACGCATCGTCCCGTGGCCACTCCAAACTCTGTGTAGAACTACTTCTATCACCTACAAATGTGTATGTGGTATTAATATAAAGGGTAGCTCTATTCAAGTACCTTTCTTTGCTACTATCAGCAAGTGCGTCCCATAGAAGCCAACTCGTTTCATCGAAAAAAGAGTCCGCGTACGTATTTGCGTACGCTAAAGAAACATAAGATGTACTATCAACTTTTCCTGTACCGTCATCTGGCAAAAAACTCATTATAGGCTCCTTTTACTCTCGTGCTAACATCAATACACTAAAAGCCCCGTCAGTAAAACTACTAACACTAGCCCTTACATATTTCATTGGTTGCCCATCCATACCGTATATTTCTGTCCCTGCTGATGCAAGTGTCCATGTCTTATATGTTACCCAATTTTCTCCATCAAGTGAACACTCAACAGTTACCACTCCACCTACTGTTCCGCCTGTTGCTATTACCTGAAACGTTAATGCCCCATATAAACTGACATTTATTTCTGTTCCTGTTGTATTTGCTACCACTGCATTTAACAGCGTTTTCTCACGTAGTGTGTACATCATTTATTATCTCCTGTTATAAAAAAAGGAGGATGAATCATCCCCCTATGTATTATTAAATTAATTCCTTTTCTTTAAGGATTTTTGTTACCTCAGTGATAGCCTCATCTTTTTTCATCGCCCTTAAATCGGCATCACCTGTTTGCGATTTGATAAAAGTTTTGAGTTTGTTTAATGCACTCACCCCACTTGTATTCAAATAATCCCGCGTCACATAGTTGCCACCAATATCATAAAAATCAGCTCTCCAATCCGCAATAACTTTGTCTGGTTTTTCTTCAGCCCGAACTTCGACTACTTCTGCAAAAGCGGCTATGCGTTTTTCCATCACCGCATACTCTTGCTTTAAAGCAACCATTTCCGATTTCAATCCCCTGTTCGTTTCTACAACAAGATCATATTTGTTTTTCCAATCCACATGAATACCATTACAGATTTCAATATTAACCATGTCATCTTCTTTTGCTTCATCGTACCCTAGTTCATGTAAACGCCGAATCACATAAGGGTCTTCAGTGTTTAATACACCTTTTACCCCAAAACTACATAAATTAACATTCCTCTTGCTGTCCCAAACTTTCCCTACTCCAATAAACATCATACCTAGTTCTCCTTATTTCTTTTATATAAAACAGACTGCGTCATCCCCTGCATCTGCTCCCGTCAATACTGTACCAATAGAAAGTTTACGGTCATCTTCAGTACTTGAAGTCGCTACCGTAAGAGTAACCCCTGCCCCTACATTTCCTACCATCCAATTCGTAACTTTATAGCTTGCTGTACCATACAACACTTCTGTTGCACCATTTAGCTGTATCGCTAATCCACTTGCTGTTGCTCCATCTGTTGCTTCTATAAATGACACTATCTGACCCGTTGTTGCTCCACTGCCTTTTACCTCAGCTTTCTTGTTGTAAGTATACCCGTCAGTAATATCATAAATACCTGCTGATGTATCCCCAATTGCAATCGCTTTAATAGTTGCACTACCACTAGCTTCAGTAACTGTTACTGTACCAACACAAGCTGCACTCAATAAAATCCCGCATACTGCTTTCCATAATGCACTTGCAGTTGCTACAGGAGTTGTACCTGTTAGTGTCAATGTCTCAGTAATATAGGCATCAGATGAATCTGTTCCATATAACGTGACTGTTTGTGTGACGTCTGATGCACTTGAACTCTCTACCTCAACGTTATCCGTTGCAGGTTGGTTTGTAAAAGCTACCCCAATCTGTGTCTTTATAGTGGTGTCAATTAATCGAGCATCAAGAAGTGCTATCGCCTTTCCTGCTGTTCCACATTTGAAACGTTGCCCTGCGGTGAGGTCTGTTCCCGCTGTTAAATTAACAGGCCCAATTTCTGCTAAAAAGAAATCATTAGCACTACGTTCAACATCTTCATTAGCCGCAAATGCTCTAATAGAGTCTAATACCCCTACTACAATATCACCACTTGCATCTTCCTCTATAAGTCTGTTTTTCGGTATGGTTCCATCCGCTTGTGTGCGAACGCCAAATTTATTTTTTAATTCTGTTCCGAGGGCAACATTTTTTACCCTATATGATTTATACATAATTGTCTCCTTTAAATGAAGTGGGGCAAACGCCCCACGTTAGTTCCATCTAACTAGTTGCTATATTCTGCTCTGAGCAATACCAGTAACCTTACCATGCATCAATTCATTTGCATAGTCGATTCCAATATGTGCCTGAAAGAATCCCTGATACCCACCACCGAGTACTGCCATATCTTTATAAACCATTAGTCCTTGACTACCATCTTCAGTTACAACAGGGTTGAATACAGGTCTAACTGCATCCATTGCTACAAGTGCAACAGTACCTGCGGGAACCATTGACTCAAAAACAACACCTACGGGGCCAAAGTCAGTTAAGATAGTGTCTATTGCAACCCCACCCATGTTCCAACTTGTTGGCTGATAACCAAAAATCTTTGAAATATTATATTTCTGAATAGCTGTTACAAACATTACGGGATAACTATTAAAAGTCTGTCCACCTGAATTAGTTGCACAGTCTGCAAACATTGCCTGCAATAGTGATTCATTTAATTCGATGCTACCTGCGGCTGTTGCATTAGTACTTGTTGCGGCTACTACACCACCGGTCATACCTGAAACATCTACTCCTGTTGATTCCTGAAATACACCATTCATAAATGTATAATTCAAGTCTCTAGCTATTTTTTTCAATACATAAGATTTTCTTGACTGTATTGCGTCTTCAATTGGGGTATTTTCTTTCGCCCAATAACCTACTGAACTAGCTACTATATCAGTAGCAATTCTGCTCATCGTTGATAGTTTCTTGTACGAAATGTTTACTGATTCCTGTACAATACCACAACTATTTCTTACCTGAGATAAAACAGGAGACGAAGCGGCAATTGCTGTCAACGAATCGGTCTCATCAATATCTGGCTGTGCGGCGGCGGCAAAGTCATATACTGCCGTCATTGCATAATCAAAATCAGGTACTATCCTGTAATCTGCTCCTGTTAATCCACCAAGAATCCCCATGAAAGGCAAGTTGTTTGCTCTTCCCGGTACTTGATCTGCTGTCCATAAAAGTCCCTCATACTGAGGACTGTTCCACGTTTGGGATACTCCACTTACTTGTGACATAATTTATTCCTCCAAATTATTTCTTTGCAGGCGACATTTTCTCCATCAGTGTTAATTTGTCTTTGGTTGATAGTGTTGCATTTTCTTCTGTAAGAGTCTTTCCATATTTATCTGTGCTATTGACAACAGAGGTTCTTTTATTCGGATTAGCACCCCCACCCTTGTTATCGTCAGCCAAAACATATTTCTGATTGCTCTCTTCAGTTGCCCATTTATCCCAAAACTCTACACCTGATTGTAATTCGCCTTTATCGTTTTTATAGAAGACATCAAATTTATTTTTGTCTTCACCTTCATTCGACACCTCGGCTCTGCCTAAATATGCCCTCTGTATTAATGGTCTGTCCTCTGGATTCACATTAATTCTCTCTAATTCACCCATAAGACCCTCTTTACGCAAGGTTTCTGTGTACAACCCTTTAAACGTATCTGAAGAAGTCTTAAAAGAATTAAGTTCTGTATTCTTTTCCGCTAAACCATCTCTTAAAGCCTTTTCATGCTCTGCTTTTAATCCATCAATCTCTGATTGTTTCGTGCGATTAAAGACATCAACATCAAAAGAACCATCTTTCATGGTAGCTTTTAGTGCACTTAATTCATCAATTGCCTTATTATACTTGTCGGGAAGGTTTTCGTCAATGGAGCTATACTTTTTAGTCAATGCATCCATTGCTGTCTTGTTTGTATCTGCTTCATCTACTAATTTTAGCTTCTCCGCCTTCAATTGATCTCTGTTTTTCTGCAATCCTTCATTTGCCTTATAAAAATCGGTTTCAAACTGATCAAAATCAATCTTGGTTGCATCTTCAGGTAGTTTTGTATTTGCTATGTCAAACATTGTCTTGGCATTCATTAAAAACTTTACTACACTCTGTACTTCGCTATTATCACTCATTCTATACCCTCAAGGTTTCTTCTACTTGAAACTCGCCTATTCCATAGGTTTATAGTTCCATAGTTTTATCATCGCTTTCTTCTACTTTCGGTTCTGCTACTTCTATGGGTTCAGGATTAGCTTGTTCTTCAAGCTCTTCTGCCCTTTTTATTATACCCGTCATACCTTTCTTCTCCAAATACTCAATACGTTCTGTGTTCGTAAGTATTGTTCCTTCATGCGTCTTTGCTATTAATTTCAATTCTGCTTTTGCGTCACGTGTTGCCGGTATAATTTCACCTCTCTGCATTGCACCCACATAAGACTCGTAACTCAAACGTCCTTCTGCTACTTCTTTACCAAGTGCTATAACAGTGTTTGCATCAATAACAGCAGGTGTGTAATCTTTGGTGATTTCAACAACAATAGAGTTTTCTGTGAAATCTACTTTACGCCAAGCGCAAATGACTTCAATAAGTTTCTCCATTGCAGTGCCAATAGTGGTTGCTATATCCGCTAATATACCCTGCTCTCCTGCACGATGTATCATTGCGGCTTCACCACTCTCAATGCCATTCACTTCATTTGCCAATATCTTCGCACCAAGTATAGCCATCTGCTGTTCTTTCTTATCAAGTGCTATCTTTATGTCATCGAGTCCACGTCCTTCATACTCCAAATACTTTGCTGTGCCTCCGGGAGCTATAATAACTGCCTCTGTAGAACCTATACCAATACTCTGAGTATCTGTAGGTAATCCACTAAAAACCGCTGTTGGGCTCGCTGTCCACATAATAGCCTTTTCATGAAAAGCTGTATTTCTAAAGTGCGCTATATTTACATTTACTAAATCGCTAATAACTGATTTGCTTAATTCCCATGTCACGCCTTGTGCTGTTACGGGATAAAATGGAATAAACGTCATAAGTTTCCCGTCTTGCTTTGGGTATATAACGTCTTTTATTACATTCTTCGTCATTCCCTGTTTCTGTAAATCAGTAACAATCACTGAGGGCTCAATAATAACCTGTCTATAGTATCCCTGTGCATCAAGCTCTAATACCCTGTATGTTATTTTTATCTCAGGCACAAAAGAATCTACTCGTACATATTCCTCTTCTTTCAACACAACCAAACTCGTCATGATTCTGTTGTTCACTCGTTTCTCTTCCCAATTTATAATAGACTCTGCTGTATACATAGTGCCATAAGGGCTCATGTTCATAAATTGTGCTTCATGTTTTGTCAGCTTTCTCTCAGTGTCTACATAGGGATGATCTATAAAAAGCCCTACACGATTTGTAACAATAGTTTCCACTTCTATTTGTTCCATAAAGGTGTATATTGATTCATCTTTAATAGTAAATGCTTTTATTAAATCCTTTACCTTTGAAGGAAGTTTTATAAAAGGGAGTTTACGATTAAGTAATCCACGATAAGCTTCAACCGATCTACCTGTTGCATTAAACAACTCCGCGTATTCAACAAATGATGTGTAGTCAGCGTTGCCTTGCGTAGTATTTGTGTGCCCATTTAAACGAGGTAAATAGTACTCTCTATTACCCGTACCTTTTAGCGTCTCTTCACCTGCAATAACATCTCTCGCCTTTTTCCATCTAGGAGAAAATACATCATAATCAGGATGCGTGGTTTCAATACCATCTATATAGGTAAACTCATTTCCGTCTTTATCATTTATAATTTTTGTATATTCTAACACTATAATTAACCCACCCTTGTTGGTATTCGTTTTGTTTCATGTACAGAGTGCTGTACTCGATATCTTATTTCATCCGCAACGTGATCTTCAAGATGGTCTGCGATATCCTCAATCTTCTTATCATGTCTGATTAATGTCGGTAATATCCTATTTGGTGTAGGGCATGTGTTGAACACAAATAAACATGGTCTATCTATCTTAGGATAATTTACAGAATTTTTCAAGTGAGTCCTTAATATGTCCCATCCTCGTGGACGACTACCCGCTGTTTGATCTGCTTTTGTGAATATATCAAACAGCATATAGTGGTCATTTCCATAATACCCTGAGTTTAATTCATGAATAAGTGAACGGTAACTAGAGTCCTGCTTGGGGCTGTTATTCCATACCTGATGATCTCCGGGGCCCGGCACTATCTTCTCAATGTTTTTCAATACATCATTTGTTCTTTCCATTTTAGCAATACCTTGCCCAATCTCATAGGCAGTAAGTCCTATGCCGATATTTTCTTCACCTGTCCATCCATACCATTCTGCTATACGAAATAAACTACCTTTTGGAAATACTACTGTTTCTCCTTTTACTACTGTACCATCTTCTGCTACGGTGTCAGCCAATTTTACTGAACTACCATCTGACTGAGCCCACCAACCAACACTAAACGGGTCTGTGTGTCCCCAATCAAAAGATCGGTCACAATACCATGTATAAGGAATTTCAAATGGCGGTATCATATGCACGGTTTCATCCCATACATCATCAAACATTCCACCTGCAACTGCGTCCCAATCACCTTCAAGCAACATACGTACCGTGGCTTCATTACCGACACCCATTACCTTGCCCTCATACTCTTCTTTGTCTATTGAAGGATTGTCAGATAATTGTGCGGGTATAAACTGTCGTAACATACCGCCTTTCGTGTTTGGCATCTGCGTAATCGTCATTGGTTCAGCTATTTTTACAAATTCTCGTCTCCAAAACGAATTGCCAGATAACCATACATGCCCATTCTGTTCTAAGAAGAAGTTATGGTTATTTTCTACTTCAATACAATAAATCTTTTCGTTTTCTACGTACTCTTCAGAACAGTTACTATCATGTACTGTAACTTCTTTTCTATTTTTGTATCGTTTGTTCCCCGTAAATATTTCAGTAACAGGTTGTTTCGTTTTGTGAAAATGTACCACTTGTGTAGGAAGTCTTCTATCCTCTTGCTGACGAATTGTATAATGTACTGTGTATCCTAATTTAACACACAGCTCCATAACATCGTCTCGTAGCCTAGTGCTGTAAGTAGAGTAATTTCCGCTTTCATCCGTTATCCAATGACCATCACCTAACATCAACGATGTAAAAACAGCATCAATATCCGTGGAATTAAGTAACTCACGTGGTATAAATTTGTCCTCACATTTACCAAACTGCTTAATATAATGTGCCCACTCATAAGAGTACATTGTGTACGCCTGTGAATGATAATTATAAGTAAACCCACACCTATCTAGCAAGTCCTCAATAATAAGCCGTGTATTCTTCTTACTCTGCGCTATAGCAAATCGTGGAGACCCATACTTTTTATCAGCAACAAAGAATCCTTCTGATAATACCCATCCCATTAATTCAGCGTAGTCTCTATACTTTATCTTTAATGGCTGATTTGCCCTCTGTTGTTTTAAATGATATTCATCAGCAATTTTAAATACTCTACGCCTACTCCCCCCTTTTATTTTGTTCCCTGCTCTCACAACATTTGCTTGATTCGGTAGTTCAGTAAAAGGTTTCATCTTAAAATACTTGTTCTTCTTTGGGTCAGGTATGTAAGCAATACTATGATTCGGCGTACACTCTATATTAATCTTTTTATTATCTATATGAACAATGTTTCCTGTGTAATCATATTCAAACGTTTCTGTTACTTTGTTTCGTTCAATATCAAATGTGTCTGCGTTCATAGATAACACCATATCACCAACAACAACATCTTGTATAGGTACAAACCCTTTTGTTGTCAATACATTACCAAATCTTACACAATGTGAAATACCGCCCGGATTAGTTCCAAGCAATATACGTGGGAAGTATTTTTCCCCGTATTTTTTTATTACTGCATCGGGAAGTGGATTGTCTTTGGGGCGTCTAACACGTGTTCGCAAATACTCATATTTTGTATGGGTAAAGTGAGTGGCTTCATCAATCATCAGCACATCCATCTCCGCACCTTTGTATAAGTATTTATCATCCTCATGCTGACAATGGCATAAATGAATTATAGAACCACCCATAAAACTATTGTGCTTTCCATTCCTAAATTGTATAATGTTTTTAGAGCTGTTTATCTTCACATATTTGGAATGAACTGCATCAAGAAGTAGGGTGTAATATCCACCGCTACCTACCATGTGATTGTCATCCAATTCTTTCTGTGTTAATCTAAATAAATATATTTGTATGCCCGGTACCTCCATAGCCCAAACAATAGATGCTACTCGCATTAAATAACTATTGTGAGTAGGTATTAAATATTCACCGGCAAGATAACAATTAGAAGGACTGTCAACCTGTATACATTGTACCGCACGTTTTTCTACTTTACGTACATCAGAAATATAATGTCGTTGACGAGCTGTTCTAATACTACCCATGCTATGGCGTTGTTGTGTGGCCCTATCACGACTATTAAACAATATCATATCAGCATATACACGTACACGCCATGCACAACTTGGTCTTCTTTTACGATTATTCTCTTCTCGTTCATACATCCATGATTTTTGCCCCAGTGACAACAACATGAAATGAACATCTTTACAGAGCTGTTGCCCATCGGTATACATCTCTACTTGTCCCGCTGAACGCTTATACTTAAAACTATCACTGTAAATAGTGCCCCGTACATCTAACATACCTTTAAGTAACTCTGTGCGTTGGGCTACTGAACCAAGTTGATAATCTATGGGTATAAAATGGTCACGTGGTTCTAATCCATATAACCCCACAATCTTTAGTAAGTCTTTCCAATGCTCTTTGTCGTAATATTTTCCACCTTTATACGTAGCTAAATTGGTTGTTGTTGAAGCACACTTGCTTGTAATAACCATACCTTTCTTTGCTTTACGATCATACATGCCCCCACCAAGAAATACCCCTAAAATATAAGGGTCTATGTCAAGTAATTTCTCCACAAACTGTAGGGGTTCTGTCACCTGTATAGAATGATTGTTTCGTTTACCACGTTCTGCTGTTAGACTATGACGTATTTCATTCGTGGTTTTAGGAGTGGGAAACCTTTCAATCTTTGCTGTTCTATCTGTGCGTGTCAACGTGCTCCACTGATGTCGTCCATCACATGCCACAACTTTGTCTTTGTTGCCATCAAACTCAACTTCATACGTAGCACTTTTTTTATCTACTTTGGATTTAGCTACTACATTACAAGGAAGTCCCAACTCATCAAATACCCTGTCCCCTACAACAAGTGTCTCCATAGTTTTCCAACCACACGTAGTGAGTATAGGTGTATGTACATCTAATGCTTTTCCACCGCCTACAGCTCCGCCATATAACACTTCTGTTGCAGGTGTGTTGAGTGCGAGTAGTTGCTTTGGGTGTAATTTTATATCTAATGCCATTCATTCATTCCTTATATTCTACAAAACCTTAACTTTAGGGTCAGGTTTATACTCAGCTATTTTATAAGCCTCTTTTTTCACATGCTCTGTATCAACAGTTACATTAACCACAAATGAACTACCTTTTTCAGCAGTGTCCTCATGGCTCATACCAATGTAATTTGTTAGCTCTTTTAGTGCCTGTCGTCTATCTGCTAGTTCTAATGTTATAATAATCGAATCAGGACTCCGTGGGTTTATTAATCGTTTCACGCCTTCAATACATACCGCCAAATCCCCAATACGTTCTTTGTACTCTTTTAAACTAAAGGTATCAGAATCATAGGGGAAACCATCCGCAGTCAGTGGCTGTCCCATTTCATCAATCAAATCAAATGGATTATAAAATGCTCGTGTCCATAGTACATGCGTTATCTTTGACTCTAGTTCCGAAACTCTGTCAGCAAGTACCGCGGTCATAAATTCCTTTTTGGCTTCCATGATTGCTTCACTAGATGCCAATGCACCCACACTTTTACGACCTGCTTTCTTCGCCGCCTTTAAAGCACTCCCACCATTTGTGCATACATATGCTACATACAGCTTTTCCTGTGGCTTTAATGTCTTAAACCATGTCGAGTCTTTTTCTAATTTGGTTATTACTTCTTGCCCATCAGACATTAGTAATCCTTTCGAGCATCATATTTGAGTATGTCTATTGTACGCCCGTTAGAGCCCTCCATACAAAATACTTTGTCATTGAAAGAAATGCTAATAGGAGGGTCTCCCTTGTCTTCATCCTTATCCTTAAATATAAGTGTTACACGTGAATAAGGAACATCTCTCGGCCCAGTGAATACTAGGGTCTCTAATTCGTCACACCTATTTTCAAATAAATACCGTTTTACATCGTCCTCAACCCTCTCTGTATAAGTACCATTTACTTTTCCTACTATTTTTACTATCACTTTGTTCTCCTTTCTTGTTATTTACTATACTCTATCTTATAAATTAATTAAATGCAATGTAGGTGATTATTTGTCCCCTAAATCGAATAAAGGCTTGTTTTGTTCTTCCTCATCTGTCAATTCATAAGGATGTTCAATTCCTTTTAAAATATGTGCTATGACATCCACTGTCCATCCATCCCCCAATACATTTTCCGCTTGTCTCATACTTAAACATTTTGTGTACCCTATAGGCACTGTTTGCGCTAATTCCAATTCCCTTGTAGTCAAATACCTACAAAATCCATCAAAATCAATTAATCCTGAATTACTCCACCTATCCTGCTTACATGTTACACAATTTATCTTCTTTCTATAAGTAACATTTGGACACTGCTTCTCATACATCCTCACCCTACTCGGAGTTTTATTTGCTTTAAAATTAAAACAATAAGTCGTATCAGTGTCCTTATAATCTTGAAAATTTATGTTTTTATCTATATAAGGTGCTATAGATATGTTTGTCCAATAAAATCTATCTCTGTTTTGGAACGAAAACATATTACTATTAATATTAATTCCACGTACACCTAAATAGTTATCAAGCTCCTCTTTATGTTCCCTTTTCATCTTCACATTTTCCAACAAAAAGTATGTAGGATGCACTTCTTTTAAAATACGTAAATACTCATAAAATAAATTACTTTTACTACCGCGTAAACCACTTCTATCATCCCCTACTTTTAGCCTTGAAAAATCTTGGCAAGGGCTGCCCCCAATTAGTAAATCAATTTTAGGTAACTGACTAGTATTTAGTTTTGTTACATCCCCTAATTGTATCGTACTTGGGTAGTTATATTGTGCTACTTTAATCGCATGAGCTTTTATCTCACTCGCATAATAATTATCTACTTTAACCCCTGCTCTTTCCAACGCAATTTGCCCACAACTCATCCCATCAAATAAACTCAGTACATTCATTTCTTCTCCTATTTATCTAAAAAATCAGGCGTGTAATACTCTATGTTCATCAATCCCTTGGTTTTATGCCATATAAATGCTTGTGCTCGTCTATTACCTGTATACCCCATTTCATATTCCCAATTTCCATGTTGTGCCAATGACGGAATAGTACGTATAATTACACTACCAAAATCCTCTACCACTTTTTCTTGATGTGTATGCCCTACATGAAATTCAATACAGTCACATGTGGACAAATGTTCTCTCATTTCTGATTGATACACAGTACGTAATCGTTTATAATCTGCTTGTCCGTGCGAGAACCCGATCATGTTACGTCCATATACAAAATACTTTCTTACTGTTGGTGCGTTGTCTATTGTAACTTCAGCAACGTCTTTGTACCAAGCCACTAAGTAAGCTCCTAGATAATATATTCGTTCCATATCGTGATTTCCGGGAATAATCTTTATTTCTACAGCCATCCCTTTTGAACGCCAAAACTCTATTGCATCTACAGAGGCTCTACAGCCTATTTCAAAACTACGTTGCCATCTCCCATCTTCTACTTGACGTGTACCTTTTGTAGTCTCTCCCGATGCTCCTTCACAATTAAAAAAATCTGAACCAATAACGCACACCATTTTCTCTACTGCTAAATGGGATGTTTGATTATAAAAATACTGATGAGCTTTTATCCATTCGTTATACGCAATTTCTGAGTTGTAGTCGTGATCTGTCTCGCGATGCCACGATAAACGCCCCAAATGTATGTCCGGAATTTCCACCTCAATTGTAACATTTCCCTGTTTTTGCTCATACACAGGAAGTACGGGTGCATCATATTTCTCTAAGTTTTTTTCCAGTAACTCAACAACATTCAGTGGGCTGAGTCCCTTGATTCTATTCCATATGACCTTGAACTGCCACATAGGTTGATCTGTTTTACCCCATTGATTGGTTACAATTTTAGATGCTTCCCAAATACTCAAATCTATATTACAAAACTCTGCTAGTTGTTCAGCATTTGTGAATTTGGTTGATGACAACACTGTTTGTTTAATAGTGTTTTTTTCAACAACCTCTTCTTTGACTCCATCTATTCCTTCCACTTTTTCTCCTTCTTCCATTCTCTTCTTATACAATCTAATGTATCGCTTAATAGTATCACGCAGTATACCAAAGAAAATTTCAGCTTTCTCTATGCCAAAAGTCTCTGTATACTCGCTCACTTCTTTTAATCTTGAATTTGGAATATTTTCTAACATTCTGTCTCCTTCATTTGTTTCATTTCCTTCATAGTCTGTAGGCAACTGAACTGTATCGGCTCACCAGCCCGTAAGTGCATAAAATATATATCACTCAAATCCCTTTCCAAACTGTGAATATAAAATGGAATGAGTAGCATATCTCTGCCATAGTAGGACGCTAATGACATCCATGTAGTAAAATCTAATGAGTCTATAACGCCTTGCTCATAGTCGCGAACGATATAGTCCTGTACTCTACATAACACTGCTACATCGTGAATACTATGTCTTTTTTTGAGTCGTTTATCCATTTATCTACCCCCTGTAATACTGTCTCCACCCAACTATCACCATACACAGGTTTTTTGTAGTGTACTAGTTTTTGTGCCACATAGCATGATTTCTCTTTAAACACTATAGTGTATTTGTTGTTGTATGTAATAACATCTTTATCTACATTATAGAGAAATAGCTCTACAATGTCTATGGAGTAAGTTTTCAATAAGTTCCTGTAAACGGTTTCCGCTCTTTTAGAAACCCCGTGTGGAATAAACAATTCTCTATCGGTTTCATATAAGCAAACCTTCTTGTAGTTACGTAAATAAGCATAACTAATATGTCCATATAACAGATTCTCTAAATCTACGCTTGTCTTGCGTTTTTTAGCCCGTTTAAGCGTTTCAAACCCCGTGCCGTTATATGTCATGACTCCATAGGAATCGCTTAATGCACTTGCTTGTAATAACGCTGTTTCCCCTAGCTCTTGTGTAACCACGTAATAGAAGAAATGTGTCATGTGTCTTCGTTTATGTTTTGTCTTTTTCTTATCAGCTACTAAATCACTCTTACTGATTTTTACTTCAAACTCATAACTAATTCCTTCTTTGCTAATAGCGAGTACATCCATGTTTCCACATTCTTGTGCCACACGCATATCACGCTTGGTTCTATAGTGTTCAAGTAATTTGTATTTTATTTCTTTTGTAAGACTTGTTTCCACTGTTTCCCCTTTGCCCCATATATGCTCACTAACCCACTTAATGAGTCATCTGTCTCATTTCTGTTTATTGTCCTATTCATGTCCTGTTAACGCTGTTTTATACGCCTAAATACATGATTTGCTGTCCTATTCATGTCCTGTTAATTGCTTCGTCCATTGTATTTTGTAAAACCACTCGATTTATAGAGTGTAGCGGTGCCTCCACTGACTACTCTCACAAATTTATTTCCACAGGTGTCACAAACAAAAACCGGGGTGTCACTCATAGCGTGAAACTCTTCTATTATCTTGCCACAATTTGGGCATTTATAACTGTACGTAGGCATCGTTCTTCTCCTTTTCTTTTAATTCTTTAGCTTTCTTATAAAACTTTCCTGTTATATATCCTGTGATATATGCACGAGTTTCATCACACTCAACTCCTCTGTCCTCTAGTATATTTGTCACTAAATGCACGAGCTCATGTGCTATATTGCTGTCATCAGTCATGTCTTTCAAGTAAACATAACTGCCCCATGCGAGTCCCTTGCTATCAACGTTTTCAGGCTGTGTACCTTTATATCCTTCTTTAACAAGTGCTTTATAATACGTGGGTATGTTTTCAACCCCTATATAAAATTCACAGTCTACATTAAATATTGGTAGCTTTATTCTGAAATTCATTCTTTCTCCTTACACAGTAATACCCATAAAAGTGGGTGTCACTACTTTTCTCACTTGTACCCCGACAATAACTGCAATACAGGTGGTTTAAATGCTGTTTGATGTCACCTGTTTTTACACAGTTATATATGGGTTTTATGGCCTATACCAAGGTATACAAGGGCAAACGGGGTCTAGCGTAATTTCTACCTCTTCACATTTTATTTCTATTGCCAATACGGTTTGTAGCTCGTTATAAAGCTTTAGTGCTTCATCTCGACTTAACCTTAATTTATCCTCTCCAATCTTTACCACGAATTCCTCGTGCTGAACCACTTCTATACGTGGTTGTGTGCTTTTAGCCATTTGTTTCTCCTTCCGAATTTTCTATAATCGTGTCAAGCACTGATCGTAGTGCTTTCATTTGAGTGGTATTAAACCACATTCCATAAGCTGTACCTGTATATAGGCAGGGTTTTAAAAGCAATACTGCTTTCTATTACTTCATCAACCACAATCTCTGCATTTCCCACCTTATCACAGGTAAGGCACATAAGTGTACCGTTATCAAGATAGGGGTCAATACCTACTCGTGGTATGTCTACACTTAAGCTATGCCCCATGTGTTTCTTAAAAATAGTTTTCCACTTGGCTTCGTTTGCTAACAATGATGGTGATCGCTGTGGAGCTTTGTTTGATTCATTTATTTTCATAATTTACCTCTATAAAATTAAATACAGCTTTTTGACAATTAGGACATAACTCATACACCCTGTCTACACAATTCTCAGGTGTTGCCCAATTAATAGCTACTCGGCTTAATTCCACCATACGCCACTTTTTACCGCATTTATCACAGGTAAACTTTTCATTTATGCTCTCAACCTTGCTATACCATTCATTGTAATCTGTGCTCGTGTTTTTTGCTTCTGTCATTGTTTCCTCCTGCCTTATACTACCTCTTTACCAACTTCTTTACAAGATACTAGTATTGATAATATATAGTGTTAGATAAGGCTGTAGAACTTGATGAGACACACGAGGATTACGTGTAGTGCAATAAGTATTGAAAGTGGGGTAATACGTTATCTATTTCTTTTACGTGTAGTAGAGGAAATTTATATAGTAGCGTAAAGAACCCAAGGAGTACAGGTATTCCATATTACTGTGAGACGCATGAGAACGCGGTGTAGTGCAATAAGTATTGAAAGTAGTATAAATGTATAACAAGTTTATTTACGTGCGAATGACAGCGTTTATGTGGCTATGGGTTTAATGAACCTTATGGGTAAAAGTGTAAAAAAATATATACCACAGTGGGGTGTAAAGAACAATAATATGGAGACAGTTTGGGGGGGCTAGGCTAGGGACAGGGGGGTGGTTGTGTACTCACGTCTATGTAGGGGGGCTGTTCCACTGTACTACCCAACTAGTGTACTACCCAACTAGTGTACTACCCAACTAGTGTACTACCCAACTAGTACACGCATCAACCCGGTTCTGTTTGTATACCATTGTATACCATCATATACAATTTCCCATATTTTGTATACCATTGTATACACTGAGTAACCCCGGTATACCCCGCCATGCAATAAACTACTGATATATACAATTTCCCATATTTTGTATACAATAAAATACAATAGAATACTGTTGTTACTGGCTAATTTTATACATATCTATCGTAAAATAAATAAAGTTTTTTACCTATTTTTACCATATGTATGTTATAATTAATAGACGAGTGTCAATGTTTTTTGATAGTTTAGGGTGGGTAACGGAAATATTAAATTATCCGTGCGGTTCATAGTCGAGCGTGTATATCGCTCGCGGGTTCATCAGAATCCACCGCCTAGGCCAGCGGTTTCAGCCGTGCATGGCATCATTGGAGTGGATTTTATAAACCAGTTTATTGAGTAGTACACAAGTATACATTTGTGTACTACTCTATATACTGTACAGTATATTTATTTTATTTTAGGGAGTGATACCATGATAAACATTTACAAGGATTCTGCGCGATTCGGAAAAGGTTATAGTATTTTTATAAATAACCACTATAGCTGCACACTATCAACAATAGAAAATGTCAATACAGAAATTGACAGAATTCTACATAGAAACAGTTCCTATGCTGTTAATTGGTTATAACTATAACGGCCGGTGTATAATCGGCCATATTTCAATTAATGGAGTGATAATATGTTTATAATAACGAAAGATGTAATCTGCAATGGCGAATTCAATGGTTTTACTTTTCTACGAACGAGTAAAACGGGTACTGAATTAAAAGAATTGACTGCTAAAATGAGGAAACAATGTATATATAGATTCAGGTTATTAGATGACGATGGCCACGTCTATCTGTACGGCTTGTGTAGTCACTATAATAACGAACGCGCGTTTCAGCCTCTTAATTTTTACATGTACGATCTGGGAGTGACAAGCATTCAGTATTTTAACGCTGGAGCATGGGAAGTACTATAACTATAACGGCCGGTGTATAATCGGCCTATATTTCAATTAATGGAGTGATAATATGTACGATATAAAAAGAGCAATCGATAACAAGAAAAAAAGTATTGCAGAATTGACGACGACAATTAATAATGCGCACCCGGGGTACCACGCAGATGATTTATTACTTGAGTGGAAAAAAGAGCTTGTAGAATTGCAAAGAATTGAGGCTATAAAATGAATAGATTAAACAAGAAATAACCTATATCGATGTATACCTCAATTTAGCAACCCTATTTTGAGGTATAACGCAACAGCTTATAAAATTATCAGTACCAACTATGGTGTATAATTTTATAAACTTGTGATAACTAAATGCTTAATAAGCATTTATACAAATTGAGGTTTACCTCAACAAATGGAGTGAAAAAATGGAAAAAAATATTACTTATTATATTAGTATGGATAAAGTCAGTAAAGGTACTATGTATACGATATTATCAGCAAAGTACATTAAGTTAGTTGAGTGTTTTACTTCTTATTATGATACTGAGAATAGAGAAGTGCATATTACTCCCAAGCTATCATATGATGATATTCCTAAAGTGCATGGAGTGGATATTTCTATCAACTATGATTACGTAAATAATGGAGATAGAGTATACATAGAATACTGGCTACACGTTTCAAAAGACCGTACACGATTAATCCACACTATACGGGTAGTTTCTGACATTAAAGACAACAATCAAGATATGTCAACAACTTTATTTAAAGACACTACTTGTGCTCTAACATGTAATAAACTGAAACAGATAATTGACAAGTGTATAAAATAGTATATCTATATTACCCCATTATAACCGCTATAGTGGGGTTGTACAGCTATATTATAGCTTTAAAAACTTTCCCAGAAGGAGCATATTATTATGAAAAATGTTAAATTAAAAGTGGAGTACAGTGTAAACAGCTTAAAATTATACCACAGTAGTAAAGAGGTTTTTACTGAATTCTGTACAGAAAAACAGAAAAAAATACTTGCGATGTTTGACGACTTATTCACCCCTAATAACGATACAGGGATTGAGCAACGGCAATTCTTTAGTTTATTGTCCCATAATAACAAAACTGGGTATAACTTACATATTACAGTAATGAACATCTATGCACCCGATAAAGAGAATAAGATACTATTTATTGAAAGCACACTTGAGCTTGACGGCTATAGAAGTGATTTTACGACATATTTTAGAAACACACTTAATAATGATATAATACATCAACACAAAACCCGCTTATATGTGAATCCATTTGGCATGCCGTCAATGAAAGTACTAAAAAAACTAATGTTGTTATTATAGTATATCTATATTACCCCATTATAACCGCTATAGTGGGGTTGTACAGCTATATTATAGCTTTAAAAAACTTTCCCAGAAGGAGCATATTATTATGAAGATTAATAAAACAAACTCACAAGAAATTAATGAAAAACTTGCTTTAATTCAAAAAAAATCTAGAGTCAGAACAATTGATTCCATGAGTATTCAATCTGCAATAGAAGCTATTGAGTCAAAACTTACAAAACTACTACCTAAAAGTACTTGGAAAGGTATAAAAGTAATTGTTGATGTACATGCACAACACTTTCCTAACCGCTATAGTGGGATTCCTGAATCAACACAATTCACGGTGGAATACTTCTCTGATTGGTTTATAACAAGTATGGATAGAACATACTGTAATAGCCCTGTAAATAAATATAGGTTGTGTTTGAATGAGGTACATAAACAGCAAATAACTGAGTTTATTATAAAAACATTTTAGAAGGAGCGTATTATTATGACATTAAAAGAAGCACAACAACCCATGATTACTTATGTGAGTTTAAGCTTAGCAGAGAATAACCAAAGAATTGACAACAATTTTACTGCTGACTATTTAGCAGTAACCAACAGTAATTTTATTATGCAAGACTACGAATATTTACATTTAATGCAGGAAGTAACAATATTATATAACCAGGATAATTTCTGCTATGATGATTGCATGCTTTTGGCACTCTATCCATATATGGATATTATAGATTTTATTGAAGATTAAAAAACTAGCACTATTCTGTCAATAAAACTATTACACATAATTGACAGAATAGTGCTATAAATAGGCTAAAAGTAGGACTATACTCCCAAAAAGGGCAATTTTAAGCAACCGTACGCTATTACGTACGGTTGGCAGGCTACCCAAAAACTTACACGCTCAAAAGCTTATTGCTTATATAGTATACCTTTATAATTTTAAGCACACGCAAAAACTTACTTATTGACCATTATACACGCAAAAACTTACTTATTGCCTTATTTCTTATTATTTATTTCTGTTACTTATCATACTTACATAGTGTAAGTAATACATAAAAACTTACTTATTGCCTTATTTCTTATTATTTATTTCTGTTACTTATCATACTTACATAGTGTAAGTAATACATAAAAACTTACTGGTTTACTTATATGCACAAACTTACTACTTACATTATTTTATTTATTTTACTATATACAGTACATTTTACTTGACAACCCAACTACTAGGGTTTATAATTACTTATAACAATTTAAGGGGTTTATTATGACTAAACAAGAGCAAATAATTATTGACGATTCTATAGATACCGCATTGTGTTTTGGATTAAGTTTTATAACTACTTGTAGCGATAACTTACAGGATTATGGCTATAAACTGACACCAGAACATGAGCAATACATTTTTAATAAAGTAACACAATAATTACTTATAACAATTTAAGGGGTTTATTATGAATTATTTTAGCAATTGCCGTACTATAGAGGATATTAAAAAAACTTATAGAACACTATCCATAAAACTGCACCCCGACACTGGCGGGAATGCAGAAGACTTTAAAACACTCAATAATCAATATGAAACGGCTATAAAAAACTACTCTTATGAACATTTTACTGAATTTACTGACACTTACATGATTATACTTTCTAAAATTATCAAGCTAGATATAACTATAGAAATTATTGGAACATGGGTTTACTGTTTCAATGCATATAATGACAAAGACTATTTAAAGACTTTAGGTTTTTGGTTTAGTTCTAAGCATAAAGCTTGGGTATATACTGGAACACGTAAAAGAAATACTTATAGTAAATGCACACTTATTGACATAGAAAATAAGCATGGTTATAAAAAGATTAAAACTAAAAAAGATTTAAAGCTTGCATAGTACATAGTACTGTGATATACTTAATTAATAAGGAGTTTACAATGGAAACAATAGAGAAAATGAAAAAGGCATTTCTAGATGTAACAAGTGAAATTAAAGACATATGGCTAAAAGAATATTTAATACCTTGCATAGTATCAAATATAAAACAAAGTTATTGTGTTGATATTCCTAAAGAGGTTATACACAAATATGTATTACTAGTATTTACTTGCGAATATGATATATAAAGGGGTTACAAAATGAAAGAAAATAAAAGTGCTAATGACTTGTATGCAATTGCAAATGATCAATTGAAATTGAATGAATGTTATGTCTTATTTAATATGGCTATGACTCCTAATGAAATAATTACTGCTTTAAAACATCAACACTTAATAGAAGATTACAACAATGGTCATATAAATATTACTACACTAATAAGGAGCGTATAAAATGAACAGAGCAGAACAGACAACACTGGCATACAGTCAAAAAAGAATGAGTTTCACGGAATTACTGATTGAAACTTCTGAAATTGCTGATGCTTATAAACAAGATTATGAAAACGAAACAACTAGTTTCGAATACGCAGATGGTTCAATAAGTGTTTTTTGTGGGGTTGATGCGTCAATCCTAGCATACGCATGTAAATAAAAGGAGTAAATAATGAAAACTTACGCAGTAGGATTAGATGAAAGAATAGACACAACTGGAGAACATTTTTATATTGCACCATGCGGTAGTTGTCACATATTACAATTAGATGGCCGTGAAAACATACAAAAGCATATGCAATCAACTATAGAGTGCATGAGTAAACGCGGATTCCCTAATTTTGTAATTATTCATATCTCATCATTACGCGATTACTGGCAGTCTCATATAACATGGAAACAAATCCATAAAAATATTGAAATAATTCTTGATTAGTACCTAGTGCTATGTTATAATTACTTAAACATTTAGAGGAGTAACAAATGAACTTACAAGAAATTAAAGATGCAGTAAATAAAGGTATGATTGTACACTGGAAAAATGACAACTATCAAGTAATACTCGGAAAAGCAGGTTACATGATTAAGTGTACTCCCAATAATAGTTGTTGTTGTTTTCTGACGTGGGCTGATAACGTTACTATGAATGAGAAACCTGAAGATTTTTATATAAACGAACTGTAAGCTATTTAAACAAGTTAGTGGTATAGTTCTATAGCTTTCTAAAGTTATGAGCTTACACGCAATCCTCATGGCTTAGAAACAAATTTAAAAGGGAGTATGTAATGAGAATTTACACAAGTAAAGAAGTATTAGAAATGTTTCATGATGATGAAAAAATGTATAACTTACAATTTGAAAGTGGTTATTGTCATTATGAATTAACAGCATGGGAAATTGAATGGCTAGAGTTTACTCATAGTAAATATGCCATTGCTGATTATCTTGGTAACTTATACCGTAATAAACTTATTGAAAGTGGATTAAATAACGATGATAACAAGTCAATATATATTGATTTTTGGGAAGCTTCACGCGCTATGAATGAAGATGATAGTGCTGGAAAGGCCGTTATGCTTAGTGATAAAACAGCATTACAAGCTTTATTATGGATGAATTATATAGAGGACACAGAAAATGAAGAAAAATATTAATAACTTATCAGCTACTAGCAACGGGAAATTTGTTGAGTTTTATACATGGGATGACTTAACAAAATCAGAGCAAATTTATCAACAGGAGTTTGCTAATTATGATTATGATGATGATGACACAGAATTAATATGTGGTAAGTTTATAAAAACTAGTCATAGCATATATTATTTAGGTGATTTTATAATGACTAATAGTAGTTGGGTGAATCTACCAGATTATGCTGAAAATGACTTACATGGTGTACACTATACTGACTATAATTTAGCTCTTGAATTACACGATTATGAAGATAGTTATAGGATATGGCATATTGGAGAATAAAAAGCTTGACACCAGTTGTCAGTATGTTATAATAGAGTATAAACAAATTTAAGGGAGTAACAAATGAATAAATACAGTGAATTAAGAAACAGACAAGAAAAAGAAATGAACGCCCTACCAATGCACTTCGCTTTTAATAATGACCAATTCAAAAAAGCACTTGCTGAAATGAATTTAACAACAGAAAACTGCAAAGATAAATTGGTACGTGGTATTGCAGGAAGTTTCTATTTAAAAACCGACAGCAAAGTAATACATGATACTTTTGAACGTTTTCACACTGAAAAATCACAAGCTATTGAAAATGATAAAACTGGAACAGGTTATATGTTGGATATGTTCACATACGAATTAGCTAATCACGAATTTTGTGTTACTTATGACTTGACAGACACGCTTGATAGCTTGGGAATAAGTATTGAAGAAGTAAATAAAAACCCGTTGATGCTTAGTGCATTGAGAGAAGCCAAAGCAATTGTATTAAGTTACGATAATTAAGGGGTATATTATGCAGAAATTTGAATACATGATGCTAAATAGATTGCAAAGTGATTTAAATAGGAGGTGCTATCATGCCCTAATTTACCGTTTGAATAACTATATTAATACACTGTGTTAATAACTTAGCACAGTGTAACTATACGGATATTTTAATTAAATTAACAGAGGAGTTTATCATGACAAAATTTACAGACAGAATTTGTGAAGAAGATCAGAAAATTTATACAGCACGATTAAAAAATATAGGTGATGAAATTATTGAAGAATTAAACCATATATATCTTAGCGGTGCAGTTGACATAGGCAACGAGAGCAAGTCAACTATAATTAGAGCTAGTATTGAGCGTGTTGCTGAAAAATGGTGTAAGGGTAATATCAGAGATTTTAACAACTTAAAAAGGATATAATTATGTGTAAATATTGTAATAGTACAGAAATAACAGTAGCAGATAAAGATATATTAAGTAGCTTTGAAAATATCTGTGGCTATAATATAACCTTAGATTCTACTTTGTTGTTATTGAATTCTAATAGGAGCATACAAGTAAAAGTTGCTATTAATTATTGTCCTATGTGTGGGAGAGAATTATGAAAACAAAAGTATGTTTCCGTAAATTTCCAGAAGGTGATGTCATAGCATTATTTCCAGAAGTTATTACTAATAACATTTTTATAGAATCATATCAGCACGTAGGGCAACACGGAGGTGCAGATGTAAATTTAATAACTGAGCTAGAAACCGTATCACCACGAGAATATTATAGTTTATACAATGAATTATTATCAATTGGGTATGTATTAGAAGTTATATAGGAGTTTATCATGACAAAAGAACAGGAAAACAAAGTAATTGAACTGATGAGAGCATTAAACAAAAATGATTATGAGATTTACACAGAAGACAGAGATTTTAATAATATGGAATCTTATACACAACAATATCTTGAAGCTACAAATAAAAGTGCTACGCAAACTGTATGGATATGTGAAGCACACCACGTATTTTATAAACCGGAGTTTGTCACTTGGCTTATAGCTTTATTGGAGAAACAATCATGAATGGTAGAATAGATATTAATTTTATTAAAACGGGTACAAATCAAGCAGACATAGACTTGTTTTTATCTCCTGTAGACAATGGGCAAGTAACAATGGTGTATAATCCCTTTGACAAACTTGTACTAGCTCATTTAATGCACCGCGCTAATTTGTTTAGCTCAGTAAGCGAAGCACGAAGAAATGGATGGGATAAACCAGTACCGACAGGTTTTAGTCAATACACAGTGGGACAGCACAGATCATTAATCACTGTATTAAATTTAGAGGTACAAAATGAGTCTTAAACAAGTAAACAAAAAAACTTATCAAACCTTCATCTGTAACTGTTTTAATAAACCCGTACAAGCTACTCACGACCTGCTACTGCATATAAATAGTGAAAACAAAGTAATTGCACGAGTTATGTTTGACAATAATCGCAAAGTAAGATACTATGTAGTAAGGAGTAATTAATGAATAAAAAAGAAAAGGCAGAATTATTAATTGAATTAAATGGTAATTGTTTTAGTGGGATAGTAACGGGTTTGATGTGTGAAGAAGACACACTGAATGAATGTCCATGCTCTGCTTATTGTGATGTTACCCTTTATACTTCAGAAACGGATGCAGAATGTGTAAAAATTGCAAAAAACTATTTGGAGAAAACGAAATGATTTTAAACAAAGCAGTAAAACGTGTAAGACAGTGGATACAGTGGAACGCATATAATGGCAGTAGTGTAACGTGGGGTAGCTGTGATGTGTTAAACTTAAAATAAGTTAGAGTTGTTGATCTGGAAATGCTTGCTATGGAAATTCATGAAGCATATGAAAAAGAGATTAAAGGGTTAGAAGAAAAAGTAGATTATCTACAAGAATGTATAGAGGATTTAGAGGGGAGTGGTTGGTAATGGATGAACTTGCAATAAACATTTTAGCAAAGTGGGTTGAACGCCATTGTGTTGATGGCCATACTACAGTATGGGGGAGTAATGATGTATTAGAGGACAAAGTACATGAGCTAGAAAGGGGTAATGATTATGAATAAAACATATGACATTTATTTAGATAATAAGAAAGTGGCTACAATTATTGGATTGTATGATGCACATGAACGTGCTGAAGCACTACGCAGAGAATATTATAATCTTGAAGTGACACTAAAAGAGGTAACAAAATGAAAACAGTTGAGTTATTAGAAGAAAATGGGTTTAGAGTAGAGTACAATAATGGGACATGAAAAGTGTTCCAGTATGAGGAGAATTTCAGAGCATATACATTTTATGGAAATTATACTGATTATGGGCTAACAACTCTCGCACAGGAACAGGGTTTAAAGTAGATTAAAGCTAGTAATAGTTAATTATAACTATATGAAATAGGAGAAATTATGAAAACGTATACAGAAAAAGAATTAAGTCTTATTTTAAAACAACACGAAATGTGGCTAATAAATAGAAGTAGTGGTAAACGTGCTGATCTCAGTGATGCTAATCTCAGTGGTGCTAATCTCAGTGATACTAATCTCAGGTATGCTAATCTCAGTAATGCTGATCTCAGGTATGCTGATCTCAGTGGTGCTAATCTCAGTGATGCTAATCTCAGGTATGCTGATCTCAGGTATGCTAATCTCAGTAATGCTGATCTCAGGTATGCTGATCTCAGTGGTGCTAATCTCAGTGATGCTAATCTCAGGTATGCTGATCTCAGTGGTGCTAATCTCAGTGATGCTAATCTCAAGTATGCTAATCTCAGTGATGCTGATCTCAGGTATGCTAATCTCAGGTATGCTGATCTCAGGTATGCTGATCTCAGTAATATTAAAGTAAATGAATGTACATCTCATTATGCATTACAATGTCCAGAAACAGGTAGCTTTGATGCGTGGAAAAAATGTACATCTAATGTACTCGTAAAATTGAGAATACCATCAAGTGCAAAAAGAAGCAGTGGTACGTCAAGAAAATGTAGATGTTCAAAAGCAAAAGTATTAGAAGTAATTGGTGCAGATGTCGGCATATCAAATTACAATAGTAATTTTACCTATAAAAAAGGTGAAACGGTAGAGGTAAAAGATTTTGACAAAAACAGGTGGAACGAGTGTTCAAGCGGTATACATTTTTTCCTTACAAAAGCAGAAGCAGAGAGTTATTAATGAAAAAGGAAGAAATTTGATAGCAATCACCATAGTATTATTAGCAGTTTTTGGAGTACCACTCGGATATTGTGTATACATACGATTAGATTATGTAAAGGGGGTTCGTGATCACGAAAAAGCCAAAGCCCGACAAGAAGAGTATTTGCACCACGTGCGACACCCTGTATAGATTATGTGGCAGTAGTCGAACTGAAGGACAAATTTTATACTGTAGTACTTGTAATACTTTTAAATATCAGTATAATAGAACCATAGAATGTAATATACAATAGGAGAAATTATGAACAAACAAGAATTTATTGAAAAGTATAGTGTATCAGATTTAGGAGCATTATATGTAAAACGGTATGGTGGGTATGCTTATAAGCTGTTTGGACACGCGTTTGATGAGATGATAGCACAAAAAAGAACTATGAGCTACATAGAATATATGCTAGATGGTAGTTTTAGCAGTATGTTTACTTGGAGTATATCGAGACTAGGGAAATCCTTTTGGCATTGTTTTGATAAAAAGGGAGAGGAAATGTTATGGGATTAAAATTAATTGCGAGAATAGTATGGAATCTGACAAAAAAACTTGTAGTAGTGTTATTATCCATAGCAGTACTCATTATAGTTATACTTATAGTAGGGATGATAGTCGCTTTCCTGTTGGGTTCAATAGGTATGGTAGTAGCGTCTTTTGGAGGTAGTTTTTGGGCTGTAGACACCCCTATTACCTTTGTACAATTACTTTCTAATAGTTTTGTGCCATGGAGCACTGGTTTTATATACAGCTCTGCATCATTAGCAGATGAAACAAATTTAGGAATTGCATTAGTGATTTTACTCACTGTTGCATCGCTTATTATATATTTACTTGTGACTCTTGTTATCTTTATCATTAAGCAAATAAAAATAGCTATATTAGAGGAACAACGTGAAGTAGATAGAGCATACAAATATCAATACACAGGAGAAATAAATGAGTGACCGTAAATATGCAGTAAAATTACAGGATGATAAATTTGTAGTAATTGGGTTTAGTTGGTTTGAAGTCGCACGTATAGCTGAAACACGTAAGTTTATACAAATACAGTTTGAAGATGTTGAACGTGCTAACGACTTGGCAGATGAATTAAATGAGTTCCCCAATAAAAGACAAGCATTGCGACTAGCACAAACTATTGTTGGCTTACAGGAGAACTAAAATGGCAGAATTTAATATATGGCAAACAGCAAATGATTATGATATGGAATATGATGAAGTAATACGTATTGTTGGTATTTCAAAAGACAGTAAATCATTTTATGAGAATTTAGAAGCATTTATTGCAAACAGGAGTAAAGGATGAAACTTATATTTTTAGACATAGATGGGGTACTCAACACATGTACAACTGAGACCCCTAGAGAAGTACGCCCCATATTGCCTAGATGTATGACAACACTAAATAAACTTATGGATGTAACACAAGCAAAAGTAGTAATTACATCTACATGGAGAATGAGTTTTGACACCATTATTGAAATACAAGCGTTACTAGAGACAAAAGGATTTACCGGTGAAATAGTGGGAATGACGGATAAACACAATATCCCTTTCCATGTACTACGAGGCAACCTTATCTATAAATGGTTACATGATAATGCTGATATGTTACCGTGTACTCCATCAGAATTTAACGACTATGTAATATTGGATGATGATAGTGATATACTATACTGGCAACGCCTTAACTACTTTAATATTGACGGGTTATATGGCCTCACTGACACCATAGCTTATAGGGTTCAACGGTTTTTTAAACGAACAAGAAACTACGAATAACAGTACCTTGACAAAAACTAATAATTGGTATAGAGTATAGTTACTGACTGATCAACAGCAAATACAACACAAACGAAGAGGGATAATGAATATTTATAAGAAGCTTGTTGTGTTGGACAGCTTATAAATTGTGTGGTTTGATCACTGCATACATTATCCCTTTTCTTTTGCAAGGAAAATTTTCATGATACATTATTTCTCAACAAAACTAGCAGAAAAGTACGGAGTAGAAAAAGCAGTAATTATAAATACATTTGAGTTGTGTCTACAAATAGACAGGTTACACAAAGAAAATCTTCATGATGGGCGGTATTGGACAGCGACAACATATAAAGCCCTGTCTGGATTAATACCCTATATGTCCATTAAAAAAATAAGTAGACTTATACAAGAGTTAGTATCTACTGACAAAATATTATTAGCACATAATTATAATAAACACCCACTAGATAAAACAAAATGGTATGCATTTACTAATGAATTTACACAATATATGAGGGTACACCATGAGTAATACAGCAATGGAAAATTATTATATGGTTGTACCCCATTTTGTTATGCACGACACCACGTTGTCTTTAACAGATAGAATACTTTATGGTATTTTAGCAGGATTGTCTTACAAAGAGGGGTACACTTGGAAAACGAACAAATACATAGCAGAAAATTTAGGGGTATCTACACGAACTGTACAACGAAGCCTCAGAACCCTTGAAGAACATAATCTTATTATAAGTGTTGTTACCTTTGAAACAGATAAAAATAGAAAAAAAAGATTCATTTATTTAAGAGATATGTTTATAACGAATGGAGGAGATATAGAAAAAGGCGTGTACCCTTTTATTGACCAAAAACGATACACTATAAACTACTTAAAACCAAATACACTTAATAAGAGAATGAGGCATTTGTCATGAGTGGAAACATTACAAGAAGCATCACTATTACAGGAAACTATACATTAACACCAAACCTTATCTTAAGAGACAATACAATATCATTCAGAGCCAAAGGACTGTACTTTTATTTTATGTCCCTTCCTCCTAATTGGAATATAAAGTTATATGATCTAAAAAACCGTGCAACAGAAGGACGAGAAGCAACAAGAAGTGCTTTTAAGGAATTAGAAGAAAGGGGCTATGTTACAAAAACCCCTGTTAAAAGTGAAGATACTAAACAGTTTACAGGATGGGATTATGTAGTATATGATTTTGCACAGCCTTTAACATGCAAGAAAGCCGACTTACCAGAAACCCGTAAGTCTGAAAACCTGTCAGAGAATAATAAATACTATATTAATAATGATTATCCTATATCGAATACTACTGACGTAGATTCTCTTAAGACAGGAAACAGTAATTTCCTGATAGCACACCCTGCTGTCGCAGATGTGTCCTCTCTGGATGATTTAAATAAAAACATAAATAAATCTGAAAATAAAGATAATAAATCTGAAAATAAAATAAAAGATAAACCTGATAAAAATAATATAAATCTATTTGATATAAATAAGAATATATGTATTGATAATAAAATAATTAAATACTGGAATAAAAAGAATAATGTTGTAAAGCACTTGAATCACAGCACTAAACTATATAAACAAACAAATGAAATAATTAATAAAATTCTTGAAGGAACATATAAACCTGAATTGAATAAACCATTTATGCTTGATAATCATTTGAAAAACCTTTATAAAGCGCCTATAGATTTTGTATACATAACTGACATAATAGATTTATTTGATAAAAGTCTTGATGCTGATCATACCGGAGACAAGGCAAAATCACCTAAAAGTTTAAAAGATTTCTTCTGTAATAGAAATGGTTATAGCACATTTTTATACCTTGCACGTCATGGAATAACAAAAAGTGATGCTGTAGTGCCCTCAGTGTTTTTCAACTACCTGAGTCCTGTGATGAGAAAGGCTGTAAGTAAACTCATTAACAGACGGATGCCCCATGCAAGTGACAACACACTGTCTCAAATCTACGTAAAAGCCCTTAATACACAAAAGGAGATACTAAGGCTCATAGCTGTATTTAAGTCCCAAGGTGGCAGTCCTTATACGACTAGTGAGAAGGAAGTAACAAAGCAGTGGATAGCATACATAGAGCGTTTACCAGAACTATATCCTAGTTCTTTTGATACCGGAACTATTTTTGACAATTTTGTAAATCATGTGTGTCAGCTCCATGGAGTAAATGATAAATACGTGGTTAAAAAGAAACATGAAGAGGCTCATGTGGTGTATAATGCTGAAGAACTGTATGGTGATGATGATTTTGATGATTTGTATAAATAATAGGTATTGGGGTTGACAAAATTAGTTATATGCAGTATTGTATTAACAAGGAGAAATTATGGATTTAATAACTAAGGTAAAGAGGGCATACGATTTACTAATTACAGAGAAAGAAGATCAGTTTTTAAGTATTCGTGCAAGTAATAAAAGCGGGAAAATCTTTGTAGACATTCCTTATTTGTGTTATATACATGACGACACTCTCCCTGTTGTTTGTGTAATGGACTTTCAAAACTGTACTCTTACAGGTTGGTATGTATGGGAAGAGTTTGAGGCATTTGTGAAGAAGTATAAATTAGTAGAGGTGGCGTAAATATGACAGATAAAGAAGCATGGGTAGCAACATTAGATATTAGATGTAAAAGATGTGATAAGACACCTAATAAGATTATGGAATATATTCTTGAAGCAGTAGAAAACAACTGCACACCGCGTCAATATGTTATTAAAGAGGAAGGTACTTTTAATGCAATGACGGGTAAGTTTTGGTGTACCAATTGTTATATTAAACTAGGAATGCCATTAGGCACGGCATAAATAGGTAGGAGAAGTTATGAAATACAAATTTGGGTTATTAACTCCATGGCCTTGGGAAACAGATATAGAACCTGATATTGCGAATGATGTAGCGAGTATTTGGGTGGAACGTGATTTCACTCGTAGTTTACACCATGATAAAGATGATAAGATTATTAAAGCGCTTGTTACTAGTTATGTGGGACTCTGTAGGTTTGCATCAGGGGAATCTGAATGGATTATTGCAGATGAAAATGGGGTATATGAAGCCACAACAAGGCTTGAAACATTGTTTGGTTATATGGATAAATGGAAATTAGTACACGTATTTAAGTAAAATAGGAGATGGTATGAAATATAATTGGAGAAATGAAGGATTTGTAAAAGAAGCTACGAAATCAGGAAGTAGATGGCGTATTACAACCACAAGCAGTACCAGATTTAGTGTTGAATTTATTGGTGAAGTGCGTGAGGGGCAAGAAGTAGAGTTAGCGATTCAAGGTGCTAGTTATGTTGTGGGGGTAAAGCTTGATGGGCTAATCATTATGCTGAAAACTGAGGAAGACATAGCACGGGAACGCAAAGAGTGGAAAATCAAGTACGCACAACAGAAACTTGATAAATATAATTTGTCGAAAGAAATGTGGTTACTTGATATCGCTAATCTACCTACTCCTCTTAAAATTCGTATGAACAGGATTATACAAGATCATGGTGGATTTAAACCAGCTTTCTTAGATGGTGCAGATTATGAACTGTTTTGCTGTGTTGAAGCATCTAAGCTTATTGAGTATTTCAAAACCTTATTTGCTGAAAAAGGTATTACAGGTGAATGTGATGAAGCAACAACAATTTATAAAGAACATGTGCATGGGTTTAACGACCACCCTGATATGCCCAAAATGAGTGAAAACCATAGGGGCAACACACATGGGGGTTCAATATATTTAGCAGTTTGTATTGCACTGGGAATAGCTTTATGAAGAAAGACGACATAGGCAATAGAATGAAGAACAACTATGAGAACCGTGCTAAAACCTTTTTAACCGCACGTACACCCGTTATCATGAGATTAGATGGTAAGGCATTTCACACGTACACACGTGGATTTGATAAACCTTATAGTGATTTATTAAAAGATGCTATGACGTATACTACTCGCGTATTAATGAATCAAATACAGGGCACACGCATAGCTTATACGCAGTCAGATGAAATAAGTTTACTGCTGTGCGATTATACAAAGTTTGGGTCACAGGGGTGGTTTGACTACAATGTACAGAAAATGGTATCTGTAGCAAGTGCTATTGCTAGTACTGAATTCACTAGATATATAGAGTCTCAACTTATAAAAACACATCCAGAAATAGTAGGAAAGGGCGTTTTACCTCCACCTGCTCTTTTTGATGCACGAGTATTTAATATTCCACGTGAAGAAGTAGCTAATTACTTTTACTGGCGACAAATTGACTGGAAGCGTAATTCTATTCAGATGTTGGCACAAAGTTTATTCAGTCATGGCGAGCTTCATAAGAAAAACACACAACAAATGATTGACATGTGCTTTGAAAAAGGGAGTGATTGGCACACACTTGAGCCCCAGTGGAAAAACGGTACATATTTGTACACACCTGTAGATAAAGTGGGTATGTGTGTTGACCATGAGTTGTTCTTTCCCGAAGCACGTGAGCTTATAGGGTTTTACGCAAATTATACAGAGGAGAATTAGGATGATAATTACATCAACACCGTTATTATACGCAGAAGCAGGTCAATCTATTAGTCAATTCACAGAACAGGCATGTATATGTATGCAATTACACACTATGGAGCGTTGTATATTACATTTCAACAGTTGGTTGTATATATTACGTGGAGCAGACATAACACATGATACAAGGCAAAAACTGATTGACGATTACTTTCATTACACTCATATAAATAATAGAGGGAGTTGGTAATGAGTGATACAGTTACAGAAGAATTGCGAAGGTCTGCAAAATGTGTTTTTCTAGCAATGTCAGAACCGGTGGCCACGGTTCTATTTAAACAGCTACATGAAGCAGCCGATATTATTGAAAGAGCACATATCAGAGAGCAAGTACTACTAACGGCACTAAACTTTTATATGTTAATTTGTGGAAATACTTGTGCAAGTGTAACTAGGGAAACAGCAATGGAAATGTATGCTTTGGCAGAAAAAGCCATACAACCAACCAATTTGGAGGGGATGGAATGAGTGAATTAAAGAATTGTCCATTTTGCGGAAGTAAACCAATAAAAAGAAATAATATAGTGGTTTTTTGGATGGAATGCACAAAGTGTAATGCTTCAACCGATTGTTTCAACACAGAGGAAGAAGCGATAAATGTTTGGAACACACGACCTATTGAGAAAGCACTACTGGAAGCGTTGAAAGACTATCTAAACTCTGGAATTATTCAAGGGATGTCTCAAGACTCAATGCATTATGCAGATGTATCTCAGAAATGCTTATGCTTGAAATGTATTAACAAGCGAGCCAGAAAAGCCATACAAGGAGATAAAAAATGAATGAACCGAAACCAAGAAGAGTAAAAGCAAAGATAACAAGAACCGTTACAGAAATTGCAATTGTATTACTAGATAAAGAGGGAACTATTGAAGAGGTTGAAGAGACTCACGATGAACTATGTTGGGAAGATGGCGAAGTAAAAGATATTAAAACGGTTTTGTCGGTACACCCATAAAAAGGAGTGGATGTGATGATAAGAGCATTTAGAACAGAATTAGATGATGTTGTATCTATAGTTTACGCAGAAACAGCAAGCAAGGCACGACATATAACAAGGATAACTGCACTTGATGCGTGTTATACAAATGTTGATTATGCCGACATCAGAGTACTAAGAGCAAAAGAATATGACAAGGGCATTACCGAAGATGGCAAACCGATAAAAACAAACCATTGTTATACACCGGAATATTTAGCATTGGAGGGGATGGAATGAGTGAGAAATATTGTTTAGGATGTGGAGTAAACCTTAATTTAGCTGAGCATGAATATTGCGGATTTTGTAAACCTAGATATGTACATACTGGCGAAACAATGGCTAATGATTTAGTTCTATTCAAAACAGTAGAAACATCATTAAGAAGGCAGATAAAAGAGTTAAGATCAGAAAATCAAGCACTACTGACAGCGTTGAATAAGATTGTATCCGTACTATCTTACTATAAAAATGAGCAGGGTATTTCGGAAGATGATATAGATATAATAATAGCAGAAGCCATACAAGGAGAACCGGTATGATAACAGCAAAAAGTATTTTAGTTCAATGGTTAAAGTACCACGGATATGACGGACTCCACAATGATGATTGCGGGCATGGTTGCAGTGATTGGAAAGCAATACCGTATAAAGATAAAAAGAAGTATAAGGAGACCTCATGAATACACAAAAACGATTTAAAGTGCAAGAAGAAGCATTGGATGCAGAACTACTTAAAGAGTATCGAGAACTAAGTGGTGATGAGGATATGTTATCAATAACAAAACGTTGGGGAATATCTAAGGCAAAACGATGTAAGTTGTATGAGAACCAACGAAATGAATTGCTTGGTATGGTTACATGGCGAAGTGTTGAAAATAAACCAGAGGTAAAGGGTAACGTAATAGCCATAATGCGTGGTGTCAGTCAGGATGAAGACAGTGATGAGATAATTGAATGGGTGGGGCTACGCTATTTTGAGCCCACAAGTTTTCAGTTTGGTTCACCTACAAATGTTATTAAATGGCTACCTATACCAGAGGAGACAACATGATTGGTTCAAACGATTTTAAAATTCAAACATTTACGAAGTATACACACAATGGATTTCGTGTATTTAAAAACCCGGTGAACAGCAAGTGGGAGATATGGCGAAGCAAAGATTATTTTGGGAGTTTTGATACCCGTAAAGAGTGTTATGAATTTATAGACACTTGTTTAAAAGAGGTAGTGTAGTGCTAAAGCGATACATAGAGTTTTTGTTAAAAAGCACAGATGTATATACGTCATTTGATGACCGTGCAATAAAAGCTAGTGTTGATTGGTTTGCTAAACAAATGAAAGATGTGGTTATTGATGTGGATACTATTGATAACTTTAGTAGTTACACGTACAGGTTTACAGACGCCCCTTCTATAACTATAGGGTATGTGTCTAAACAGCATATGGAAACTGCTATAGCTGTGTTGGGTTCAACAATAGCAGTAGCTAGTAAGGAACAAAACCAGAAAACCTTAGATGACATTATTACACAGTACAGTGAGAACTATGACTGCAATGCATACACTGTTGTGAATATGTTGAAAACTATTATAGAGAACACTTAGTGCGTTTTATTGAACACACTAATGGGTATTTTGTACCCGTTCATCGTAAGGCTGATATAGGGAAACTCATTCACTTTTTAGAAGATGCTAAATATCTGGCAAAAACAAAGACGTGGAATATACCAAAAACTGAGATGAATAGGTTGGTATTGCAAAAACGTGGGTTTGTACAACAGATAAAAAGGTTAGAAATCAAACCAATTCCTGATAAGATATTGAAGACTTTGCCTCCTAATTTGTATAATGCACAATTAGAGGCATTGCGGTTTTTGTATAATACTGAGGGCAATTGCTTATTGAGTTTTTCGATGGGCATGGGAAAGACTGCTATTGCTTTGTTGTATGTAAAACACTTTCTAAAAGCTGAATGCACTATTATTGTTTGTCAAGCTTCGATAAAATCTCAGTGGGGTGATCAAATAACTAAATGGGTTGATTCCACAGATTATCATATAGTTTATGGACAAAAGCCTTATAACATCCCACGTTGTAAGTATATTATTATAAACTACGAAATACTAAGTTATCATGAAAAGGTGCTGAAGACATTAAATGCTAGCATTTTAGTAGGGGATGAGGTGCAGTTTGTAAGTAATACAAAAGCACAGCGTACAAAGGCTTTCACTGCTATAGCTATGAATATAGGCAGAACACTAGGGCTATCAGGAACTCCCATAGCATCTCACACGGCGCAATTTTACCCAATTCTCCATATTTTAAATCCTGTAGTTTTTACTGATTATTTTCATTTTACTGCACGTTACTGCGATAGAAAGATAGGTCGCAATGGCTGGGATGTGACGGGGTTGTCAAATGTAGAGGAGCTACGTGAGCATTTAGCTAATATTATGATAAGGCGTACAAAAGAAGATTCTATGGACATGCCATCAAAAGTAGTGATTCCATTGTTATTTGATATGGATAAAGCCGTGTTAGAAGAATATAACACAGAGAAACAACGAGCGATAAAGGAAGTGTTTGGAGAGGGTAATTATCTACAAAGCAAAGCATCTATGACATATTTACAGTATCTTGCATATTTAGGTAAACGAGATGCTATGATTGCTTGGATAACAGATTTTTTAAGTACTGGTGAAAAGCTAGTATTGTTTGCTAATCACAGGAAAATTGTTGTAAATATACAAGAAACATTTAAAGATGTTGCTGTAAAATACTATGGGGGCATGAGCCAAAAGCAGAAGGACGAAGCCAAAGCACAGTTTCTAGGAGATAAGCAGTTAATCATTGGGAATACGGCGGCAATGGCAACGGGTTTAGATGGTTTTCAAGCGGTTTGTTCAAATGTGGGATTTGTACAATTGCCTTGGACAAGCACTACTTTTGATCAAGCAACAGACAGGTTGTGGAGAATTGGACAAGAAGCAAATGTAAACGTGTTTGTTTTTATGGCAAGGAATTCTATTGAGCAACGAATAATGACTTTACTAGATCGTAGTAGAAAGATGGTTGAGCAAATAATAGACGGTAAAGAAGTAGATGAAATTAATTTCTTAAAAGAATTGGTAAAGGACTTGACTAAAAATAGAAAATAGTATACACTGAAAGAAATAGGAGGACGAGATGATAGTATTGAAAAGATCAATAGAAAGCAAAATTGTGTCATTAAGTGAAATGAAAGATGGGCAGTTAGCAGAGGTATTAACCCTAGGTGGAATGCCCAGCGGTACGGTAGTACAATATGTAGCCCCTATAAACAAAGGGGATAAATACAGATGGATTGAAATAGGCGAATGGGCAGATCAAGCGTTTGTTGCAGAACATAAAAATGATGTTTGTGGAAATGTACGTATTCTTGAAGAAGGTGAATGCCTTGTAGTGTCTGATAATCAAAAGGACGATTGAAATGCATGTAATAACAAGGCAAGAAGGTGTGCTGAATATAATTGCAAAAACGTTTAAAAAACAACAATGGGAATCAATGTATTTTACAGGGGAGGGGTGGATAATCAAAACTGATGAAGCAGTGTATAATAAATTAGTGGCATTAGGAGCAACCCCTAATAGAAAACAAATAGACGACATTATTGGAAACCATAGTTGGACAGACTACCTTTGTGATGAGTGTCATAAAGATGCAGACGCATTAGTGGCGTTAAGAGGCGGTAAGAAAGTAATAAAAGTGTGTAGAAATTGTCTAAATAGTGCATTAAAGTTGTTAAATAAGGAGACAAAATGAAAATAATTGGTAAATTTGTAGTAGGGGCGTTGTTTGCATTTTCTATATATCTGTTATGGGCATTACCTATAATGTGGGTATACAATCACTATATAGTGTTGTGGGTGAACACACCTCTTATAACATATTGGTATGCAGTAGGTGTGACTTTCTTTATCATGGCTATACAAATGATGTTTAGTAAACTAGAGGCAATACATGTTGATGAATCTACAGAGGAAAACTTGCAAAAACTTGCACAAGCAATAATGAAACCATTTATAGTTTGGGGATTGGCGTGGATAGGGTTTTACTTTGTTAGATAGAATATAATAGGAGAAATTATGAAAGTATGTAGGAATTTTATAGACAATAGCAAGAATTATTTCCGTGCACAGAAAGGGGTAACTGTTGCAGACTATTTCCGTGATTGGACACTATGGGAAAAACTGTGGATAAGTGTTTCAACAGTAGTTATACTCGTGGCATCTATTTTCACATGGGATACCACAAATGCACTTGCGTCATGGGTAGCACTGGTTTCAAGCATAACAGGTATATGGTGTGTAATACTTGTCGCCAAAGGACGTATAAGTAATTACGTGTTTGGGTTAATAAATGTAATTGCGTATGCATATTCTGCTTATTTATGGCGATTATATGGGGATGCTATGCTTAACGCATTCTATTTTCTACCTATGCAGTTTTATGGATGGTATTTGTGGGTTTCTCCAAAGAATGTAGAAGCTAAAGACACGGTAGTAATGAAGCGACTGAGTATACGTGGTGCAGTAACATGGGGAATAGTATCTATTATTGGTGTAATAGGGTATGGTGTTATATTAAAAGCCATGGGGGGACTAACTCCTTATTTTGACTCCATGAGTACCGTGTTATCTGTTATTGCAATGATATTAATGGCTTATTTATATGCCGAGCAATGGATTTTGTGGATAATTGTGGATTTGGTAACGGTATATATGTGGGCTAACATAGTTATAAACGAAGGTGGGCTTTTTGCAATAGGAATCTTATTAATGTGGATTGCATTTTTAGTAAATGCTACCTATGGTTATGTTAATTGGCTGAAGGGGTCTAGTAAATAAACGTTTTTGTATTATTATATATACAAACTAAACAATTTGTATAGGAGAGGGAATGGAATACAGGAAGATTTATATTTCTATAATAAGAAATTCGATTAAAAATAAAAAAGAAAGGGGGGTTAAAAAGAAAGAGGGGAATTACTATGAAAAACACCATATTTTACCAAAATCATTGTTTCCCCTTTGGGCAAAGAGAAAAGGAAATATTACGTTATTAACAGCACGAGAGCACTATATCTGTCATCAATTGTTAGATAAAATATATCCGGGAATAGGGATGTTTATGTCTTTATGGTGGTTAGCAAACGATGGTCAGAATAATTATTGTGTAAGGAATTCCAAAGAATATGAGCGTCTTAAAAAAGGGTTTTCAAAGTCAAGACTAAAAGAGAATAGAGACCCTGATAGATTGAAAAGGGCTTCTGAAAAAATAAGAAATTGGTATATAGAAAATGACAATCCAAATTTAGGGAAGAAATATTATAATGATGGAATAACGAATATATATACTAAGGGAGGGTGCCCTAATGGGTTTACTCTAGGAAGGTTAATTACTAAAGAGCATAGAAAAAATTTAATAATTAGAGCAAAAAATAGAGAGTATAAAAGGGGAAAGGAACACCACCTTTATGGGAATAACCCCCCAGAAGATGTCAGACAGAAAATAAGTAATGCTTTAAAGGGGCATGCAATGCCTGACTCGGTAAAAGAAGCGTTATTAAAAGCTAATAAAGGTAAGCCACACAGTGAAGAACACAAGAAAAAGATTAGTAATGCTCTAAAAGGACAAACATGTGTAAATAAAGGGAAAAAATGGTTTACTAACGGCAAAGAAGATGTGATGCGATATGAATGCCCTATAGAATATACTCAGGGCAGAAGTAAAAATAAAAAGAGGAGTAAATAATGAAAACAGGTTTTATCGGTGGTAAATTCCTGCCTTTCCATATTGGTCATTTATATGCTATAATGTACGCAAGCAACTTTGTGGATAAACTATATGTTGTATTGATTTCTTCGATAAAACGAGATCGGGCATTATGTGAACGAGCAGGTATTAAGTATATTTCGGGTAGTACGAGAAAATCATGGATAAGTGAAGAACTAAATAATTTTGAAAACATAGAAGTAGTGGAAATTGTCGATACCTGTAGTGCTGATGAGTCTGAATACGATTGGGAAAATGGTACTAGGGATGTAAGGAATATTATAGTTGAACCCATCACTCATGTATTTAGTTCAGAACACAGTTATACCCCTTTCTTTGCCCAGTATTACCCAAATGCTGAACACATTGTAATTGATAGCAGGCGCGACACGGTAAACATAAGTGCTACGGAAATAAAAAAAGATATATACAGTAATTGGGAGTATTTAACAAAATCAGCACGGCAGTTCTTTACTAAAAAAGTAGCTATTGTGGGCACAGAGAGCTGTGGTAAGAGTACGTTAACAAAACAGCTTGCTAATCTTTACTACACTAATTACTGTCATGAAGTCGGACGTGACTACTGCAAGCGGTATAAAAACAATCTAACAACCGAAATGTTTCCACAAATAGCAATGGAACATATACTACTACAAAATAAATTAGCGTATGAAAGCAATAAAATATTGTTTGTTGATTCTGATGCAGTTATCACACAGTACTATTTGGGAATGTATCATGACAGAACCTCTAAGGTGGTTGAGAACATTATTGATCAGCAAGAGTTTGATCTCATATTATATTTAGAGCCAGATGTGCCGTGGGTAGATGATGGGTTAAGATTCCAAGGAGAGGTTGCTGAGAGAGAACGAAATAACCGTACTTTAAAAGATATGTACACGAGGAGACATATGCCTTGTCATATAATTACAGGCACATATTTAGAAAGGTTGTTAAGTGCTAAGAAAATAGTGGATACGTTATTTAACTAAAGGGGTATATGTGAGTCATAAAATAACCGCAGAACGGCGTCAGATGATAGTAAATTGGGTTTTCAAGAAGGGGTTATGTACAACTAATAATAATGTCAGCAACAAAACCCTTATAAAAATTTATAGACATCTTACAGGCAATCATGCGCTTAAATCAAATGTGTGTAGTTGTTTATGGGCACATATAAATAGTGTTAGTAATTTTAAAGGGTGTAAACCTGTAGAGACAAAGCCAAAACCAAAGGCTAAAACGGACTTTTATTCAAGTAAGAGGTGGAAGAAGCTACGGGTGGAGGCGTTTATTAAGTATGGTCGTAAATGCTGTCTTTGCGGAAGAGGGGTTGAAGATGGTGCTAAATTGACTGTAGACCACATTGTACCTCGCAGTGCTCACCCCGAATCAGAATTTTCCTATAATATAGAAAATTTGCAAATTTTATGTAAACGCTGTAATGATGGGAAAAGTGATGATTACAGTGAAAAGTGGAGACCCTAGAGGTACCTTGATGAAATTTAATAATTGTTATATAGTATAGTTATCAGGAATTAACTACCCTGTGTTAATAAATAGTATGTCATAGAGATTATATGTAGCCTCTTGTCAGTTTTATACTATTGGTTGACAGGGGTAGTTCCCAAAGGGGCTATATATAGTCTTTTTTATGTCCTGATCGTTACGGGTAAGCACAGTTACGAAATACGTGGAATAGGGTAGGCAATTAGACTAGGGAACCCTAAGAAATAAAAATGCTAGTATAGATACCAGAAGAAAAACCCTAGTGTTGTTAAATAAACGATATTGTGTGTGCACGGTTGGGATGTGGAAGTAACTAATTCACGTTATGTGTTGGGACACCTATAGTAATGAATATACAATAGTATAGTGTTACTACTTCAATTTAAATCATAAAAGATACTGTGTGGTTGGTTGAGAATCAGTTACTCATCTAGTGTTACTACTAATAGAAACAAATAGGAAGAACAATTATGGCCTTTGATATGGTACAATTCTGTGACGACCACTCAATTCTTTACTCATTAACAGGCAAGAACATCTCTCAAAACTATGTTGGGCTGATGGACATCTATGCTGTAAATGACACCTCATACCACCTCGGTTTTCACAAAAGCAAGGGATACCTTTCAAGCTGGAAAACGGGGTGGCACTCACTAAACAACTATATACAAGATATACTCAATGTAAGTGCTAAAGAAGCGTATAAGATAATTGCTGAGTATTCAAGTGATGACGTTGTCTATGTTGATAAAGCCCAAACTATAAAGAAATCAGAATTCAAAATTTCTAATAAACCAATCAAAAAGAGTCACGGAGATTTCTTGAGAAGTAGGGGGTTTAATGCAGGGGTCATCAAAACCAAGTACGATTTGCGTAGCGATGGTTATAAAATAGTAATACCAGTGTACTACCAACATCAAATCGTATCCTTTCAGGAAAGAGACGTTAGGCAAAAGTTTTACAAAAACTGTCCTTTAGAGTCAGCCATAATGAATAATAAGGAGATTTTATATAATATTGACAATATTTTTAATAATGTAATTGTAATCGTAGAGGGTATAACCGATGTCTGGCGTTTAGGAGACAATAGCGTATGTACGTTCGGTACATCATATACCAAAGCCCAATCTTATGAAATTGCTAGACTAGACAAACACACAATCATCCTTTTTGATAACGAAAAACCAGCCCAAAGATCAGCAAATAAACTAGCAATCGAGCTGGACATGATGGGATGCTCAGTATCTGTCAATAACACCCTACTAGCAGAGTGTGGCGTAAACGACCCCGGAGAACTAAGTGAAAAACAATCTCAAGAATACATGAATCAGCTATTGACAAAGTTTGGCTGATACAGTATACTTGATTTAGATTACAAGGAGAACCAATGAAATTACTACCAGAATTAGGATATACAAAACACTCATTACAGGAGTGGGCTGATTTTACAGGAATGTATATTTGTTTTTCAAAAATAAATAAAGGGATAATGACAATAATGACAGATGTAAAGCCAATTTATCAAGAAGATGTAAATGACATGAGTTGTATTGAAAGTAGGAGTGCTTCTATACCTTCTTCTTGTGTAACTGATGCTGATTATGTACATTATTCAATCAAAGAATCATTACATATTCCAAAAACAGTGGGAAATTATCCACTTTAAACAAGGAGAACATATGACTAAAGAAGAATTGTTTGATAAGGATGTTGGTGCAACAGAAGATTTTGTTAAGAACTTTTGTGGGCATTTAACTACTGATAAAGGTAAGAGAGAGCTGACTAAAATAGCAAAGGCAATAAGGGTGAGATACCCTTCTTACAATATAAGAAAAGCAGTGTCCAAATATTACGATGATATTATGGGGGAGAACATATGACAAACAGAGAAATAGTTGAAGACATTAAAGCAAGGGAAGGCACGTGTGATAATTATGGCTATGCCTGTGATGATTGTCCATTATATGCATTGTCTAAGGGTTGTGAAAACGATCAAGAATCATTAAAATATGCAAATAAATGGCTAAATGAAAATCATGTGCGTGAATCATGGTTTGAAGCAGTACCCCTCATGAAAGGACAATCATACACAAATGTTGTAATAGATGAACCCCTACCTATTCCCGACATATATAAGAATTGTGAAATAGCGTCTAAATTTATTGGAGGGGTACAAAGCACTATACCCCAAGAAATAAAAGCTGTGGGCAAAAACATGTTTGATTCATTGAAATTAATGCATAGAATATTTAATAACAAAGGAGAAATTATGAGGTTCAAAGCAGGTGACAGAGTAGTAATAAATTGTAAGTACGGGGCTATTGAAGCGGGTGAAAAGGCTACATTTGTAAAATACGATGGTGATGTAGGTACAGGTAGTAATAAAGGTATGCCATTTGTGAACATAAAAACAGACAAAGGGCGAGTACTTAATATGTATGAATTCAGAATTGATTTAATAACAGAGGAGGACGATGTGTTTAAGAAAGGTGATAGAGTAGTGTACACTAATGATGGTGATAGTGGTGGGTATAATGGAAGTAAAGGAGATACAGGAGTGGTTGAAAAAGTAGAAAAAAGCACTGTATGGGTAAAACGTGATGACACAGGGTATGTGGAAGTGAAAAATCCTCCAAACATTAAACTAATCCCATCATATACTACCACAAAAATAGAAGATTTTCCTGATTGGTTGAAAGCTATTCCGCGTGATGAAGTTATTAGTTGTTGGGTATCTGATGTAAATAATATTCTTGATGAAGAAAGCTGTGAATGTGTAGAAGATATTCATTCATTTACTGAGGGTTATTTTACGGATACTGATGGTGAGGAATGGTTGTTTGCTTCTCCTGTAACAACTCCTGTAACAACTCCTGTAATAAGTCCAGAAAAAGCTATTGCTGAAAAAGCTCTTATTGATGCTCAAGCAATGGTGGTAGTTGCACAAGAGGCAATAAAGGCATTAAAATGAGTAGTAAACTATTCACGGGACAAATTTATAAAAGAGTAAGTGACGGGGCTGTAGGCTATTATAAAGGACTAATTGGTAAATATGATGGACGTGGAGTATCAGTAAAACTATATACATTTTCTTCTCAAAGAAATGCTGAGATACGTGATGAATGGAGGGCTGATTGGACAGTACGTTCAATAACTGAAGTTACCCGTATTAACCCTGCTTCACTACTACTGCGAAAAAGAGTGCTGGTATGGAATAAAAATAAGAGTGAAGCCGTGAGTCGTATTCTTGTGGGGTTCTATAAACAAAAAGTTATGGCTGTAAGTGGTGATACTGAAACTGCTTATTTGGCTCAGTTAGCTTTTGTTTGTGAAGTTTGGGACAATTACTCTGAAATAAAACAAACAATTGTTATAGATGTGACAAAGAAAGAAAAAAACCAACTAGAAGCGAATGGTATTGAAATAGTAAGGGGGATGGGGTGCGAGATTTAGCAAAAATAGCAGTCATACAAACACTGCGCCCTATAGAAGGCAAGGATAGAATTGAGCTTGCAACAGTAGAAAACTATCCAGTAATAGTAGGGAAAAATGAGTTTCAAGTAGGTGATTTAGTAGTATTTTGTGAATACGATACCATTTTACCTGTAAGACCTGAGTTTGAGTTTTTAAGAAAACGGTGTTGGAGTGAGGGTTTCCAAGGCTTTCGCATCAAAAATATGAAAATGTCAGGAGAATACAGCAGTGGTATTGTGTTTAATACATCTATTTTACCCGAATCCACGAAGGTAAAAGAAGGGGTAGATGTCACTGAAATATTGGGGGTACAAAAGTATGATGTTGAGGAACTGAAAGAAAGGGCAACCAGTAGCACTAAGAAGCGTTCACGATTTATGAAGATGTTATTGCGTTATAGCTTTTTCAGAAAACTGTTTTTAAAGAAGCGTGTGAATAAAAACTATCCCGCTACAGTGCAGAAATCTGATGAAACAAACATACAAAAGCTGTTCAATAAATACAAGGCTAACTATGGTGACACTCTTTTCTACAAAACAGAGAAACTAGAGGGTCAAGCAGTAAGCTATATGTTGGTTAAGGGGAAATACCGTGTGTATTCTCATAATGTAATGCGAGATAATAAAGGCGGTGGTACATGGGAGACATTAGGACGTGAACTAAATATAGAGGCCATCCTAAAAGACATACGAGGTAATTGGTGTATACAGGGTGAAATCTGTGGCACAGGTATTCAAGGCAATATCTATGGATTTACCAACAAAAAACTATTTGTGTACAAAGTAACTAAGGTGGATACGGGTCAAGTACTCAATGTAGATGATTTAATACGTTTCTGTGAAATAACTAAATTGCAAATGGTGCCTTTTATACTCCCTAGTAAATTACCACAAACACTTGAAGAAATACTTGCGGAAGCCGATGGCGACTCTGTGTTTAAAAACAATGGCAAGGTCGTCAAACGTGAAGGCGTGGTGTGGAGAAGTACTACAGATCAGCACATAGGTTTTAAAGCAAAGAGCAGAAAATATGCTGTTGAGTTTGAGCGTAAAAACGCTACTCTATGAGACTTTATAACTAAAGTAGTATAGTTGTATAACTTTCTGTATAAAGTCTGGTGTGGGTTCACCTCGTGCGTCTCACAGCAATCCAAGGGTATATGTGTAATTAAAAAGGAGAAACAAATGGGAAGTAAATTAGTAGAAGAGATTGGTAAACGGATTATTCCAATGAATGAATTGGAAGGTGGTCAAGTAGCAGTTATTGTTGCCATGCATTCAAGCGCACGAGCAGGTAGTATCGTGCAGTGTGTAAAAAAATATAAGTGTGAGCTCCCTTATTTTGTAATAATTGGGGATCGGCTTGGAAATCACTATGACTATAGGTGTACCCTAAAAGTACGAGTACTAGAAACAGGAGAACAGATAGAGATTACATAGCCCCTGTGGGGTATATTGCAAAGATATGTCTTATAGGGTATAAATGCAAAAAGGAGATTATATGAAAAGATTAATAATGATAGGCGTAGTAATACTGTTGTCTATGGGTTTATTTGGGGCAACAGCAACAGTGTCGCTAACAGGCACTATACCTAGTGCGGTGGAGATTACGTTTACAGAGCAAAACCTACCATTGGATTTAACAACAACTGTGGTTGATACAACTATAGGAGTTATTACTGAAAAGGCAAACACTGGATATAATATAACAGTGAGTTCAACAAACGCAGGTAAATTAATTGGCAATGCCACAGCAGAGGAACTTGTTTACACCGCGAAGTATGATGGAGTAGCTATAACACTAAGCAGTACAGCAGTAGAAATACTTGCTAATGGGGTAAAAACAAGTGGGGTTGACAAAATATTTACAATCAGTTATACTATAGTTGCTTATGAATTAAGTCCAGATTTGTATGAATATGATCTGGTTTTTGTTATAACGGCAAATTAAATGAAAGTTGTACAGTATTTGTTACAAAGACACGAAACTGATTTGACTACAGAAACGGTTGTGTGGCTACCTAACAAAAAGGATGTTAAAACAGACACTAGGATAACACTGGGTGGGGATGAAACTTGGTGGACAGTAGTTGTTAAGTATAAATTGGAAATTGAACAAAAACATTTTCTACAGATAAAGAAGTGGAATAATCATTTTTGGGAAAAGGAATGGGTAAGATGTATAGTTTAAAAAGAGTTGGAGATGATGCTGGCGACAGGGGTGGTATGAGTACTTTACTGTGGGAAGCAGATGGGGATATAGAGTTTGAAAACAGTGGACGCCCACGAGTAGGGGTAGCAATAAGAGTAGGAAGTATTATAGGGCGTACAATGTGCCATCAAGACTGGTGGCAAACAAGCTACATAACTGAAATTATTGAGGAAACTGAAAACTACATAAAGTTTAAAACAGGTAATAGTGTGTATGAATGGAGAATCGTTTAGAAGAAGGGAGTGTAATAGTTTCGACTATAAAGTCATTTGAAGGTTAAATGCACGAGAAAACAGCCTGAGATTTTATAGGACAGGGCTGCAATGCCCTCACTTCCAGTAAGTACACTAGTTGTATTTAGTAGACGTTGAAGCCACCACAGTGTATGGAAGCTGTGTTGGTGGAGTTTTATAAGGGTAGCAATTTACCACCCCCATACAATTAAAGTCGCAGAAAAAGGGACTATAGTACTGTAGAACAAACCAGAGTCCTTGAGGTATAGAATCCAAAATCAAAGTTGTAATGGCTTAGATGAGCTGTTAGGTTCTACAAAGTGGATTGAGCTACATAGCCTATGGGTCTGTAGCCTTTACCCGAAAGGGCGTTTGAAGATGTTGGTTTAAAAACGCTTTCGTTATAAGCTACCAAAGATGGACGGGTCGTTTCAAGTACACGGTGGATGGTGTGGCTTAAATCTTGAATGTTATGGCGGTAGACACGCCCCATGTAAAAAACATAAGGCTTCCGGTATGCCAGTGTATTGTTAGTCCCACTTTCTATAGGTGGGTGGGATAAAACTGATTCATAGCAGGATAGCTCAATGTAGAGCACGGGATTCATAGACCCGTAGATACAGAATCGTACTCTGTTCCTGTTAGAGGTTGGGTCATTCCCAAATGAACTAAGGAGATTCGGGGTAGCCGTAGAGAGATTGACAAAATTGCCCGACCACGCGTCATTGGTGTTTAACGGTTAGCATGTGAGATTTCCAATCTCAGGGTAAGAGTTCGAATCTCTTATGGCGTTTTTATTTTTACAAGGAGGAAGCATGGAACAACAAATATTAGATCGTTTAACAGCAATAGAGAAACGACTAGGAATTCAAAGCACTACTAAAGACGTACCCAAACACCGTAGAGCACTACACGACATTGTCGCCAAATACTGTAATACCTATGACTTGGGGTTTGATTATGCTTGGATGGATTTATATAGAATGTGTAGACTATACATGCACATAGATTTTGTGGAACGTGCTAAAAATAAGAATGTACGACCTATTGACTATATTTGTGGAAACGGGTATCTTAATGAAGTTATTGATGTAGCAAAAAAGGAGTTAGTATGAAAGTAAATGAAGGGGTTAGACCCTGTGATTTGGTAGAGTATAAACTAGATGGATTAGATTATATGAAGTACAGAAAGGTAGATAGTGATGGGTTTAAAGAAACGCAATATGTATTACATGATAATGAGATAAAGGTGTATAAAACCTATGTTTCTACAAAATATGATACAAAACATGTAATAAAATACGTTTTTAATAAACATAATATACTATTAAGCGTATCAACAGAAACGTATGATGGGGCAGATAGTAATTGTGAGACACCTGCTGTTCTATATAATAGAAATAGCGTCATGTATGATAACACATTAAAAGCGCGTGTTGAGGCTATTAAAGAAATAAAGCATATTATGGGTAAATACGCGGAGCTCGTATGATGTACAAAGGTGACGGAGTAATGGATTTCAGTACATTGACTGAGCCACAGTTTAATGAAGTAGTTGGGCAATTAAGAGCCAATACTACATTGTTAAATACCCCCGTATATGGGACACACAATGCAGTATTGCTATTAGATGAGGAGACAATGTTTTATAATTACTCAAGTGCAGAAAATCTTAGCCAGAACTTTAGTGTTCCACTTTTTGCACCACAGTACTACAGCAGAGGGTTTGAAAGTGGATATGAATTTATGATGGTGCATTATTAAAAGGAGGCAGTATGAAAATTAAGATTACAGGATGTAGTGATAAAGTATTCTGGTATAGATAGTTAGTAGGATGTGTATTTGAAGTAACTGCACGTGATGGCTATGACACTTATCAGGTAGCAATAGGGGAAACCACGGGTACATATTGTGTAAGAGAGTGTGACTGTGTAGTAGTTGAACCCATACCACTAAAAGTATACAAACCTTTTTCATGGGCAGATGGGGCAAATATTATTGGGCGTCCTATTATGATGAAGGGAAAACCTCAATATTTTGCAATTGTTATATGGGTAGGTGCTTATAACATAATCACTAGTAATAGTGCGAGACAAATGTCTTTGCAAGAATTATTAGATAGCTGGACTTTTTTAGATGGTAGTCCTTGTGGAGTACTTGAAAAATAATTAAGATTAAAAGGAGAAAGAAATGATTAAAATTACATTAACAAAAGATCATGAAATATGGTTTCCAATAGAAACTGTAGGGTCTATCGAAAGAGTAGGGGATAAAGTGACTATTATATTTAACACTAGTACAGGTGACACACCTAGTAAAGAATATGTGTGTGATGTTCTTGTATATTTTATTGAATTGGTTTCATTTTAAAAGAGTTGCCATTAATCGTGTGGAAAGCCATTACTCTCTGCATTGTAGGGAAGACTATGGTATAAAGCATTAGAGGGGTGTGGGCAACAACATGAGCTAAATAAAGCACCCCTCTTTTGTATAAAGGAAGTAGATATGAAGTATGTACAAGATAGTAGAGCTGTGTTGAAGAAAAAATGTCCTTATAGAAAAGAGTGTGATAATGCTAGTAATTGCAAATGGGATGAATATCTATATTTGCCCTCTAAGTTAATAAATCCTATGAAAGTTGTACCCACACCCTGTGAGACGCACATAATCGGTGCTGACTGGCTCGAAGACGCAGAAACGTGTGTATGCACCACTTTAGGTAAAAAGATGTGCTACTGGAACTTCTTATGCGTTACAGAGGCTTTATGCTATACACTAGGGACGGATATTACCGCAGATGCACGTAATGCTTTTTGGGCACATCTCGCCTCTATAATTGTAGTAGACAAATGGGATGGGTATCCTCGTGGCTCAACACCTGCGGCGTCACTTGCTGATTTGTGGGCACGTGGTTACGTGGTAGAACGCAACCCATTACAAAGTTGTTTTAAGATACGTACCGTAAATGGGGTGGTAGCAAAACTAATACATAAAGGAAATAAATAGTGGCAAAAGCACTACGCATGACACCTGAGAAAGAACTGCTTATTGGCTTGATAGTATCAGATGAGTTTATTAAACAAATAAATGGGATTGTGTTGGCAAAGCACTTGCAGGCTAATAGCAGTAAAACCATACTTGGCTGGGTATTAGGGTATTATGAACAGTACAACGAAGCCCCAAAGCAATTCATACAAGAGATTTATGCGCAACATAAAACTAGTTTAACAGAAGCAGATAGTGCTATTATCGCAAAAGTGTTGAAGCACGTGAGTGATACCTATGCTATTAAAGACAAATACAATGTACCCTACATGATAGACCGTGCGCGTCATTATATAAGTGAAAGAAAGATTACGTTACTCATAGAAGAACTTGAGAAATCGTTGTTGACATCAAATATAGCCAAAGCCGAGAATTTGGTGATGTCCTATAACAAAGTAGCACGTATTGATCATGAAGAAACAAATTTATGGGAAGACACACAAATAGTTTCAGATATTTTCAACAATGAGCAACAAGAAGTATTTTCTATGCCCGGAGTGCTTGGCAAATACATGGGGGCGTTTAGACGAGGAAATCTTTACTCCTATGCAGGAATTGCTAAACGGGGTAAAACGCGGTGGCTGGCACAAACAGCTAATATAGCAAGCTTGTCAGGATGTAACGCACTGCTTTTTGAACTTGAAATGACTAAACCAGAAGTGAGTGAAGTACTGCTTAATAATTTTGTACGTAAGCCACGTAACGAAGGAGCATATACTCTCCCTTTTTTTGCTGATGACACCAATGAAATACTACATAAAGAAGTAGAGTTTGATCAACGAACAGAAACCAATTTTACGAAGTGGCAGAAGAAAGCACGGGTACGCTGTAGTCCACTACGATTAGTGGTACGAAATAGTACTACGTTGGAGCAATTACATGATGAAATCCTAGCACTTGAATACCTGTATGGGTTTATTCCTGATGTTATTCTTGTTGACTACGCGGATATGATTGTGGGACAGGGCTATGATGCACGAGACCGAACAAACAACACATGGTTGGGACTAAAAGGTTGGGCTAAAGAGTTTGACTGTGCAGTAATAACAGCTAGTCACTTAAATGGGGAAGCTATTCGCAAAGATGGTGATGGTGCAAATGTTGCTGAAGACAAAAGGAAGTTACACCATGTGTCAGGACTATTTATATTGAATCAAACTATAGAAGAAAAGCAACAAGGTATTATGAGAATTACGGCTACCGCTGAACGATTTGGAGAATACACGGAAATGGATGAAGTAGTAGTGCTATATAGCTATGGCACGGGAAGAACGTATATAGATAGTAGGTGGAAGAAAGATATACCCGAATACCAAGGAGAATAATATGATAATAAGTCGATTAGCAATGCAATTTATACCGTTTAAAGCACACATACCTTGTATATATGAAGTAGATGTGTTGAATCATTTACATGATTTAGGGTATGAAATATATGTAGACAGAGATTACAATTGGAATGCATCATCTTTGTATATTTACACAGATGAAACACAGGCTTCAATTATATCATTATATAGATTTAATAACACAAATCCTCGGCTATACAGTTTAATCCCCTATGAAGAGTATGACTACAAGGCTATTTTAGAATGGAGACGTAGTGACGACATGAGGAAATTATTATGCTGTCATTAGAGGATACTTTTTTAGTTGTACTTTATTTCACACACAAAGCGTCTACTCAGTTCTTATGGAATGCTAATGTGTTTTTAACATACATGTGGTTAAGCGATTGTATACCCATGAGACCAACAAAGTTTGTAGCCACAGACTATGGAGCGTACACCAAAAAAACTATAGATGTTATAGCGCTATTAAATAAAAAGGGGTTTATAAGTAAACAGATCATGGCGTTACAAGGTACTAATAAATTGGACACAATAATTAATTCTGATTTCTTTGAGACCCAAGAATGGTATGTGTTGAGTGAAGCAGGGGAAAAGCGTGTACAAAAGTTACTGAAAACATATAGTATTGACAAACAACAACAGATACGCAATGTGCTTGACCCATGTGTAATATGTTCTATGGATACGAAACGCTATATGGAAATATGTGTTGACATGTTTCCACAAATGGTGTTAAGATAAAATAAAGGAGAAAATATGAACAGTATTGAATTAGCGTTAAAAGCAACAACTAAGAACGCCACACAACTAGCAGGTAGTAACACCCTGTATTTTGAAAACGAGGAAGTGTTTGCATACAATGGGTTGATGGCAGTAAAAGCAGTAACAGATTTAACAGTAACAGGTAGTATCGATGCACAGAAATTTGGTACACTACTGAGTAGAATTACAGTAGAGGATTCTATATTTATTGATGACCCAAGTCTTGTACTCGTGAAATACGGCAGAAATAAAGCAAGTTTTCGTAAGCAAGAAGATGCATTAGCACTCTATAAGAAAACAGTATTCCCTGATAACCTTGTACGCACACCACTACCCACAGATTTCTTGGAAATGTTGGGAATAGTCAGATTTCAGAATCACAAGAAAGCAGTAAGTGGGGTTTATGTCGATGACGATACAGCATATATGTTGAATGCACGTGATATAGGAGTGTATAAAATAGCCTCTCCTTTTGGCACATCGTTTTGGCTACCACGTGAAGCCTGTGAAACAATCATCAATCTACAAAATCTCACACATTATGCCATTACCCAAGGATTTCTATATGTGTATACCGATGAAGCAATAATAGGGTTTAAACTACGTATTGGTATGGAGTATCCATTAAATGTAATTAATCAAGTCCTCGCTCCTAAGTCAGATTTTACTCATAAAATAGTTATTGCCGACACACAGGCTGTGCTTGATGCTATCAACCGTGTACAAATTAGTACCAGTGTGAATGATGATCAACATCAAGTATTTTCACTACGCACTAATAAAGACCTGACTATAGCGTCTATAAGTGGTGATAAAATTACTGAGCACGTGGATTACGTCAGTGAAAATGTAAAAGATAATATTTATACTATACCAGTGGATATGTTTTTAAAGTGTTTGAAAGCAGGAGAAGGTACCATGTATTTACTAGAGGATAAGATAGGATGTTTTTTGTGTGCACGTAATGAAGTCAGTTCTTTATTTATTAAAATATTAAGGAAGAAATAGTGGAAAGCTTTTTCGACATAATGCCTGAGACAGACACACTAGTAAAACCTAAAGCAGTTAAAACCGTGAGAGAAGTGGAGTATAGTTGTGAGAGTTGTGGACTCTATAAGCAGTGTGACAGTCCCAAGATGGTGCCTATGGGGAATGTAAATAGCAAGTTGTTAGTTGTTATAGATAGTCCTAGCAGACTTGCTGACAGACGCCACAAGGTTGCTAGTGGAGAAACCTTAGAAGTACTCAAAGAATTGTGTGTTTCATCAGGTATTGAGTTCTCGGATATTTGTGTAATAAATGCAATACAATGCCGTCACTCAGTTCTTAACAAATCTACGATACCCGTCTGTAGGAATAGATTAAAAACGTTCATAAACGATCATAATTTTGAAAGTGTAGTAGCTATGGGCGTTACTGCTATGACTGTGCTTTTTGGAAATAGTACACCTTGCGGAGAAATGGCTAAACTAGAAAATAATGCTATACCGTTGTTAGATTGCTCCACTATTGTATACCCCACATATAGCGTACATGATTTCGTGGTAGAGAAGCGAAACAATGTAATTTTATTAAAGATGGGGCAGGCATTTCGTAAAGCAATACGTTTCACTTCTTTTGTAAACTACCAAACTCTTGCTGATGAAAGAATACACATACTCAGTAATACCAAGGATATTATAGCAGGTATAACAGAAATGATAGACAGTCCATTGGTGAAATCTTTTGACTATGAAGCAACTGGACTACAGCCCTATAGAAAGGGTCATGAAGTCATTTGTATGAGTATAGCCACGATTCATAAATCTATTGTATTTTTGCTTACTCCTGAGATAAAAGAAATTGTGACCAAGTTCTTACAGTCTGACACTTCTAAGGTAGCACATAATGCTAAATTTGAGATGATATGGAGTAAGGCGTTGACAGGACGTTTTCCGGAAGGTATTGTTGCTGACACTATGATAAATGCTCATTGTATAAATAACACTAAAGGCATCACGAGTTTAAAATACCAGTCATTTCTACATTTTGGTATAATAGGGTATGATGACGACATAAAATATTTATGGGAATCCAATGAAGACACTATACACGCATTTAATCAACTCTACTATTATAAGAAAAGAGGGGAGCTACATCTCATTGCCGATAAACTACTCACCTATTGTGCATACGATAGTTTGTTCACAGCGTGGTTATATGAAGCACAGTTGAAAGCTATAGCCACTATGCCTCATATAGCAACAGGTATTAAATTGTTTATGGATGCTACAAAAGTATTTGCTGACACAGAGTACAGAGGCATGAAGATAGATGTTGTAGCTGTTGAGCGTAATCTCAAAGAAGTGGGTGTAAAACTAGAGGTAATGCATGAGATATTGTATGAGACACCTGAAGTAGCCCTATGGGATAAACCAACCCCTTTTAATCATGCATCCCCTCCTGATTTAAGTCATTTGTTATATACTATCATGGGTTGTACGCCGACCAAGTTCACAAAGAAAGAACAACCATCAACAGATGCAGAAGCATTGGAGAAACTAGGGGAGATTGAGCCCTCAGAGTTTTTGGATGTGTTATTAAAATATAGGAAGTTGGAGAAGATCAAATCAACATATTTAGATGGTATACAGAAAAACACTCTTGATAATTACATACATCCTAGTTTTAATTTCAATGTAGTGCCTACGTTCAGGTCTTGCGTAGCAGAAGGGACTAAGGTGCTTGTTTGTAAAGATAATGAAAAACATCCTGATGGTATTCCCATAGAAAAAGTACGTGAAGGGGCCTATGTTTACTGCTTTTCAGATACGAAACAGCCTGCTATAAGAAAAGTGTTGTGGGCGGGGAAGACTGGACACAGGGAAGTGGTACGTGTTCACTACAGTGTAAAAGGTGGTGGGAAACATGGTGGTGGGTATGTTGATGTAACACCTGAGCATAAAATAAGGTTAATAGACGGAAGCTATGTAGAAGCACAGCATTTACTTGATAAAGACCACAGAACAGAAGCAGATAGCAAGCACAGTGCTAAGACACGCACATTATCATGTTCTCGCAGTGGGGATAAATTAAATTTTACAGGGCATCTAAAACATGGAAAAGGTGTAATAGAGCATAGATTAATATATGAGCAATTTTCAAAAGAGAAGTTAATTACAGACGATGTGATTCACCATTTGAATTGGAATCATAAAGACAACTCATTTACCAATTTAATGAAAACAACAAAGGAAGCACATGGGTATCATCATGGGGTTGCCAAACATCTGGATAAATATGTTTATGACAAAGATGCTATGATGTTTACTACAGATAACTCACATCCAAAAGCAAGGGATATTGTGTATGTACCAGTACCAAGATTTAAGATAAATAAAATACAATGTATACGTGCTTTGGTTAAGGCAAAAGGGCTACCCACTCATGCTGAGTATAGTTACGATGTAATGAAAAGAGCAATAAAACTATACAATATAAAATATGATGTCATAAAGATTAGGTATGACAAAAATGGTGGATATATTTCTAAGAATAAGTTACTCAAGTATTTAAAAACTATGGGTTTAACTGATACAAGTAAAGTAATAGGGCACAATTATTATAAATTAAAAAAACTATGTGAAATTTATGGAATAGAATACAACAGAAAATGGGCTAATCAGTTTGGTGAATTTGTTCCCGGAAATCATGTAATAACGAATGTAGAGTGGATAAATAAAGTGGTAGATGTATACGATATAGAAGTAGAAGAATTTCATAACTTTTTTGCAAACGAGATATGTGTACACAATTCTTCGAGTGGAGCTATATCCTTCCAAAATTTACCCAAACGAAACAAATCAGCAAAAAGGTATATACGCTCTACGTTTATTCCCGATAAGAACACGTTTTTAGAAGAGTTGGATTTTAGTTCATTAGAAGTGAATATAGGGGCTTGTTTACACAAAGACCCACAGATGCTAGAATATTTGGCCCATCCTGAACTAAACAATATGCATACTGATACCGCTTATGATTTATTTTTAAGAACTGAAAAGGATTTATTAGAAGAGGAACGTCAAGCAACAAAGGGGGGCTTTACCTTTAGTCAACAATTTGGTTCGTACTATGTGAATTGTGCGAAAACGCTGTGGGATACTATGCCTAAGGAAAGCAAAATCCATTTGGCATCAAAAGGGTATAAGACGTTGAGACAATATACGTTATTAGTGATGGAGGCTGAACGAGTGTTTTGGGAAGAACGCTTTGGGGTATTTGGTAAATGGAGAGAAGCCAACTATAAACGGTATTTGAAAACAGGGTATATAGATTTCAATACAGGTTTTAGGTCAACAACATTTCGTACTCGTAATCAAGTACATAATATTGAAACACAGGGTAGTGCTTTTCATTGTTTATTGAGTTTATATTTGAGAATAGATGCGAGATTAAAAGAGTTGAAAATGGATACTCGTTTAACAGGACAAGTACATGACTCTATTGTAGCATGTGTAGTACCTGCTGAAGAAGACTTTTTTCATATTATTGTAAAAGAGTGTTTACAGGACTTGACTAATGAGTGGAAATGGATTATAGTACCATTAGAGTTAAAATATGAGCAAGCAGAAGTAGGAGAGCCATGGAATAAGATGGCTGAAAAGGGAGCAATACGAAGTAGATGATAATAGTAATTGGTTTCGCACTAGCCGTGTCTGTAATAGCGTGGACACACTTTAGACAGAACTATAGCCGTCATGTTTGTCATGCATATAATTTTAGAATGAAAATATACAACATATATGAAGACAGTGGATGGGACGAATACTGGAAGAAGGTATATGAGGATTTGCCACCTGCTAAGTCAATGGCACGTAGCATGATTATAGGTGGGATACTATATGATTTTTTAGATGAAAAAGCACAACAAAAGTACTTTGAGTACGATGTAGAAATTATGAGAACAAAAAGGACAAAAAAACTTGATTATATTATACGATTACAACACAGGAAGGATATTACGCAAACAGGATGGCAGTCCGATAGTTGTTGATGAGAACCATGAAATGCCTAAAAGCTATAAGCAGAACAAACGATGGATAAATGTTAAGAAGCTGAACACTATGGATATTGCCTATATTTATGTAGAAAATGAGTTAGCAACACAGGAAGGTTTATCAGTTCTTGAAATTGGGGTTGACACAACCTGCTGTATCGTGTAGAATAGAGATAGTAAAAGGAGAAAATTATGATATGTTATCGAGACCGAAGTTTTTGCCCATTTTATAAAACTTGTTTATATGCACTTGATTGTGCTCGCGCACTAACCCCAAAAGTAATTGCTGATGCCCATGCATTTGGATTACCAGTAGATAAATTTGGGACTAAACCTAGTTGTTGGGAGCAAACCACAGAAGCATTTATGGAGACCATGATATGAGTGATAGTTATTACCTAAGTGACCCCCACTTTTCACATAAGAATGTGATTAAAATGTCGGATAGACCTTTTGATTCTATAGAGGAAATGAATGAAGTATTGATGACAAATATATTTGATATCCCTAAGGGAAGTAATTTATATATTCTAGGTGATTTAGCGTGGAACCAATCTACTGCGCTAGAGTTCATGAAACGAAAACCACATGGGATTACTATGCACCTTATAATAGGTAATCACGATCATCGTATGGGGAAAGTAATTCACCATAAAGCATGGGATTCAGTGGCTATGCAAAAGGTAGTAAAAATTGGGGAGCACCATTTAACACTAAGTCACCATCCTATGATGACATGGTACAGAAGCCATGTAGCTACATCATTTAATCTATATGGACACATACACAACAATACCCCACGCATCACGCCTGTGGGAAAGATGCTAAATATGAATTGTGAGTTTTGGGATTATAAGCCCGTAGCTTTTGATACTATTTTAGAAGAAATGAAGAACTTGCCTGAGAATTGGGAAATAGCTGAGATAAAGAAAAGGGGTAGAAAATGAAAGTATGTAAGTTAGAGGTTTTAGTGATTGATGAAGACATGGGATTTTTGCATCATGTAGTTGATGCTATCAATCAAATAGAGTATGATAATTCGGATATAAGCACACTTGTAGTTAACTCTAGTCTGTGTGTGGAAATAGGGAGATGGGAAGACAGTCCCCTTAGTTGCTATAAAACTATCACAAACGAAATGAATAGACTTTTTCCAAAGGAGACAGTATGAAATTTAACGTAGGTGACAAAGTAAAATACACAGGACGTTGTGTAAAAGGACGAAATAGAGAAACCGCTACAGTAATAGGGTACTCTACTAATTATAACAGTAACACAAGTATATGTATAATACGGTTTGCTGATAAAGATACGTGGGAATGTCATGAAAGTCGGTTAAATATAGTTAAGGAGAAAGAAATGAAATATAGAAAAGGCGACAAAGTGGTGTACACAGGGTATGGTGAAATAACACATAATAATGAAGTAGCAGTGATTATATATTGTGATGAGATTAACGACGAATACGTTATACAGTTTAATTTAAAAGATACACACACATGCTCAGATGAATGGCTAGACCCTGTGAAACCAGAGTATGTTACAGTGGATATTACAGTGGATATTAAAGACTATCCTGAATGGATGCGGGGTTTACCTAGAGGGCGTGCTATGCTATGCTATGTCTCTGATATAGCCCCTGTTACAAATAAATGCTCTCAGATATACATTATTGAATTTGCAGTAAATAGGTATCGACAAATGAATGGTATGGGGTGGCGGTATGCCATGCCTGTTACAACTGAAAGTAAAAGGTTAGAAAATGAATTAAGTGAGGCTGAAGCAGTAGTTTTAAGTATCAAGCAACAGATAAAAGAAGTAAGGATTTAAAATGACACGTAAACTTGTTACAGTAGACTACTACGACATTATAGAAGAAGACGGAGTGGAATATGTAACCCATGGCACTGATAAAATACTTGCCAAAGACTTTGTGTTTTATCGCGGAACCATGACAGGTAAAGTAATATCGAGGGAAAAGCTACAATATATATTTGCTAAAATAGATGTAAATGTGTTACTTGGTTTCTTTCACACCAATGATTTAGAAGCTGTGTTGAAGTCTCAATGGCTACAGCCAGTAATGTTTGATAATTGTCATTTTATAAATAGTGTAGCAGTGGAGGGAAAATGAAGTTTGAAATAGGTGAGAGAGTAAGGTATGTGGGTTCACAGCCGGGGCATGAAAATGCGGTAGTAACAATAGTATCAACAGAAACAACCGTTAGTATGCACCCCCATAATATATTTACTAATTACGGTATAGAAGGGTGTAGCAATTGGCTTTATGTATGTGCTGAAGTCTATTTAGAAAAAATAAAGGAGAAAGAAGTGAATATTAAACCAGAAGACATTATCTGTCATCCACTTGATAAACGAGTAACAGGGCTAATTGGTAAAAAAGTATATGGAAGTGATTACCTTGAGGATTTTGAAAGGATTTGTGAAATAGAACCTTTTGAGTTATTACGAGTAAGTAGAAGTAGCCCATACCCATTCAGCACGGGTACTGTGCGTTATAAATTTATAGCAGAGTACATAGAACCTGTTAAACAATACAGACCTTTAAATAATGAAGAATTACGAGATTTACTAGGATGCAAAGTAATATACAAGGGGGGAAAGTACCCACCTAGAAAAATTACAAAATACTACGAGAGTATACAGCATCTTGGGAGCCTAGAACTAAGTTATGATCGTACAATTACCCCTAGTCAGTTACTTGAATACTACACATATCTTGGTGGGGCTGTTTGTGGAGTAGAGATATGAAAGAATTATTAATGCTACAGGGCTTACAAGCATCGGGGAAAACAAAAATGGCGAAAGAGCTTTGTGAAAAAACTGAGTGGAAGCGAGTGAACAAAGACGATCTACGTGCTATGGTAGATGGAGGGCGTTACACCACTGGCAATGAAAAAGAAGTGTTACGTATTAGAAATATGCTTATAAGGCACTGGCTCACTACAGGATATAACGTCGTTGTTGATGATACAAACCTAGCACAAAAACATTACAATGTGTTGAAAGATATTGCTGATGAATGTAATGCGAGTTTTAATGTAGAAGTATTTACTACAGAGGTACAGACATGTGTTACTAGAGACAACAAAAGAGCTAATGGTGTGGGTGCAAAAGTTATTCAAGATACCTATAATCAGTTCATGGATAAACGACCTGTTGTAGAATATGATGAAGAGCTTGATGACTGTGTTATCTGTGATATAGATGGTACACTTGCTTGTAAAGGAAATCGTAGTCCATATGATATGACAAAAGTAGGGGAAGACACTGTGTATTGGCATATAGCAACTATACTTGATGCACTTGTTACTGAAGAGACATTAATACTTTTTAGTGGACGAGACACAAGTGGGCGTGACGCTACCATAAAGTGGTTAGATGAGAACATGATTAAGTACAATGAATTGTACATGAGAGATGAAGGAGATAACCGACCTGACACTGTTGTGAAACAAGAAATGTATGAAAACTATGTGAAAGACAAGCACAATGTAACAATGGTTATTGACGATCGTCCTTCAGTTGTACGTATGTGGAAGAAACTCGGATTACCTGTGCTTTGCGCTGATCAACGAATGTATTTAACTGAATTCTAGGAGGGTTTATGAAATACGATAATTATGACTTGCAAACATTTTTAAGAACTGTAGAAAATGCATTAGAGGTACTGCGAAACGATTACAATATGAAAATAAGTGAGAAAAACGGTTTGATATTACTGAAATATCATCAGTTTAACTCCCCTAAATGTCATTTAACAAATCAATGTAGGGGTGTGATTTTAAACGCTGTTACCTACGATATTGTGTGTCGTGGATTCTATCGTTTCTTTAATGTAGGCGAACCCCAAGCACATGCTATTGATTGGAATTCTGCTACAATTACCGAGAAAATAGATGGCAGTTTAATCCGTTTTTATTACCACGACAATAAATGGTGTATAGCTACTAGTGGATGTATAGATGCCTTTGATAGTGATTTACCGAGTCAGATAGGGGAGTATAATAGTTTTGGTGAGCTGGTTACTAACCACATGCTAAATACCTATGCAAATCAGATACCTATATTTGAGCAATTCAATAAAAACGCTACATATCTTTTTGAAATAGTAAGTGTTTATAACCGTGTAGTAGTGCCATATGACGAAACTAATATGTATTTCTTATGTCGTATACTTAATTATACTGGTATTGAAGATGGTGCAAGTGTTTTAGGGTTTGATCGTCCACGAAGTTATACTTTTAGCAATGCTGATGATTGTATAACTGCAAGCACTAAACTAGGGTATGATGAGGAAGGCTATGTGGTATGTGATGAAAATTTCAATAGAATTAAAATAAAGTCTCCTGAGTACGTACTCGCTCATCATATAAAGGGGGAAGGGGTTCTAACTGTTAGGAAGGTACTTGGGTTGCTTCAAAGTGGAGAAGACGTAGAGTTTTTAAGTTATTTTCCTGAATATGCAGATGATTTTTTAAATGTTAAAAAAGCTATACAAGCATATGTAACTGTGTGTGGACAAGCATTTGAACACGTGATAGAGTATGGGTTGAGTCGTGCTGATATAAACCGTATTATTAAGAAACCGTATTCGGGGTATGTATATAAAAAACTGAATAATACAACTGTTACTGCACAAAGTTACTTTTGGGATTTATTTACTAAAACGCAGGTACAAATAGTGGGGGCACATGGTGAAACCCGATTTAACAGCTTCAGAACTATATGATGAACTAGAAATGGAAGATGAATACGAGGAGGAAGAGATTGAAAGCGATAATAACCAAGACATATGAATCACATATGCAGATGCTGATAGAGAAAAACAAACGCTACGGTAATTCTGCTACAAACCCTTTAACCTGTTTTAGTAAACTTGATGGTGCAGAGGGAATAAAAATTAGGCTAGATGATAAATTAAAACGTATTATGAATAGCAGTGAATTGCGTAAGAACGATGTATCTGATTTGATGGGGTATTTGATGCTGTTGTGTATTACACAAAATTGGACAGATTTTAGTGATTTAATAGATTAATAGGAGGAAGTATGAAAACAAATGTAGATGGAAGTGTAACCATAAGTGTGGAGTTGTTTGATAAATATCGAAAGGCATATGAGGATGCCCCTTGTATAATGATTAAGCACCAATGGAGTGGAGGGTTCTGTGGGTGTGATGAAAATGTTATCGTATTAAATACAGGGGAGAAAACAAAGTTTATTGCTGATTTAATGCGTGATTCAGAAGATGATGAGAAAAGGGTAGAAAAACATATTAAGACTATAAATGAATTACAAGAAGAATTACGAGAAATACAAGCAGAAGATAGGCGATTACAAATGTCTTTTTTACATATGAGTTCTCATGAATTTAGAAAATGGAAAAGGAGATAAGCGTTGTTACACATAACAGAACGCCCCGATAGCTTTAAAGACCTTCTTGGCAATAAACTACTAAAAGACTCTATGACCATGCACTTGGCTAATCCTGATCGCCCTCATTGCTATATGCTAAAAGGCCCAAAGGGTGTTGGTAAAACAACTACAGCACGTATAATGGCGAAAGAATTGGGTGCTATGAGTATTGACATTCATGAGTACAATTTAGCGGGTAAAGGTGGAATAGATATAGCACGAGAAATTACAGAGATAGCTGGTAATATGCCTCTTGGAACAGCACAGGTTATAATTCTTGATGAAACGCAAGGGGCTACTGGTAAGTTTCAAGAAGCTATGCTAAAACCTACAGAAGAAGCAAACGCATGGACATACTTCTTTATCTGCACTACTGCACCCTCAAAAATATTGCCTACGTTGAGACGCCGTTTTACAGAATATAAAGTTGAACCTATTGACAAACCCACGCTTTTCAAGTATATTGTAAAGACAGCTAAGAAGCATGACATTATTGTTACTCCTGATGTTGTTGATGTCATTGTAGTAAAGGCGGAAGGTAGTCCTGCACTTGCACTTGTAGCACTTGATAAACTCCACGGATTTGATGAAGTCACTCAATTAAAAATACTGGAAGAAGAAATAGCGAGTAAGACTGTTATAGATTTATGTAGAGCTTTTTTATATGGAGAGAGTAGTTGGAAAGCTGTTATAAAAATTATTAAAGAAACGACTGAGGACATAGAAGGTATGCGACACGCTATACTAGGGTATATGTGTTCAGTACTTTTGAATCCTGCTTCTACTAAGTTTCATAGACGGGCTGTAGTAGTGGTTGACATGTTTTCTAATATGTTGTATACTAAAGCGGAATTCGTTACCGCGTGTTATTTGTGTGTGAATAAGTAAAATAGGAGGAAGTATGAAAGAATTAAACGAAAGGGAATTAGATGTTATTGTGGCACAGGGAAGAAAAGCAAGTAGTGAGTTAAGTGAAAGAAAACGGGTAGGCACTGTAGCAACTATAAAAAACTATATTGGTAAATATTATAAATACTCAAATAACTCTTATTCTTGTCCAGAGAATGATGATGATTATTGGGACATATATAGAAAATACCAATACATGGGTACTGATAGATTTGGAGACTATGAATTTGAAGTCATTTTTGGTATTGAATGGTATATTGATTCCGATGGTGAAGTGCATGTAAAGAAAATAAAAGAAGATAGAGAGCACTTGAGTCAGTGGGAAGAGTGTAGTAAGAATGAGGCAGAAACAAATTTTGCAATTCTTATGGATACAATAATTGCGTTACATAGAACGATCAAAGTAATTGAATAAGGAGAAAGTATGAATATAGTTGAATTTGCAGAGATGATTAGACAGGGTCTAAGGATAATATATTATGTAGAACAGAATGGAAGGTATGCGTGTTCTTTTGATAGCCTTGCTGAGGTGCTTAACGACAATATGTTAACAAGTACCTATGGAGATGGGAAAACTGCTGTTGAAGCCATGGATAATTACGCAAATAGAATATCAGGTGAGGTACTTGTGTTTAACGCTAGTGGAACTAATCGAATGGAGTACAGGGTTCCTCAATTGAGAAAAATGTGATTAAACTACCACCAGAGTTCGACTATATTGAGATGCATGATAAGCTAGAACATGCTATAACCGTGTTGCAGAATACGGATAAACACATGTGTATAACAGGTATGGCAGGAAGTGGAAAAACAGAGTTTATAAAAATGTGTTGCAATAAAACCTTCTACCCTCATTCCACGGTTGTTTGTTGCCCCACAGGAGTAGCGGCAGTAAATGCGAGCTCAGATGGGATAAAAGCCACAACAATTCATAGTTTGTTTAGGCTACCCGCGTTGTCCATAATACCTGTTAATAGTTTAAGTGTTAAAGCAGACCTTATACCGTTATTCAAAAACTTGCATACCTTGATTGTAGACGAAATAGGGGCTGTGAACAGTGACCTACTCACCAAGATTGTTTACATGATTAGAAACTACACTAATGGGGTTGATGTACGACTAATATTAATTGGAGACCCTAGTCAGTTGTCACCTATTATTAAGACCAAAGAGGAAAAAAGTTATGTTGCTGACACGTATGGGAGTAAGTTCTTTTTTCACGCCACACCATTTATTGATCTTGATTTTGAGATAATAGCTTTTAATAAAGTGTTTCGACAACGAGACCCTGCTTTTGTAGATGTGCTCAATTCTTTTCGATTCAATACCATAGAGGATTCAGACCTGAGTTACATGAATACTAGAGTAATGAGCGAGTCAGAATTCCGTGCGTTATCTCCTCATCCTTTTATCCATGTTGCCTTGACAAACGCGACAGTAAATGGTATAAATAGTAGAGAGATGCAATTAAATCACAATCCATCAAAGTTCTATTATGGCAATAGTACCAATTTTCCTGATGAAGATAAGATTGCACCAAACTGTGTGGAGCTAAAGAAAGGGGCACAAGTAATGGTGTGTGCAAATAACCACTCAAAAGGCTATTACAATGGGATGATAGGAGTAGTAAAGGAGATGTACAGTGGCGCAGTAGTAATAGAAGTAAATGACCGTACATATACTATTGAACCCTACACGTGGAAGCGTTATACCCACAAATATGACAAAACTAAAAAAGAGATTACGGCAACCAGTAGTGGTGAGTACAAACAAATTCCACTCAAGCTAGGGTATGCACTGACTGCACACAAGACACAGGGATTGACACTTGATAGAGCTTTTGTGGATTTAGAACGCCGTACATTTGCTAGTGGCCAATGTTATTGCGCGATAAGCCGTGTACGTACACTTGATGGTATTGGGTTTGCACGGTATATACGAGCGTCCGATAATAAATTGAGTCCATATGTGAAGAAGTTTTATAGACGAAATAATATATTTAAATAGGAGGAAGGCAAGTATGTGTGAGTATTGTAACGACATTATATGTTGGGCAAAGCCATTATATGATCGGGATGATATTTCCATTCGACTGACTGCGAAGAGCGCTAAATTGTCTGTGTTTACAACCGAATGGACTAGTGTATCAATTAATTATTGCCCTATGTGTGGTAGAGAACTAAAGGAGAATGTATGAAATTTGAAGTATTTTACAAGAATGAACCAGTGTATGTAGACAATGCACTGGTAATGGAGCTAGTGGTGAATGATTATGTAGCACAGTGTATAGACAATACGCCTGAAGAAGAGCACAACTACACAAATCTATTTACTGAACCCATAAAAGTAGTGGGAGATGGGGTAACACGGTGGTTTAACGTAGACACGTATATTGATTGGAATTTAAAGGAAGTATTATGAATAAACACGTAAACAAAAAAGGTATCCATTTTGGGCTAACACATACTATGGCAGAGCAAACTAAAATTGTAGCAGATAAAGGTAAATCAAAACCTGCTTATGTTGTTATGGAGAATGGTGAAATAAGACGTATGTGGGCAAAAACAGGTGTAAAGAGGCTTAAACATGGGAAGAACTAAGGAGAAAACATGAAAACCAAAGAAGTAGACACAGGAAGCTATTATGACGATTTGGATGTAGATTCATATAATCTACTAGAGGAATGGCAGGCACAACCCGGTTTGTATTTGTCATATGCGGAAACAAGCACAGAGGTACAAGAGGAGGCAGATAACAAAAAGGATGAGTTAGACGTGCTACAGGCACAGACAGAACTAAGTATTAGGAATGGGGAGTATGCGTTAGCACCTGAAGGAATGAAGGTAACAGATAAGGCTATACTGGCTCTTGTTACCTCAGACCCCTTAGTAATTGCGTTGAAGAAGGAGTACAATCACGCCAAGAAAGATGCTACGTTAATGAAGAAAGTAGAAATAGCTTTTGATCAACGAAAGAAAGGGCTAGAGAATGCAGTAATACTCACCGGACGTGAGCAATACGCTACACCAAGGGACAAAACAAATGGCATTAAAGACAGTAAAGAAGCAAGACAACAAAAAACTAATGACGCTATAGAAGCAAAACTAAATAACTAAAGAGGTAAAGAAATGGGAAAATTTAATTTAAAAGAAGAGTTACAACAGGAAGTAATTACCAACACCAACAATATAAAGAGTGGTGGAGTAAAAGCACAGAACTATTTGAATATGGATGGAGAAGACCGTTCATATTTCAAAGCACGGGCAGGAAATAATGCAGTTGACATTATACCGTTCACCTACACCACGAATCTAATGCCCGGTAAGAAAGCAGGAAAGCACGGGTACATGTTGGATTTGTATGTACACAAGAATTTCAATCAAAGCTTTGACAAAGTAATTTGTAAGAAACGAACATTTGGCAAACCTTGTAAAATTTGTGCAGAAAGAGCACGACTACAAGAACTAGAAGCAGAGGATTTGAATCTAACACAAAAAGAGTATGATGATTTACTAGACAACTACAAACCAAAAAGACGTGCTATTATGAATGGCATCAATTTAAAACCCGATGAAGAAGATGAGAATGGTGGACAGATTCAAATTATAGATGAAGTGCATTTCTTTTTCATGGCTGAACTACTTGAGAAGGCCGCCGCAAAAGCAGAAACAGGAGACCCTATTGATTACACAGACCCTGAAGACGGACAGTCTGTAGTTTTTCGTGCAAAAGCAAAAACGTTTAAGAGTGGAAAGTTCTTTAACTACAAAGACTTCGATTTTGAAGACAGAGAAGAACCTTATGATGAAGGCATAATAGACTTTGAGTTCAAAGACGAAATGCTTGATCATGGTGCCTTCAGTTTAGACGGGTTACTTCATATTCATAGTGATGAGGAAATTGAAGCTATGCTACGTGAGGCTCCTGAAGAACCAGAGGACGATGATGATGAAAACGAAGTGGCTGTAGAGACTCCTAAAAAGAAACGAACTACGAGAAAACCTAAAACAGAACCAGAGCCTGAAGAAGAGCCTGAACCTGAAGAAGAAGTTGAGCCAGAGCCAGAACCTGAAGTTGTAGACACAAAGACATGTTTATATGGCCACGTTTTTGGTGATGACAACATGGAAGATGCTAACATGGAAGATTGTATGACCTGCAAAGCCGAGCATAAAGAGAACTTTAAGAACTGTATTAAAGCTAGTTAATTCATAGCAACAACATAGCAATAATGTTATGTTGTTGCATAAGGAGACCAAAAAGTATGGCAACAAAGAAACCTGTGGCAAAAACAGTTGTAGCAGAATTAGAAAAAGGTAAGACGAAAAAAGTAGCAAAATATATCACTACGGGAAATACCATCAGAGATTTACAGATAGGTGGTGGTGAAGGTATGGGCTATAAAGTGGGTAAAGGGTATAACATAATTTCGTGGTCGAGTGTTGGTAAAAGCTATTTAATTGTACAGTCAATAGCAGTAAACTACTTAAAACTAGGTAAAAAGTTCAAATGGAATCTAGATATAGCTGAACGAGGTGATTCATTTGATTCAGCTAAAATATATGGAATGGACAGGCCTTTTATAGATGAAGATACCCTTGTATCTGATACTGTTGAGGACTTTTATACTAATGTACGTGCATTTGCAGACACGATTAAAAAAGATGAAATAGGATTTTATGCACTGGATTCATTAGATGGTATCACTTCAAAAGAAATGATAGAACGTGGTGATAAAAGGTACGAAGCGTTTAAGAAAGACAAAGCTTTTGATGAAGGCACCTATGCTATGAGTAAAGCAAAGTTTTTAAGTGGTGAGTTTTTCCCACAAATTATGTCTATATTGGCTGAGAAGAATATTGTGTTGGTAATAATTAGTCAGTTACGTTCTAATATAGGTGCAAGTAAGTATGATAAACAAAGCACTCGTGCAGGTGGAAAAGCATTAGATTTTTATTGTCATACTATTGAAGAATTGGGTATACTAGATAAAAAAGAAATGGAAGATGAAAAGTATCAACGCCGTGCAGGAATACCCATTAAATCAACAAACATAAAGAGCAAAACTGCGCGTCCATTTAGAGTAGCAAATATGGTGCTCGACTACTCAATAGGCATTGATGACATTGCAGGTAACATAGACTTTTTGTATGATCTGCGTTCGCCCACGGGAAAATTGAGGGGCACAAAGGTTGAAAAAAACAAGTTGCAATGGGATGAAAGTTCTGAAGATAAGTACACACGAGAGGAAATGTGTGATTATGTATATGATAATGAACTAGAGGAAGCTTTACGAAATAAAGTTATTACTAAGTGGGAAGAGATTGAAGCAAGTTTAGTAAATAGAAGGAAACCGAGGTTTTAGTATGAGTAAATTTAATGTATATGAAGTTGAAGAGGATTACACATGGATATGTGCTGTATCACCTGAAAGAGCAAAAGAAATATATAAGAAATACTACGATTGGACTGAAAAGGATTGGTTAAAAGAAGAAGGAGTAACAGTGTGTCCTGTTTACGCTCTCGAACCCCTTTCAGTTGATACTCTTGACAAATTAACGTTTAAATATGAAGATGGGCACACACAATCATTTACAGAGAAACTTAAAACAAAAACGAAAGAAGGTGTTTTTGCGTTTGCTAATGAATAAAGGAGTTTAATATGAAAGAAATTGATAAAGAAATACAAGAGGCAATAAATAATGACAATACCCCCATATATTGGTTGGAAGCACGTAATCACCATGATGACGGGTATATTCAAATAACGGGCACAAAACATGATGATGAACACAGAAAAGAACTTACAACTAAATCACACAAAGCAGATGTTGCTTATAGCAAAACCTGTAGCAATTATCATATACACTCAGTACAGCAACGGGGATTCATAGATATGATCAGTGTTGATTATGTTAATATGGTATACGCTTTAAGGCGTGAGGATTTGTTGAATTTGAAAGACATTATAGATGCAATGGTAGAAGATGATGCATATGTGGAGCAGGCGAGTACCGTTGGCAAGCATATGGGGTTTTAAAATGAAACCAACAATTTACTGTGGATGTGATAACGGCGTAACAGCAACTTGGGGCATAGTGGGGGACAATTTTCCCTCACTGTTTTTCAAAGTACCCACCTTTAAACAACTATCATTTCAGAAAACGAAACCCAAGAACATATCAAGAATTGATATAAATAAATTAAGGGATATTTTGATACCGTTATCCCGAAAGTATAGTGTAAGAGCGTTTTTGGAGAGACCTATGATCAACAGCGCTAGATTTTCTGCTAGTTTATCTGCGGTACGTGCACTAGAAGTCACTCTTGTTGTATTTGAAGAATTAGAAATACCCTATGATTATCTCGACAGTCGCGCATGGCAACACGATTTACTACCTAATGGTACAAAGGGAAGTGAGATGTTAAAAAGTGCTAGTAAGGATGTGGGTATTCGCTTTTTCCCAGAACACAAAGCACTGATTACTAAGCATAAAGATGCTGATGGAATACTAATAGCAGAATATGCACGTAGACATAAATTATAAAAAGGAGAGAATAATGGATTTAAAAAAGGAACTTGAAATAATAGGTGACATGGATGCAATGATGAGTCCTGAAGGGGCTATAACCAAAGTAATTGGTTTGTTATCTCATGTAAATACAAACTCATTTAATATAGTTATTGGTGATGAAAACCTAGAATTTTACGCACACAGGTTAAATAACTGCAAAATAAATCATCAGAAACAGGAAATTAAAGATGGTAATAATAATATATTTCATGTACGATCTGTTAAACAAATAGAGCGTAAAAATGCCATATACAGTTTTATGGGAAGTGAAGTAAGTGCGTTGATAACACCCTATACACTAGATAGTTATGTTCAGGACTTTTTAAAAAGCAGAGTACAAAGCACTAATACAGAGAATATACAGATGGAAATACGCTACTAATAAAAGGAGAGAATTATGATAGTAGATGCAAGAGGAATAGCAATAGGAAAGACACACACAATGGCGTTGGAAGCTATAGCTCACGGAGGTGTAATGGTGTGCTATAGGCATCAATTTGATCAAATCAGACGGATAGCCC
>Ga0208647_1000026_pt1 | contig 94866 bp, 91 predicted proteins | sample AntAceMetag02UKA_FD_184765 | JGI IMG/M metagenome (GOLD analysis project Ga0208647, IMG submission 184765) | Saline lake microbial communities from Ace Lake, Antarctica - Antarctic Ace Lake Metagenome 02UKA (SPAdes) (version 2) | ecosystem: Environmental > Aquatic > Non-marine Saline and... | reverse complement strand
AAGGTGAATCTATTCACTATTTTTTATTATTGTTTGACTTACTTTTAAAACTAAACTATAATATAATTGAATTAATCTTCAGGGCAGGGTGAAATTCCCGACCGGCGGTAAAGTCCGCGAGCGTCATATGACGCATGAATAGGTGTAACTCCTATACCGATAGTATAGTCTAGATGAAAGAAGATATTTTTATATCCTTTTTGAATTGCTGCCTAACGATGATTAAATTCGTTAGTTTTTTTATTTCATAAGGAGGAATAATAATGAAAAACAATCGAATTTTACAAATTACCATCGTAGCAAATTTAACTGCATTAGCTTATTTACTGTATTACCTTAGGTTTCCATTACCATTTATTTTCCCTAGTTTTCTAGATATACAATTTTCGAACTTACCCGCAATTATTGGTGGATTTGCACTTGGCCCAATCGCTGGGGGAACAATTGTAGTTTTTAGAACATTGCTAAAACTTCTAAGCACAAGTACAGCTGGAGTTGGTGAGATGATCGACATGATTATCGGATTGTCTACTGTCCTTACATCATCAATAATTTACATGAAGTTAAAAACTAAAAAAGGCGCAATCATAGCTATGATATTTGGGATGCTTGCCTGGGTCTTTGTAGCAGTAATGGCAAACTGGTTATTTGTTCTTGATTTTTATATTGAATTCTATTTTAATGGCGCAATTGAACCACTTCTTGGTATGCTATCTGTTATTCCTGGAGTGACTGCAGAAAACTATATGAGTAAGTATCTTTTATTTGCTATAATACCATTCAATATCTTGTTATCTGCCTTAGTTTACTTTGTAACATTCTTGGTCTACAAGAGAATATCTCATCTAATTGAGTCACTCAGTAAGAAATTTGTTAAATAATTATTCACATGTAAATGAAAAGCACTTCTCTTGAGGTGCTTTTTTTGATATACTATAAAAGAGGTGAAGATATGTATAATAAAGCGCTAGATGCAAAGAAATATATTGAATCAAAATATAAAGGAAACCCAAAAACAGCTATAATACTTGGAAGTGGACTAACAAGTATTATAGCTGAGTTATCAGATAAGATTGAGATGTTATATGAAGATATCCCTAATTTTATGGTTAGTACTGTTAAAGGACATACTTCAAAATTAGTTTATGGGAAATTAGATGGAAAAGAAGTCTTGATAATGAGTGGAAGATTTCATTATTATGAAGGGTATTCAATGAAGGAAATCACTTTTCCTATTTACGTGTTTAAGTTACTAGGAATAGAGAACTTAATTCTAACTAATTCATGTGGTGGTATTAATAAAGACAAAGTTAAACCTGGGAGCATTATGGTTGTAAATGATTTTATTAATTTTATGCCAACAAATCCCTTAATTGGAGAAAATGATGAAAGATTTGGAACAAGATTTCCAGATATGACTGAACCATATTCAATTGCACTAAGAAATATTGCAATTGAAACAGCAAACAAACTTAACATTGAATATGTTGAGGGTGTATATGCATCATTTATGGGGCCATACTATGAAACAAAAGCAGAAGTGAAAATGATAAAATCATTTGGAAGTGATGCAGTTGGAATGTCAACAGTCCCTGAAACCATTGTTAGTAATTATCTTGGGATTAAAACTTTAGCCTTCGCAACAATAACTAATATGGCAACAGGAATACAAAAAATGAAACATTCACACGAGAATGTTGTAAAGGTAGCGAATTTGGCTAGTAAAAAACTTGCTTCATGGATAAAAGAGGTTGTTAAGGAGCTTTAAGACAATAAAAAGATTGCTAAATATGCAATCTTTTTCTTTTTGCTTGACATAATGACACCCTGTCAGTTATAATTGGTGACAGGGTGTCAGTTTGATGATTTTTTCTTGCTTTTTTTTTGCTTGGAAGTTATAATTGATAGTCAAAATTAAACATATTTATACGAGGAGGATTATTATGAAAAAGTATACAGATTTTATTATCAAACAGAAAAAAATATTGATTGCATTGTTTCTATTACTAAACTTAGTCGCTATTATAGGGATCACTAGAATAGAATTGAACACAGATTTTTCTATCTTCTCACCAGATGAATCTATTTATGAGGATAGAATGAATGAAGTAGAAGAAGTTTTTGGTGAATTAAGCCAAATTATAGTATTAGTAGAACATAATGATTTTACTGATGATGATGTTACTGAATTAAGAAGTATACAAGAAGCACTTGAAGTAATGGAAAATGTTACTTATGTGCAAGGAGTTGCACCAGCAACTTTCCAAATGAACGGAATGACTGTTCCGATAGAGGGGCTTTCCGCAGCTCAAATAGAAATGTTTTATAGTAATTTTGGAGAATTTGCACCATTAAAACTTCAAGATGATGTTTATTATTCAACATTTACAGTTTTTATTTCTGAGGATTTTAATCAGGATAATATTGCTACAATAGAAGGAATATTAGATGACGCAACATATGCATCATATATTTCTGGAGATATTTATAATCAACTAAAAGTTGGCGATTATATTGTTGATATTTTAAGATTGTTACCACCATTATCACTTTTAGTTATTCTGTTAGTATTCTTTTTGCAAATGGGATCAATTAAACCAACTTTACTTAGTGTGTTACCTGCAGGTGTCGCATCGTTATGGACATTTGGTATTATTGGATGGATTGGAAATGAAGTATCAATCTTAACTGCTATTGTTCCTATTTTCATTATTGTTATCGGAAGTGCATATGGGCTTCATTTCGTATCCCATTTCTTAGATAATAAAAAAGAAGATAAAAACAATATTGACTCTGTTAGTGGAACACTAAAACTTGTTGGAGTTCCAATGACAGTAACAACTCTTACATCAATGGTTGGATTCTTATCATTATTATCAATGAATACAAGTAGTATTAATGATCTAGCTATATTTTCAGCAGTTGGTATTTTACTTGCTGGAGTAGCTACATGGTATGTATTACCATTAGTTATGGTGGGTAAAGGAAAATATAAAGTTAAAACAAAAGAAAATTCAAAATTTGATATTTCAATATATTTAAGAAAGTTATGGGGCATCCCATCAGCAGTACTAGTGTTAGTTATCATTGTTGTTTCATTATTTACATTTGGAAAAATAAATAACGAATTTAATATGTTGATGATCTATAAAGATTCAACTATTGTTACTAAAAATGCTGAAAAAATAAATGAAGTAAATGGTGGAGCTATCCCAATCTTTGTTACAGTTGAATTAGATGGTTCTCCATTAACAATTGATGCTATGAATGATATTAATGAGTATACTGCAAATCTAATGGAATTAGATGAAGTAAACAAAGTTGTAAATCCTTATGCTTTATTAAATATTGCTTACCAAGCAATGGGAACTGGAGCTATTCCAAATGATCCAACACTAGGAATGCTTTATACAAATATAGCACAAGATGAGAATAGTGTAATACATAGTTTAATTAGTGTTACAGATACTACAGTAAGACTGTTAGTATTCCCAAAAGATTTAGACAATGACACATTAATTGCAATAGAAGACGATGTAGATACATATAGTGGAAGTGTAAGTGTAACAGGAGTACAGTATTTAATGAAAGATTTAAATGTTAACATCAGTGATCAACAAGTTATTAGTATTGCAATAGCATTATCTGCTGTGTTCCTTATGTTAGTAGTTACATTAAAAAGTATTAAAATAGCATTTTATAGTATATTACCAATTGTTATAACAGTTATTGCTTTATACGGGTTCTTAGGAATTAGTGGAATCCCATTAAATATAACGACCCTAATTATCTTTAGTATAACAATCGGAGTAGGAATAGACTATGCTGTACATTTCAGTAGTATCTATAAACACTATTTAAAAGAAGGTTTAACAAATAAAGAAGCAATTGATCATGCTTATAAATACACATCAAGACCAATTATTACTAATGCGCTTGGTATTTCTTTAGGACTAAGTATCTTAATGATTTCACCACTTACAATACATTTCAATATATCTGTTCTTATGTGGGTATCAATGACGGTGAGTGTAATAATCACACTTACATTATTACCATTATTATTTTCAATTAAATTAAAGAAAAAGAACTAGTAAGTTTTTTGAGAACTGCCTAGTTTGCTAAGCAGTTCTCTAAATTCCATATAAATACTAAAAGGAGGTATACTATGCCTAAATCAACATTTTTTAATATATCCAAAGATAAGCAAAAAAGAATAATTGATATTGCAATTGAAGAATTTACTAGCAAGTCTTTTGAGGAAGTTAGTGTTAATTCAATAATCAAAAAAGCAGACATTTCAAGAGGATCTTTCTATACCTATTTTGATGATCTTGATGAACTCTTTGATTACATCGTTATGCAAGTAAAAGAAGATAGGCTGACATACGCTAAAAATCTGTTCAAGGAAGCAAATGGAGATTACTTTGTATTTATTAAAAGCCTTTTTACATATGATTTTGATGCCTTTAAGGACACAAATAAATACTCGCTTTTTAGAAATTACGTTCGCCATATCCAATTTGGCAAAAAGGAATCATTGAAGTCAATGTTATTTAATCCATTATACAAATCATTTGTCGAAGATGAAAAATTTAACTTTGAGAAAATTTTCGACTTAAACTTATACGCTATCAAGGAAGATGAGATACTCGACTTACTTGAGATGACATTCCTTATAATGATAGATACTTACTTTAAATCAGAAACAGAGAATTTGAATAAAAAAGAAGTTATTGCATTGTTTGATAGAAGAATTAGTATTATCGAACATGGAGTAAAAAAATAGACAGGAGATGTAATACATGATTGTAATCCCATTTGTAATTGCATTAACATTGCTCGCAATCTACCAAGGAAAACTTATTAGGAAACATAATGTAAAAATCTATATTGTTGTATCGTTAATCAGCATAATTACTTTCTTTTTATCAAGCAAAGTAAAAATAATGGAACCCTTCGTTCAAGGCTATTTAGGACTTAGCTTTTTTTACATTGTAATGTTTACAGGAGCACTAAAGAAAAAATCAAACCTAAGTATTAAACTATCTTCGATAAGAAGAGAGTATTCAATAATAGGATTCATTTTCTTAACTCCTCATGCAACAAAGTATTTTATTGAGTTTTTAAGTGATATAACTAAAGTAGAAACATGGCTTGGGATAATTGCCTATGCTATAATGGTTCCTTTATTTGTTACATCATTTATGGTATTTAGAAAGAAATTCACTTTTAAAGGATGGAAGAAACTACAAAGATGGGCATACTTATCATACATCTTAATATTTATTCATCTAATGCTAGTCGCTGAAATGCCAAACTTACTAGTCTATATTGTTTTGTTTGTACCATATATTGTTATGAAATTAGAAAAAGAATACAAATTATTTAAAACAAAAAAAGAATTAGTGAATGCTTAACGCATTTCCAATTCTTTTTAATTATCTAATAAAGGGTCTCGCTTTAATAATTTCACACTGTATACCTTGAACGGTCGTTTTGGCATATTCCCAATATTTGAAAAATGTTTGAATATATTTCAGTATGGCATTGTAAAAAGATAACAAAAGAGGTTGCTTAAGGAAAAATAAAACGTTGCATAATTTATACAATAAGGTATAATTATTTTTAGGGAATGATGTTCTCCCTTAGTATTTTTACTAAAACCGCTATTAAAGCTGATGACTTCTACGTTCTTTTTTGACGTAGCCATCAGCTTTTATTAATTTAGGAGGGAATTTCATGTTACTAAGTTTAGGGTTAATATTCACAATTGGATTAGTATTAGGAGAAATCTTTGGGAAAGTGAAATTACCAAGATTTGTAGGGATGATTGTAACAGGGATTTTACTTGGCCCTTTTGTCTTTAATCTTATTAGTGTTGAGATACTAAATGTATCTACTGAATTACGAACAATTGCATTAGTCGTTATATTATTAAGAGCTGGATTAAGTCTAGATGTTAGTGATTTGAAACAGATTGGGAGACCTGCAATATTAATGTCTTTTATACCAGCAACTTTAGAGATAATTGCAGTTGTTATATTTGCACCAATGTTATTTGGAATAAGCTATTTAGAGGCTGCAATTTTAGGTAGCGTGTTGTCTGCTGTTAGTCCGGCAGTTGTTGTTCCTAAAATGATTAAATTAATGAGTGAAAAATACGGATATAAAAAACGCATCCCCCATTTAGTAATGGCGGGTGCTAGTGTTGACGATATTTATGTTATTGTTTTATTTACTTCATTCTTAGCAATGTATAAAACAGGTAATACTAGTTTGGGATCAATTCTTTTGGTTCCTGTGGCCATTGTTACCGGTATTATAGCTGGGATGATTATCGGATATTTATTAAGTGTCTTTTTTGCAAAATTTAAAGTGAGAGATACTATTAAAGTATTGGTTATTTTAGCTGCGTCTTTCTTTGTGTTGGCATTTGAAGAATGGATTAATGTATATGTTCCGATGAGTGCTTTATTAAGCGTCATGGTTATTGGGATTACCTTCTTAAATCAAAGTGAAGAAAGAGCGTTACGATTACGAGACAAATTTGATAAAGTCTGGGTATTTGCAGAACTTGTATTATTTGTTCTAGTTGGAGCAGCCGTTGATATTAGTGTGGCATTAAATGCGGGGTTACTTGCATTAGCATTACTTGCTATAGAACTAATCTTTAGATTTACTGGTGTTCAGTTATGTTTAATCAAAACGAACTTAAACAAAAAAGAAAGACTGTTTACAGGGATTAGTTATTTACCAAAAGCAACAGTTCAAGCAGCTATTGGTGCGATACCACTTGCTGCTGGGGTTGAATCTGGTGAACTAATTTTAGCACTTGCAGTCCTTGCAATTATCATTACCGGACCACTTGGGGCTATTGGAATAGATCTTACCTATAAGAAGTTCTTACAGTTAGATGAAGAGCATAAAGAAAATAATCAAAATTTAATAGAATAATCAAACAAAAATAATAATTCATTATATTTGTAAAAATTATAAAATTATACTAAAATTAAGTAGTAAAAAAACTAAGGAGGAATGTTTTTTATGACTTATGAAAATGATTTTTATGTTACAGGAGCAAAAGTAGGGAAACCAGCTCCAAAATTCGAAATGGATGCAGTTATGCCTGACGGTGAATATTTAGACCGTTTTGGCAAAGTAAACTTAGATGAATTATTAGAGCAAGGTAAATGGGTAGTATTATACTTTTACCCACTTGATTTTACTTTTGTTTGCCCAACTGAAATAAAAAGATTTAATGCACTAACTGCTAAATTTGAAGAAAAAAATGCTGTATTAATAGCTTGTTCTACGGATTCAGTATTTAGTCATCTTGCATGGCAAGAAAGAAAAGACTTAGAAAGACTTAAACATATTCATGCATCAGATAATAACCACGTTGTAAGTGAAGCTTACGGAATATTAGACGATGAAAAAGGTATCGCATGGAGAGGTACATTCTTTATTGCACCTGATGGTATGTTGAAAGCAGCTCACGTTAATCATGGTGAGGGCGGTCGAAACGTTGATGAAGTATTAAGAACATTAGAAGTATTCCAAAACGAAGTAGAAGGTAAAATGGTACCTTGTGGATGGAATCCTGGAGAAGAATTCTTATAAAAACTATAAAAAGATTTGAGTTATCTCAAATCTTTTTAATTTGGGAACTCCAATATACTATATTTATTGGATAATGGATTAAAAATCCAAGTGTTATTGATTTTTTTCGGAATTGAACACCGTTCAGACGGATTGAATCATAGGTAAATATCTAAAAAAGAGAGCGCAATTTCTTTTGCACTCTCTTTTTGATTGCTCATTTTAGTACATTCTTATCTTGAACTACTAAATAAATGATTAACCCTAGTATATTTGTTACAAGGATTAATACTATCCAAAACAATTTATTATTGCTATCAATTTTTGGATTATTAATAATATTTACAATCACTACAACAGTAATTACTAAAAAACCTAAAGCTATTAAAAATGGAATAATCAATAATACAGTCATAAATACCCCTCCTATATCTTATGGATATATTATATCATACTACACTAGTAATTCGTGTTATAAATATTTAAAAGTGATTTCGATTGACTCTGTTGCAATTTTAAATGATAAATTATAGTTACTTAATCAATTGAACTTATTTGAATTAATTGGTTTTGCTAACTATAAAAGACTATTATGCGTTGTAATAATAGTCTTTTTATATTATAATAGGATTGGATTTTTTAGCTAAAGGAGTTGTTGATTAATGTATGAACTAGAATATCAAAAATGGTTAGATTTTAAGAACTTGGATAGTGAGTTTCTTCATGAATTACAAAACATGAATGAATCTGAAAAAGAAGATGCATTTTATCGTAATTTAGAATTTGGAACTGGTGGTATGCGTGGAGTTATTGGTGCTGGGACAAATAGAATCAATACTTACACGATCAGAAAAGCTAATTATGGATTTGGAAAATTCTTATCACAGCATTTTATGGGTGAATTATCACGAGGCGTAGTAATTGCTCATGATAATAGAAATAAGAGTGTTGAATTTGCCAAAGAGAGTGCTTCTGTTTTAGCAAGTTTTGGTATTAAAGCATATCTTTTTGAAAGTTTAAGACCAACTCCAGAGTTATCCTTTGCAGTTCGTCATTTAAATGCAATTGGGGGTATCGTTGTTACAGCATCGCATAATCCTCCTAAGTATAACGGTTATAAATTATATGATGAAAACGGATGTCAATTAGTCCCTAGACTTGCTGATGAAGTGATTAAATATGTTAACTCTGTAGAAGACATGTTTACAATAGACTTTGTTGAATATAATGATGCCGTTAAAAAAGGCTTAATTGAAATAATAGGCAAAGAAATAGATGAAGAATACTTAAAACAAGTTGACACTGTTCAACTAAGAGATGATTTAGAAAAAGAAGTTAAAATAGTCTTTACTCCACTTCATGGAACAAGTGCAGATATCGGAGTGAAAGCTTTAAGAAATAATGGATATAAGGTAATTCCTGTTAAAGAACAGATGATACCCGATCCTTTCTTTGGCACGGTAAAGTCTCCTAACCCTGAAAATAAAGAAGCATTTGAATATGCTATAAAATATGGAAAAGAAAATAATGCAGACATCTTAATTGCAACTGATCCTGACGCTGATAGACTTGGTGTTGCTTGTTTGCATAATGGTGAATATATCTTATTAACTGGTAATCAAACTGGAGCAATATTTGTTGATTACATTCTAAGAACAAGAAAAGAACAAGGAACACTTCCTGAAAAAGGAATGGTTTATAACACAATAGTAACAAGTGAACTTGGTTCAGTAATTGCTAGAAGTTTTGGAATGGAAGTAAAAAGCACATTAACTGGGTTTAAGTTTATTGGTGAACAAGCAAAATTAATAGAAGATACAGAGTATGAATTCATGTTTGGATATGAAGAAAGCTATGGATACGTCATTAAAGACTTTGTTAGAGATAAAGATAGTATTCAAGCATTACTTCTAATTAGCGAAATTGCTAACATTGGAAAACTTGGTGGACGTACACTTTATGATTACTTGTTATTCTTATATGAAGAATATGGTTATTATTTTGAAGATCAAGCAAGCATAGCTCTAGAAGGAGTAGCTGGAGAAAACAGAATAAAAGAAATTATGGATTACTTCAGAAATAATTCTCCTAAAACAATTATCGGAAATAAAGTTGTTAAGATAGAAGATTTTCAAAAAAGCATAAAATATGAAAACAACATTGAAGAAGATATTGATTTGGGTAAATCAAATGTACTTAAATTTACTTTAAGCGATGGATCTTGGTTTGTACTTAGACCATCGGGGACTGAACCTAAATTAAAAATATATATTGCAGTAAAAGATATTAGTCGTAAATTATCAAAGAAGAAAAACGAGTATATAAAAAGGGAAGTACTAGCTATAATCGAGAATATTTAAGGATTCTTTAAAAGATTAAGAGGACGTGATTACATGATTAAGAGATCAAGACAAGTTAGAGATTATAAAGCACTTGATAAAACCTTGCCAACATTACAATTCACAACACCAATAGAAGTTTTCATTCATCTTCAAAACAATCGTTGTAAAACATATGATTTGTTTGTAAAAGAAGGAGACAAAGTAAAACTTGGTGAAGTAATTGCGATGCGTCATGGTGGTTTCTTTGAACAACCTGTTCATTCTACAGTTAGTGGAGTAGTAGGTAAAGCAAGTAGAAAATTCCATCGTACAGGCAGAAAAGTTGATGTTATTCAAATAACAAATGACTTTCATGATACATTTCATGAAAGTGTAGTAGATAGACCAGATGCGTTAATTAAAAAATTGACACAAGCAGAAATGGTTGAGATTGTTAAAGACAAAGGTTTAGTGGGTCTTGGAGGAAGTGGATTCCCAACGTATATTAAACTTGGAACGAAAGAAAAAATTGATACTGTTGTTGTCAATGCAGTTGAGTGTGAACCTTATTTAAGTAGTGATTACCGTATGATTTTACAAAATCCTGGACAAATTCTTGAAGGATTAAAGTATATTATGCAAGCACTTGGTGCTAAAAAAGGGTTAATCGCAATTAAATCAAAGAAAACACCTCTTTCTCAAATCTTGAATCAGGAATTAAAAACAAGATATAGTGATATGAATGTTGAAGTAGCAATGCTTGGAAACCATTATCCACAAGGTTGGGAAATTGAGATGTTTAAATGGGCTCTAGGAATTGAAATTCCTCATGGTGAGTTACCGACAAAATATGGAGTTGTTGGATTCAACGTGTCTACTACTTACGGGATATACAACGCTATAAAACATAATTTACCTGTTTATGAACGTCATTTTACGGTAAATGGGGACGCTGTTAAATTCCCTCAAAATATCAGAGTAAGAGTTGGGACATCAGTTAAGAAACTAATTGAAATTAGTGACGGATATGATGAAACACAGAAAGAAGTAGTAGTTGTTTTGGGTGGACCTATGATGGGTACCAGTGTTGTTAGTGATGACGTTGTTGTATCAAAAACAACAACTTCTGTTTTAGTATTTAAGAATGTTGAATATAAAGAAGAACCTTGTGTAAGATGTGGAAGTTGCGTCTATAGTTGCCCTGTTCACATCGAACCAGTTCAAATAATGAACGCAGTAAAAAGAAATGACAAAGACGCAATGAAAGGTCTTGAAGCTTATAAATGTATTGAATGTGGATTATGTACATATGTATGTACTAGTAAAATTCATGTTACTGACTACGTTCGTAAAGCTAAGATCAAGTTAGGGTGATATTATGGAAAATACATTACCGAAAATAGTAAGGAAAACATCACCTTATTTAAGAAGACCAAAAGCGAGTGTAACACGCATGATGCGTGATGTTACAATCGCACTATTACCTGTTACTATCTTTGCGATATATAAGTTTGGAATGGCAGCAGTTGTAATAATTATCTTGAGTATTTTAGCTATGGCTGCTACGGAATATATTTATTACCAAATAGTAGATAAAGTAGATGGTGAGAAGTTTAAATTTAAAAATAAAAGTTTTACTTTATATAATTACAGTGTAGTAACAAGTGGATTGATTTATGCATTAACATTACCTGATAACACTCCTTGGTTTGTTGTTATTATTGGAGCATCATTTGGTGTATTCTTCGGTAAATTAATCTTTGGAGGACTTGGACAAAATGTCTTTAATCCAGCAGCACTTGGTAGAGTGTTTATCGTAGTAAGTTTTGGAACAATGATGTCATATGATGTCGATGCAGTTGCGGGTGCAACTGCACTTGGAGTATTAAATGACAATGTATTTGGAAGTGGAGTGTTAGAAAACTTCAAACTCATGAACTTGTTTACTGGAATGGGAATTCCAGGAAGTATTGGTGAAATGAGTGCAATATTGATTATACTTGGTGGAGTGTATTTAGCTCTCAGAACTAGTTTTGAAGTTAGAATACCGCTTGTATACATAGGAACAGTAGCATTGCTCGCAGCTTCAGTTGCGATTTATCAAGGTCTAGGTATTTGGTATCCAGTATTCCATGTTCTTAGTGGTGGATTGTTATTTGGTGCTGTGTTTATGGCAACTGATCCAATAACTTCTCCAATCACAAAAGGCGGAAGGATATACTTTGCATTTGCTCTTGGAGTATTAACATTCTTTATTAGATTATTTGGTGCTTATCCTGAGGGTGTCGTATTTAGTATTCTAATCATGAATATGTTTGTTGCTACATTTGATTACTATAAATGGACTAATCAACAAATAACAAGAAAACAAAAAATTATTTTCTTGATTGTGATTTTAGTCACAATCGCTATTACGTTAGTAGGTGTTAGTTATGTTGGATAAACTAAAGATAGCATTAGTGCTTGTAGTTATTGGAGCACTTAGTGGAATAATAATTTATGGTGTAAATTATTGGACTGAAGATGATATAAAAACTAACAAAATTGCAAGAGAACAAGGATTCTATAAAGATTTATTTAACATTGAGGAAACAGAAATAACAACGGCAAGTGAGCCAGTTTTACTAAATGTAAATGGTCTTGATGAAGAATTAATCATGTTTGATAATAATGATAATATCTTAGGATATATTTATAAAGCAACACTTAAAAACAACTATGGTGAAGTGACTGTGCTTGTGGGTATTACAACTGATGGTGTTGTATCAAACGCTGTTATTGCTAATACAACAAACACACCAACCTTTGTTCAAACAATTACATCAAAATATATTGGGAACTTCTCTAATCAAGATGTAGAAGATATTCAAATTGATTCTAAAACTGGTGCAACATATACCTATACTTCTGTAGTAGATGTGGTTACGAGTGCTACATCTTATTACATAGAAAGTAGAGGTGAATAAAGATGACTAAAAAAGCTAACTTCTTAAAAGGATTTTTAAAAGAAAATCCAATCTTTGTTTTCCTACTAGGAATGTGTCCTGCACTTGCAGTTACAGCTACTTTTGAAACTAGTTTAGGAATGGGATTACTTGTTGTATTTGTATTAACAATGAGTAACATTGTAGTAGCTTCAGTAAAAAAATGGATTCCACATGATGTTAGAACACCTGCTTATATCGTTATCATCGCAACTTTTGTTACAGTTGTTAAGATGGCAACTGAAGCATATGCATTCGATTTATTTTTAGCACTTGGAGTATTTCTTCCTTTAATCGTTGTGAACTGTTTAATACTCGGTAGAGCAGAAGCATTTGCTTCTAAAAACACTGTGGTTGACAGTGCAATTGACGGTCTAGGAATGGGACTAGGATTCACATTTGCATTAGTTGTAATTGGAGTATTTAGAGAGTTTTTAGCAACTGGTGGAATAATGTATGGAGTATATCTTCCATTCTTTGTAGATTCGCCAATTACTATATTTAGTTTAGATATGATAATTAACTTATTCACAAGTGGATTCCACATCACAGATTATGGAATGAAAGTCTTTAGTCTTCCTCCTGGAGCGTTTATTGCTCTTGGAATAATCCTTGCAATCATTCAATTTAAAAAATCACAAACGGATAAAAAAGCAGCAATTGCCAAAATGGAAATGATTGCTGAAAAGAAAAGAATAGCACTTGAGAAGAAGAAGCAAGCAGCACAAAGTTTAGCAAAGGCAGGTGGTAAATAATGAGTTTTACTTTATTCGCAACAGCGATAATATCAGCGATGTTAATCAATAATGTAATCTTAATGCAATTCCTCGGAATTTGCCCTTTCCTTGGTGTTAGTAAAAAAAGTAGTTCAGCAATCGGAATGAGTGCTGCAGTATTATTTGTTATGGTAATAGCTTCAGCTGTTACATATACACTTTATGATTTAGTATTATATCAATATGGTATACCTTATATTTCTACAATTGCTTTCATTTTAGTAATTGCAAGTTTGGTACAGTTTGTAGAAATGTTTATTAAAAAAACAAGTAAATCATTATATAAAAGTCTTGGTATTTATTTACCACTTATTACTACTAACTGTGCTATTTTAGGAGTTAGTGAAGGAAATATTACAAATATATGGACAGATACAATCCCTTATTGGGATGGATTGTTCCTTGCAGTTTCAACTGCGGTAGGAACAGGACTTGGATTTGGATTAATCATTTTTGCATTTTCTTCAATAAGAGAAAAATTAGAAGCAAGTAATGTACCATCTGCTTGGAAAGGTGTTCCTATAAGTTTAGTTGTAGCTGGGATTATGAGTTTAGCATTCTTAGGACTTGCAGGTATAATCTAATGTTGGTACCTGTATTAGTAATAGGAGGACTCGTTTCTCTTTATATTGGAACATATCTACTTAATAAAAGAGTTCCAGTACCAGAGGAATGTAGAGTGCTGGTTGATGAAGTAAAATGTACAGCATGTCACATCTCTACATGTAGCTATAAAAAATAGGAGGAGAAAACAATGACAGCCCTAATTACATTATCAATAATGGGACTAGTTTTAGGACTAGGTCTTGCTTACGCTGCTGAAATACTTAAAGTTGAAGTTGATGAACGAGTTGAAGCAGTTACGAATTTTCTTCCTGGATTGAATTGTGGAGCTTGTGGATACCCTGGTTGCGCGGGATTTGCTGAGGGAATATTAGACGGGGATGTTGAAAAACTCTCTGATTGTAAACCTGGTAAAGATTTAAACTATGATCCAATAATTGAGTATTTGAAAGAACACCCAAGTTCGGATGGAAAAGAAATCAAAATTACAAAATAGATAGGGAAAACCTATCTATTTTTTTTGACTTATGTCAATTTGATTAATTGACAACATTCATTAATGTAAACGCTTTTAGTAGTTACTAATAATGCCATATTAGTTGAAAACCTATATTATAAATGATATAATTATTTCGGACTTTTTAGAAAAAATATATATATAGAAAGGTGAAATCTATGAAAAGAATTTATATGTTTGGTGAGGGTACTAAAGAACAAAAGAATTTACTTGGTGGTAAAGGTGCTAACTTATCAGAAATGAAAACAATGGGCGTTCCTGTTCCTCCAGGATTCGTTGTTACTACACAAATGTGTACAGATTATTACAAAAACGGAGGAAAAAACTCAGAAGAATTACTTGCAGACTTAAGAATATATACTAAGAGATTAGAAGAAGAAACTGGAAAAGAGTTTGGTAGCGATACTAACCCTTTACTTGTATCAGTACGTTCAGGTGCTAGAGTTTCAATGCCTGGTATGATGGATACAGTTCTTAACCTAGGATTAACAAAAAAATCTGTTCTTGCAATGGTTGAAAAAACTGGAAATCCTAAATTTGTTTACGACATATACAGAAGATTCATTCAAATGTTTGCTGAAGTAGTTCAAGGAGTAGAATATGATTTATTCGGAAGTGTTATTGATAACATGAAAGAAAAAAGAGGGTATTCTTCAGACCTTGAAATGAAAGCTGCAGATTGGAAAGAAGTAGCTGAAGCATTTTTAGTTACTGTTGAAAAAGAAACTGGGGAACCATTCCCAGAAGATCCATTTACACAACTTGAAATGGCAGTTAATGCAGTATTTGAATCATGGGATACTCCACGTGCTAGAATTTATCGTGATCATAACAAAATTGATCATTCTTGGGGAACTGCAGTTAGTGTTCAAGAAATGGTATTTGGTAATACAGGTGATAACTCAGGTACAGGAGTATTATTCACAAGAAATCCTAAATCTGGTGTGAAAGAAATATTTGGAGAATTCTTATTTAATGCACAAGGTGAAGACATTGTTGCTGGAATTAGAACTCCATTAAAACTTAGTGAACTTGAAGTAAAAACTCCTGTAATTTATAAAGAACTAACAAATATCTTAGATGATTTAGAAGCACATTATAAAGATATGCAAGATATTGAATTCACTATTGAAGAAGGAAAATTATTCATTCTTCAAACTAGAAATGGTAAAAGAACTGGAGCTGCAGGAATTAGAATTGCAGTAGATATGGTTGCTGAAGGATTATTAACAAAAGAACAAGCAGTTGCTTCTATTGATGTCAATGCAGTTGATCAATTACTTCACCCAGTATTTAATCAAGATAAATTAGCAGAAGCTACTATTATTACTACTGGTTTAGCTGCAAGCCCTGGAGCTGCAACTGGTAAAATAGTATTTAGTTCTGAAAGAGCTGCTGAGTTAAAAGAAGAAAGTAATCAAAAATTATTGTTATTTAGAAAAGAAACTTCACCTGAAGATATCGAAGGTATGATTTTATGTGAAGGTTTCGTTACTCAACTTGGTGGAATGACTTCACATGCTGCAGTAGTAGCACGTGGTATGGGTAAATGTTGTGTAAGTGGTTGTAGTGAACTTCAAATTAATGAAGAAAAAGCTTATATGATTATTAATGGTGTAAAATATCCAGAACTTACTCCATTTAGTATTGATGGAACTACAGGAAATGTTTATGCTGGAACTATTGAAACAAAAGCTCCGGACTTTAGCGAAGATTTCCAAACAATTCTTAAATGGTCTAAAGAAATCAAACATTTAGGTGTTAAAGCTAACGCAGATAATGAAAGAGACAGTCTTCAAGCATTAAAATTTGGTGCTGAAGGTATTGGTCTTTGCAGAACTGAACATATGTTCTTCGATGATACAAGAATCACAGACGTTCGTCGTATGATTATTGCTGAATCATTAGAAGAAAGAGAATTAGCTTTAGAAAAATTACTTCCTCACCAATTAAAAGATTTCACTGAAATCTTTAATGCAATGGAAGGTAAAACAGTTTGTATTCGTCTATTAGATCCACCACTACATGAATTCTTACCTCAAGCGGACGAAGTTGACGAAGTTGCTAAAAAATTAAACATTACTCCAAATAGATTACATAGAGCTCTAGAAACTCTACATGAATTCAATCCTATGCTTGGTCATAGAGGTTGTAGATTAGGTGTTTCATACCCTGAAATCAGTGTAATGCAAACGAAAGCTATTATCATGGCAGCAATTAATGTTGCTAAATCTGGTAAAGTAGTTAAACCAGAAATTATGGTACCTCTTGTATCAACTATTAAAGAATTATCTTACTTAAAAGAATATATTATAAAAACAGCAGATAGCTTAATCGCTGAAGCTGGAATTAAATTAGACTACAAAGTAGGAACAATGGTTGAAACTCCTCGTGCTGCATTAATTTCTGACGAAATTGGAGAAATCGCAGATTTCATTAGTTTCGGAACAAACGACTTAACACAAATGACATTCGGATTTAGTCGTGATGATGCTGGTAAATTCTTAAAAGATTATAAGGCTAAGAACATCTTAGATTCTGATCCATTTGCTGCAGTTGATCAAAAAGGTGTTGGGAAATTAGTTCAAATGTCTACTAATAGCGCAAAAGCAGCAAATAAAGACATCGTAGTTGGAGTATGTGGGGAACATGGTGGAGAACCAACAAGTATTGAATTCTTCCACAACGCAGGACTTAACTATGTATCTTGTTCACCATTTAGAATTCCAGTAGCTATTATTGCTGCTGCACAATCACAATTAAAAAATAAAAAATAACATATTCAATTAAAGCACTGAATTTTTAGTGCTTTTTTGTTATAATTATGTTGGTGATAAAAATGATAGAAAATGACTGGAAAAGTATTTTAGGTAAAGAGTTTAACAAAGACTATTTTAAAAAGCTAGAGATGTTTATTGATAGAGAATATAAGGAAAAGACCATATTCCCTGTTAAAGATGACATATTCAATGCTTTTGATCTATGTTCTTTTAACAATACAAAAGTTATTATTTTAGGACAAGATCCATATCATAATTTTAATCAGTCACATGGACTTGCTTTTAGTGTACTGAAAGGAAATAAAATTCCCCCTTCACTTAAAAATATCTATAAAGAACTATATAGTGATCTGGGAATTGAAACTCCTAATCATGGTGAACTGACATCTTGGGCAGAAGAAGGAGTTCTTTTACTTAATACAATATTGACAGTAGAACTTCATAAGCCACTTAGTCATAAAGGGAAAGGTTGGGAAACTTTTACAGATGGTATTATTAGAATATTAAATGAGGATGATAGACCTAAAGTGTTTGTATTGTGGGGTAATAACGCAATTTCTAAAAAAGAACTTGTTGATAATCCTAATCATTTAATCTTAACATCAAGTCACCCTTCACCTTTTTCAGCTAGAATCTCTTTTTTTGGAAGCAAGGTATTCTCGAATATAAATTCGTTTTTAAGAGATACTAATCAAACGGAGATTAGCTTCAAAATCAAATAGTTTGTATTAACATGTAAAAAGAGTTATTATGAATATAAATCAGAGTAACTATTTCGCGTTAAGTGTTATACCATGGGAAGTTGGGTATAAACGAACACATTATTGTGGCGGTGAAATAGTGCGTCCGCTGTAAAATGCATCTTTTTGGTGTAACTTGTGGGCCTCTTGTTAATTTAAGGAGGTTTTTTATATGCAAAAGAAAAAGAGTTTATTCACAACTCAATCTTTAACGAGAGTAGCAATACTTATTTCAATGAGTTTCTTATTGAAATCGTTTTTTGTTATAACGCTACCAACTTATCGGTTTACATTTTACGATATTCCGTTAATGATTGCTGGGATAATGTATGGTCCGATTATTGGAGGATTGAGCGGTTTAATTGTTGATTGGTTCAACATATTAATGCCGAACTATGCAACAGGATTCAATCTGTTTACTGTTTCTTCAATGATGTGGGGAATCATTCCAGGATTGCTGTTATTTGGGAGGAAAGACTTATCGTTAGTAAGAATTGTTAACACAGTTCTAATTACAAGTATTATAGCATTCAGTATAAATTCATATCAACTTTATCTATTTATGGGAAGTGGAATGTTAGCTGAGTTACCATTTAGAGTTATTACTTTGGTAATTAAGTTACCTATTCAAGTAGCTTTGATAGATATCTTGTTTAAAAGAGTATTGGTTTGGAATTTAAAATTTGCAAAATCAAGATAACCTTAGTGGTTATCTTTTTTAAAATAATTGTTTTATTGCATTAAATATGATAAAATAATGCAATAAGGAGTGATGTAAATGAAAAATTTTGATTATAGTTTTCTAATTAAAAGCGAAGTTCCTATAGATATATATAGAATAATAGCTAGTATTTATGAGTATAAGGGAAGACAGCATTTCCATACACTGAATAAGACAAATAGTTTAGATAAATATATTCTTCACACCAAATTAAGAAGTACGATTGAATCAAATAAAATAGAAGGAATATATACAACTGAAAAAAGAAGTAAAGAGATTATAATTGATAAAATTCCTCCTCAAAATCTTGTTGAGCAAGAGATTGTGGGCTATTCAAGAGTATACGAAATGATTCAAGAGGATTTTCGAAATATTGATATTTCATCAAATGTAATGTTGCAATTACATCGAGATTTATACAAATATACAACATTATCTTTTGGTGGGAAGTATAAGACTAGTGATAACTTAATAGTTAGCGTTGATCAACTAGGAAACAAAAAGGTAATATTCAAGCCTCTTAAGGCAATCTATACTGAAAATGCAATGTTTAACTTATGCGAGGCTTATAGAGAAACAATTGAAGAGAACCTTGTAGAACCGCTTCTCATTCTTCCAGTCTTTATTTTAGATTTTTTAAGTATTCATCCCTTCAATGATGGGAACGGAAGAATTTCAAGATTGCTGACTAATCTAATATTAAGAAAATTAGGTTTCGATGTTTGTGATTATGTCAGTTATGAGAAAAAGATATATGATAATTTAAAGATGTACTATAGTACTTTAAATAGAGCTTCACAAGATTGGCATGATAATAAAATTGATTATTACGGTTTCATTAGGTACTCACTCATTTTACTATTGGACTCTTACAAAGAGTTTGATGAATTGTTCATTAAAGATGTAGTTAAAAAGTCTTCTAAGAAGGAACGAATTATTAAAAAGATAAATAGCAATCTTGGGAGTTTTAGCAAGAAAGAGCTGTCTGAGAAGTTAATTGATATTAGTGGAAGTACTATTGAAAGAGTGCTTAGTGAACTACTTAAAAGAGGCGATATTCAAAAAATAGGGGATAGAAAAACAGCGAGATATAAAAAAAGCGATATTTAATATCGCTTTTAAAATTCAACTATTTTAACTTCTCCTTCGCCAAGATGTAAGTCTAAGCTGTTGAAATCATAAAACTGAGTAAACTTTCTTGGATCTTCATGTGTTGAGAATACTAATCTACCAATCATTGAAGTGTTACCTGATAATCTTCTTAATTCAGAAATGTTAGGTCTGAGCAATTGTTGTTTGTATGTATCAGCATTTGCCAATATCATCAGACAGGAATCTTTATTATTTTTCGTTTTTTTAAAGTATGCCAATCCAATAAAAGTCTTTGAGTGGTCAGCGTTGTAAATCGGAACAAAAGATTTTTTATTTGTAATTTCTTTTAACCATTTTTTTCGAATTGGTTTAATAAAGTCTAGGATATCAGGAAGTTCCCATCTTCTATTATTTGTGTAATGGAATTGATACTTATCAAATAAAGCAAGTTTGCCATTGTACGGATCATGTCTGTCTAAACTATATTTTTCATTCTTTCGACTATCAAGTCCTGTATTCATAGGTTGTCTTTCAAATATTTCTTGGCCACTATTTATAAATGGAACCGAATTAGGAATAAACATATTCAATACGGTTAGCATTTTAGATAATTTTTCGTTTCCTTCTCTTGCAGCTAGTCTTGGAGTATCATGAGTTTCACCACATGCGAACATTGGAAGAGGAAGGTTGTTTATGCCATAAACAAACTCATGAAGGTTTCCTTCAAAGACTCTAGGTTCCATTACAAAACCATTTCCAATAATCATATTGTACCCAGTTTTTTTAGCAAATGACGCATTTGCTGGTTGCAATTCCTCAGCAATAAATGAGAAATCAGCATCATTTTCTTTTGCTTTTGACATAATCATAGCTAGTAATTTACTAGGAAGTGCGTGTCCCATATCAATACGTGCTCCATCAATTCCAAATTTTCTTTGGTAACTAGGAACTATATCTGCAAGCTTTTCCCATAATTCCATGTTTGGAATTTTCCCATGATACATATTTGACTTAATAGTATCAAATAGAATGTATGGAGGTCGGTCAGCTGTATCTAAGAAACTGATTGTTTCTTTTGGAATATCCTTATATATTCTAAAGAAAGTTACATCAGTCCATGGTGGTTGAGAATCGTTAATGTGGTCACTAAATGCAGGAGCAACTCTAAGATCAAAATTCTTTTCGATTTCTTTATCTAAATCAGCACTATTTTTAATTGTATTCCATAACTTTTCATTCTGAGTTTTTGGATCATATTGAAACATATTTATATGACGATATGTATCACTATCTTGATAGACTTTTTTCATAAGATTAACCGAAGGAACACTGGTATCACCGATATTATCAATTTTAGGAACTTTGTAGTTATCATATTCACTAGCTTTAATCCAATAGAACCAATCTGGATAATCTTTGATCAAATCATTACTAACAGAGTTAGTTCTAGGAATGATATCTATCATTGCTCTCATATCTAATATATGACAAGCTTCAACAAAAGCTTTGAATTCTTCATCAATTGTCATATCGTTTTTAGTTAAAGGATCTTTTAAATTAGGATCTAGTTCATTAAAGTTAGAAACACCATAAGGGCTTCCTAAATCGCCTTTTTTATCTTTTAAACTAAATTTCGAGATTGGTAACATATATACAACATCGACACCCATCTTATTAAGAAGTGGAAGTAGGGATAACATTTTAACAAATGATCCTGTTTCACTCATATCATAGATGTTTTTATCTTCAAGTTTCCCAGAGCGATCACTGTCCCATGCAGAACTAGTTCTAATCATCGTTGAATAAACAACGCTTTTTTTAATCCAGTCTCCACCTACATAAGATTTTGGATGGGTTACGTTTAATGATTTAGAAAGTGAATCTTGATAATCAAGATTCTCTTTTTTATTTGGTAATATGTAATCTTTAATTATTGAACTATAAAATTCATATGGATTAACAATGAGCTCGCGTGTTGGAGTTTTGATGAATTTGGACTTGTCATAATCAAAACAATTCCATAAATCTGGAATTGTGTAGTTATATACTGATGTACCTTTGTTCTTCTCTAATGTTGTTAGTAATTTCTCTAGCATTAAGTTCTTCATATTATCAACTCTCTTCAAATTATATTATATATTATATATATTAGAAATCAACTCTTATATTGAAACATGAAAACGCTACCGCAAGGTTGTATTATACTATGAAATACTGGTTAAAAGTAGTATAATAATCGTGACAAGAGGTGATTTGGTGAAAAAACCAGTAATATTAATAGTAATGGATGGGTTCGGAATTAGTGATCAAGTTGAGGGAAATGCTGTCAGAATGGCTGACACTCCTAATTTAGATTTATTGATGAAAGAATACCCAATTAATTATTTAAAAGCACACGGATTGAATGTGGGACTTCCAGAAGGACAAATGGGAAACAGTGAAGTAGGACATTTGAATTTGGGTGCAGGAAGAATTGTGTTTCAATCGTTAACTAAAATTAATAACTCCATAGAAGATGAATCATTCTTTGAAAACAAATCATATTTAAATGCGATTAAAAATGCACTTGATAATGACTCTAAATTACATGTTTTCGGATTGTTAAGTGATGGAGGAGTTCATTCTCATATTGAACACATAAAAGCATTATTAGATATGGGAAAAAAGCATGGAGTTAAAGAAACGTATTTTCATGCATTTTTAGACGGAAGAGATACACCTCCAAAATCTGGAGTATCTTATGTTGAAGAATTAGAAAAACATATGGCAACTATCAAACATGGTAAAATTGCTAGTGTTCATGGAAGATATTACGCAATGGACAGAGATAAGAACTGGGATAGAGTTCAACCTTCTTATGACATAATTTGCAATGCAAAAGGAAAACATTCACGCACTGCTAAAGAAGGAATACTTGCTTCTTACAAAGACGAAATAGTAGATGAATTTGTTTATCCGTTTAATGTTGTAAAAGAAGGTATAGTAACAAATAAAGATAGTATTATATTTGCAAATTTTAGACCTGATAGAGCAATTGAAATAGGTACAGCTATGTCAAATCCTACAAAATCAGGATTAGATTATAGTAAGGGACCAACAGATATTACATTTGTTTCGACAATGTCTTATAATCCTAGTGTACTAGGAGAAATTGCCTTTCCACTAGTGGAACTTAAAAACATGTTTGGTGATGTAGTTAGCACGGCTGGGCTTCATCAATTAAGAATTGCTGAAACTGAAAAGTATGCACATGTAACATTCTTCTTTGATGGTGGAATAGATAAAGAAATTAAAAATAGTGATAGAGCATTAATTAATTCTCCAAAAGTTGCTACTTATGATTTACAACCAGAAATGAGCGCTTATAAAGTAACTGATAGAGTATTAGATGAAATAGCTTTAAACAAACATGATGTTATTATTCTAAACTTCGCTAACTGTGATATGGTCGGTCATACAGGCGTTATACCCGCTGCAGTTAAAGCTGTTGAGGTAGTAGACGAATGTGTTGGAAAAGTAGTAGACGCTATTTTAGATAAGAATGGTGTAGCGGTTATTACCGCAGACCATGGGAATGCTGAAAAAATGGTAGATGAAAATGGAAACATCTTTACAGCACATACAATTAATAAAGTCCCACTAATTATTACAGATAAAAGCATTACTATTAGAGATAATGGTGTATTAGCTGATATTGCACCTACATTACTAGAATTTTTAGGAGTGAAGCAACCAGCTGAAATGACTGCTAAAAGCTTAATTATTAAGAAAGAGGAATAATCCTCTTTTTTTCTTTGAAAGTGTTTTCACTTTGAGAATATCATTTGTAAAGTAAACTAAATTAAACTATAATAACTATGTATGAGAATATTTATAATTTATATATAAAAGGAGATGTTTTTATTATGCCATACATTATTGATGTATACGCAAGAGAAGTATTAGATTCACGTGGTAACCCAACTGTTGAAGTTGAGGTATATACTGATTCTGGATCATTTGGGAGAGCGCTAGTACCTAGTGGGGCATCTACAGGTGAACATGAAGCTGTAGAATTAAGAGATGGAGTTAAATCTAGATATTTAGGTAAAGGTGTAGAAACTGCAGTTGACAATGTTAATGATATCATTACACCTGAAATTTTAGGAATGGATGTAACTCAACAAGTATTAATCGATCAAATTATGATTGAACTAGACGGAACTAAAAATAAAGCGAAACTAGGAGCTAACGCAATATTAGGTGTTAGTATGGCAGTAGCAAGAGCTGCAGCTGACTATGTAGGATTACCTTTATATTTATACTTAGGCGGATTTAACGCAAAAGAAATACCTACACCTATGATGAACATTATTAATGGTGGATCTCATGGAGACAACAATGTTGATTTCCAAGAATTTATGATTATGCCTGTTGGAGCTCCTACATTCAAAGAAGCTTTAAGAATGGGTGCAGAAGTATTCCATAGTTTAAAATCAGTTTTAAAAGGAAAAGGATATAACACTTCAGTTGGTGATGAAGGTGGATTTGCTCCGGACCTTAAAAGTAATGAAGAAGCTTTAGAAGTTATTATGGCTGCTATTAAAGGTGCTGGTTATGTACCTGGTAAAGACGTAATGCTTGCAATGGATGTTGCTAGTAGTGAATTCTATGATAAAGCAAAAGGTAAATATGTTCTTGAAGGAGAAGGCGGAAAAGAGCTTACTTCTAAAGACTTAGTTGATTTCTATGAAAAACTAGTTGATAAATACCCAATTATCTCAATTGAAGATGGACATGATGAAAATGACTGGGCTGGATGGAAATTAATGAATGACAGACTTGGTAAGAAAATTCAAATAGTTGGAGACGATCTATTCGTTACTAACACTGAAAGATTATCAAGAGGAATTAAAGAAGGTAGTGCAAACTCTATTTTAATTAAATTAAACCAAATTGGTACTTTAACTGAAACATTCCAAGCAATTGAAATGGCTAAAAAAGCTGGATACACTTGTGTTATCTCTCACCGTTCAGGTGAAACTGAAGATTCAATTATAGCTGATGTTGCAGTTGCAACTAATGCAGGACAAATCAAAACTGGTTCATTATCAAGAACTGATCGTATTGCTAAATACAATCAATTATTAAGAATTGAAGATGAACTTGGAGAAACTGCAGTTTATAATGGAATCAAATCATTTTATAATTTAGGTAAATAATTATCAAAAAAGGACTATTAAATTAGTCCTTTTTTTTATATAATGAAATACGAGGTGAAAAATATGAGTGTAAGACGAATGTCTAGAGTAAAGAAACTTATTGTTGCAATTTTTTTCTCATATCTTATTCTTCAAATAGTTAATTATGTTTTTTCATCAACTTTTTATTTAGCACTTGCAATCAATTTTTCAAATAGATATATGCTTTTTGCTTTAGCTTATTTTTTAATCTCTCTAAATCTTAAAAATCATGAAAAAGAATCTAGAAGATTTTTTTTATTAGTTATCTCAATTTTTATTCTAACATTGGCACCAATAGTGTTTCTTTTGTTTGATATTAAAGAGTTTGATCTAAATAATCCCTTAAGTAGCCTTCTATATATTAATGCTATGCTACATTTGCTTAGTTTGTATACTATAATGTATTCGATTAGAATGATTAAGAATATTAACTTATTAGATGCTACAAAGAAGAAATTTTATTACTTTCCACATGCTATTTATTTATTGTTAATGACGCTGTTTGTATTAAATGATTTTGAGATTACATCTATTCCACCTATATATTTAGATATAGTAGGGTTAGTGGGAGCAATGGTGTTATTGAAAAGTATTAGTCGTTTTCAACATGTCAAGATTAAATAGAGGAATTCTTTATAAATAAAACTACTAATTTTAGAGTAGTTGAGATATAATAAAATAGTTTTATAAGGAGTGATTTTATGTTAGCCCTTTTTGCTCAATATTTCTTGCTTGCATTTATCGTAATTTATGCAACAAGCAAATTAGGATATTTTGTTGATGAGCTTGATAAAAAAAGTAATATTAGTGGTGCAATTATAGGTGGGGTATTACTAGCGACTATTACATCAATGCCAGAATTCATCACAAGTATTACATCAACAGTTGTACTACATGAACCTGGGCTTGCTTTTGGGAATGTACTTGGAAGTAATCTTTTTAATATATTAATACTTGGAGTCGCAGATTTAATCTTTGTTAAACATTTATTCTTTAATAAAGTTAAATCTGGTAGAAGAACAAATGGTTTAATTATCATTATGTATGTAATCTTTGCATTGCCACTCTTATTAAGTAGTTTTGGATGGATGGATTATAATTCAAGCGGATTAATAATAGCAGGATCTTTTAGTGTCATATCATTACTAATTATTGTAATTTACATATTAAGCATTAGAAGTATGAATAGAGAAGAATCAACAAATGACGATGGAGTGAGTGATTTATCATATAAAAAAATTGCTGTTATGTTTGTGCTTTGGAGTCTAGTTGTATTTGGATCAAGCTATTTTGTGACAATCATTGTTGACAAAATAGGAACAGGATTAAATTTAGAATCTAGTTTTGCAGGAGCAATATTTTTAGGAGTTGCGACTAGTTTACCTGAACTTACTGCCGTTATAACACTTTTTAAATTAAGAAATTATGAAGCAGCACTCGGAAATATAATTGGATCGAACGTATTCAATTTAACAATTATTAGTGTTGTTGATATCATAAATTACAAGGAGAGTATCTTTAATGTTTTAGTTGAAGACCCGGGATTAAGAGAAAATATCTCTTTACTCTTGATTTTAGGTCTGTTAAACTCTATAATATTAATGGTAGCTTTACTGAGAAAAAAATCATTAAACATTTATACATACATTATTCCAAGTGTTTTAATACTTGTAAGTTATCTTGTATATATAGGTTTAAGTTTATAGGAGGAATTAATTATGAGATTTGTCGATGTAATTTTATTAGTAGTAGCATTATTCTTAATCACATTAGTTGTGCTACAGAGTTCAAAAGATAATATTAATAACGCATTTAGTGGTGAAAAAAGCGAATTATTCAACAACCAAAAAGCACGTGGAGTTGAGTTAATAATGAGTCGTGTTACCGCTGGTACAAGTATAGTTTTTATACTTTTAAGCGTTTATGCAATGGTATCTTAAGAACACATAATGTGTTCTTTTTTTTCTAAAAAAGTAAGTAAAGGAGGTTATATTTATGAGAGAAAAAATCTTGAAAATACTTGAGGAAGTAGAATCAAAAAAACTAAAAATTGAAGAGATAAAAGAATTACTTGAGATTAATTCAAGTGATGATTTTAAGGAAGTAGTAAAAGAAATAAACAAACTTGAAGATGAAGCTTTGATAATTGAAAGTAATAACCATGACTATAGCCTAATCAAATATACTGATTTTGTAGTAGGACATCTCGATTTAAAAGAAAAAGGTTTTGGATTTGTTATGCCGCTTGATCCTCAAACAGATGATATCTTTATTTCTAAGGATTTAGTAAATGGAGCTATGAATTTGGATAAAGTATTAGTTTATGTCTCTAGAAACAAAAGTGGAACTAGACCTGAAGGCGAAATTAGAAGAGTCATTGAAAGAAAATATACTCACATAATTGGTACTCTTCAATATCGTGATGGAATGGGTATCTTGTTAAGTGATGATAAAACAATCAAACTTGATATTATCATTAAAAAAGAAAACTATAATGGAGCTCGTAAATTTGATAAAGTAAGAGCGAAAATAATCAATTATGCCTATAAAGGCAAAATTGAATGTGTTGTAACTGATGTTATTGGGAACATAAATGACAAAGGTGTCGACGTTATAAGTAAAATACTGAAACATAATGTTGATCCAGTGTTTAGTGAAGAGGTAATTAAAGCAGCTAGTATCTTCGATGAAATCAATGAAAGTGAAATAGAGGGTCGAACTGATTTAAGAAATGAAATGATTATTACGATTGATGGAGACGATTCAAAAGACTTTGATGATGCTGTAATCGTTAAGAAAAAAGATAATGGTAATTATCACCTTGGTGTAAGTATCGCTGATGTTAGTCACTATGTTACTAAAGGAAGCATTCTAGATGTAGAAGCTTATAAAAGAGGAACAAGTGTGTATTTACCAGGAACAGTTGTTCCAATGTTGCCTGAAAACTTAAGTAACAATATTTGTTCTTTAAAACCAGGAGTTGACAGACTTACAATAAGTTGTGACATGGAAATTGATCATCAGGGTAAAATAGTAAAATATGAAATATATCCAAGTGTAATAAAATCATATAAGAGAATGACCTATTCAAAAATCAATAAGATTTTTGAAGGGGACAAAGATCTAAATAATGAATATGCCGATATTATTGAAATGTGTTATGACATGCGTAATCTTGCAAAAATACTTAAAAAGAAAAGAGACAGTTTTGGAAGTATTAACTTTGAAACTGACGAAGCATACATTATATTAGATGACGCAGGTAAGGCAAAAGATATTGTTATAAGAGACAGAGGAGTTAGTGAAAACATTATTGAAGAGTTTATGTTGAAAGCTAATCAGGTTGTTGCAGAACATGTTTGCTGGATGAACTTACCGTTTATCTACAGAGTACACGACAAACCAACAGAAGAGAAACTTCATCGTTTGATTAAAATGAGTAATGCACTAGGATTTAAAGTGAAAGGTAAAAGTGAGATTAACCAACACGAACTTCAAAAACTTCTAACTAGTGTTAAAGATAGTCCTGCTGAAAAAGGAATTAACTTATTAATGCTTAGAAGCATGCAAAAAGCAATATATAGTGAACATAATCTTGGACATTACGGACTTGCATTTGAATACTACACACATTTCACTTCACCAATAAGAAGATATCCTGACTTAATCGTACACAGATTACTTAGAGAATATCTTTTCAAAGGGAAACTCTCACCAGATGTAATCGAGTACTATGAAGAACATATGAAAGATATCGCTGAAAATGCGAGTACTACTGAACGAAAAGCAGTAATGCTTGAACGAGAAGTAGTTGACATGAAGAAAGCGGAATATATTTCAAAGTTCATCAACAAAGTGTTTGATGGTATCATAAGCAGTGTTACAGGGTTTGGGTTATATGTTACTTTGCCAAATACAGTTGAAGGTTTAGTCCATATATCAGAACTCAGAGATGATTATTATATCTATGATGAGAATCTAATGATTCTTGTCGGAGAAAGAAAAAAACGTATTTTTCGTATCGGTGATAATGTGAAAGTAAAAGTAATGAAAGCACATATAAGTGATGGAGACATTGACTTTAAAATAATGTAGTAATGGAGGTGATTATATGAAGATTGTCACTACTAATAAAAAAGCTAAATATGAGTATTTTTTACTAGATAAATTTGAAGCAGGAATCGTGCTTTTAGGTACTGAAATCAAAAGTGTTAGAGCAAATAAGGTTAACATTGTAGATTCTTACGGTAGAATAAAGGATGAAGAAATATTTCTTGTGAATATGCATATATCTAAGTATGATCACGGAAATCTATTTAATCATGATGAAACAAGAAGTAGAAAATTATTATTAAACAAAAAAGAAATCAAAAAGATCATTAAAAAAGTTAGCCAAGAAGGGCTAACACTAGTTCCTACAAAAGTATATCTCGAAAGAGGGTTATGCAAGGTAGAACTAGCCCTAGCTAAGGGTAAAAAGAATTACGATAAAAGACAAAGCTTAAAAGAGAAAGATTCTCTTAGAAGAGCAGAAATGGCTTTAAAGGAGCGCTACTAGATGACAATTGTACTCATAATTGCAATTATATTAGTTTTTGTATTTGCAGGATTTTTAAAGGGATGGGCAGGATTTGGGACAAACTTAATTGCGCCACCTGCGCTAATAATGCTTGGGTATGAATTTAAGGAAGCAATTGTAATAGTTATATCTGTAAATATATTCATCAATATTGCTATATTGATTGAAAATAAGAAATTTAATATCAAGAGTTTAGGTAATATTAAATTACTTGTATTCTTTGGAATTATCTTTAATTTTGTAGGCATCTATTTTTTAGCTAATTTTAACCAAGACATCTTGAAAATAATTATGGGGATCTTAATTCTATTTACGGCAGTTAATAAAGCTTTGAGTTTTAAATTTAAAGTTACTAATAAGGAAAAGTATTTTATTCCAGTAGGGATAACATCAGGTATATTTAATGGCATTGCAGGGTTAGGTGGACTACCGGTATTGATATTACTTAGTAATTCAGATATGAAAAAAGATGAGTTTAGAACAACACTGGTCTCTTTCTTCTTAGTTATGAACGTAGTAGCCATTGTTGGGTATTTAGCTGGTGGACTATACACTGGATATATTCTAACGAACATTAGTATTGTAGTACTATTTGGACTTGCTTCTGCGATGTTTGGTGTCTATTTAAGCAGAAGAGCAAGTGACAAGCTTTTTCAAAAATGGTTTGTCTATATATTATTGTTTATGGGTATCGGATTAATCTTTAATGCATTATATACAAAAGTAGGAACAAACATAGATACTTTATATTATTTTGTTTACTCAGTTGGAGGAACAATAATAATTGGAGCACTACTATATTTACGAACTATTTTAATAAAAAGAAAAAAAGTATTAGAATAGTGGTATAATATAGGTAAGGAGAGTGATGATATGTCAACATCTGGAATCATTTTTATAGTTTTAGGAATATTTACTATTCTTGCTGGTTCTGTATCAAATCTTTCACAAAAATCTAGAAGAGGTAGAAGATTAGAAATGTTGTTTGGCGAAACAGGATCACGAATATTCTATTTCATACTAGGATCTGCATTAATAGCAGTATCATTCTTTATATAAGAATTTTAAACATGGGGTTGTTTATGGATTCGACAGGGTAGTTAGAGCTTGATTAGCATGCCTTGGTTGTGCAAGTAAAAACACTCGATTATAATAATCGGAAACGAAAATTACGCTTTCGCAGCTTAATAAATAAGCGCGATCTCCCCCTTTTATAGTCTACGATAATAGGCTGGAGAACAGTTAGTAGAATATGTTTAAACAGTGCAGTCATAACTGTTTGAAATGAACTTAATAGGACTCGTTAGTTACTTGGCTGTTTGTCACTTGGTAGCTAATTAAACAAATTGATGAACTAAGCATGTAGAAAGTTTAGTTTCGGCTGTTTTGGACAGGGGTTCAAATCCCCTCAACTCCACCAATAGTATCCGCGTCCGAGAGATTTAATGGCTAGTTATAGCTGTGTATAGATTTCTCGGTTTTTGTTTACTCAATTTTTAGTTGTGGAATTGACACTGATATCGGTGTTTTTGAGGGGTTTTTATGTTGCAATAGGGTTGGTTTGAGTTTTTGACACTCTGAACCCCTGTCCAAAAGGTTTTCATTCTGTGTGTTAGCAAAAGACACTGGGAATATCGTTTTTCTCAAAAAAATAACGCATATCCATATTGACAATTATGAAATGTATGCTAAAATAGTATTAGATAACAAATATGTTATCAAGATTGTTATAATGATGAGGAGGAGTATTATTGAAGTTTCCAGTTAAACATTACAAAACTGAATATGGTAATTCCCCTCTGAAAAAATATTTGGAGGATTTAAAGAATAAAAATAAAATTGGTGATCTAGCGCAAATAAGAATATATATTACAAACTTGCAGAATTATGGATTTGATATTAATAAGAAGTTTGCTCCAGAGGCAATAAAAAAAATAGAGGGAAAGCTTTACGAACTTAGACCAGGAAGCAATAGAGTTCTTTTCTTTTATTATAGTCCAGATGGAGAGTTCATACTTCTTCATGGATTTAAAAAGAAAACACAAAAAACACCAAAAAAGCAGAAGAATAAAGCAATTAAAGAGATGAAATATTATAAAAGGAGACGGACAAATGAAATTAGAAAAAAATGATTTTAACAGTCTATGGGAAGAATTAAAAAACGAGGATGAAAAATCAAACGAGGTTTTTACAATTGCAGAAATGGTTTCAGATTCAATCAACAGAATCATTAAAGCAAGAAATAAATTGAATATGACACAAAGAGATTTAGCAGCTGTCAGTGGGATAAAACAGTCTGCAATAGCTAGATTAGAGAGATTGAATACAATCCCAAGATTAGATACAATTGCAAAATTAGCATATCATGTTGGTCTTACAATAGAATTAAATGGGGAATATGATAATAATTATGTAGAAGTTTGTATGACTGGTACACAGAAATATAAAACATCTGGAACTATAATCAATTATGTAGATGACTACTCACAAAAAGATTTTGAAACAGAATCACTTGAAGTATTATATAGATAGGAGAGATCAATTTGTTTAAACTGAAAAATGTTAACATTCAAGTAGATAGAATGACAATTAAAAATAATCATTTAGAGCAAGGTGAATTCAAACTTAATCCCAACTTATCACGAAAAATTGGACAGCTAAAAGATTCAGTATATTACACAGAGTTACGTCTTATAATTAAAGACGAACCTGATTTTAGATTTCCAATAGATTTAGAGATTAACATAAAAGCAATTTTTAGTTTTGAAGACATAAAGGAAGAAACGAAAAAAGATATTGATTTATTTCTTAAAAAACAAGGAGTTCATATTCTTTATCCATACTTAAGAAGTGCAGTTTCAAATCTAACTACTAATGCTCTGCTTCCACCGGTAGTTTTACCAATAATTAACGCGATGACTTTATTTGAAGAAAAATAAGCAAGTAAATAAAACGACTAATATTTCATTAATTAATTAGTTGTTTTATTTTATTGTTTTTACATCTTATTTTCAATAAAGTATTTTACTTAAAAGAACATTAATATATTTAAGAGTTTGATCCGGACGAGGGTATCGTTCAGGGACTCTCAACTCCACCAATAGTATCAGCGTCCGAGAAATTTAATAGCTAGTTATAGCTGTGTATAGATTTCTCGGTTTTTTATTTACCAAAAAACCGAATTAAAATTAACGCAAAACAGGGTGGTTTTGAGGCATGAGCATGTTGTAATAGGGATAGAAAAGATTTTTAGCACTCTGAACCCCTGTCCGCATCAACTAGTATTTAATCTTTGTATTATCTCCAATAAAATTATAATTTTATTTACATGATTATCGTAATGATATTTATATTGCAATAGAAATAGATAAATGATAAAATGAAGTTAGAAAGTAGGAAAGTAAGAAATGGAGTTGGTTTGATGATTATAGAATTAAGAAAAAAATCACAAGTTACGATACCTAAAGAAATCGTCACTGAATTAAATCTTCATGAGGGGGATCATCTTGATATCTCAGTAAAAGATGGTGTAATCGTTATTGAATCTGTAGCAGTATATTCAAAATCCTATATTAAAAAATTAGAGGATACTGTTATGAGAATAAATGAAGAATCTCCTATATATAATGTAGGTCCATTTAAATCAGTAGAAGATGCTATCAATTATCTAAAAGAATCGGATGAGGATAATGATGAAAAAGAAAACGAGAAAAAGTAATGAAATATGAATTACTATTTTCAAGTAGATTCAAAAAGTCTTTTTCTAAGTTGCAAGAACAAGAAAAACGAATGTTCTATAAAAAGTTAACTTTGTTTGTAGAAAATCATAAACATCCAAGTCTTCGATCTAAAAAGATTAAAGGAAGTAAGATATTGTTTGAGTCTAGTATTAATATGTCAATAAGAGTGATTTGGACATATCAAAATGACAACCTAATATTAATGCTAGACATAGGTCATCACGATATATTAAAAAGACTATGATAAACTTAACTAGGGTATCAAAATAGAATAATGGGGTAAAATATATGAAATTAGTTTAAGTAGCTAGAAAACACAAGCATATAATAAAAGATTATAAAAATGAGTATTTAAAATACCATGATAAAGTAAATGGTGGTTGTGGAATTCATCATTATCCAAATATTGATGACTGGGTTGATGAGATTGATAAAATTGTATTAGGAAAGTCCACTAAAAGAATATAGTCATCCACTTATATTTGTATGAAAATGATAAAATTGTTGGGATGATTGACATTAGGCATCATCTATCAAAAGAATGGGTTACAGCGGGCCATATTGGCTATTCAGTAAGACCAAGTGAAAGAAAAAAAGGATATGCAACTTTAACATTAAAAGAAGCACTACAAATTATCAAGAAACTAAAGATCCAACCTGTAATTATTACCTGTCTTAAAACTAATTTTGGTAGTAAGAAAGTAATATTGAATAATGGTGGTATTTTGATTGATGAAATTGTCCAAGAAAATGAGTTACATCTGATTTACGAAATTAATAACTAAAAGTGGACGAGGGTACCCTTCAGGGACTATCAACTCCACCAATAGCACCCGCGTCCGGAAATTTCAGATGGCTTTAATTAGCCGTTAATGGAATCTCCGGTTTTTATTTGTCAAAAATATGATGAAAACTAACATCAAAACGACTGTTTTTTCGTTCTAACCCTATTGCAATAGGGAAAACCAGATTTGTAACGAGTAGAACCTGTGTCCAAAAAGAGCTATGAATAATCCTAAATGTCTTAGCAAAGCTATTTCTAAGAGTTTTAATGAAAAATGAAAAAAAATAAAATCAAAAAAAAAGTGCGTCGATTTAAGTCACTTTTTCCTTGATTGATTCACCATTAATTTCAAAGTTTCTTTTATTTGTCATAAAAAAATATTGCTACCCTATTGAAAATATGACAAAATTGAAGTATAATATATTATATTAATGGAGGGAGCATATATTATGGATGAAATAATTAGAGACAATTTTAAGAAATTTAGAAAAAAAATAAATATTACCCAAGAACAAATGGCTGAGTATTTAAACTTGGAACAAAGTAGTATTAGTAAGTTTGAGAGTGGAGAAAGAACAATAAGTGTGAGCAATCTTGAGAGAGCATGTTCACTTTTTGGTATTCACATGAATGATATGTACAAAGAAACAAATAATTTGCGCGCTTTATCTCCATCATTTAGAAAAACTAGTTTAAGTTTATCCTCACTTGAAGATATTTCAAATATAAATAAGATTGCAATGAATATTATAGAGATGAATGCAATTTTGGAAAAGCATAATGGATAGACTAGTTTTGCAACGTCGTGCACTCAGTATTCGTGAACACTTTGGTGTTGATGATAATTCACCTATGGATTTGTTTGCATTAGTAAGCACAAATTCAGACATAACTTTGATCTTATACCCGTTTAAAGAAGAAATTAGTGGAGTATGCATTAAATCAGCAGACTTAATTGCTATTAACTCTCATTCAACTCTAGGCAGACAAGCTTTTTCCATTGCTCATGAGTTATATCATTATTTTTATGATGGAGAAAAAGCTTCAATTAGTTATATAAATGCTAATTCAAATTCAAAAGTTGAAAAGGAAGCAAACTTATTTGCCTCATATTTACTTATGCCAGACTCAAGTTTTACCCGTTTTTACAACAAACTTACAAATAGTGGATCTAAAAAGATTGAGTTGCAAGATATTTTAGAGATTGAACAGTATTTCAGGGTTAGCAGAAATGCTGTACTTGTACGATTGATTCAAGAGGGATATATTTCCGTTGAAGATTCTGTACAATATAAAAAGGATATAGTAAAGAATGCTAAGAAATATGGATTTGATATTACGTTATATTTACCAACTACCTCTGATGAACCTAAAACATATGGATCATACTTAAAAAAAGCGCTTGAATTAAAAGACTCGGGTTTAATCTCTGACGGGAAATATGAAGAATATTTGTTAGAAGCATATAGAAGTGATATTGTTTTTGATGAAAATGGAGAAGAAGATATTTATGACTAAAGTTATCTTTTTCGATACTGATTGTATATCTTCTTTTTTATGGACCAAGACCGAGTATTTGCTATTTCATTGCTTTGGTAGTGACATGATTATTCCGAGACAAGTATATGATGAAATTTCAAGAGTCCCGCATTTGCAAAAAAGAATTGATGATATGGTTAATAACGGTAATCTAGCGATAGAAGATATACTTGTCAATAGTGAAGAGAATACTCTATATTTAGATTTGACAAATTATTCCAAAGCAAGCAAATTACCTTTGATTGGTAGAGGAGAAGCGGCAGCAATTGTATTATCAAAAAAGAATAATGGAGTACTAGCAAGTAACAATTTTCGTGATGTAAAGTATTATGTTGAATTATATGAGTTGGACCATATTGCTACTCATGATATCATGCATAGGGTAGTGAAAGACAGTACAATAACGATTTCTCAAGCAGATGCTATTTGGACAAAGATGATTTCAAAAAGGAGAAAACTACCTTTTAATACATTCTCAGAATATTTGAGTCACCTCTAAGTTTTATCAATAGTTTATTATTTGTGTATCAAAATAGGTCACCCAACCCAATAGTAACCGCGTCCGAGAAATTTAATGGCTAGTTACAGCTGTATATAGATTTCTCGGGTTTTTATTTGCAATTTTTTAATACATAAAATGGAACGAAACTAGGTGTTTTTGAAGAGTATTTATGTTGCAATAGGATTGGAAAACATTTTTAGCACCTTGAACCCCTGTCCAAAGGGGGGAATTATAAAAGAATGGCGAATATATATTTAGTGTTTATGGTATAATTATGTAGTTGTACATCATATTATTCAGATATAGCAAGGAGAATTAAAATGAAAGTAATCAAAGGAACACGTAATGATTTACACGAAATTGTAGATTTCGCATATCCATTGCAGTCAGTTGTTAGGACGAGATGTAGACCACTTTTAATTGATTGTAATAAAGACGAATTAACTGCGCTTTTTGAGAGTTATATTGATAGAGATATGCACGAACTCCTTATAATTAGAGAAAATAAAATAGTAATCGGTGTGACTCCGATATATTGGATGAAAGAGGATAAATATATCTCATATAGTCAAGGTCCATATGGACTTGATTATGATAAAGTATCTTCAGTTTTTCTGAAGTATGTTGAAGAGAACTTTGAGGGATATAAATTCTATATTAATACATCAAAGGAACATCGAAAATCAAGAAATTTCTTTAATAATAACAAATTCACTCAATTAGAGGATGCTACATTACTGAAACTAGAAAATTTTACTATTCGAAAATCTTCATCAAACGTAAAGATACTAAATGATGAAAATAAGAATATGTTATTTGCAAGCATTGATAAGGAAACTGATGAAGATACTTATTGGAATTCATCACGAATTAATGTTCACATGGATAAGTTTATTATCTTAGGGTATTTTAACTCGGATATTCAAGGTCATATTATTGGTAGAAGAGGTAAAAACGGATCAATAGAAATAATTGGTTTTAAAGGCAATAATTTTGTAAAAGAGGAATTATTCATAGCTTTTATTAATCAAGTTGAGGATAAAGGGTTAAATAGAATTGAACTATATACTGAAGAGGAAACTGAAATTAAACTAGGTGCGAAATATAGTTTTTCTGTATATGATACTAACATATGTTATATTAAGTATTTGTAGGGTTGTTACATTCCATTATTTTTCAATATTAGCATAGAACTATTGTGATATAATGATTATAAAGTGTGGTGAAGTCATGTATTTATATGTGGATGAGACAGAAGATAAAGATTATTTTGTTGTTGGAGGAATACTTGTTGAAGAAGAAAGTATATTACTTAATATTCATAAAAGGGTAACTAAATTAATTAAAAGACAAAAATATAGTGCCAAAACAAAATCACTGCTACTGACAGAGTTAAAAGATTATCAAATAAACAAAAGTTACAGAAGACTTAAGAGATTAATCTTAAAGGAATTACAGGATAGCGGATTATATTACTATAGTTTGTATATCAAGAAGAGACACTTTATGCAGGTTGATAAAGAAAAGATATACATAAGGTTATTGAAGACCATTGCAAGTAGCATAGAATTGAACATAAATGTCATTTATGATGAATTTCGACTTCAAAGATTTCATAATAATATTGAAGTTGAATTAGGAAAACTTGATAATGTTGTATCAATTAATAGCGATAACTCGCAGCACAATAAAGCTCTTCAATTTGCTGATATAATTTGTGGTACGATTAGAAGATATTATCAAAATAAGGATGAAGAGATGTTTGCATTGATAAAAGATAAAATAATTGACAGTAAGTAGTAAAAGCATTATAATTAAAGTAGATAAAGGTAATAGTCTCCTGGCGGCTTGACGCGGGGTGTGCAAATTGATGCAGGGCTATACCTTTTTTATTTTGAAATTAATCAACAATATAATCGTGGACGAGGGTATCGTTCAAGGACTCTCAACTCCACCAATAGCACCAGCGTCCGGAAATTTCAAATGGCTTTAATTAGCCGTTAATGGAATCTCCGGTTTTTATTTGCATTTACTTAAAGGGGAATTTATTTTGTGTTTGTATACCTAAAATAAGGAAGAGAGTATCACGATAAAACAAAGTAGTGATTATTTGATTATTGACTATTGTATATGTAACACAAATGTGTTACAATATTAACGAGGTGATAATATGAGTAAATCTGCTTATGTTAACGTAAGAGTCAATGAAATTACTAAGAGGAAAGCCGAAGAAATATTTACTGATTTAGGAATAAATACTTCGATAGCGATTGATATGTTTTTACAACAAGTTATAAATAAAGATGGAATTCCATTCCAAGTAAAAAGACAAAAAAAATCTGATGCTATGAGGAGATTGGAATTGGCTTCTGTAATCAATCAAACAGGAGGGAAAGACTATCCTCCTAAATTAAAAAAAATCTTAAAACTATATGCAAATGATGATATCAGCTATGATGTTGCTGTTTTCGCTATAAAAAAGGAATTCGCAAATGTCTGATACATACGTGTACCCAGGTACGAAAGTACTAATCAACCTAAGTGATATTAGGTGTCAAAAGAAACTTGATGATTATGAAAATACTTTTGTAAACCTTTCACTCCTAAAAATATTAAAAGATGAATTCGTAATCACTTCGTCCAACGATGTATACTGGCTTCATAAACAACTTTTTCAAGAAGTATATGAATGGGCAGGAAGTCCAAGAACATTGAATATATATAAAGAAGAAATTGTACTAAATGGACAGTCAGTAGAGTATTCAAACTTTGCTGAAATTCCTGATGATCAAAAAATGTTAGATTCTGTTATCAAGCAAACCAAATGGGAATCATTATCAAAACCTAAACTAATTATTGATATTTCCTCAATGATATTAAAATTGTGGAGAATTCATCCTTTCAGAGAAGGAAATACTAGAACAATTACAACTTTCCTATTTTTCTTTCTAAAAAATAACGGATTTAGTTTAAATGTAGAACTTCTCAAGAAAAATGTTAAATTTTTTAGGAATGCACTAGTAATGTCATCAATAAAAGAATATAGTGAATGCGAGCATTTACAGAATATACTAAATGATGCAATTGAAAATTTTGGTGAACATAGTATGAGATCATCGAAAATTATGGATGACAGTAAATATAAAACTATTAAGGGTCATGATATGGAAGAATATACTTACAACTATCATACAGTCAAAGAGTAATATAAATTACAATTTGATCAATAATTTTTATTGGACTAGAGTATCGTTCAGGGACCCTCAACTCCACCAATTTTCAATACCAAGGAACTATCACTTTAATCATGTGATAGTACCTTTTTCTTTGTACAAAGCAGACTATTTTTGTGTGAGATGCATAAAAACGCTCTTTTTACTGTTGAATATTCTAAACATATTGCACCTTTTACCAAGGAATATATATTAATACTTGCACCTTTTACCGGGGAATGATACAATAATGATAGGTGATAATATGAAAAGAAAAATATATAATGAATTATTGAAATGGAAAAATACGAATCATTCGCAATCGTTATTAGTTAAAGGCGCGAGACAAGTTGGTAAGACATTTATTATTAAAGAGTTTGGTAAAAATGAATTTGAGAATATGCTATATATAAACTTTGAGGATCAAATGGATATAAGAGATTCATTTGATGGAATGGCAAATCCTGATGAAGCTGTAAAGACTTTGCAAGCATATGGAGTATCAAAGAATGTTTTTACCATTGAAAAAGAAAAAACATTAATTTTTTTGGACGAAATACAATTATCAAAACGAGCTTACTCATTACTAAAACCATTAACCGAAATGGACCGATTTAAAATTGTTGCAAGTGGATCTTTATTAGGAGTGAATTTAGGAGGAACTAATCTTGATCCTGGACCAACAGTAAAACATCTTAAAATGCATCCTATGGATTTCGAAGAATTCTTATTAGCGATATTTGAAGATGGGTTTAAAGACATTATAGTAAACGTAAAAAAAGATGCTAAATTAGGAAAGTTAACAAATGAAGCATATCATTCACTTTTAAATAAGAGTATTAAAGAATATATAATTGTTGGAGGTATGCCTCAAGTAGTATTGTCATATAAAAAGAATAAAGATTATGGTGAAGTTTATATAAAACAAGAGGAAATTGTTAATTTATATCGTAGTGACATACAACAATATCAAACGTATCAAGATAATAAAATCAAAACATTGAAATGTTTCGATTCAATACCTAAACAATTCTCAAAGGAAAATCATCGCTTTCAATATTCTATAGTTGAGAAAGGAAAGAAAGGAAGATATTTTGGGAATTCTATTGATTGGTTAGAAAGAACAGGTAATGTCAAAAAGTGTTATAACACTAACCATTTAAGTGGTTCATTGATAGATGGAAAAGGAACAAGTTTTAAACTGTTTATGAATGATATTGGACTGCTTGTTAACATGTTGGGTAAACAATATATATATAAGATTCAAAATGATGAATTAGGAATGTTCAAAGGTGCGTTATGGGAACAATTACTTGCTCAGATGCTTAATGCAAAGTCGCAAGATCTTTATTACATAAGATTAGGTGATTATGAAATAGACTTCCTAATACAAGATAAAGTGAATATACTGCCTTTAGAATGCAAATCTGGAGGGAATACAAAATCAAAAAGCCTAAAGAGTTACATTGACAAGTATAAGCCTATAAAAGCTTTCAAAATATCAATGAATAATATTAATATATCTAATGATATTACAAAGGCAATACCGCATTATGTTTTTGCATTATTATCATATGATGAAATAGTGAATTTATAAAAAAAAGAAATAAGACAAGAGTATCGTTCAGGGACCTTCAACTCCACCAATTGTTAAGAATAGAGTATATTAACTTATACTCTTTTTTATGTGTCAATAATATGATTAAAAATTAAAGTTGGTTATCCCCCAATGAGGTATTGTTTCTTGACAAGTACCCCAATGGGGTATACAATTAAATTGAGGTGATTATATGAATTATTCAATCAAAACAATTAGACAAAATATTGGATTAACCCAGGAACAAGTTGCTGAACTTACTGGAGTACCAGTAAAGACTCTAAGGAATTGGGAACAAGAAGTAAGAAAACCTAGTGAGTGGACATTAGATTTAGTGATTGATCGCTTGCTTCGTATCAAATTAGAAGAACAACTACAAATTGATGATGATTCAGGGGTTCTCTCTTTTCTAACGATTAAGGAAAAAGTCTGTTCTGTAGCTAAAAATTTTGAGGTTAACAAAATCTATTTATTTGGTTCTTATGTGAAAGGTGAAGCTACAGAGAATAGTGATATTGATTTATACATGGAATCTAATCTATTTGGTCTCCCATATTTTGAGTTTGCGGAAGTACTAAGAGGAAAATTGAATAAAAAGATTGGATTATTAAGTAATAAAACCATACTAGAAATGTCAGTTATAGATAAAGAAATCAAAAAAACTGGAGTATTAATATATGAAAAATAGTATGTATATAAATCGAATTATTAAGTATATTATTAAAATCAATAAATATATGCAAAGCGTTACTTCATCTGAAGAGTTTTCACAAAGTGATGAAAAAATTGATGCAGTTATATTTAACCTTGAACAAATTGGTGAAACAGCAAGAAAACTTACGAAAGAAACCAAACTAATGTACACTAAAATTAATTGGACAAGCATTATTGGCCTAAGAAATATGATATCACATGAATATGAGGGTATTAAGATTGAAATTATTTATGACATAGTGAAGAACAGCCTAACTACATTATTAAAATCGCTAAATAAACAGGGTAAATAGATTTCGGGAAGTTGATAAACTTCAGGGACCCTCAACTCCAGCATTAGTAACCGCGTCTGAAAATTTCAAATGTCTTTAATTAGAAGTCAGTGGAATCTCTGGGTTTTTATTCGCCAAAAATATGGTGAAAAATCAACACGAAAACGACTGTTTTTTCGTTCGGACCCTATTGAAATAGGTTGGGAGTGATTTTTAACGTCTCGAAGCAGCCTCCAATATATAGATGTAAAAGTGATATGCTTTGCTTAAATTAAACACTTGACAATGTTATAACATATGTATATACTATTGATGAAGGATGGTGATTCATATGAACACACAAATTAAGAAAATTGGAAATAGTAAGGGCATAATTATTCCGGCCGCTATTTTAAAAATGCTTGACATCAAAGAAAGAGAAGAATTAACAGTTAAAGTTGAAGGAAAAAAAATTATATTATCGAAAGTAGCTACTTTTGATCCTAAATCACTAGAAGATTTATTTATAGAATATAAAGGAACGTATCAAAGTGATATTGTTTTTGATAATGCTAAGGGTAGAGAAGTATGGTAGATCAAGGAGATATAGTTATTGTTGATTTTGATCCGTCCTTGGGTTCTGAACAAAAAGGAAAAAGACCAGGGGTTGTAGTGAGCAATGATACATACCACAAGAAAACTAATGGATTTGTTATTGTTGTTCCAATTACTTCTAACTTATCAGTTAAATACCCTTTACATGTAGATTTAGATTCAAGGACTAAAACTTATGGACAAATCATGTGTGAACAAGTTAAGACTATGGACACAAAAACTAGAAATGTAAAAAAGGTTGAAAAACTTCCCCAGGACCTTCTTGATAAGACATTGAAAATAATTAAACTGTTGTTTTAATTGTTTGTTTTCTTGCTTAAGGGCTAGTATTTTATGAAATTTGGAAACAAGCTCCGTACCAACAACATAGCAAACTTGGTTATGACTACATCAAAATCACGTGAATACTCCCCCACTTACCATAACTTTGTTTAGCTTGAAGTGGGAATTTCTTAAACGGGTTAGATAAATTAGAGGATGTGGATATCGTTCAAGAACCCTCAACTCCACCAAGTATTTAACATGGGTAATAACAAGCCGTTTTAGATAAACAAGTAAATTAAAGCTATTCTCTTTGCTGAGATGGCTTTTTTACTTTTTCAATATAATGAAAAGACTTGGTATTTATATCGATAAAACGATAATATATTGTAATTATATCGAAAAACCGGTACCATACATTTGAGGAGGTGTCAGTATGAATTTAGTTAAATTTATTAAAGCAAAAGGTGAGACAATAAATAGTCTAAGTAAAAAAAACCACATTCCATACTCTACACTTCATGATGGAGTGCATAATCCAAAACAGATGAGGTATGAGAATTTACTTAAAATTTCCAATTACTTTAATATATCTATGGATTATTTATCGACATTAATAAACGGTGAGAAAGAAGTTACATTACTTTCAATATTAACAAATCAAATGGAATCAAAACTTATAGGAAATATTTATCATTTTACACAAATTAACTTTGCATATAATACAAATAGAATAGAAGGAAGTAAATTAACAGAAGAACAAACTAGAATGATCTTTGAGACAAATACTATTGGTGAAACAAATAATGGAATAAATACTGATGATTTAGTTGAAACAGCTAACACTTTCTATTTATTTGATGAGATGTTAAAAACTGCTGGGAACTATTTAACTGAAGATATGATAAAAAGGGTCCATCAAATTTTAAAAAATGGAACAAAAGATTCTAGAAAGGATTGGTTTGTTGTAGGGGGTTATAAAAAATTACCTAATGAAGTTGGAGGTAAGAAAACTACAGAACCAAAGCATACAGATAGGGATATGAAAAAGCTGCTTAACAGCTATCATCAAATCAATAAACCAACTATTGAGGACATCATAGATTTTCATTACCAATTTGAATCAATTCATCCCTTTCAAGATGGAAATGGTAGAATAGGAAGATTAATCATGTTCAAAGAATGTCTAAAAAACAATATAACTCCTTTTATTATTGAAGAAAGTAGAAAGACATTTTACTATAGAGGCTTATCAAATTACAAAGAAGAAAAAGGATATTTAAAAGATACATGTTTATTGATGCAAGATAAGTATGAACTTATTATCAAGAAGTATGTGCATCCAATAATGGATAAAAACCTAAAATGAAATAATGGATTCGGATAAACTTTAGAAAAACTAAAAAATAGTTTTATGATTTTTCATCCTATAACTATCCAAAAGTAGTATAATATTGACATACTTGAAGAAGGAAGGGATCCGTATGAAAGACCTAAAATGGATATGCGAAGGTTATTTTGCACATAGAGGGTTACACAACAAAACACTACCGGAAAATTCATTGCCAGCTTTCAATAATGCTGTTCGAAAAGGATACCACATTGAACTTGATATTCGCATCACAAAGGACAACAAGATTGTAGTAATTCACGATAGTAATCTAGCGCGATTAACAGGGTGTGATATTGTGGTAGAAAAGAGTACTTATTCAACAATAAAAGAACACTCATTATTAGATTCAAATGAATGCATTCCATTACTGTCAGATGTATTATCCACTCTGCCAGAAACAACTGAATTTCTAATCGAATTAAAATCATCAAAGAGAAACAAAGATTTAGTAACATCTTTCTTAGAATTGATTTCACACTATCCACACAAATATGCGATACATTCATTTGATCCTAGAATTCTTCATCTGTTCAAAAAAATAGATTCAACTATTATAAGAGGACAAATTTCAAAAGCATACAAAGGTATCGGGGGAAGATTGTTAACCAAATTAAGTTTTAATTTTTGGACAAAGCCAGATTTTATTAACTACAAGTTTGAGGATTTACCAAGGAAACAACTGGATAAGTTAAAAGCAAATGGTATGATGATTTTGTCTTATGTCGTACGAAACGAAAAGCAACTAGCTTTTGTCAAGAAACATTATGACAATGCTGTTTTTGAACAATTTGAGCCAAAGAAAAAAGTCATATAAACAATTATTTTCATATGAGTTAAAAATAAAAAAAGTTATCCCTAATGAGATAACTTTTTTTAAATTTCATGTGGAAACAGCAATTTGTCTTTTAAACTAAAGAAATATCAGGTCTTTTTAACTTTCTTTAAAGCTTCAATTAATTCCGCTTTGCTGAGTGTTGAATACCCGTTTAATCCTCTAATTTTTGCAAGTTTTATTAATTCAGCAACAGTCATTTTATCTAGAAATTCATTTACTGGTTCCTCTTTTGAATCTGATGTTGATACACGAGCATCTTCTTTTTTGATTTTCAGAGAAGCAAGTTCTTTATTAGCAAATATTAACTCTTTTGCATTTTTACCTTTTTCTTTACTTTGAGAAATAAGTTCTTTACTTGTAACTAATAGTTCTTTTGTTCTTTTCTCTTTTTCGTCTTTTTGAAAAGCAAGTTCCTTATTAGCGATAAGTAATTCATCATTAGCCTTTTGTAGTAAATTGTTATCTACAATAACGTACTTGTTAAAATTCCAAAAGAACAAGAATACTCTTGTAAATATATTTTTATTAAACACATTATTTACTTCGTTAATGTGAGTAGTAGTAATAAATTCAACTTTTTTAACTCTCCTATTGAAATTAACTCTCAATATGAATACAATGATCCAAATTAAAAGTAAACCCAATATAACTAAAAAGACAATAAAAATAGTTTTCCCATTTGTAGACAAATCGTTTATGTTATTTGAGATATATGATGAATTAAAAAAATCATAAATCATTTCTGATAGTTTTGTAAAAAACTCATTTATAGCGTTCATGCATTTCACCTCGTTTTTTATCTTATTATACTATATACTATTTCATAAGTCATTACAATTTTTCATAAACCGACATTAAAGTACCACTATAACACACCATTTTCAACAAATTACTTATTTTGACGAAATGTATAGTAGTACTGTAAGCCTTTAAAAGAGTTCAAATCCATTCAAGTAAACCAATTTATTAGAAATCGATTATATTTATTTATGATCTTTTTGATTTGATTCATATATTTTCCTTGAATTATTTGTAAGTTGGTATTACTATATAGATGGTTATCGATATAGATATATATATCGTTATAAGGAGATGAAGAAGAATGTATATAGAATATGCACAACTATTTAAGGTATTGGCAGATGCAAATAGACTTAAAATAATTGAACTTCTAATCAAAGGAGAAACGTGCGGGTGTACACTTATTGATAAATTATCAATATCACAACCAACACTCTCATATCATTTGAAAATGATTGCTGAAGCTGGAATTGCAAGAACAGAAAAAAATGGTAATTGGATAAATTACTATATAAATAAGGAAAAATTATCAGATATCATTACATTTATTGAAAACATAAAAAACTCCGAGGTGGAACAATGCAACTTATAAAAGATCTATTTATTTCTATTAATGACATTTTTCTTAAAATGACATGGTTAGAAAATATAATAAACAAATTTTTAGAAAAAGTGATTGGAATGGATGTTAGTAGTTTAGCATTTAAAGGTGTTTCATTTTTCTTCTTTGATGTTATTAAGATATTTATTTTATTAACTGTACTTATTTATATATCATCATATATTCAATCTTATTTTTCACCTGAAAGAACGAGAAAGATACTAGGAAATATCAAAGGTGTTCCAGCCAATATAATTGGAGCACTTTTAGGAACAGTTACACCATTTTGCTCTTGTTCTTCGATTCCGATATTTGTTGGGTTCACAAAAGCTGGATTACCTATTGGAGTTACTTTTTCATTTTTAATCTCATCACCGTTAGTAGATCTAGCATCAGTGATATTACTCGCTAGTATCTTTGGATGGCCAGTTGCACTTGCTTATGTTGTAGTTGGGTTAGTTATTGCAGTATTAGGTGGAACATTAATTAGCGCTCTAAAAATGGAAAAACATGTAGAAGAGTTTGTGATGAATAAAAGTGTTCAAAATGCAGATGCTGTAGAGCAAGAGGAATATGTGATGACTAAAAAAGAACGTCACACGTATTCTATTGATCAAGTGAAAGAAATCATAACTAAAGTATGGAAGTATATTTTGATAGGTGTTGGAATTGGAGCAGTTATCCACGGATTCATACCGCAATCATTTATTGAAGCAGTATTAGGAGATAATAACCCATTTTCTGTAATAATCGCTACAGTTGTTGGTATACCAATGTATGCTGATATATTTGGAACATTACCAATCGCAGAAGCATTAGTTCTTAAGGGTGTAGGTATTGGAACTGTATTAGCATTTATGATGGCAGTTACAGCACTTAGTTTACCTTCAATTATTTTACTCAAAAAAGTTGTTAAACCTAAATTGTTATTTACGTTTGTAGGAATAGTAACAATAGGGATTGTTATAACAGGATATTTGTTCAATATATTTGGACATTTATTTATATAAAATATAAAAGGAGAATATGATAATGGAAATTAAAGTATTAGGATCAGGATGTCCAAGTTGTATTAAATTGGAAAAGAATGTGATAGAAGCAATAAAATCACTTGGAAAAGAAGCTAGTGTTGAACATGTTACTGAATTTGAAGATATCACATCTTATGGTGTAATGAGTACACCAGCGTTAGTAGTAGATGGTAAAGTATTGTTTTCGGGGAAAGTTCCAAATTCTAAGAAGTTAATTGAAATGTTAAAGTAGGTTCATTATAGACTAAAGAAAAGAGCATATAATTTATGCTCTTTTTGAATTGTCTTTCATTATTGGGAAATACTAAATATGGATTATTGTGTTTTTTTCCGGTTTAGAAATAAGGAATGATAACACCAAAGCAATTGCAGTAAAAATAACCATACCTGTTATTGCAATAGTGAAACTTCCTGTTAAGTCATAAGCTATTCCGAAGGGAAGAGGTCCAAGAGCACTCCCAATAACCATGAATACAGTTGCAGCGCCTCTAATACTTCCCAAATGTTTTCTGCCAAAGAAGTTTGGCCAAAAAACATTTGTTGTTAGGGTTTGAATTGCGATCCCTAGACCATAAAACAAGATAAAGACAACAGCAGTAGCCATGTTTGTAATACCAAACAATAAGTAAAACATACTGATGATTATCATGGAAAGAGTTGTTGATAAAATGTATTTAACTGGATATTTGTCTACAACTATCTTAGAAAGAAAAGGCATGATGAATGCAGGTAATGCCATAAAACCAAGTATCAAAGCTGCTGCTTCTGCATCAATGCTTCTTAAACTCATGATAGTAAAGAAATGAAATCCTATACCTGTGCTAAACATTGCTGGAATCATACTAATCATTCCGACAATCCAAAATTCTTTTACTTTTATTGCTTCATTTAAAGAAAAACTTGTTTTATCTATTTTAAGTAAAGCTTTTTCAATGTTCTCTTTAGAAGTGGGTACATCATTTTCAATTGTCATTCCAACATCTTCAGGTTTGTTTGAAGTGAAAATTATTACGATAGGAACAAATCCAACAACTAATATCAATCCCCAAACTCGCCAAGCATTTTGCCAACCGATATTTGAAATCATCCATAGATTTATAGAAGGAACAAGAAGCATTGCAAGTAAACCACCAACACTAGCAAGACTTATCGCAAATGCTCGTCTTTTTTCAAACCATTGTGGGACTAGAGTACTTGGAATTAGCGTCATCGAACCTTGTCCAAAATATCGTAATAAGAAAAATCCGAAAAAGAGCATATAGATACTAGAAATAAAACTATTAAAAAATGTTGTTATTCCAAGCATGACTGTAACGATAATCAACATCTTTTTAACACCAAACTTATCAATTGCTTTACCCATAAAAATAAGTAGAATACCACTTATTAAGGTTGCAATACTATATGCAGTAGAAATTAAAGTGCTTGAGTATCCAAACTCTTCAATATACACTTTAATGAATACGCTAATTGAATATGTTTGCCCAGGAGCACTTAAAAAGAATGTCATAGCACTTAATACAACGATAACCCATCCATAATAAAAGCCTTTATTTATCTTTAGTACGATTGCCTTCATGTATATCACTCCAAATCTATAACATTATAGCATAGTTTTATGAATAATTAACCTATAGTTTCAAATATTTATAAGATAGGATAAAAGAAGATAGGTAAGTGGCTGAATGCAATTTAAATATGGTGATTATAGAAATCATTTTATCTAAAATATAGAAATAGAGTAAAACAATAAACGAGTTTAGGACATTTGTCCTAAACTTTCCGCATATTCTGATATATAATGGAGTTATCATCAAAAAAAAGTAGAAGTAGGAGGTGCTCTCATGAAAACTGAAATGGATACAAATCTTGAATTCTTGTTAGAAAATGTATTAATCAACCACAGTATTGAAGAGTTAGATATTTTAACTTATAACAAAAGAGAATATATTATCTCCGAATCAGATCCAATACAGGAGATGTATTTCTTATTATCAGGAAAGATTAAAGTATATAAAGAATATGAAAATGGGAAAACCTTGTTACTACAATTTGTTGATGGATTATGTTCTATGGGAGACTTAGAATATATTATCGGTCTTACTCACGCAAGTGGATCGGTGAGCGCGGTAAACGAAGTCAAATTATTCAAGATAAGCTATGAAGAATTAGATAGAAGATATAAGACTTGTTATGAGTTTAGAGAGTATATGATTAAACACTTGAGTATGAGATTCTTATCAAGTCATAGTAAAACTGGATTGAATTTGATTTACTCAGTGGAAACAAGACTAGCAAGTTATATTTTATCAATGAATCATAAAACAACAAAAAACATTGTTATGTTAAAAAACTTACAAGAATTAAGTGATAACTTAGGAACATCATATAGACACTTACACAGAACACTAAAAGAATTATCAGATAATCAGATAATTAGAAAAGAAAAATATGAGATAACAATTATAGATATAAATAAATTAGAAAAATTAGCAAGAGGTAATATATATGAAGACTCTTACAAAGAAACTGAGCTTTAGGAATATGGGATATTTAATACTACCTGTAATAGCAGGGGTTGCAATTACGTTGCAATCAGCTTTTAGTGGAAAGATTAGTACAAAAGTAGGGTCATTAGAAACAGTTATATTAATTCATGCATTTGGATTGATAGTAGCGTTGTTAATTTATTTAATAAGTGGAGATCCAAACTTTAAGTTTGTTTCCAATATCAATTTGATGTCAGTAATGGCTGGAGCAATGGGAGTATTAATTATATTCTCTATCTCAAAGAGTTTCATATTAAATGGTGCGTTAATGACAATCATGATATCCGTAGTAGTTCAGTTGATTGTATCAAAGATAATCGATCATTATGGATTGTTCGGAGTGGATCAAGTACCAATAAACTTGTTTCAAGTATTATCACTGATCTTAATTGTTTCAGGAGTAGTAATGTTTCAATATAACCAATAGGAGGAAAGAAAATGAAAAAGATAATAGAATTATTAGCAAAAGAATTTAACAAAAGAAATTTAACTTGGGCAATAGGAGGATCATTCTTATTAAAGAGATATGGTATTAATATTGGCAGTGATGAATTAGATATTATGGTATCAATTGACTCAGTAGAAGAAGTAAACAAAGTAATGAATGACATCGCTTTGAAATTAGAAGTAGTAAATAGCGAGAATTATCAAACAGATTATTATTCTTGTTACCAAATTGAAAACCATACAATCAATATAATATGCAATCTAAAATGTGATTTTGAAGAATCATTTACTTATAGCTTTGATAAAGAGGATATAAACTCTATTGAAATAAGTAATAATGAAAAAATATATTTTAGTCATTTACTTGACTGGTATGTAATATATCAAGAAATTAACAGTAAAGAAACAATGGACTTGATTGAAAGATATTATCTGGACGGATCATTTCTAAATAACAATAGATTTTCAGACAAATTCGGAATGGAAGACATTCCACATGCAAAAGAAAGATATTTAAGTCTAAAAAAAAGGATTTACCAAGGTTAAGTTGGTTAAATCCTTTTTATATACTCTAATGTTTGTATTGATTATTATTGTATTCTAATATTTTATTCTCTTGCTTCCAAACCATCTAAGGTAACTATCCTTAGATTTCTTTTTAGATTTCTCATAATAATTAGACATAAAATTCCTACTTGCTTTATCAGAGTATTGAATCCACTTCTTAAAATATATGGGGATATAATGGATATACACCATGTTCTAATAGTTTTTATTATTATAATTATTTTCAAAGAGATGCTTGATTGTCTATCAGTAATATAAAGGAGATGACTTATATATATAGATAGTTATATGAAACAATTAGTTATGAACACTTTTTTCAGTAAATAATATAAAATCTGTGTTTTTAAGCTATATTCATAAAAAATACATAAGTTTGCACTATAATAGAGGTAGAAGCCCAAATTAAATAAAAAGAAAGAGGTACTTTATGAAATAATACTCTTGCCAAACTGAATTTTTAATGAGGTTAAAAATATATTCCATAAGTATAGTTAGCATCACCTAAAGATTTGATATCAGTTCATTTAAAATCATGAAGAAAATTGATAGTTCAAATCTCGTATAAATTAATTAAGAGAAGAAGAATGCAACTGAACATTGTCAATAAGTAATGAATATAATATGTTTTGTTCGTGTAAGAACATATCACAAAGCCGTATAATAGAATTTTATTTTTTTTATACAGTATATGTAAGATGATAAATATTAAGAATTGAAGCGACATTTTCACGTCGTCCTATAGGTTCTTTAAAATTGACAATACTATTTGCTCTTTTCTTACTGAATTAGGAAATATAAAATGAATAGTAAAAACTTGTAAATTTCCAACAAGTATGTTTGGAAGAATATAGAACAAAGAAATAAACCCACCATACTTTAAATTATATGTAAAGCCCTTAAATACAATGTTTAAAACAATTATCACAATAGAAATTACTAATTTCATTCCTATTATGGACAATAATTCCAAAAGTAAATAGGCATATATTTTTAGAAATGCAAAATGTATTAATTATATATAGTATTTTTTTAGAAAAAAACTTATGAACTTTTAAAGAAAAAAAGCATATATGGACTTGAAAAAAGAAAACAATATTGATATAATACAAATAAGTTAAGAATTTTTGACACCGGTTTTGCTCTTTATTGTCAGCATTTACTTGACTATTAGCTGTACGTATTGTATACTTGAAAAGAGGTGATGGATTGGAAGAAAGACTGTTATTAAGGTGATAAGAATGTTAAGGTAGTAACACTTTTTAATTAAGTGAAAAAAATAAAGAAAGAGGAGGAAAGGTGCTCTCTAAGAACACCTAAAAAAATTATGAAATTTAAAAGAATTGTTTTACTTTTAGTTCTAACGTTAATGTTAACTACGTTAGCAGCTTGTGCTGGTGAAGCTGGTGCAGTAGGTCCTGCTGGTCCTACAGGTGCTCAAGGTTCAACTGGGCCACAAGGTGCAACTGGTTTAACAGGAGCACAAGGTTCAACTGGTTTAACAGGTGCACAAGGTGTAACTGGATTAACTGGTAATGATGGTATGGACGGTACTAATGGTATCGATGGTATTAATGGTATTGATGGTATTGATGGCGCAATGGGCGTTGATGGTATTATGGGTGCTAATGGTGCAGCTGTGGAAATGCAAGTGGCTGAATCAGGAATGCTACAATGGAGAAACACTGGTGACTTAACTTGGAATGATTTAGTTGAAGTTATAACTCCTGCAGAAAACGAAGCACCTATAAATATATTAGGTAGCTGGGCAATATTAGACAATTTAGGAGAAACAATTGCAGATACTGATGTCTATCAATTTGTTACAGATGATGGTGTTTGGACTTTAGACGCGAATGTAGAATTATATAGTGTTGCAGGTGTTTTAGAGACTGCTTCAGGTGCAGAAGTTTCTGGTGCATTAGATAATGGTGACATTATTACAGGCGTAGTTGTTGTATTGGGTAAAATAACTGAATTGAGATTTGCTAGTGATAATACTGATGTTGAATCTAACGATGACGATGTTGTAGTAAACTGGTATGGAACTCCGAGTGCAATTACTGACTTTACTTTAGTTTATGGAACTACTGTTGAGGCTATGATTAGCGCATTAGATCCAACTGATGAAAGAACACAAACTCTTACATTAATGGATGAAGATGATGACGCTGTTACTACAGGCGTAGTTGATCATGATTATACAATTAAAATAATGGCAGAAGACCAAGATGCATATATGGTTTATACAATTGCCTTTGAAGATGATCCAAGTGATACTGCAATTGATTTCGTAGAAGACTTTGATGAAGTATTCTGGGTTGAATTTAACGGTCCTGAAGAAATGGTTGTTCGTCCTGGAACTGCACAAGCTGATTTATTAGCTGCATTCGAAGGCGATGCTGATTATGATGTTGAATTAGTAATTTCAAACTCTGAATTAGAAGATAAAGAAATAGAAGTTTTATCTAACGGAGATAAATTTGTGGTTACTGCAGCTGATGGAACTGAAAGACTTTATATAGTTATGGTTGATGAAAGTAACGATACTGCAATTGAATTTGATGAAGAAGAAGTTACTGGTGACGTTGAAGTTCCTTGGAACTTTGCTGCTGCTGATGTTGTAGCTCTTGTTACTTCATTAAATGGTGAAATTCAATCTTACGAATTACAAGTATGGGATGCAGAACTTGATACTCCTGCATTTGTAGCATATGCTGCAGATGATGAAATGATTCAAGATGGAACATATCAATTAGTAGTTACTGCTGAAGACGATACAGAAGCAATTTACGATTTCGCTATTCTTGATAGTGATAGTACTGATGTTGAAGTTGTTGCTGCTGCAATGTATCAAGTTACAGAATTAAGCAATGAAGACTTAACTGTTGCTGTTAGATTTGATTTAGATGCTTCTCAATTAGAAGCTGCTGTTGAAGCTGTTGATGGTTCTGTTATTTCTGATGTTGCAGTTTTAGATTCTGAAGATGGTTCAAGATCTGGTAGAGTATATACTGGTGACCAATTAGTTGTTACTTCAGAAGATGGAAACGAAGAAGCAATATATATCGTTATGGTTAATGATATATTAGAAGATACTGATCTTTATTTAAAAGCTACATTAGCTGTTATTGATGAATTAGATGGAGATGAACTTGTTTTATTCCCACAATGGGATGACGATGGAGATTATGAAGATACTGATGACGATGCTCTTTTATTAGAACTTGACTTCGTTAGAGCTGTACAAGAAACTGTATTCCTTTATGATGATGCTGTTGATGATCTTGTTGAATGGTCATCTAGTGATGGATTAGATGATTTAATAATTCGTGTATATGCTCAAGATTATGTTTGTGTAGCTATAGATGATGAAGAAGATTGTGACGATTATGAAGACTGGAATAATGATGAAGGAAACTTCGAAGATTATGAAGTTACTCTAAGTGCTTTAAGTGATGAAGATTCTGTTGAACTTATTGTTACTGAAGATGAAATGATTATTGAAGATTTAGGATCTTCTAGTATTGATGTTTATATGCATTGGACTAACGGTGACTTAGTAACTGAAGCTGAAATTTTAGCTGAACTTGACTTAGCACTTAATTTCCAAACTATAGAAGCCGAAGATGGAGATCTTGATGATGGAGATTATGTTATCACAATAATGTCTCAAGATGGTGACGAAGAAAAAGAATATGATGTAAATGTAATAGCATCAGATGATACTGATGTTACACTTGTTGATGAACCAGTTGTTATTGATGAAGTAGGTAGTACAATCGTTGTATTCCCACAATGGAACGACGATGGAGATTATGAAGCTACTGATGAAAATGACATAATAGACGATATTGATTTACTTCTTGCTCATCAAGATTATGCATTTATAGTATATGATGAAGATGATGAAGAACTTGTTGCATACGACGATGAAGGATTAGAATTCTTAATTATTCGTGTTTATGCTGAAGATTATGAAGATATCGGTGATGATATTGATGAAGATGATGGAAGCTTCGAAGATTATGAAGTAGAAGTTAATGATCTTTCTGAAGAAATTGATCTTGTAGAATCTGGTGTAGAAGATGCAATAGTATGGAGCTTAGATGGAACTACTCTTACTGTTGAATTCGGAACTACAGATGTTACTTTACTTGAAGCTCTTGACTTAGAAATGGACTTCCAAACTGCTGAATTGTTAGAAAATGACTTAGATACTGACAAAACAGGAACTCTAAGTAATTATAACTATTTAGTAATTACAGCTCAAGACGAAGAAACTGTCGAAGAATATGTAATTATGGTTGCTGCTGAAGTAGTAGTTGTCACACTTAGTACTGATACAACTGTTACATTCGTTGAAGAAGCTGGAGATGACGTAGCAGATCTATTAGCATCATTAGCAGATGTTACTGCTTATGATGATATGACTTTCGAAGTATTAACTTCTGAAGGATTAGCAAAAACTAGTGATGAATTATTTACATATGATGTACTAGTTGTTACTGCTGAAGATGGAACTACTACAGAAACTTATACAATAGATTAATTAATTGTCTCAATACCGAAATTAGATATTGAACAATAACAAACAAATTATAGGTAGTATATCGAAAGATATGCTGCCTATTTTTTTTAAGTAAATATTCTATTGAGATGGTTATAACTTTCTGATGTATCTTATTCTGGTATTGTGATAAATATATTTATCATGTACAGTGATTCAGTAAATATAATGAGTCTTTACATCGTTTTTTAAACTAGATACAATGTTCGTTCTTGTATTATACTTAACAAACTAATAATTCATTATTATGAATGCAATTATATGCAAAAAAAAATATCCGATTACTCGAATATTTTTTTAGTTGTGTTAATTAGCAATATCAATCTTGAATGATATCTATGATTTCTTGTTAGCCTTTTTCGGTTGCAGAAATTGGAATACAAGAAACTTTTTTTTAGTTATATCATCAAATTCCGATATCCTTAAACAAGAGATAAGTAGAACTGTAAAATCAATTAGAATTGTAAATGAAATTATTCATTTTTTTAACCTTTAAGTTTACTATCATGTTTTATCAATCGGTTAATTGCTATTCCGAGGGCCAACATACCATAAAATAATGGTGCAACACTCATAATTTGATCATTAAATATCCCAGTTACAAGGTAGGCTGTAACTCCAGCAAACATCCCTGCCCCAATGTATTCTTTAAATGTTAGGAAGGAACTATTGATAAACAGTTTGAAACTATCAAACAAATACATTCCAAATAGACTTAACATTGCAATAAGTGAGATAACACCAGTATTAATCCCCATCTGTATGTACATATTATGAGGTTTTTCAACTATTGTAGTTATTCCCCAATAATTGAGCTTTCCAACATAGTCATCTTGAGGATACGCAATTGCAAACATATCTGGGCCAGCTCCTATAACTATATATTTTTTTAATAGGGGTATACTTCTCGACCAAATGTATGCACGAGAAGAGAATAACGACCCATAACCTTCTAGAAACTCAATTTTATCTGGATCTGATGGAATAAATAGATCTCCAGACAATCCTTCAAATTTGAATCCATCAATTGTTAACCAAATATTGAACCGATGACTATATGCTTTAACACTATAATATGCGTTACTACTTCTTGTAAAAGTAAAATCCTGAAATGCCTCATCTACAAATGTAATGTTTTGTCCTGTTTTAATTACTTCTATTGGATCTCCTTCTAGTGTATAAAAATATAGCTCATTGTGAAAAAATTCAATACGTAAGTCCCGTTCTTCAGTTATTATTTCCAATGTATCATCATTAAAATTCATTTTCTCAATATAAACAGTATTACTAGATAATTCCTGCGCAATACCAATGTCTTTAGTGAAACTCAAATTCTGAATTTCGTTTAGAACACGTCCTCCAGACGCTACGTTTAACCCATATCCAACAATTATTAATACAACAAAGGGAATAATGATGTGTAATGGCTTGCGAATTACTTCTTTTCGAAATAGTATGGCAATTAGCAACAAAGCTGCAGCAATACCAAGTATTCCAGCTCTTGAGTTTGACCCAACTCCAGTAAATACCATTAATCCAACAAACAAAATACTTAAAACTGCATATATGATTTTCTTTTGATAGAAATATAATGCGAAACTTAGAGGAATCATTAATGCAGCAAAGCTCCCAACAAAGTTAGTATTATATAACGTTCCATACACTGCAAATTCTGCAAATCTAAACGTTAGAGTATCGGCTAGAGCATGAAGTTCCTTTGGTAAAATCAATAGTTTACCAAATTCAGTTTTAAAAATATCATGTCCAAAATACTGTCCTAAGCCAATAATACCAATAATAAGACCTACAAAAATAAATGATCCTATGATTGCTTTGATATGTTTTTCTTCACGGACTAAATTTATAATTGTAATTACAAACAATACATATCCTATTAAAACAAATACTCCCTGGAACATTTCGATGTAACCTCTTAATGCAACATCAGCGTCATCAGCAAAAATCGCTGAAATAATGACAAACAAAGTGTAAATGCCTAAAGGGATATAATACTTTGTTCTAATGAATTTTAGCTGTTTCATCCAATATAAAACTAATAAGATTAATCCACCTATATAAGAACCTGCGATAAAATACATTGCTTTATAATAATGGAAGAAGTCAATGTGAACTACTCCACCTAACCAATTAATTTTTTCAAGCCCATCTAATTCTATTAACTTCGCAAAAACTATTAAGGGAACTATGGCTATTATAAAAAGCACTGGCAATAGATAAAGATTGCTCAGTGATTTTTCAGGGTTTTTCATTTTACTTTTTCTAAATTTCTTGTATTGATTAGCCATAATATTACTCCTTTACTTATCAATCAAGTAAATCAAAAAACATTATTCTATAATATGATTCATTAACACCATTCTCAGCCACAACATACAAACGATCATATGTGTAAACTTCATCTTTAGATTTTTTAGAACCCTCGCTAGTAGTAATTCTATATTCTTGAGGACTATCATCTTCGGATGAGATATTATTCAATATATCTTCTTGTATTGCTCCTTCTAATACATAAACAGTGTCGTCTTCTATTTTTAAGATATTCGTATCTAATGACAAAACAATGGTATTTGAAGAACCTGTAATGATTGGATCAGGATCATCTTTTTGAATTACACTGTAAAACACTCCTACAAGAACTAGGACTAAAACTATTGCTGCAATTGCTACTAAAATCTTTTTCATCATGTTTTTCACCTCTATGTATTTTCACTATAGTTATTTTAACAAATAATTACATAATTGTCTATTGTTTCATGAAATTTATGAGATGTAGAGAAATTGTAAGATGTTGGTAAAGCTAGATAATTCAAGAGCACTTAATCCCTTGTTAGTCTTTACTCAATCATGGCATTTAATAATGAATCATCTTAAAGACAAATTGTATTAAGAATTGAATTACAGCACCGCTTATTATACAATTTAAACATTTGTTAAATATAATTATATTACAATTTAGTTTTTGTTTTTGCTTTCAAAAGTTTATACTATAGATGGGAGGTATTGTATGAAAAAAATATTGTTAATGATAATTATGTTTTCAATTTTATTAGTTTTAAGTAGTTGTGGTTATTTTAGAGAAAAATTATTAGAAGCTCCTGACGAAATGAAGATACCTGATGGCTCGTCAGTAGCGATATGCGTAGTAGATGGAGTAGAACATAAACATATATACCAGGGAGACGGAATATATCAATATTTCATAGATGAAGTAGAGCAAGGAGATTCAGAGATTGATAACATTCAAGAACAAGCTTATTTGCATGGAGAAAGCGTTGAAAATTATCTGATTGATGAGTATGGAATTGATGGATGCAGTATAGAAGATTTTATTGAAGAATAAGCTGGATTTTCCAGTTGATATTTTGACAAAAACTATGTATTGATGTTTAAAATTTAAACAAATAAAAAATGCGAAGGATACCTTTGACTTAATACAATAATTTATATATAATTATTCTATAGATTACTATAAAAGGAGACTAATATGAGAGTAGGAATAATTGGACCAATTGGTTCTGGAAAGTCAACATTATCGAAGAAATTATCAGATCACTACAAAGTTCCAATGGTTAACGAGCCAGTCGAAAACAATGAATTTTTACCTTTGTTTTACGAAGATAAAAAAACCTTTGCTTTACTAAGCCAAAATGCTTTTTATTCTTCATTATTTCTGTTAATGTGGAATTCAAAAGATCTTGAATCTTGTATCTTCGATTCAACATTATTTTCAAACTTAGTATTTACTGAATTATTACGATTAGAAGGAATCATGTCAGCATATGAAGTTGCCTTGACTTACGCTATCGCTGATGAACATTTAAAACGATTACCCGACGTTGATATACACCTTGTTTTAGTTCGTAGTGAAGAACAACTATTTACTAACGTTAAAAAACGCGGTAGAGACATGGAAAAGGACCAATATGATTATTTAAAATTCCATTATAAGAATTATTATGATGTGTTAGATAGAATATTTAAAAACTATCAAGTTCCAAAAGAAAAAATTCTCTATTTAGAGATAGAGGATATGTTTGTAGAAGAAGAATTCAAGAGAATTTGTAATACTATTGAAACATTCTATAACGAGCTTAAAAAATAGATAATGAATACCTTTTGAAATTGAAAAGGTATTTTTTACATTAATATATTATACTGTTGAAGGAGTGTACTTAAATGGATTATAAACTAAGTTTTGAAAACTATATACCAAAATGTGAACAAGAAAAACTTGATAAAAAAGCTATTCTTGAATTTATTGAAAGAAATGATGATTCTCTTGAAAGATCTAATCTTGTTGCCCATATAACTTCATCAGCTATTATTACGAATAAAGAAATGAACAAAGTTCTATTTGCTCATCATAATATTTATAATTCATGGGCATGGGTTGGCGGGCATAATGACTCTGATCCTGATTTACTACATGTAGCTTTGAAAGAAGCAAAAGAAGAGACAGGAATTGTAAACATAGAACAATATGATGGCGAAATTCTTTGCATTGATGTAATTTATGTTGAAAATCACATAAAAAACGGAGTGTATGTCCCAGATCATCTACATCTAAATGCAACGTTTCTTCTAGTTGGAGATGAAGATGACAATCTCATTGTAAAAGAAGACGAAAATAGCGGTGTTAGATGGTTTCTCATCTCTGAAGTCATGACTTATATTAACGAAGAAAGAATAAAAGCAGTATATCAAAAAGCCTTTAACGAAATGGAAAGATTGAGAAGTAAAAAAAGCCTTTAATTTTAAAGGTTTTTTTATTATCTAATCCATATCACTTTACTTTGCCTGACATAGTAATTATAATAAAAATACTATGCCAGGCATAATAATTTTTAAGGAGTGATTATTTTGGAAAGAAAGAGAATGAATGAAATAGTAAGACCAAGTGCGAAACCTTCAACATCAAAAGCGGTATTCCAGATAATGAATACGGTTATCCCATATTTTGGAATATTGGTAATTATGTATTTTATGCTAGTTAACAACGTAAATTATCTATTTGTTTTACCAGTTGCTGTAGTTGGAGCATTATTTTTAGTTCGGATATTTATATTTTTTCATGACTGTACACATAGCTCGTTTGTCAAATCAAAATTGACCATGAACATAATTGGACATATATTTGGAGTGCTGGTGTTTACTTCTTTTAATAAATGGAAGAACGATCATATAGCTCATCATCAGTCGGTTGGAAACATTGATAAAAGAGGAACAGGAGATGTATGGACAATGACAGTAGATGAATATAAAGAATCTTCATTTATCAAGAAAATGGGATATAGACTCTTTCGCAATCCTATTACTTTATTTGTTATAGGACCTACCTTTATTTTTTTAATTAAAGAAAGATTACCAATTAATATTAAAACTAAAAAAGAGTGGTTTAGTTTGATAATTACTAATGTATCAATCCTTGCTATTATTTTAACAGTTACCTTTACGATTGGATTCAAGTATTACTTGTTAATTCAATTGCCGATTATAGTAATCGCTGCAAGTCTAGGAGTATGGTTGTTCTTTGTACAACATCAATATGAGGATGTGTATTGGGAAGAAAGTAATAATTGGAATATTACCGAAGCTGCCTTAAGAGGGAGTAGTGTGTATAAATTACCTGCTGTTTTAAATTGGTTTACAGGTAGTATTGGATATCACAATATTCATCATTTAAATCCTCGAGTTCCAAATTATAACTTAAGAAAATTATTTAAGAAGAATAAGGTATTTCAAGAGTCTAAACAATTTAAGATTTTTCAAAGCTTCCAGCTTGCTAAATTGTTTTTGTATGACAAAGCTAATAAGAAATTAATATCACATCGAAATTATAAAAAATTATATCGTTAGAAGGACAATTGTCCTTCTTTTTTAATAGATTTAATAAATATAAAACTTCTTTTTCATATTATATATAATATCTATATAAATATTAAAATAAAATTTTTAAAGAAAAACATTGGCCATAACTTTTGCAACTGTTATAATGTAGTTAAAGCAAATACAAAATTATCTATTTTTTAGAAGGAGATTGATACAATGAAGCAATACGACATTGAGCATTTACGCACCATTGCAGTTGTAGGAAATCCCGGTTCTGGGAAGACCTCTTTTATGGAATCAGTATTACATGTTACTGGAACAAAAAGCAAAAAAGGAACTATTGAAGGGAAAGACACAACTTCTGATTATCTGACAGAAGAAAAAGAACACCAATCTTCGATATCTACTAGTTTAATCCCTGTTGAACATGAGGGATACAAACTGAATTTCTTAGATACTCCAGGAAGTAGAGAACTAGTTAATGAAGTTCATCAAGCACTATCAGTAGTAAAAGGTGCAGTAGTTTTAATTGATGGAAGTAAAGGTATTGATATAGGAACTGAACTTGTGTTAGATGATGTTTCTGAAAGAAATATTCCAACAATTATTTTTGTTAATAAAATGGACAAAGAAAATATAAAATTCGATGAACTTATCGCAGATCTTCAAGTATCTCTTGAAAACAAAGCAGTTCCATTTTTATGGCCGGTTGTTGAAGCAAACGATTTTAAAGGATATATTAATTTGATTGATATGAAAGCGGTTGTACTTGAAGGTACTAAGCTTGTAGAAAAAGATATTCCTGAGAACCTTATTGAAAGAGTTACAGAATTAAGAGAAAGCATCGTAGAAGCAGTAGCTATGTCTAGTGAAGAGTTACTTGAAAAACATTTTGGTGGAGAAGAGTTATCTTATGAAGAAATTTGTGTAGGACTTCGTAAAGGTGTAATATCTGGAGAACTAAAACCAGTTGTTATTGGTTCTGTATTGAAAGATATTGGAGTTAGAGATTTACTTGAAATGATTGACAAATTTATGCCTGCTCCAAATGATCTTAAACCTAAACTAGGAAAAGACCCAAAAACGGGTGAGGTTATTCAACGTAAAACAACAAGTGAAGAGCCTTTTTCAGCTTATGTATTTAAAACTAATATTGATCCATTCATTGGAACAATAAACTTTATAAAAGTATTTTCTGGAGAACTTGTTAGTGGACAAAAAGTAATTATAGCTAATAATGATACTTCAGTAAAAATTGGATCAATTTCAATTTTAAGAGGAAAAGAACAAATCGATGTAGATGTTCTTCGTGCTGGAGATGTTGGTGTTGTAATTAAAATAGAAGAAATGTACACAGGATGTACTATTTCTGATTTAAAACATCCAATCGTTATTGAAGGACCTGCAATTCCAAAGGCAACAATTTATGTTGCAATCCATCCAAAAAATAAAAAAGATGAAGACAAAATTTCAAGTGCACTTCATCGTTTAACTGTTGAAGATCCTTCTTTTGAATATAAAAGAAATCGTGAAACTGCTCAACTATTAATTGGGGGACAAGGTATGACTCACATCAAATATATGTTAGAAAAACTTAAAAACATGTTTGGTGTTGAAGTTGAAAACATGGATCAAAAAATTGTTTATCGTGAAAGTATAAAATTAAAAGTAGAAGCTGAAGGACGCCATAAGAAACAGTCTGGTGGTTCTGGACAATTTGGTGTTGTTAAAATGCGCTTTGAACCAATTGATCCTAATGTAAGTGAATTTGAATTCAGTGAAGAAGTTCATGGTGGAAGTGTACCAAGAGCTTATTTTCCTGCAGTAGAAAAAGGATTAATCGAACATTTCGTAAGTGGACCACTTGCAGGATTCCCTGTAATAGGTGTTAAAGCTACATTATTTGATGGTTCTTATCATGCAGTAGATTCAAACGAACTATCATTTAAACTGGCAGCTGCACTTGCCTTTAAAAATGCTTGTAAAACATGTAAACCAATCATGCTTGAACCAATCCTAAAACTTGAAATTATCATCAAAGACAGTTATGTTGGAGATGTAATGGGAGACGTTACTAAGCGCCGTGGAAAAGTTATTGGAATGAATCCAATGTATGGTGGAAAACAAAAAATAATCGCAGAAGTACCAGAAGCAGAAGTTGTTAGTTACACAATTGACTTAATGGCAATGACACAAGGTACTGGAGTCTTCCAACGTGAGTTCTTACGTTATGAAGAATTACCAGATTATTTGACTGAAAAGTTAGTTAGTTCTCTTAACGAATAATGAAAATAGATAGACAAAAATTGTCTATCTATTTCTTTATTGAACATGATATAATTATGAAAGAACAGTATATTAATATATTAAGTTAGAAAGAAGTATGGTGTGAAGATATGTTTAGAGAAATGAGAAGAATTAAAAACAAAATGAGTGACGCTGATGCATTGCAATTATTAGTTGATGGTGAGCATGGTACGTTAGGTACAATATCGGCAAACGGATTTCCATACACTGTAATTGTTAATTATGTAGTATATAATGATAAAATTTACTTTCATAGTGCAAAAGATGGACATAAAATTGATAATATAAATTCTAATACAAAAGTCTCATTTTCAGTTGTAGGTGAATTTGAGGTAATCAAAAGTACATTCACGACAAAATATAGGAGTGTTACGCTATTTGGGAATGCAAAAGTTATATCAAATAATAAGACTATATTATACGAATTTATAAAGAAATATTCAGATGGATTTCTATCTGAAGGTGAAAAATATATTGAGGAATCTTCTGATATTCCAGTATTAGTTGAAATAGAAATATTACACATTACAGGTAAAGAAAGAGTATAAGTGTAAGTGAGGAAATACAATTAAGATCTTATACAGAAATTACTAAATGGATTCAAGAAAGCAACTCTTTGGTTTTCTTTTTTGAAGCTTTTGATGAACCTTGGAAAGGTGGAGAAAATTCAAATGAACCTGAAAAAAACTGGGGATTATTTAAAATTGATAGAAAACCAAAAAAGATAAATTTAAAAATTTAAAATTGCAACATTTAAAGAAAAGAGTTATTATATATAGAGATATATAAATGTTTTTTTAAGAAAAATATATTAAAATAATATACATATGAGAGGATGAAGTGTTATGAAGAAGTTTATTGTTTTATTGTTAGTAGGTATTAGTTTTATTCTTGTAGCTTGTTCACCGAGTAATGTTACTGTTACTTTTGATAGTGATGGTGGAGGAACTGTAGCTAGTCAAGAATTTGTTGAAGGGAGTAAAGTTGTTGAACCAGATGCACTTACAAAAGATGGATTTAATTTTGTGCATTGGTATTCAAATGATAGTGCTGTAGCTTTTGATTTTAATACAGAAGTTAATAGTGATATTGAATTAAAAGCATTTTGGACTGAAAAAGAAGTATTCACTGTTTCATTTGATTCAGATGGTGGACCTGATGTTTCACAACAAAATGTAATTGAAGATGGAATAGCTTTACAACCTGAATTAATTGAAAAAGATGCTTATGATTTTGTTTATTGGTATGGTGAATCTTCTCTAACGGAGTATGATTTTAGTACACCAATAACTCAAGACGTAGAGTTTACTGCTTTATGGCAGGAAAAAATAATATATGAAGTAGCTTTTGATTCTACAATCGGAAGTGCTGTTTCAAGTGTAGATGTATATGAGGGTGGAATACTTGCTTTACCAAATGCTCCAGTAGAAGATACTCATGTCTTTATATATTGGTACTTAAGTGACGATTCAGTTGAGTTTGATCTTAGTACTCCAATAAATGAAAACATAACACTTACTGCTTTATGGCAAGAAAAAGTTGTATATGTGGTTGGATTTGAAGTTGCGGATGGAACTATTGTTTTACCACAACTAGTAATGGATGGTAATTTAGCAACTGTTGTAGATGAACCTGAGAATCATGGGTACTCATTTGTAAGATGGTATGAAACTGATGATACTGTTCCATTTGATTTTACAACACCTATTACAGGTAATGTTTTACTTACCGCTCTTTGGAGCGCATTGCCTACTTTTGAAGTAATATTTGATAGTCTTGATGGTTCTATTGTTGAAGCGCAGACTGTAATTATAAATGATCCGGCTATTGAACCTGATCAACCAAGCAAATATGGGTATAGTTTTTCTCATTGGTATATAACTGATGATACTATAGTATATGATTTTGCAACTGCAGTTGATGAAGATGTTACTTTAACTGCTAGTTGGGTTTTGTTAGATGTTTATGACGTTAACTTTAATACTCAAGGTGGATCTTCGGTTTCTGATCAAGATGTAGTTGAAAACGATGCAGCAGAACTCCCAGCTGAACCTACAAAAAGTGGAGAAAACTTTATATTCTGGTATGAATCTGATTCTGAAACTCCTTATGATATGAATACTCCAATTAACGAGGATAAAACTTTATATGCAAGATGGGGTACAAGAGCAGAAAAAGAAGTTGCTGAAGATATTGATGCTTATAGCGCAGCTTTATATGCGTCTGAAAACTTATTATTTACTCCTGTTAGAGGGACAGAAAATAGCTCTTCAATGATTTTCTATTCAGATAGTATATTTATTTCTAAAGGAGGAGTTGTTTTACCTTTACCTAATGAATTTGAAGAAGGTACAACAGGGGCTTGGAGAGTTAGATTCTCTCTGAATGGAATTACATTCTATAAAACATTCAATATTCCTTTAAATTATATTGATAAAGTTGTGATTGCTGATAAAAGAACGTTACCTTTCGAGAACTTAACAACTGAATATGACGTTTTAAATTCAGAAATTTCATTATATTTTGAACAAGATGGAAATGTTCCTTATGTAAATTTAGAAGATTTCTTTATGTTATTGGAAGGATTTATTGATCCAGAGATACCAATTACATTTACACAAGGTAGTGATACATTAGAAGTTTACTACCAATACTATGATGAAGATGAAGATATAATGTATGATTTAAGATTAAATATAGATGCGACTGAGAATACCATTTCTACAAATGATCCAGGATTTTATTGGGCATATATTTATTCAACAGAAACTAATTATGGACGTCATATTGAATATATCCAAGATCATCCAAATGAATCATATGAAGAAGGTACTGATGTAATATATGATTTAGACGATTTCAATATGGATATTGTAGTATATCAAGGGCAGATTTTACTTCCTTACTATATGACAAATCAATTGTTTGCTGGAAGTGCATATTACAACGTGTATTACAATCACGATGGGTTATTTGGTATTTATTCTTTACCAAGCGCAGGAAGTAAGGAATTTAGTGCAATACATCAAAGCACGATGAATAACGAAGATATCCCTGTAGATGTTTTACTTCATACTTTTGATATGTTAGCATTTGATTTAGATAATTTATATGGATTAAAAGATATTATGGAAGTTGATACATATTATGATTTATTATATTCATTGATAGATGATTTATTAGTTACAGATGCTGAAGATTTTGATGTAGCTATTAGAGATCTTTTATTAAAAGAATTAGATGAACCACATACATCATATGGGTATCACTCTTATTATAATAATGCTAGATACTCTGGACCACCTACAAACAGTTTAAGTGTATATGGTGAAAGATTTACTCAATGGTATTACGATGGGTTAGTTGCTACTGACAACGCGATAGAAGATAAATGGGGAACAGACCCAAGTGGTGGTTGGAATGTAGCGATAAGACCAGATTATTGGTTCTTAAATCCTGAAACTGTTATGTTATCATTAGATGGTTTTTCAACTGCAGATATTGAGGAAAGTAGTGCACATGATAGCTTGATAGCTGAAAGCATGTTAGAAGTATCATCAATAGATAGTATATTACCTGTGATAGAACAAGGTGATAAATTCTTCTACTATAATAACTCATCAGAAACAAACCAAATATTAGATATCTTGGTTAAAGGTGTGAATGAATCATATGTAGATACTTATACTGCTTCACTAATTGCTGCAGGGTATGAGTTAGTAGAAGATGAACAAAATTCAGAACCAGGAAAACAAGATGGGTACTATTCATTAACTGTAAGTAATGGAATAGACGATGGTGAATATATGTTGGTTGTTCATTATGATGTTGAATTCTCACTATTACATGTTGGAATAGCCAATAAGATACCATCTGAATATTCAAGTGCTTGGTTAGTTCTTAAAGAAGTAAGATCATTAATAGATGCAGATAGTGCTGTTTATTTAGAATTCATGCTTCAAGAAATAGAAGAAACGAATCCTGGGATTACAGATATCATTTTAGACATCTCTTGGAATACAGGGGGAAATGTTGGCGCTTTATACCGTGTTTTAGGATTTATTACAGATGACCCATTTGAAGTTACTTCAATGGATCGTGAAACGGGTAGTGCATCAACTAGTTATGTAGACATAGTTGGAATACCTGATTACTCACATTTGAATTGGACTTTACTTACTACTCCAACTTCATTTAGTGCCGCTAACTCTTTAGCAAATATCTTTAAAGCTAATGATTTAGGTGATGTTATTGGGGTGAAAACAGGCGGAGGTGCTTGTTCAATTACACCTATCTTATTACCTAATGGTACTGCATTTACTACAAGCAGTAATAACATAAGTGCATATAGAACTGGAACAGGGACAGTAGAAGACCCATATCTGTATCATAATGTTGAATTTGGTATTTCACCTGACTTTGAAATTGATATTGATGATATTTTCAGCATCACAGTACTACTTGAAATCATTAACGGAAACGACTAAAAGCTTGATACTTGGGTGTTTATAAGAATTGATGCAATTCCAAGTTATGAAAATGTTTACAAGGATAATTGTTAATCAATGATTGATTTTTAATAATTATGCTGTTATAATAAATGTAATCAAAAAACTAAAAAAAAGGAGAGAAAAATTTATGAAAAAAGTTTTATCATTATTCGTTGCCTTATTATTAGTATTTGCACTAACTGCATGTACAGATGATACTGCATTGTTAGACTTAACTGATACTGTAGATGCTTTACAAACTCAGTTAAATGCAAGTGACGTAAGCATTGAAGATTTAGAAGCTGCTAAAGATGCGTTGCAATTAGAAGTTAACGCTTTAACAGCTGATTTAGAAGCTGCTAAAACAGGTAACACAGAATTAGATGCAGATATTACAGCATTACAAGGAGATTTAGATGCAGCTCAATTGCTACTATCTACTTCAATTACTGCTTTATCTGGACAATTAGCTGATGTTACTGCTGCATTTGGGGTTCAACTAGCTGCTGTAGCTGAACAATTCCAACTTGCACTTGATGAATCAAATCAAAATTTGCAAGATCTTCAAGATAATTTAGACGCTTCAAATCAACAAATTGAAGATTTATTGAATGATTTGGCTGTATTTGAATTACCAATTATCTATGGTATTGAAGCTTATGAACAAAACGTTTTTGAAACGTTAGATTATAAATTAAATGCTTTTGATATCAAAGAAGGTAACCTTACTAGTTCAATAGTAATGGTATCTGAAGGTAGTTTCGATCAACCAGGAGAATATCCTGTTTATTTCGAAGTAACAGATAGCGAAGGTTTCGTTGGTCAGTTTACTGTTTATGTAAGTGTAGGTATTGATGATGTTTATCCTGCAAATTACTTAAGTGGAGTAGATTTATCTAAATTAGATGCTGACAATAAAGGTATCTTATTTGCTGCTGCTGAAAGCTATTTACTTGAAAACGTATATGCCGGAGTTCCACTATATACTAGTGCAAACCGTATATTATATTCTGACCGTGTATCATTATACTCGCCTGAATATAATGGTGTTATGGGATTCGGTGTTGCTTTCTCTACATTAACTACTGATGATTCAACAGTATTCATGAATGGATCAGAATATGGTAATGTTGGGGAATTTACTTGGCGTTCATCATTTGAATCTGACCCTACTTCATTAAACCCTTGGACAGCAGATGATTCATCATCTTCTGACTATATCGAATTTTTTACTGGTAGTTTATATACATTCTACTTTGACGCTCCTAAAACTGGTTATGTAATTGATCCTGATTTAGCAAGTGCTGACCCGATTCCAATGGATGCTGTAGTGGAAAATGGTAGAACATATGCCAAAGTATGGCAAATACCTGTAAGAGAAGATTTAGTATGGACATATCATGAAGATATTGATACTTCAGCGTTCCCTGCTGGACATGAAATATTAGATGCTGAAGACTACTTATGGACATGGAAATACGCTTTAGATAATACATGGTTCAGAGCTATTTCTGGTGGTGGAGACTTCATTACTGGTGGTATCAAAAATGCTGCTGAATATGTAGCTGGAGACGTTGCTTGGGAAGACGTTGGAATGGACCTTGTTGATGGTAATATCCAATTAACTTATAAAACAGAAAAAACAATGTTTAACATTAAATACCAATTAGCTGGTTCTTGGACTCCTATCAACGAAGATTTATATATGTCATTAACACCTACAGAAGCAACTTCTACTTACGGGACATCTCCTGAAACAGTAGCTGCAAGTGGTGTTTATATATTTGAAACTTTCACTAGTGGACAATACATGTATTTTGCTAAAAATGATAGCCATCCACATGCTGATTTATATCACTATACTGGAAGACAATTCAGACAAATTAGTTCTTCTGAAACAATATTTGCTGAGTTCTTAGAAGAAAGATTAGAATCTTCTTCTATACCTTCTACTGAAATTGATAATTATTTAACAGATCCACGTATTAAAGTATCTCCTGATGCTACAACATGGAGACTGATGATTAATGCATTCGGAACTGAAGAAAAAAGAGATGAATATATCTTACAATATCCAGAATTTGGATTAGTTGAAGACTTTGTACCAGAACCAATCTTACAATATACTGAAATGAGACAAGCATTATACTTCGGATTTGACAGATATCATAATGCTGTTGAAGTAGTTAAAACATATTTACCTGCATTTACATACTTCACTTCAACATATTTCTTAGACGCTGAGTCTGGAATTGGAGTTCGTGGTACTGATGCTGGGGCTGCTATAGTTACAGACTTTGGTGGAGACACTTATGGATATGTACCTGATGCTGCTGTTGCTTTCTTCAAATCAGCTGTACAAAAAGGTATAGATGATGGATTCTATGAAGTTGGTACTGTAACAAATTATACAGTTATTGAATTAGGACTTACTTGGGCTTCAAGTGGTAACACTAATGCACAAGCTTTAGTTGCTGTTCTAGAACAAGGATATGAAGAGTTATTAGTCGACGATGAAAACTTTGTAACAATAGATATCGTTGTTACTGATGTTGATTTCCCTACAAACTATTATAACTTTATGATGGTTGCAAATACTGACTTAGGTATTGGTGGTATTAGTGGATCATTATTGGATGCACCTTCATTCTTAGACGTATTCAATGACGACAACAAAGGTGGATTTACATTAAACTGGGGTATTGATACTCATAGTGTTAACATTCCTGTAGTTTATTTTAACAATAACATTGGCGAAACAGTAAGTGAATTTTGGTCTTATAACGCTTTAGTTGCTGCTCTTAACGGTAATGTATACATCCGTGGTGGTGTAGAACAATCTGTCTTTAAAGACTTAGATGCATTACTTGAAGCTTATGTTGATATAGCTGGATCAGAAATTTCTTCATCAACTGATGGTTCTGATTTAGCTCAATATGTACTTGGTCAAACTGTTGAAGAAATGGCTATTGCTGAAGGATTTGATGCAGTTTATGCTAAAATCATAGTAACTGCTGATGATGCAAATATATTATTCGTAGTTTCTGAAACAGATGGTGGATTTGAACTTATTGCTCAACATTCATTATTTACAGACGCTAAATCAGCTATTGAATCACATTCTGGTTATCCTTTAACTGGGTTAGAACTTATGACAGATGCTGATGTAGCAGCAAATGAATATTTAACTGGATTAGGTGCTGGATATACAACAATTGCCGAATGGGCAATAGATACTGGCGCTCCTGTTGAATTCACTCAACTTTATGCAACAGACTTTGGTTGGGATGACGCTTATGTAGTATTATTTATTGATGGTTACTACATTGGATGGGCATGGTTATAATATTTAACCAATAACCAATAATCATATTTTCAAAAGTTAATAAAAATAATAACCTATTACTAGTGTTCTATAACGAATATGGTAATAGGTTTTATTTTGCAATATTTTATTGATATAATTTATTTTGCAATACTTATAATCAATGTAATAATATAATAAAAAAACATGCTGATTAGGTATTTAACTTATGTATAAGGAATATCCACATAATGGCTAACTTAAAGAATTAAAAGGATGTTGATTAGTTTGTAAAAAATATAAAATACATTATTGTATTTAGCTGTTAAATATAGTATAATGAAGTGATAAAAATTTTAAAGTGAGGATGACATTATGAGAAGCTATATTATTCAGAGAATTTTGTGGATATTCGTAATTCTTTTTTCAACTCTAACTATTACATTTGTATTGTTGAAATCTGCACCAGAATATCCGCCAGCGAAAACCGAAGACAAAGACGTATGGCTGGAGCAACAAGTTTCCAGTGGTTATTATTTAAGAGAGTATTATGCCATAGCTAGTGAAGACGACATGGCTGAAGTAGCCAGAATTAAAATTGAATATGTAGATCGAATAAATAAAACTGTATTTATTGTGAATCCAATTCAGGATTCATCAACAATTAAAGTTTTTTATCGTGTACCTATTTATGAACAATATTTTAAGTGGGGATTTAATGTTCTTACTGAATGGGATTGGGGATTGTCAACTCGTATTCGAGCAAATACTCCTGCATTCACTATCATTGCGGAACGAATCCCACTAACGCTTTCATTGAATATCTTTATTTTAATATTCTATATACCATTAGGATTTTTATTTGGTATTATAGCAGCGTTAAAAAAAGACACAATAGTAGACAACATAATGCAAATTTCCATTATGTTCTTTTTGTCGCTACCAGCTTTAGTATTTATTTTGTTATTGATTATACTTTTTAGTTATCAGATGGATAATTTTTTACCATCCTTATTCCCATTAATTGGTATTGAATCAAACTGGGAAGTTGCGAAAGGATTTATTATTCCAGTAGTTGCTGCAGGAATGCCTGCAGTTGCAGGATTTACTAGATTGCTTCGTGCAGAATTATCTGAAGTTTTGACTAGTGAGTTCGTATTGCTTGCAAAAACGAAAGGATTAAGTCATCAACAAGCTGTACTAAGACATGCTATTCGTAACTCTTTAGTACCGATGATTCCAATAATCATAGGATCTTTTGCTGGGTTATTGAGTGGGTCATTTATCCTTGAGAGAGTTTATGGAATACCAGGAGTTGGATTAGTTACTCTAAGAGCGCTAACAAAAAGTGCATATGATTATAATGTTCTTATGAGTTCAAGTGCTTTTTATGGTGTTATTTCCTTAGTTACAATACTTATTGTGGATTTATCATATGGATTAATTGATCCTCGAATTAGAATGGGGGCTAAAAGATAATGGAAAACTATCCTAAAGATTATTTTAAATTAGTTAATACTGATGAAGACAGAATATTAGACAAATCTTTAAAGACGAAACAATTATCATATTTCCAAGATGCAATGCTTAGATTCGGGAAAAATAAGTATAATCTTATTGCTTCATTTATACTGTTATTCTTAATTGCAATGGCAATTATCGTACCTATAATTACTCCTGAATACTTATATACTGAAGTAAATTCTGAAATAAGCTTATTGCCACCAAGAGTGCCAGTACTATCTGAATTCGGCATTTTTGATGGAACAAAATCCTTTAAGAACATGCAAGTAGATGAAACAACTATTTCCGAAGAAACAGGATTAGGATATCCTACAGAAGGAGTAAATGTTGAATATATTGACATGAATACATTGAAAAATGAAATACAAATTGGAACAGTCGTTGATCCTTCTTTTAAAGGTGGAACAAACGAACTTACAATTGCAACTGGAAAATATGCTCATGTAATTACAACAAGAGACTTGATTCCAGTTAGTATTGGGCAAAGCATATATATTGATGTAAATGACTTATCAGGCGGTAAATTAGAGGTTTATTTAGTAAAATCTAATGCTACAGTTACTGAAACAAGAGTAGATATTGTAACTGAAGAATCTTTTGAAGTAACTAGAATGCTTACTCAGGTAGGTGATATAGATGTTTCATGGGGTGATGTTCGATATATGAGCTATCTTGGTTCTATCGATAGCATTGGTATGAATTCTATATTATTAGAAAGTTCTGGATATGGACTGCTTGCTTTTAGATATGTAATAGATAGTCCTGCTTCAGGCAGTACAGAGTTTATTTCTTTAAATTCAATCTATACAACTAATGGAGATCAAGATGCTGATAAAGTTAAAGACTATAGTGGGTATGAGTTAAGTGCATTTTCACAAGTATCTTTAGATGCTGCTATAGAAAATGGAAATTATACTAGGCTGAACGCTGAAAGACTTGTTGCAAGTTACGTATACGATTCATATTCTGCATTATTTGATGACAAAGCTGCCAGAATTGGTGGAGTTGAGTATGATAGAATCCTTTCTGAAAATGAAGGAATGGAAGATTCTATTAAAATTAAAACAACAGATGATCATGCGTGGACATTTGCAGAGGGATTTCCTATTACAGAAGTATTGGGATATACAGAGCGAGTTGTAACAATTGATGGTGTTGAACAAGTATTTAGAACTTATGATGTAATGCAAGATGGTAAATATGCACTTGGCTTTGATGAAATACCATATTTCGTTTTTGGTACTGATGTTGGAGGTAAAGACTTATTTAGTTTAATATGGTTAGGATTAAGAACATCATTATTATTAGGATTCTTAGCTGCTATAACAAATACATTCTTTGGAATTATTTGGGGTTCTATTTCAGGATATTATGGTGGACAAACAGACATATTGATGCAACGATTTACAGATATTTGGGGTAGTTTTCCTCAAATCACAATGATCTCGATTATAACCGTTATTATTGGTCCCGGATTCTTAGCACTATATATATTCATGGTATATGACGGCTGGATTCAAGTAGCATATGTTACTCGACTTCAATTCTATCGTTATCGTGGTAGAGAGTACGTACTAGCTGCTAGAACAATGGGCGCATCTGATAAAAGAATCATCTTCAAACATATTTTACCGAATGCTCTTGGTACTATTGTAACAAGAGTTATCTTGAGTATTCCTTTAGTTATATTCTTAGAAGTAAACTTATCCTATCTAGGATTTGGTATTGGTAATGGACAAAAATTGAGCATAGGTCCTTTTGAATTAACAGGTACATCAATTGGAGTTATATTAAATGATGGACAAACACAAATATTAGCTGGGAACCTTTGGTTAATTATATACCCTACAATCATTGTTTCCGTTTTGATGATTACCTTCAATATGTTTGGTAACGCATTACGTGATGCTCTAAATCCACAATTGCGAGGTAATTAATAATGAATAAAGAAAAAGTATTAGAAGTAAATGGACTAAAAGTATCATTCAGAACTCCTAACGGTTTAGTTCGAGCAGTTCGTGACGTATCATTTGATTTATACAAAGGTGAGACATTAGCGATTGTTGGAGAAAGCGGTAGTGGTAAATCTGTAACAAACCGTGCTATTATGGGTATATTAGCAGGAAATGGAATTATTGATGGTGGAAAAATAAGTTATGCAAACCAGGACTTAACAAAATTGTCAGAAGCAAACTTCCATAAGATTCGCGGAAATAAAATTGGTATGATCTTCCAAGATCCATTATCAAGTTTAAATCCAACGATGAAGATTGGGAAGCAAATTACTGAAGCAATGCTTGTAAATGGTGATAGAATTAAAAATCGCATGTTAGATATTTATCATCATGAATTTCATAACTACTTAAACGTTGTGGAAGAAATTAAAATCCTTAAAAAACAAATTGATATGTTCTCATATGAAGTTAAAGTTGAAGAGGATTTAACAAAAAAAGAGAAAAAAGAGAAAATAGCAGAAATAAAAAGAAGTCATAAGGCACAAATTGCTGAATTAAAAAAAACTTTGGACCCACTTAAAAAGAATTACTTAAATAAAAGAAAAGAAGCAAAAGAGATTGTTGGTAAAGAAGTTATAGTAGTTAAAGCTGAAAGAGACAAAGTTCTTAAAGATTTAAGAGTAGAACTGAATGCTTTTAAGGCAACTGTAAAATCTGCAACTGACAATGAAAAAGAAAGCCTTAAAGAAGAACTTCAAAAGAAGATTGATCACTTAGATGATCAAATAGAACAATATAAACGTAGATTTAGAGTTACTAAGAAAGAAGCATATGATCGTGCTATAGGCATAATGACTGAAGTTGGAATAGGAGAAGCAGAAAAAAGATTTAATCAATATTCTTTCCAATTTTCTGGAGGTATGCGTCAACGTATAGTTATTGCAACTGCAATAATAGCTGATCCTGAGTTATTAATATGTGATGAACCAACAACTGCCCTTGATGTTACAATCCAAGGTCAAATCTTGAATTTAATTAAAAAAATCAAAAGAGAACGTGACTTATCAGTAATCTTTATTACACATGATTTAGGTGTAGTAGCAAACATCGCCGATAGAGTTGCAGTTATGTATGCTGGTAAAATTGTTGAATATGGAACATCTGAAGAGATTTTCTATAATCCAAAACATCCTTACACTTGGGCATTATTAGCAAGTGTACCAGACCTAGATACTACTGAAAGATTAATATCAATACCAGGGACTCCTCCTGATATGCTATTCCCACCAAAAGGAGATGCATTTGCTGATAGAAATAAATATGTATTAGAAATTGATTTTCATGAGCATCCACCTTACTTCAAAGTGAGTGATACTCATTATGCAGCAACATGGCTTCTTCATCCAGATGCACCAAAAGTTGAAATGCCTAAAATTGTCCGAGATAGAGTTGCAAAATATCAAAGCCAAGATAAGGTTAAAAAGGTGAAAACAAATGGATAGAAATAAAGAAGAAATATTAAGAGTAGAAAATCTTAAACATTATTTTACGTCTGGACACGGGAAAAATAGAATTGTTGTACCTGCAGTGGATGATATATCTTTCACAATTAATAAAGGTGAAGTATTTTCATTAGTTGGAGAATCTGGTTGTGGTAAAACAACTACAGGTAGAGCTATTATTAAATTGTATAATGCTACTGGTGGAAATGTTTATTTCCACGGGCAAAGAATTATTGCAGATGCAAAAGCAGCAAAAAAGCTGTATAAAAAAGGAGAAATTTCTAAAGAAGAAAAACTTCAAGCAAAATATGATAAAAAGTTTGAAAAAATAGTTACTCCTGAAATGAAGAGACAGGCTAAAGCAATTGATGAAAATTCTCCTTTAGTACTTGAAGCAATAGAAAAATATCTTGAAGAAATTAGCGAGACAGAAAAACATATTGATGCAGTGACTAAGGAAAAAAGTGATTTAGTTGGTAAAATAGCTAGTGATAAAGGCAATAAAGACCTAAAAAAAGAATTATCAACACTTAATTCTACATTGAGAAATTTAGGTAGAAGAATTAAACTTAATAAAATGAGAATTAGAAAAGGTAAAAAAGTACAAAAAAGACTTATTTTAGATAAAAACAAGGATCTTATGAGAAGAATGCAAATGATTTTCCAAGATCCAATAGCATCTTTAAATCCTCGTATGACTGTAAAAGAAATTGTTGCAGAAGGATTACGTATTAAAGGAGAAAAAGATGAAGTTGAAATTGATAGACGAGTAAAAGACGCTTTAAATATCGTTGGTTTATTACCTGAGCATGCAGGAAGATATCCTCATGAGTTCTCAGGTGGACAAAGACAACGTATTGGTATAGCAAGATCACTCGTTTCTGATCCGTCATTTATCATTGCAGATGAACCAATCAGTGCATTAGATGTATCGATTAGAGCACAAGTTATTAACTTGTTAAACGACTTAAGAGAGAATTTTGGAGTTACAATATTCTTTATTGCACATGACTTGTCTGTCGTAAAATACTTTAGTGATCGTGTTGCAGTTATGTATTATGGAAAAATAGTTGAAATGGGAGATAAGGATAAAATATTTGATCACACACTTCATCCTTATACCTTATCTTTGATTGATTCTATTCCACATCCTGACCCTATTTACGAGCAAAAACGTGGGGATATCATGAGATATTATCCACATTTAGTTCATGATTATTCAAAAGAACAACCTACATTAAAAGAAGTTGAACCTGATCATTTTGTGTTATGTAATACAGAGGAGTTTAAAAAATATAAGGCTCAAGTAGAATCGAACATAAAATAATGTATTATAAGAGATTTTTCACTTTATTATTTTCTTTACTATTAATTTCTTTTATTCTTCATTACATTTTATATGTTAGAACATATGATGAAGGTTATAATTTTAATTCAGTTTCAAATTCTCTATTTATGGTGGGTGTTGTTGGGTTTTTCCCAGCATTAATGGCCCAAATAGGGAGCTATAAATTGTTTTATGGTTTTCAGTTTGCTTTAAGAGGACTCTTTAGTACTGATTTTAGACGAAAGTACCGAAATCTTAGCGACTATATTTTTGAAAAAAAAGTTGATATTCAAACATCAATATATCTCGAACTTTTACTTGCTTCGGGTATGTTGATGCTAGTTGCTATTATCTTTGGACTTCTTTGGGGGAGACAACTATGATAAAAACTATACACAGGAGATTTCTTTCAACAATTATCTTGTTTGCATTATATTATCTTGGTTTTGGTGGATTATTATTATATGGTTACTTAAAAACAGATGGGGGAAATGTAGTTGTTACTTTCATCTTTGTATTTTTTCTTGTTTCGCTTTTTGTGACTTCATATGCAAGTAATAAACTGACTCATCTTATTAATCTATCTTACTTGTACCGTATTTATGATAACCAGGGTGAGCCCTTAAACGTAACAAGAGTTCATGATGTAAATAAACTTCATCAATATCTAAAAAGCAAAGATTATAAGCAATATTCAGGTGACAGTTCTCACCATCTATTTTATCGTGTGGCAAAGGACAATATTAAAAAGATATTTAGTTTGAATATGCTTGAAGTTGTTGTTTACATAAAGGATAAGGATTCTGATTTTTACTTGGACGTAGTAAATGATGAAATCAATGCAATAAAAGATCTATTATTAAAAGATAAAAAGAAAGTTAATAGATTATTTATAACTCAAATAAAAAACATTGATATTTTAGATGAGGCTACAAAAGATGCAATTTCAGAAATTGTATTTATAAGAACTAGATACAATATTATATCCACAATAAATATTGGTGTTTTAAATCAAGAATTAGCTGTGATAAATTATTCTGACACTTTTACACCAAGTTTATATTACGCGTACCATATAGAACAAATTAAAGATTTGGTTTAATTATATTAAGTAAAAGATACCTTCCAAAGCTACAGATATAGAATTATATCTAAACTTAGAAGGTATTTTTATTTACTCTAATATTTTTAAAGAAAAAAACAGTCTAGTGTGCAAAGCGCACTAGACTGTTTTAACGTATATTCTATTGTTCAACTAATCGTAAAGTTCGCGAGGTATTATAGACAACAATACTTACTAGAACTAAAGATGTTAGAGCTGAAAATAAACGATAACTACCAACACCAACTGTAAATCCATAAATAATTAGACACAAATAAACCACAAATCCTACGGCAGTTATAATGCTAAGTATAAAGGATGATTTTTGTAATGTCACGAAAACACTTTTTGTTGTTTCACTAGGCTGCATGTTGCTAAGTTTAACAATGAAATAATGAAGTGGAAGCTGTAGACTGAATAAGAAGAATGAAATTAAAAACATCATTGCTCCAAGAAAATCAAATACAAATTCAAAAAGATTAATGGACAGAAACGATGATACTAATAAAGCCAATGTCACATATTTTAAGTAGCCTTTATGTAAAAATGAATCGTAATGTACATTTTTTTCTTCTTTTTTTGTCAAAGTCATTAGATTTCTTAAGTTCCAAGTTATGAATAGCAACTCAATCATCAGAATTAACTCAGAAGTAAAACTTTGATATACACCTTCAACGTATTTTAAAGTATTATATGAATAAACTGAAAAATTTAATAAAAGTGCAGGGTTTCCTTCAATCATTTTATTTCTTAAGATATCCATAACACTTAGAATGATTGAGTATTTAAATAAGTAAAGGATTGTGAAATAGAATATCGAAATTGCAAATACATATACTGTATGGATAATGACTTGTTCTTTCAATAAGTTATTGTGCTTGCTTCTTCCCCACCAAAATAATGAAATGAATAATGTTACTACTCCAATAAATTTTATTATGAAGACCATATCAACAACGTTAAAACCAACTGTATCAGTGGAGCTGATATAGAAGCTCATTACGAAATTTAATATTTCAAACAATATTATTATGGATAATACAATAGTGAATTTACCGATGAAATTATTATCTTTGTTAATCATGAGAGGTAGTCCTTTCTATGTAAAATTAAGAAAATGTGATTCTTTATTTAATGAAGAGTCTAAAATACATTCTGTTTGCTGCCATTATTGCTCTATATTATTATATCATGTGAACAGCAAGTATGCATCATAATTTTATAACAAAAATAGTGATAGTTCAAGTTGAACTATTATCATATTATTTTGTCAAAAATTCTAGAAAAAAAATCATAGAGATGGCTAATATTGGATAATATTAGCCATTATAACTAATTTGTTGGTGAGATGAAAGGATTTTCTTCATCTGGGTAAAGAGATACAGATAAGATATCATTTGAAGAGAGAAACGATGAATTTAGAATAGATTGTAATTCTAATTCTGAAACTGCAATATCTCTAAGAAGTAAGCCTGTATTTTCAGGATGTTCCCCATCTAAGAATGGGTTATACTCCTTATCAAATACATAGTCGTTCGTCGCAACTTTATAATAAACATCATCCTCAAAAGTTGTAATATCAGTATCAAATGCATCTGAACTAGTAATTCTATAGCTACTTATTTGAGCACCTGTCAAATATACAGTTTTGATAATATTATCAAAAGGCCACACTTGATACAATACTCCAAGGGTAATCATTTCTGAATCATCTATCTCAGTTCTTGTACCTCCAAGATTATGAAAAGCTATATCACTACCTGATGTAATTCGCATTAATTTAGCAAGCCATCTGGAAAGATCATCTCTAGATAAATCTTCTCCAGAAACCAAAATAGGTGTATTGAATAACTCGTCTGTTTCTAATAAGTATGTATCTAAAAGATTTTGAACTTCCTCATTTTCAGCTTGGAACAATGCACTATCATAATAGCTTAAGTTTTCAGCTGAAGATGTGGTAATTGTTTCTTCGTCTAAATCAAGTCTTACATGACCAACATATTCTCCATTGCTTCCTGATTGAATAACCGGAATTCCAAAATCAGTGTATGCATATTCATTATGTGAGTGAGCATTGAAGACTGCGTCAACTTTATAGTCTCCAGTAAGTGCTGCAACTCCACTATTTATATTTCCTGAATCATGACTAACAACGATAACAATATCAACCATTTCAACAGTTCTTAAAAGGTAAGCATACTCTTCTATAATAGGGACAGGTGATGCAAATTCATATCCTGCAATTTTACTTGCAGCAATAGAATATTCAAGGCCAAATCCCATTGTGCCAATTATACCGATTTTTACGTTTCCACGTTCAATTATTGTATAAGGTTCAATATTGTCTGGAATAATTTCTGTGCCTTCTAAAAACACATTTGCACCTAATAATGGGAAATTAGCTTCACCATTATCTTCATTTCCATCAAAATAGTTTGTAACCGTCTCTAATCCCCAATCAAATTCATGATTCCCAAGAGTAAATGCATCAAAATGCATTAAGTTCATCATATTAATAGTAGATAAACCTGAATAATAATTTGATAATGCTGAACCTTGTAAAATGTCTCCACCAGCAAGGACGATTACATTTTCAGGATTAGCTTCCTTTTTAGTAGTGATAAAATTAGCAATACCAGACATACCGATTTGATCGTCTGATGGTAAAATTGCACCATGTAAATCGTTAATGTAGTAAATATCAATAAACGGTTCAATTATTATGTCTTTTTCTGATGTTTTTGTACAAGAACTAAGTGTCAGTACAACAATTAGTAATAGAAATAAGGATGTAAGTTTTCTCATATAATCACCTTTCAATGCTTTAAAATTTGTGTTTAACTATCTATTTTACCATTTTTGTATAGAAAAAGAAATAGTATTTTTAATAAACAAAAACATGTCTTTTTATAGTGTATTTCTGGATATATGAGTAATAGGTCTTGATGACTGAAAAATAGATACATATTTATGGTAAAATTTGAAATATGTGGTATAGTGATATGTATGCTTTTTTATGCTCATCAATTTTTAATTGTTGAAAAGTATAAAATTAGCAGTTGGAGGAAGAACATGAATAGAAAAAAAATAATAAATGTTGCAGTTATTGCACATGTAGACGCTGGAAAATCGACTTTAGTAGATGCTTTGCTTAGCCAAAGTGGCGTTTTTAAAGAAAACGAAGTAGTTGTTGAACAAGTTATGGATAGTAATGATTTAGAACGCGAAAGAGGAATTACAATTTACTCTAAGAACTGTGCAATTGAGCATAATGGAACTAAAATAAATATCGTGGATACCCCTGGACATGCTGATTTTTCTAGTGAAGTAGAAAGAATAATGAAAACTGTAGATACAGTTATATTATTAGTAGATTCAAGTGAGGGGCCAATGCCTCAAACAAGAGTTGTACTTCAAAAATCACTTGAAAGAGGATTAAATCCCATATTATTTGTAAATAAAGTGGATAAAAGAGATGAAAGAGCTGAAGAAGTAGTAAATATGAGTTTTGATTTGTTTGCAGAACTTGGTGCAACAGATGAACAACTTGATTTTCCGATTCTTTATGGAGTAGCCAAACATGGAATCGCAATGGCTACAATGGATGATGATTCAACAAACCTTGAACCATTGTTTGATCTGTTATTGAAACATGTTGATCCATACCCTGATTATGATAATGAACCACTACAATTACAAATATCAACACTTGGATATGATGATTATTTAGGTAGACTTGGTACGGGTAGAGTTACAAAAGGTACAATTACTTCTGGAGCTATGGTTTCTGTAAGTAAGCGAGATGGAACAATATTAAAAACAAAAATTGGTATACTTTATGTTAATGAAGGATTATCAAGAGTAGAGAAAAAAGAAGCATATTCTGGGGATATTGTTACTTTTTCAGGTATGCCAACCATATCAATTGGTGAAACAATATGTAATATAGATAGTGTATTACCTATGGCAATGATTGAGATAGAAAGACCAACACTTTCAATGAACTTTTTAATAAATAGTTCTCCTTTTGTAGGAAGAAGTGGAAGTAAAGTTACCTCAAGACAAATAAGAACCCGCTTATTAAAAGAACTTGAGACTAATATTGGGTTAGAAGTTATTGAACTTGACAATGTTGAAGGATTTAAAGTAAATGGTAGAGGAGAATTACATTTATCAATTTTACTTGAAAATATGAGAAGAGAAGGATTTGAAATAAGCGTTTCAAAACCTGAAGTTATATACAAAAACATAGATGGTAAAGATTATGAACCATTTGAGAAGGTTAATATAGCATTACCAGATGCATTCGCAGGTACTATTATTTCACAAGTGAATTTGAGAAAAGGTATTATGCAAAATATGATGAGTGAAAACGGCTATACAAAGCTAGAATACTTAGTACCAACAAGAGGATTAATTGGTTATAGAAGTGAATTTATTAATTCAACAAAAGGACAAGGTATATTAGATAAATCGTTTGATTCATATCAATTGCACGCAGGTGAAATTGTGAATCATCGAAATGGAGTCTTCATTTCGAAAGAAACAGGAAAGTCAATGGCTTATTCTTTGTTTCATTTAAGTGAAAGAGGAAAGATGTTTATTGATCCAGCAACAGACATATACGAAGGAATGATAGTTGGATTGAACTCTAGAAAGAACGATTTAGTAGTAAATGCTTGCAAAAATAAACAATTAACAAATGTAAGAGCAAGTGGGACTGATGAATCAGTGAAGTTACTTGATCCAAGAAGATTCACTTTAGAAGAAGCCCTCGAATTCATAGCCGATGATGAGTTAGTAGAAATCACTCCGGATGCAATAAGATTGAGAAAAAAACTCTTAAATGAAAAAGACAGAAAAAGAGCAAATAAGCAATATGCAGAACTAGTATAATCTTTTAAAGAAATGAATATACTGTCATTGAACTTTACAATATAATTAGTGAAATGTATACATACAGTAGTATTTTATTCAATATAATAAAATGTTATAGTATAGTCGATAAGTACAATCAATACTATTTATTTAAGATTATCATATTTATAATTATAGGAATTTACTATTAATCATAAATTATATAAAATCCTCAGTCAAATTAATAACTGAGGATCTTTTTTTTATATTTTTTTTGGAATCAAATATTCAATTAAATTACATATAATTATAACATAAGTAATCATCACTAGTTCTGCAAGATTAAGCGAACTAAATGAGCCCTTCACAAAATAATGTACATCTTCGTAAATGTAAATCAGTAATGCGATTGTTCCCATTCGTATATAGAATGTAATTTTATAAATATTAAACTTCTTGTATATCTTAGATACTATTAAATCTGTAATAATAACAAATGGTATTAGTAAATTAAGGGTGAGGATAAACTTGTTTTCAGAATCTATGCTTTCAAAGAATATTAATGGCATTAGAGCGATTATACCGATGAATACATATGCAAAGTAATCCATAACATGGTATTTCCTGATTTTCGTAATAAATAAAGCTAATGTAGCAAGAGGAATTGAAATATACATAATACGCTGAATTAAATTCGCATTAATATAATCGGTCTCGACAAGATCATTATGGGAGCTTACGAAATTAAAATGAATGATGTCGATTGAAAAAAACAATACAGCAATGATCCATAACTCATAGTTGAATTTCTTACGATCAATGATTACTTGGTATAGTAGAAGTATTAATATCATAGAGAAGTATATTGTGATAAAGTGATCTATTTTAAGAGAATTTTGGAAAGTGTAGAAATATAGAACAACATTAGATAATATTCCAAACAAAAGTAATTTTAATTCTAGCCGTGTTGGATTGAGTATTTTCTTCTTTTTAATTAAAATACCTATAACAATACCGAGTATAGCCCAAAGACAAACATTTACTATGAGCCCACTTGTCCATTCCGTTAGTAATGTATCTTCAAAGTAAATAACGGTTAAACCTAGTGAAAATGGTGCAAACATGAAAAATAATGATGTTAAAAATAAATATATCTTAAATTTTTCTTTCATACATATCACTCCTAATTTTTTTTTTAGTAGTCTAACATGTTCTAATATTATAACATATATTTATTTCTGAAGGAAAAGACATTTGTTTGAATATCAAATTATTATTGATTATAATAAATTATTATTTATCACTTTGAGTTTTGATATTTTAAAGTGTATTATTATCCTATACTATACGAATTTAAGGAGAATAAAATGGGACACGGACCTAGTACAGAATGGAAAGAAGATGGGAGCAGCGAATATAAGTCAAAGCTCGGAGTTAGGATGTTTATTATTTATTTTATTGTATATTGTGGATTTATTATAATTAATACCGTTAATCCAAAATTAATGGGTGTAGCTATTCTGAAAGTAAATTTAGCTATTTTTTATGGACTTGGATTAATAGTTTTAGCTTTAATTATGGCTCTAATTTACAATTTTTTATGCACCAAAAAGGAAAATGAAATGGCACTTTTGAATAAAGAAGGTGACAAATAATGAAATATGAAGCGAGTACAATAGCTGTAATGATTTTTATGTTCATTGTTGCATTTGTTTTATTTATTTCATACTACTTTTCTAAAAAATCTAAAACTGCTGATGGTTATTTTAAAGCAGGAGGAAACATTCATTGGGGTGTTAATGGGATTGCATTTGCAGGTGACTATTTAAGTGCTGCATCATTCCTTGGAATATGTGGAATGATTAGTATTGCAGGGTATGATGGATTTTTGTATTCTATTGGTTATCTTGCAGGTTGGATAGTTGCTTTATTTGTTGTAGCAGAACCAATGAAAAAACTTGGAAAGTATACTTTTGCTGATGCACTAGATGCAAAGTTTAACAGCAAGGGGATTCAGTTATTTGCTGCATTAAGCACATTAATCGTATCAATGTTTTATTTGATTCCTCAAATGGTAGGTGCGGGATCTCTTGTAGAACCGTTACTTGGCATTCCATATTGGATTGGAGTAGTAATGGTTGGTACTATTGTAATCCTAATTGTTGCTACAGCCGGTATGACAAGTACAACTTATGTTCAGTTTTTAAAAGGTGGACTACTGATTGTATTCAGTGTTGTGTTAACAATTATGATTTTGACAAAGGGTATTTCAACTGCACCTGAAAGTAGAACTGGAGATTATCATATATTTATTGAGCTCGAAATTGATAATATTGTAGGAGATACTGTCACCTTGACAGATAGCTCTCATAATATTACAGACACTTTGAAAAGTGATGATTATTGGTTTGTAAGAATTATGGATGGAACTAAGGAATCAATTTGGGAAGTAAATATCGAAGAAAACGTTTTAAAAGAAACACTTTTTATTACTCACTTAAGTAATGGAGATGTGTTATATAATGGTGCACCAAGAGATGACGCTCAATTCTTTTTAGTAGGGCATATGAGTGAAGTTGATGGTAGCGCAACCGGAGATACTGGACCTGTTGGGGTTTTTGAATTTATTGAAAAAATCAGAGAAGGAAAAGTTGTTCTATGGGAAAAAGAAGTAATTGAAGATGGAGCTAATGTTCTAACTGTCTTCTATCAACATGAGGTTGATGGTGCAGATGTATTAACACCTGGATTGCAATTTAAAGTGGATACTGACAAAGGAGCTACTATATGGACTAGACTTGATTTTGTGAGTTTAATGCTTGCTCTATTTTTAGGAACTGCAGGGTTACCACATATCTTAATTAGATATTATACGGTTTCAAGTCCTGCGGCAGCAAGAAAATCAACTATCGTAGCTATTTCTGCGATTGGATTCTTCTATATTTTGACAATGTTTATGGGTCTTGGAGCAATGGTTAATGGAGCAGTTGACCTAAGTAATTCCAATATGAGTGCGCCATTACTGGCCCAGACATTTGGAATTTGGATATTTGCAATTGTATCAGCAATAGCGTTTGCAACTGTATTAGGTACAGTTAGTGGACTTATTGTTGCATCAAGTGGAGCTGTTGCACATGATATTATGGATCGATTCTTAAATGTTCAAATGACTGAAAAACAAAAAGTTTGGGCAGGTAAAATTACAGCAATATGTGTTGGGGTTTTAGCTATGATTCTAGGTATTTTGTTTAAAGGAATGAATGTTTCTTATCTTGTAGGTTGGGCTTTTGCGGTAGCAGCAAGTGCTAACTTACCGGCAATTATTATGATTTTGTTTTGGAAAAAAACAACAGCAAAAGGGGTTATCGCTTCAATTCTTGTTGGATTAACAAGCTCAATGTTTATTATTTTACTTTCACAAAAAGTATTTGATGGAGTATATCATTTAATTGATGTTACATCACCAATGCCAATAAATAATCCAGCAATAATAAGTGTACCACTTAGTTTTATTACTATAGTTATTGTTTCGTTATTGACTAAAAAAAGAGATGTTATTGAGACAGTATAATAGGTAAAAATTCTACAAAAATAATTTAGACACCAAAAACGGTGTCTTTTTTATGCATTTTTATGATATGAAAAAAAGCATATATATGGTAAAATAAATTAAAGGGTATATTACTAATATTATTTATTGAAAAAAATACATACAAAGGAGTGAGAGAAAGTGGGAGAAGAATTAAACGTCAGATTAGCAAAAAGAGAAGAAGCTGGCAAAATTTTGGAATTTGTAAAGGCATTTGCTAAATACGAAAAAATGTCTAAAATTGTTACAATCACTGAAGAAGATATTGTTACAAATATCTTTGATAAAGGTTACGCTCGAGTTGTGTTTTTGGAAGTAGAAGGACGTGAAATTGGTTTTGCAATTTATTTTTATTCGTTTTCTACGTTTTTAGGTAAATCTGTTTTATACTTAGAAGATTTATTTATTGAAAATGGTATGAGAGGTAAAGGATATGGTAAACAAGCATTGGCATATCTTGCAAAGACAGCACTAATTAAGGAGTGTGTCCGTTTTGAATGGTCATGTTTGAGATGGAACAAACCTTCGATAGCAATATACAATAAAATGAATGCAACACCTTTGAAGGAATGGATCAAGTTTAGATTAGACGGAGAAGAACTTGTTGCATTAGCAGAAAAGTACGAAAAAGAGATTTAAATTATGTTATAAAAGATGGAGTAATTTCCATCTTTTTTATATATTATTTTAGTACTTTTTGATTTTCAAAACTTATAGAAAAAACATCTTTATTATGATATAATATATATACATATTTATATATATAATCAATTAAATTAATATTTAGTTCTGATAAATATTTTAAATAGAATAATTTTTTTTACTAAAACTGTAAGCGCTTTATAAAATGAGGTGAATATTTTTGGAAGGAATTATATTAGCTGGAGGATATTCTAGTAGACTAGAAAGAAATAAAATGACATTATTATTTAACAATAAACCAATCATATGTAATGTGATAGATGCTATGAAAGTTCATTGTAATAAGATTATTGTTGTGACTGGTCATTACCATGATGAAATAGAAAAAGCAGTAGAAAAGTATGATGAAGTAAAAGTTGTTAAAAACGAGGAATATCATTTAGGGATGTTTAGTTCAGTTAAAACTGGAGTAAAAGAAATTAAAAGTGATTTTTTTTTAACACCAGGGGATTATCCTTTGATAAAACCAGAAACATACAAGAGGCTTATTGAGGAAACCGGGGTTATAAGAGTTCCAACCTTCAACAAAAGAAAAGGACATCCAATATTCATCAGCAAAGCATTAATAGATTCTCTAAACAAAGAGCCAGTTGATTCGAATTTAAAAATATTTAGAGATAGACATATTGTGAATTATGTGGAAACAGATGATAAAGGAATATTAATTGATGTTGATACAATTGGAGATTATGAATATTTAAAAGGAATTAAAGAAAGGAATGATATATAAATGGAGATAGTTAATTATTTCAAAGCACAAAGTGTTGAAGAAGCATACAAGAAATTAATTGAAAATCCTTCTAATTTAATTATTGGTGGAGGAGCATGGCTAAGGTTATCTTCAAAAATCGTTGAAACAGCAATTGATCTAGAACATGTTGGATTAAATAAGATTGTTGAGACAGACTCTAGTATCGAGTTTGATGCCTCTGTTACGTTAAGAGAACTTGAAAAAACAGAAGCATTAAAAAAACTATTTGGAGGTATTGTTAATAAGGGAGTTAATGGAATTATGGGAGTTGCTCTCAGAAATTTAGCAACTGTTGGAGGAAGTATTTTTGGAAAGTATTCTTTTTCTGACTTTATAACGCCGTTATTAGCAATGAACACCGAAGTAGAATTGTATAAAGCTGGAAGAATGAAGTTAGAAGATTTCTTAAAATTTAAATCAAAAGAAAAAGATATATTACTAAAACTAATTGTTCAAAAAGAAGAAGGACTTGGATACTATTATAAAATGAAGAAAACTGGACTTGATTTTGCGGTTATAAATGTTGCAGTTTCATTGTCTAATTCTAAATTTAAAATTGTTGTTGGTGCAAGACCTAGTCTAGCTGCTTATGCTTTAAAAGCTATGGAATTTATCAACAATCAAAAACAAATCACTAAAGAAATTATTGAAGAAACTGTAAGTATAGCAGTAAATGAACTTAAATTTGGAACAAATAGTAAAGCATCAAAAGAATACAGAATAGAACTTGCGAAAGTTTACATAAGAAGAGGACTTAATGAGGTGACTAATAATGAAAATTAATGTTTTAGTTAATGGACAAAAGAAAATATATGATGTTTTACCAGATGAATACTTATTAGATACTTTACGCGCAGACCACTTATATAGTATTAAAAGAGGTTGTGACAACTCAAGTTGTGGTGTTTGTACAGTATTGTTTGATGGTAAACCTGTTCAATCTTGTTCTATGCTTTCGATGAAAGCTGATGGACATTCAATTACTACTATTGAAGGACATCAAGATGAAGCAAAGAGATTAAGTGAACATTTTGGTCATCAAGGAGCAGACCAATGTGGATATTGCAATTCAAGTTTAGCACTTACTGTTCATGCAATGAAAACAGAGATTGAGAAACCGACTGAAGAAGATATTAAAGAATATTTAGTAGGGAATCTATGTCGTTGTACCGGATATGAAGCTCAACATAGAGCTATAAAATTATGCTTAGAAGAGGAGGATGAAAAATGAAAGTAGTAAACCACGCACTCCCTTCAATAGATGGAAAAGGATTAATGATGGGTAAACCAGCATATAGTGATGATTTGGCTGATCCTACATCATTAATCGTAAAAGTATTAAGAAGCCCACATCCTTATGCAAAAATAACAAAGATTGATACTTCTAAAGCTTCCGCTTTAGAAGGAGTGGAAATAGTACTAACATACAAAGATTTTGACAGAAGACCTTTTACAAGAGCAGGACAAGGTTATCCAGAACCTTCACCACATGATAAATTTGTACTAGATGACCATGTTCGTTATATCGGAGATGAAGCAGCAGCAGTTGCTGCAATTGATCTTAAAACTGCAGAAAAAGCATTAAAATTAATAGATATTGAGTATGAAGTATTAGAACCAGTTCTTGATTTTGAAACAGCATTTGAGAATAAAATTCTTGTTCATGAAGAACCAGAAATTCATGATATGTTTCCAATTGGATTTGATCCTAAAAAGAATTTAGCTGCAGCTTATCATATGCATGTTGGAGATGTTGATAAATCATTAGAAGAATCTGAAGTTATAGTTGAAGAGAGCTTTTATACACAAGCCCAAGCACACGTGATGTTAGAACCTCACACTGTAAATGCTCGTATTGATTATCAAGGAAGATTAGTAATATATTCTTCAACACAAACACCAATTCATGTTAGAAGAATTATTTCTCAAGGGCTTGATTATCCGCTTAGTAAAATACGCGTTATTAAACCACGTGTTGGTGGAGGGTTTGGAGGTAAACAAGCTATTCATGGTGAAATGCTTGTTTCAGCAGTAACACTAAGAACTGGTAAACCTTCAAAAATGATTTATACCAGAAAAGAAGTATTTGAATCAAGTTATTCTAGACATCCAATGCGCTTTGATTTAAGGCTTGGAGCTATGAAAGATGGTACTTTAAAAGCAATAGATTGCTGGGTTGTATCAGATACAGGAGCTTATGGAGAACATGCACTTACTGTATTTATGGTAGCTGCTGCAAAAGTATTCCCTCTTTATAACAAAGTTGATTCAGTAAGATTCCATGGGAACGTAGTTTATACAAATCATACCCCTGCAGGTGCTTATAGAGGATATGGAGCAATCCAAGGAAACTTTGCATTAGAATCTGCGATTGATATGCTTTGTCATAAGTTAGATGTTGATCCTGTTGAATTTAGACAAAAAAACATGATAAAAGAAACTGAAACATCACCAATATTTAAAATCATGGGTGAAGGTACTGAAGGTATCGAAATGTTTATGGAATCATGTAAATTAGATTATTGTGTAAAAAGAGGTAGTGAGTTAGTAAAATGGAAAGAAAAATATCCAAGAAAACAAATATCTAATTCAAAAGTTAAAGCTGTTGGTATGGCTATTGCAATGCAAGGGTCAGGAATACCATATATTGACATGGCAGCTGCAACAATAAAATTAAATGATGATGGATTTTATAATTTGATGATTGGTGCAACAGACATTGGACAAGGTAGTGATACTATTCTTGCTCAAATAGCTGCTGAAGCACTAGGAACAACATTAGATAAAGTTATTGTTTATTCATCAGATACTGACCTTACACCTTACGATACTGGGGCTTATGCATCTAGTACTACATATGTTTCAGGAAATGCCGTGCTAAAAGCAGGTAAAGAAATGAGACAAATGATAGTAGACGAAGCTGCAAAAGTATTCAAAGTAGAACCTGATGAAGTAGAATATGATGGAATAATTCTTAAATCTGGTGAACAAGAAATCACTTTAAAAGATTTATCAAATAGACTATTTTATAATGAAGACCAAAAACAACTTCAAATAACAAGTAGTTATTATGGAACGAAGTCTCCACCACCATTTATGGCAGGTTTTGTGGAAATCGATTTAGACATTGAAACAGGGGAAGTAGACATAATAGATTACGTTAGTATTGTTGATTGTGGTACTACAATTAATCCGATGCTTGCTAAAGGGCAAGTAGAAGGTGGAATTGTACAAGGTATTGGAATGGCAATGTATGAAGAAGTTTTATATTCAAAATCTGGACAGCTAATTACAAATGACATGATGAATTATCGAATTCCGACTCGTCGTGAGATTCATAATTTAACAACTGAATTTGCTGACAGTTATGAAAAATCAGGTCCTTATGGGGCAAAAAGTGTTGGTGAAATCGGTATCGATACTCCACCTGCAGCATTAGCTAATGCTATATATAATGCAGTTGGAGTTAGAATTACAACTTTGCCGATTACTCCTGAAAAAATACTTATGGCTATAAAAGAGTTAGAAAAAGGAGGAAAATAATTATGGAAAACAAAAAACTTAAATTAATTACTCAAATAATATTTTATGGAGCTATGTGGGGATTTTTAGAAGCAACTCTAGGATATTTTCTTCATTTCATTCCAGCAATGATTGCTGGAACAATAATGTTTCCTATTGCTTCTGTTATATTGCTTAGAGCTTACAACAAAACAAATTCGAAAGCAGCTTTATTACTAATAGGTGGAGTTGCTGCTGCAATTAAATCGATTGACTTATTTTTACCATCATTTAGTATTTACAAAACAATCAATCCAATGATTTCTATCGTGTTAGAATCATTACTTGTATTTGCAGTTGTAATGCTTTTTACATCTGAAAAAGTAACTAATAAATTAGCAGCTGCACAAGTTGCAAGTATTGGTTGGAGAGTTGGTTATGTCTTTTATATGTTAATAATACTAGCTACAACTGGTTTCGCAGCTGATCCATTACTTAGTGTTGTAAATTTAATTCAATTTACACTAATTAGTGGGGTAATCGGAGGATTACTTGCAAGTTCTTTAATTTATGCTGATGAATCTATTGGAAGAAAATTAGATTTCAATTTAGATATTAAGCCAGTATTTGCTGCAATGTTACTTTTAGTCGCTGCAGTAGCTACCTTTACACTTTAATCGTTTATCTAGTCAAAACACGATGCAGTGTTTTGACTAGATATTACAGTATAAACTTACAGGGAAAGAAGTGATACAATGAGTAAAGTTTTTGATGAGATGATGCGATTCAAGAATAGAGGAGAATCGTGTATTTTAGTAACAGTAGTAGAGAAAAAAGGCGATGGACCAGTTGAAATAGGGAAAAAAATGGTTGTTAGTGAAACTGGAGAAGCATTTGGTACAGTTGGCGGGGGACAAATAGAATATGTTGCTAGAGAAAACTGTAAAGAACTACTTAAAAAAAGAGAAAGCTTTTTAGAAAAGTATTCTCTTACTGGAGGGAAATTAGTTGAAGATGCAAAAGCTCTAAAAATGATTTGTGGAGGTATTGTAACATTATTTTATGAATATATAGGAGTTAAAAATAATGTATATATCTTTGGGGCTGGACATGTAGGGCAAGCCTTAACAAATGTTTTGAATACAATGAATTATCATATTACCGTTGTTGATGATCGTAAAGAAGTATATGAAGCATTTAGTGGAGCAAATCAGAAAATACACAAATCATTTACTGATTTCATTGTAGAAGATGGAATCAAAGAAAACAGTATGATTGTTGTTTGTACACCATCACATGAACATGATTACAATGTAATTAATAAAGTTATTGAACTTGGAATAGAACCGGCTTACATTGGTATGCTTTGTTCACCTGAAAAGTTAATGGATTATTTAAAAATGACATACGATAAGTTTGGTAAAGATATAAACTTAAAGAATTTCTATTCACCTATTGGTCTAGATACTGGTGGGGGAAGTCCTGAAGAGATTGCGATATCTATAGCTGCTGAAATTTTAGCTCTGGGATATAATAAAACAGGACATAAACATATGAGAGAAAGTATAAAAAATGCTAAATATCGTTACTGGGAAGATTAATTCTTCTAAAACAACTACGATTTTAGACATCTATAAATCTCTTAAAAAAGGTGATGGATTTATTTCTATTAAAAACATGAACAATAACATTGTACATAGTTATGATATCTTGCATTTAGCAACTAGTGAGAAGAAACTACTTGTTATCAGGGATATATATAGTGAAAAGGACTTCGTTAAGTGTTGTCAGATTGGTCCTTATATGTTTAGTGAAAGCACGGTAAAAGATGTGGAAATAAAAATAAGAGAACTTATCAAACAAAATGTATCTCCTCTGTTTTTAGATGAGATAGGATTATTAGAATTAGATGATAAATGTTTTCACGATATCTTCTTAGAGATGCTTATGTCTAAACTTGAAATCTACGTTACAGTTAGAACAGAATTATTAGATAAGATATTAAAGAAATATAAAATAGATGAATATAACTTAATTCAAACTAATTGAATTAAGTTCAGTTTAATTCAATAAAGGTAGTGTCAAAAGTTTAATGGAAAGATGAATTTTAGACACATACCAATCAAGAATAGGATAATCGGTAAATTGTGAAAATCTAGAATGTTTTTATTTCGTATTCCTTTAAGTTTTTAGAAAGATTA